>Ga0206856_10039_pt1 | contig 40773 bp, 41 predicted proteins | sample Alteio_BWOrgCont_48_FD_152630 | JGI IMG/M metagenome (GOLD analysis project Ga0206856, IMG submission 152630) | Enriched cells from forest soil in Barre Woods Harvard Forest LTER site, Petersham, Massachusetts, United States -... | ecosystem: Environmental > Terrestrial > Soil > Temperate forest >...
AGAACGGTAAATCCCGCAGCAGTCATCATCTTACCAATCTCTTCAACGTCGGGGCCTTTCTTTGAGTACTAGTCAAAGCTTTCTCGTTCAGCATATTTCTCGGGCGAGAGCCGGCAGTCAGTCCAATCGATATCGACAATACGGCCGCCGGGTTTAAGGTAGGAATGAACCAGGGCTAGCAGTTCAGAGAGTTCTGTCTTTTGAAACATCCCAAGCACACCGCTGAGACATACGGTGTCGAAGCGACCCAGAAAGTCCTCTCGCTTTTTCCGTATATCCCCGTGTATCAAAGTAAGCGTTTGGCCTGAACCGTCTGGCGGAGCGCGGCGGAACTGGCGATGTTCGCTGGCGGGAGCCTCCTTCTGGAGTGTTCCAGAAGGAGGCTGAATGGCCGAGACGGAGATCATCGCGCGCCGCCGGAAGTGGACACCTGACGAGAAGGCGGCACTACTTGCTGAGGTAGAGGCGGAAGGTGGCCGCGTTGCGAAGGTCGCGCGGCGTCATGGGCTTTCGGAGAGCCTGCTTTACAACTGGCGTTCGGTGTCGAAGGCGTCGGTGCCGACGAGCGGGGTTGAGACGATTGAGTTCAGGCCGATTGGTATGATCGGTCGAATGAAGGATGCGCCGCCGGCACTGCTGGTGTCGCCCGAGCGTTCATCTCCAGCAGACGAACATCGTGAAGAGCGCGTCAGTAAGATCGAGATCGAGTTGCCGAATGGTATTCGTGTGAGAGTCGGTGCGTCGGTGAGCGAGAAAGCGTTGTCGCGGGTGTTGCGTGCGCTGAAGGGGGCGGCGTGATCAGCCTCGCACCTGGCACCAAGGTGTTCCTCGCCTGTCGTCCTGTCGATCTTCGCAACGGATTCGATGGCCTGGCAGCGAAGGCGCAGCAGATCATCGGTGCGGATCCGTTCGGCGGCCATTTGTTCCTCTTCCGAGGCAAGCGAGGTGACTACCTGAAGGCACTATATTGGGATGGCAGCGGTCTGTGCCTGTTCGCCAAACGGTTGGAGAAGGGCCGCTTTGTCTGGCCGCCCATCGTCGACGGCGCGACGACGTTGACGCCGGCGCAGTTGGCGTTGCTGATCGAGGCCATGGACTGGCGCAGAACGGTAGCACCACCACTGCCGGCGCAGCCAATGCTAGTGTGACAAGGCAGCGATTCATCGCTGATTCTGGTCAGTGAATCGCGAAGCTTGGTAGGCTTCATCATGTCGCTCGCAACCGCGGACCTGCCCACTGATCCCGACGCGCTGCGTGCGTTTGCGTTGGCCTGCCAGGCCGAACTGAAGGCAGCCGAGCTCTCTGTTCAGCTTCGAACGCTGGAGATCGAGAAGCTCAAGTTCCAGATCGCCAAGCTGCGACGCATGCAGTTCGGCCGGTCGTCAGAACGGATCACCCGCCAGATTGAACAACTCGAATTGCAGCTGGAAGAGCTGGAGACCGGTGAGGCGGAGGATATCGTCAAGGCAGTGGCCGAAGGTGGGGCGGATCCGCTCAGTCAGCGTGCCAAGCCGAGGCGCAAGCCCTTGCCGGATCATCTGCCGCGGCAGGAGATTGTCCACCAACCAGCAGCCGATGGTGCGTGCATCTGTCCTGACTGTGGTGCGGGGATGGCGAAGCTGGGTGAGGATGTGACCGAGGTGCTGGACTACGTGCCCGGTCGCTTCCAGGTCATCAGGCACGTCCGACCAAAATTCGCCTGCAAAGCGTGTGATGCGATCACCCAAGCTCCGGCGCCGGCCATGCCGACGCCGCGTGGTCGCGCAACGCCGGCGATGCTCGCGCACCTGCTGGTGTCGAAGTATTGCGATCACCTGCCGCTCTATCGCCAGAGCGAGATCTATGCGCGCGAAGGGGTCGATCTCGATCGTTCGACGCTATGTGACTGGGTTGGCCAGGCAGTGTGGCTGCTGCAGCCGGTCGTCGATGAGATCAGACGGCATGTGTTCATGGCCGAGAAGATCCACGGCGACGACACGACGGTTCCAGTGCTCTCGCCGGGCCTGGGCCGCACCAAGATCGGGCGGCTCTGGGTCTATGTCCGTGACGATCGGCCATTCTGTGGGACCGCACCACCTGCCGCTGCCTACTTCTACAGCCCAGATCGCGGCGGCGAGCATCCGGCCATCCACCTCGCAACCTTCGCCGGCTTCCTTCACGCTGATGGCTATGCCGGGTTCGACGCGCTCTACAAGACACGCCGCACAAGTTCAGGCCTGGTCGCCAATGCCGGGATCGTCGAGGTGGCATGCTGGGCTCATTGCCGGCGCAAGTTCTACGACTGCTGGGTTGCGAAGAAGTCCACGGTCGCCAAGGGGGCGATCGATCGCATCGCGGCCTTCTATGCGATCGAGGCCAAGGCACGCTTCGCGCCATCAGACGAGCGGCTGATGCACCGGGCCGAGACAGCACCGTTGCTGGCCGCATTCTTCGAATGGGCGGGCGAGGTCGTCACGAAGCTGTCGGCAAAGTCACCGCTGGCGGAAGCGTTCAACTACACCCTCAAGCGGCGAGAGGCGCTGTCGCGCTTCCTGACTGACGGACGGCTGGAGATCGACAACAACATTGCCGAGAATGCTCTGCGAAGTATCGTGCTCGGGCGGAAGAATTATCTCTTTGCCGGAGCCGATAGCGGAGGTGACCGAGCGGCAGCAATGTATTCGATCGTGCAGACTGCAAAGCTTAACCACCTTAATCCGGAAGCCTATCTCCGCGATACGCTCGCGAAGATCGCCGACGGTCATCCAATCAGCCGGATCGATGAATTGATGCCGTGGAACAGTGCGGGTGGGAGGGCGAATTGAGCACCTCGCAGGCATCCAACATCGTTTATGAATTCAACGAGGAATTTATAGTCGGGGCGAGTCACCGGACAGTATGCATAGCACCTCAAGGGACGACCCTTGGGGCCCTCACCAAAGACGAACTCGTTGCCAAGTTCGGAGGGTACATCAGCTATGTCGATGATTCGACAGGAACAGTGTATCTCGGCGTTTGGGGAACCCGCAACGCAGGGCGCTTCAGAACGATGCTCAAAGACCGTGGAGTAGATTTCGGCATTATCCGGACCCGACCGCCGACACTGCGGTTCAAGGCCAGTGCAGTCGCACCGGAGTGACGGTTGTGATCGGACGCTTACGTATCAAAGATACCCCAACGCCGTGCTCCTGTAAGAATGCTCTGCGTCTTAGCATTTCCGGGTGCGCGGATTGTTTGAGAAACTCAATATTGTTTTCGTTTAAATCAACCCCAACGATTTCTCTGGGTATCTCTGAGAAAAATCGTACGTCCTCAAAGAAGTTAGGCCCACAACCCAAACCTAGGATTAGCTCTCCCTTAACCTGCTTAAGCCACGACTGGGCGTATCTACTCTCTGTCGTGTCTTGCTCTGCCAGATCGTCCAGATAATATTGTTCGACAAAACTCCAGGGTGCTTCTGAGATCATACTGGAGAGTATACATGTTCACCTACTGCGTCGCAGACAAGAATGAATGGAACTGCACCGCGCCAAAGAGAAAGGGAGCCAGTTTCCTGGCCCCCAGTTTCGCTACCCAGCCCTGCGATGGTTGCGGAAGAAGAGAATCATGCCGCCGAGACATCCCGCCACGCAGACTTTGTTGTGTACAGGAGGATGTACGTGTCTCACCAGGATCCCGCCCGCATCTAGAAATGCGTCCATCCCCAGGGTTCGCTCGGCTGCATACCAAGCTGCTTTACTCTCAGGTTCGACCCGCTGGATATACTGACAAAGGCGAGTAAGGACTGCCGATTTGTCGAGAATAGTTGGCCCTGTTACAACGACCCTGACTTTACTCGGGGCTTCCATCGGGTCGTTTTGGCACAAAATGCTCCCTGCGAAAGGGAGCATTTAGTGTTCTGAGTTCATCAGAACAGACCCGCGTCCTCCTGCAAGCGCGTCTGGTTGATAAACGATTGAATAGAGTCCAAACCCCAAAACGATCCGCGAGCATATCGTAGACGAGGAGTTGGAATCCCGGAGGCTTTCTCCACTCGTTCAACCCTGATGCTAGGGTCGAATGCTTTTATGGCGCTCTCAGCCTGAAGGTCGTCTTTCGTGGGATGGTCTTTTGAGACGTAGAGTATGAGGTTCTTCGGCCGTTCCAGGGGGATTGCATCACCCTGGCCTGGCCGGCGCGCGGCGCCATTCATGACAGTTCCTCTCGGTTTTGTGAACAAACCAAGAACACTATACACCGCGCGGGACTGGAATGGTAATGGCCTCCTACCGTTTCTCTTCATGTCTGCCCTATTCCCCGGACGGTGATTCTATCGTTCACATTTGTCAACAATTTGTTGTCGGCCGGATCCAGCCAACGAGCAAGAACACGGTGACTGCGGATTCACAAATCGAGACGTTAAAGACGATCCCACCGATAATCGATGGGTCGAAATCTTATCACTCTCCGGTGAGAATAATGATCAGCACATGCATTGTTTGAGCGGGATCTTCGGGATGCTCCGATCCGAAAGTCATAGTCGAATCGTAGTGGATCCTATGCAAAGGTGTGTCCATCACCCCCTCCTCGACAGGTTCGGAGAACCTACGAAGGAAGTCTACGGCTAGTTGTGCCTTGGCGGCAGACTGTGAAGATAGCCTTGTTGTCGCACTTCAGCAGTTCAACCCACCTAGCGATGTATTCGGCTCTCATGGCCCGACCAGTGCGTACACCCATGTAGCTCTGTGCAATAGAAACTCTCAGCCGTCTTAAAAGCGCTGAACGATGGCATCTCGATATAGTCGAGCCCCTTCGCAATCCCGCGAAGGTCAGCATGGGTGTTTCTTTTTGTATATAACCTTTCACTCCTCCGTCAGCTCATTACACCAGCCTTTTCTCACGCTTCCAATGAAGGGGACTGGCCAACCTGATCTTTCCCTGACAGGCAGTGTGTGATGATAATATCGACATACACTTGGTACACAAAAGTTCGAGGTTCCATCCGCACTGGTGCACCATCCGTGACAACAGGCCGTTTTGAGAGCTCTTGAAAGGGATTTTTCCAAGCAATGACAACATTTTTTCCCTGTACGGTCAGGTTCGAGGTCGTGCTTTCCAGGATTTCGCGGAATTTCACGTCGTTTTCCAGAACGGGCATAATTCCCAACGCTTTTATAAGTTCGAGGATTTTTTCGACGCGCTCCCTGATTCCCCCCATACCAGCCTCACAGGCAGTTATTCGATCTTGCAACTCAACCCGCTCTCCGAGCAGTTTTTCTTTGCGTTGTAGGTAGATATCACGCTCTATCAGACGGTCTACGAATGCATCAGTCAGACGGCCTAGGCGATCGTCGGTAGCCGACAATGACAATCTAAGGCTCTGGGCATTCAGCGCCGCATCGCTACGCCGGTCACCCAGCGCAACGTCGACGTCGTGTCGCACCGCGTCCCATTCTTGCTCAGTTAACGTAAAGCAGAGAGCGCTGTTCCGCAGTGCGCCATCCACCAACTCCTCCCGCACGGACGTCGGTGGACAACTGCTGGTGTGACAGCGGTAATAGACGTGCCCCTTTTGGCGTTCTGCAATCAACGCGTGACCGCAGACGGCACAATGGAGGAGCCGCTGGTAACGAAAGCGATGACGCAGCCCTCGGTGCGTGGTTTTGCCGGACAGCACAGCATGCACCCGGTCGAACGTAGATTTGGATACGAGTGGAACGTGGCGCCCTTGAAATGTCTCTCCGGTGGACTTCAGGCGAATGAGGCCAATGTAGAAGGCATTATTCAGGATGCTGGACAGACCGTTTCGCGTTACGTTGTCGTTGGTGCGTGTCCTCAATCCGCGGGCATAGAGTTCTTGTCCTAAGGTCTCGAGCGACCAATGACCTGATGCATAGAGTTCGAACGCGCGGGCAATCAGAGGACCACGCAAGGGATCGATGGTCTTCAACTGCCCGCCTCCCTGATCAAGATAGCCAAGCGGCGCTTGCATTGGATAGAAACCCTGCTTCAGGCGACCGTAGAAGCCCTTGCGAACCTCGTCTCGCAGATTTCGGACATAGTCCGCTGCGACGACCGCCTGAATGTCGGCAGACAGACGGCCGCCCCGTGAACTCAGGTCGATGCTCTCATGCGCGAAGTGAAGCTCGACCCCGCGGTCCACCAGCTCTCCCAGGGCCGCCCAATCCCGCAGGTTGCGGGCGCTGCGATCGATCTTGTGTGTGATGACGCCGGTGGCTTGTCCTTGGTCCAACGCTCGCAGCATCTGCATGAACACCGGACGGCCCAGCGCGGCGGCTGTCTCCATTTCCTCAAACCACTGACCAATGGTGAGACCTTGCCGACGAGCGTAGGCCTCGATTGCCAGCTTCTGTTCCTGCAAGCTGGATCCTTTCTCACCCTGTCGGATCGTCGAGACACGGGTATATGCGAAGTAACCTTTCATGAGTTTGAGTGTTGGACACTGCTGAATCTAACGTACGCTGTTGTTTCGCGCGAATCCCGTTCGACATCTGAGATGATCGTGTCGAGGGTTTGCAGAAAGGCAAACCAATTTCTGGTCGCCTCTGCGATCTCCTCCTCATTGGCGTCCTTCATGATCAGACGGATCAATTTTGATTCCTGTATCGGCGCATTCATTGCCCCAGAATATCGACGACTGATCCTCTTTGAAGGCGGGGTAGTGTGCTCGCCGGGAACGCGACGGATGTCCGTGGTGATCGTGCCTATACGGCACGTTGCGGTGCCTGCATGAGCCTGACTCATGTCGATACGCTGATCTTGGATCGGTTCCTTGTAATGCCGCATCCCGGCTCGCCGGCGACCGCCGACGCAGCCTGAGACAATCACCACAACCCAGCGATGGACGTGACCAGGCCACCGCCTGGCCGTGTGCCTTCGCGCATGGAGATCGATATGACTTTGACCACCGTACCGCTATCGGCGCTGAGGGCGCCGAAGGACAATCCCCGCAAAGTCGTCGACAAGGGGTCAATCCCCGGTCTGGCACAGAGCATACTTGCCGACGGCATCCTGCAAAACTTGGTCGTACGACCGGATGGCGAGGGCATTTACCGAATTGTATTCGGCAAGCGCCGACACCTCGCCCTGCAACACCTCAAGAAGGAGGGGGCAATCGACGGTACCTATCTGGTGCCCGTCGACATCAAGGACGACCTTGACGATCACGATGCCAGACGGCTCGCGACCGTTGAGAACGCCCAACGCGAACAGCTCCATCCCCTGGACGAAGCTGAAGACTTCGCCGCGCTGCTACAGTCAGGCGGAACGCTGGAAACCATCACTGAGAAGACGGGCCTGTCGGCCACGACGATCAAGCGCCGGCTTGCGGTGGCCACCTTGGCACCGCTGGTAAAGCGGGCATTCCGCGCCGGTATATTTGGGCGGACAATTGCGGAGGCGCTGACCCTCGGGTCCCACGAGCAGCAGCGAACGATTCTGGAGAGCCTGCAATCTCCTTCGCCGCCAGACGCCGAGGATATCCGTGACCTGCTCGTTGGGCAGAAGCCAACCCTGGCGATGGCGATCTTTCCGCGTGAGCGATACACGGACACGATCACCACCGACCTCTTCGCTGATGACGAGACGAGCTACTTCGATGACGTCGACCGATTCCTAGCCCTGCAACGGGAGGCGGTGGAGGCTCTGGCTGCAGAGCGGCGCATGACCGCAGCCTGGGTGGACGTCCTATCTCTCTACACCGTTCCGTGGTGGCAGTACCGGGAGGCTGCGGAGGGCGAACCCTCCGGGGTCGTCATCAACCTGCACCCCTCGGGTGAGGTCGAAATTCGCGAGGGTTTGGCCAAGCACGAGGTGGAACCGGAGGTGGCGCACACGACTCGTGCATCACCGATGGCGCCACGGCCGCCGCGGGAGCGTCCGCCGTTCACAAGCGAGTTGCTGCGCTACGTTGCGCTCCAGCGAAGTGCCGCGCTGCAAGCTACGTTGCTCGCTGATCCGCGCAAGGCCAAGGAAGCTGGGGCGGTGCTCCTGCTTCTGGGCCTGCGGCGTGACTTTGGTGTTCGGCTCAACCCGCACGCCTGCCACCGTACCGGGTCCGAGGCATGGCACCACCGGGCCAGGCAGGCTGTCACAACATTGGCAGACGAACTAGCAGATCGTCTTGGTTTCCTTCGCGAGGATGGCAACGGCGGTGACCCGGACGATGGGATCGGGCGGCTGATGGACAGTCCCGACGGACTCGATGTCTACGAAGCCGTCCGGCAACTGTCCGATGCCGATCTCGACCGGTTGCTCATGGTGCTGCCCATCCTCTGTTTGGGTCAGGATCACGTCGATACGGCGGATGATGGCGACAGCCTGTTCAATCGGATCGCCGCGAACAGCGGCGTGAACGTGCGAGACTGGTGGAAGCCGGACGACCCTTTTCTGTCGCTCCTCACGCGCGAGCAATTGCTCGCCGTGGCCGCGGAATGCGGAGCAGCCGAACATCTCACCCGGATGAACGGGTGGACGAAGAAGCGAATGGTGAAAGAATTGGCCATCTACTTCGAGACGCATGCCGATCCGGAAAGCCTGCCTGATAATGATCGTCGTGCTTGTGATTGGCTCCCGGGCCTCCTCAGGTTCCCGGCCGTCAAATCGCTCGGCGTCACCGAGACGCCATGAGCAAAGCCGCCCCTTTCCTGGGGCGGCTTTTTTCTCAACAGTATCACGAGCGATGAAGGATCGGTCTTCGACTGAGAAGGGCAGACATTGGGGCGTGCTATCCAAACGATCGGTACGCGCCAGGCACGCCAGCGGCTTCAGGGGACGATCGCTATTTCAGGGTGACGCCGTTTTCTGCGAATGTTTCCTTTGCCTTCGGCGATACCAGGAATTTGATAAAGCTCGCCGCTGTTCGGGGCTGCGGGGCACTCGTCATCAGCGCAGCGGTGTACGGGATAGAGCTCTGGAGATCTCCTGGCAAAGGCCCGAGAAGCTTAATGCCCGGCGTCGTCGCGATGAGCGGTATCGTACCCGCCGCAAAGTCGTTTCCTTTGCCTTTCAACACAGCATTGAAGATGTCAAGGGGAGCCGTACGCACAATCTTGGGTTTGAGTGCTTCGGCTATGCCTACCTGCTCAAGAACCGCGGCAAAGGCCTGTCCCGATTTAACACTGTTGAAGACGATCAGGTCGGCACCGAGCAGAGTGTTCTTGAATTTCTCAATGGTTGATATGTCGTACGCGGGACTGTCTGTGCGGTTCCCAAGGCCAACACCAACGCGGCCGATCATCGGTCTATCCCCAGCGCGCACTTTTCCCGAACTGGTAAGCTCCTCGACAAAATCCGGCTCGACAACAACAACGTCGGCGACTTCGCCGGCCTCGATCCGTTTTTTTATGGCGGGCCCTGCGTTGCACGCCAACGTCACCTGATTGTTCGTCTCATGGCGAAAAAGGTCGGCGACCTTCGTCAAGGCTGGTTCCAAAGGACTGTCGCACATAACTTTGATTGCGTCAGCATAACTTGCGCCGGCGAATACACAAAACACGCTCGCGAGGAATATTCCGAGACTGTAGCGCCGAAGTTTTACGCATGTCCCAGCCGCGATTGCCTTGAGGACTCCTTCCCGCCTGTCGCCCGGCTGGAATCTGTGTCGAGCGTTCATCTGCCCCCTCCATTTGTGTGCCGTGAACGTATTTGTCGCAGCTGACTGAGCATCGCTCCGAGCGAGGCGGCTTTGCCGCAAAAGTCTGCCGTGCGTCCAATACATAAAGATTCTGCATTTTCATGCCCAAATGGTATAAGCGGGCATGGACCTGCGGCGTGTTCGCACTTTCGTGACTGTGGCCGAGCTCGGGACTGTCTCCAAGGCGGCCCTGCGCTTGCGGATTGCCCAACCCGCTTTGTCACGTCAGCTTATCGATCTCGAGCAGGAACTCGGGTTGCGACTCTTCGATCGCGTGGGGCGCCGGCTGCTTTTGACGGGAGAAGGCGAGCAATTGCTTTCCAGCTGCCGTGTCCTTCTCAATAGCGCCGGCGCCGTAACGGAACAGGCTCAGTTGCTTCGCCATGGAGACACGGGAGTCCTGCGGATCGCCGGCTCCGCCCAACATATCGAGGGCGTGTTGTCGCAGTTCCTCCACCGTTACGCGGAGCGCTACCCGAAGGTCGAGGTAAAGATCAGCGAGGGAACCAGAAGCGAGATATTGACGTTGCTCGAACGCGGAGAAATCCACCTCGGCCAGAATTTATTGCACGCCGTCAAGCTGGACGAGCGCCACTATGGCAGCCTTCCGCTCGGATCGGTGGAGCTGCTGGCAGTTTGCCGTCCTTCCATGCGGCTGGATCACAGTCGCACCATTGAGGTCGCCCGTCTTGGCGGCTTTCCGTTGCTGCTGATGGACAGTGGATTCGGATTTCGCAGTGCCTTTGATGCCGCCAGCCGAATGGCAGGACTGAGGCCGACAATCATGTTCGAGAGTCGAAACCCGCATACCTTGCTGGCACTTGCTGAGGCGGGGCACGGCGTGGCAATTGTTCCCTCGCAGCTCCAGTGCCACCGATATCAATTGAGGATCTTAGGTCTCACCTACAGAGGCCGCGCCTTGAGAGAGCCTTTGACGATTTCCTGGGACAAGAGGCGTCCTTTACCTCGCTTTGCGGCGGACTATTGTCGAATGCTTGCCGATTACATGCGCGAGATTTTTCCGATAAGTCGGCCAACCGAGCCAGAGGGCCCGGCTCCCCGGCGCACGGCACGAGTGAGAGCGGATGATTAGGCAGGTTGCTCGACTGTTTGTCGGCAGGGCCGCCCCGTAGAACGAGTTAGGCACCGAATGCCCTGTGAGGGTATCGAGGGCGCGCTCGAGAATGGCGCAAAAAATGAACGGGCGCGCCGTCTTCGACTGCTATCGGGGGAGCAGAGATGCTCCCCGAGCGACGGCCACGGGCACTCACCAGTCCCATCAAACGAATGACCGTTTTCGGGATCACCCGCTGGACGGTCCGCCAGCGCGGAAGGGTCGACAGCTGCCGGCTGGGCAAGGTGGAAAGCGGACACGTGCAGGGCAATCGGAATGAGCACCGGGGCGCGCGTGCACCATTGCAATCGAGACGTTGGCCTCACTCAAACTTGGCTGGCACCGAGAACGGCTTGGTGGCGTCGAAGACGAACATTATAAGCGCCGTCAATTCCGTCGCCCTACTGTTGAAAACTTCCATTGCCGTGCCAGCGAGGTGTCCATTCATTGATTGCCCAGCCTCGACATTCATCACCCCTTGGGGAGTCCGTTGTCGGGATCCGACACCGCGGCCATGAGCGTCTCACTCGGAGGTTTTCGGATGCCGTGAGGCGTACGAAAACCGCCCATGCAGGAACCTGCGAGGCTGCGGCGTTGGTCTATGGGGATTTGAAGTTTTGCTCTGTAGAAGTGACGGCGACGCTGGCTCGGCGCTGGCGTCGGCGCGGTGCCTACCGTTCCTGAGATGCCGTAAGCAGCTTTCCTCGCAGGATCGGTGCGGTAACCTGACACCTTGGCATGATTCTGTTCCTGAGCGTGTACAGCTCAGACCGATACGATGTGATGATGAGCAGGGAACCAGAAGGCAATAAAAAGGAAACGCAGCAGCGTGATCGGGTTCCGACGGTTTCTCGGGTCCTATCGGATGGAACCATCGTCGAGCTGCTATATGACGCCGCTCGGCAAACAACTGCGCTAGCGGTTTGGCGCGACGGCGGCTGGACCATCGAAGCCGGGATAAAGCTTGAGGGCGGGGAGCACCTTGCTCCGTATTCGCCCCAGAACAACATCATCAGAAACGACGTGGTGCTGCTGCCGTCGAAGCCGAGCGAGTACGGCAACAAGGAACGCCTGCTCGGCGAAATTCAACAGTTCCTGCACCGGTATCTCGACGTGACCTCTTCGTTCGAGGCACTGGCCGTCAACTATGTCCTGTTCACCTGGCTCTATGATGCGTTCAACGAAGTACCCTACCTCAGGCTGCAGGGTGACTATGGCACCGGCAAGACTCGCGCGCTGCTGGTGATCGGATCGCTCTGCTACAAACCCTTCTTCGCCAGCGGTGCCTCTACAGTCAGTCCGATCTTCCATATCATCGACGCCTTTCGCGGCACGTTGGTACTCGACGAGGCCGACTTCCGCTTCAGCGACGAAAAAGCAGAGCTGGTCAAGGTGCTCAACAATGGCACGGTCAAAGGCATGCCGGTGCTGCGCACGCTCATGAATCGCCAACGGGAGTTCAACCCGCAGGCGTTCCAGGTGTTTGGCCCGAAGCTGGTGGCGATGCGGCGGTCATACGAAGATCGGGCATTGGAGAGTCGCTTTCTCACTGAGGTAATGAGTGGCGCTTCGCTGCGAGCGGACATACCCATCAACCTACCTGCCTCAATGAAGGATGAAGCCTTGGCGTTGCGCAACAAATTGCTGCTCTTCCGGTTCCGCAATCGGCACACTGCACGTATTGATCCGAAGGCGATGATTGCAGCAACTACTCCCCGCATGAATCAGATCCTCATCCCTCTCATGAGTATCGTCGATGACCTGGCGGCACGATCCGCCATCGTGTCTTTCGCCATAGCCACCCAGGAAGCGATCTCCGCTGACTGCGGACTCTCGACCGAGGCGCAGTTGCTGGAAATCATCGGAGAGCTTACCGGAGAAGCTCACCGTGAGGTGGTACCGCTGTTGGACATCACGGACCGCTTTCGTGTGCGCTTTGAGGCAGATTACCAACGGCCGATTACGCCGCGCTGGATCGGCACGGTGCTACGGCAGCGGCTCCATCTGATTCCGTTCAAGCGCAATGGCCGGTATGTCCTGTCGGTGATCGATCGCCGAAGGTTGGCGACGCTGTATGAGCGGTACGGACTTACCCCCGAAGTGAATGAGCAAATGCCATTGTGGCAGGTAGACCAAAGACATGGGGACGTAGGGATGGCGGGGATGTGACGAATGCACGATGCGCATTGATGCCAGCTGCTGCGCGTTTGCGAGGACGCCATGCATCGTCGTTGTCCCCAAGTCACCATGTCAAGGTTGCGAGTATACTGTGCGTATCAGTCTGTGATGTGCGCGATGTGCGGAAGTGCGCCAAACTTGTCCGCTTGGCACGTTTCCCCGTCTACTGACCCTCTACCACTTCGGCGATGATGACCTGCGCGTGACCTGCATCGTGCTGGTGCCGGACGCACAACGCCATCATGCGAAGGGGAGCTTATTCATTTGTTCGAGCGAATCGCCGGCGATGGGGCCTGACCCAGCCGGAATTGGCGCTGCTGATCGGGCTGACGAGCGCGACGGCCGTGTCACGGATCGAACGAGCGAAGCGAACGCCGGCGGCGTCCACCCTTATCGCGTGCTGCATCGTCTTCGGTGTCGTGACACCCGATCTCTTTCCGTCGCTCCACGGGGAGATCGAGGCAGCGGTCATCGATGCGGCCCAAGTGCTTCTGGCGCAGCTTGATGGTTGCGCCGACAAGGAGTCAGCGCGCAAGCGCCAGCTGCTGCAGGGCATGGTCACGCGCATTAGCAATGGTAAGCCCGTCAAATAGGTATGAAAATCGCACCGATCGAGGAGAAAGTTCTCGCCATTTATCCGACCAGTCGCGGCTTCGGCTTCGTTGTCGCCACACAACCGCTTTCCCCGGTGGATTGGGGTACCAAGGAAGTACACGGACGTAACAAGAATGCCCGATCCATGGAGAGGGCAGCCGCGCTGATTGAGGCGCACCACCCGGATGTTCTGGTGCTGGAGGATCCGACCGGGCCCAATTCGCGGCATCACCAGCGTATTTGGCGCCTCGCCAAAGCCCTCTCGGCCCTGGCCAACACCCAAGCAATGGAAGTGTATCCCTTCACGTACGCGGCGGTGAAGGAGTGCTTCGGGGAGTTCGGTGTCCGCACTCGCTATGACATCGCCATGGCAATCGCCAAAAGCGTCCCTGCCTTCGAGCAATTTCTGCCGCCACCGCGTCGTGCGTGGGAGAGAGAGCATGCGCGGATGAGCGTCTTCAGTGCTGCCGCGCTAGTCATGACGTACTTTGCCACGCGTTCTCAATAGAGCTGCTGCGCTCCTGTGCATTCGGGAGCGCCGAATGATTCGGCGTTCCCGTTGTGCACAGGAGGATGACATGTCACCAGGATCCAGCTCGCCGCGCGTCGACGTCTATCGCAAAGTCACCGAAACCATCATCGCTCAGATTGAGGCTGGTGCTGGCACCTACAAGATGCCCTGGCATCACAATGGATCGGCGGTCGGTAGGCCGCGCAATGCTATCGTGCAGACCTTCTACCGCGGTGTGAACGTACTGGCGTTGTGGGCTGCTGCGCGGGCTGCCGGATATCCGAGCGGCCTTTGGGCCACCTATCGTCAGTGGAAGCTGGGAGGTGCGCAGGTACGAAAGGGGGAGCAGGGACATCTGGTGGTGTTCTGGAAGCAGCTCGACCATCCCGTCCATCCCTATACTGAGGACGGGACGGAGCACGAGGTGAAGCAGAACCGGCGTGTCGTGGCCCGCGGATTCTGGGTCTTCAACATCGCGCAGGTCGAAGGTTACGTTCCCTTCGCTGTGCCGGAGTTGTCCGAGACCGACCGAAATGCTCAGGCGGAGAAATTCTATAGCCGGCTTGGCATCCGGACCCGGTTCGAGGGCGAGGAGGCGCTCTACATGCCAGAGGGTGATTATGTGCGGCTCCCGCCCTTCGAGCGGTTTCGGGACAGCGCTGCATTCTACGGCACCTTGCTCCATGAGGGGGCACATGCCACCGGCGCACCACACCGACTCAACCGGGATCTCGCGGGCCGGTTTGGCTCTGAGGCATATGCCTTCGAAGAACTGATCGCCGAATGGGCCTCGGCGATGGCGTGCATGTCTTTGGAACTCGCCCCGGAGCCTCGGATAGATCACGCGCAATACATATCGTCGTGGTTAAAGGTGCTCAAAGGCGACGCTCGGGCCTTGTTCACCGCTGCAAGCCATGCGCAGCAGGCCGTGGATTGGATGTGGAATAGGCAGGAAAGGGAATAATGTCTCGTACAATGATGCCGGCGACGTATGTCGCCGGCTTTCTCTGGAGATTTAGTCGGACTGCACCGAAGCCCCCTTAGAATGCCCGGCATGCTCACTACGTCAGCCCCCCTGTTGACACAACCGCCACAGCTAGCCGTAGGCGGGCGTCGCAAGCTAGCCGATCCGCAGGCGTTAGGTGACTTTCAGAGGGGGATTACGGGACGTCGTGCTGTTTGATGGATGCAGGTCTCCTGCTGCCAGCACCGAAATGCAATGCTATCAGCCGATGTATCCGCCGCATGCTCAGCCTCTTGTCGGGCATCTCTCACTGCGTTGATTGCAATGGAGCAGTGGATGCCAGCTCGATGCCGACTCGCGAGACGCCACCTTCTTCCGGTCGCCTTGCAGGTGGATGGCGTCGTCAGAATGCTGGACGCCATCAAATCGGAATGCTGGACGGGATCAGATCAGAATGGTGGGCACCATCTGATCAGAACGCCTAGACGGCCTTGCTTGGAATTCGCAGTGGCGCTCGTCTGACATCTGGTTGATAACGGCGATGCCCGTCGCTGAGCGATATGATATACTTCCCCATATGTGCGACAAACTCAAAGACCTTATGAAGCGTGCCGAGCATTGGCCTGAAGGGGCGCAAGAGGAAGCCGTTGCCTCGCTCCAGGCGATCGAGGAGGAGTTGGTAGGGCTCTACGAACTTTCACCGGATGACCGTGCTGCACTGGAGCGCAGTGGCGAGGATGTCCGCCTGGGCAGATTTGCCAGCGAAGAACAAGTTCAGCGTTTGTTCGAGGGTGTTGTCGCGTGCCACACTTGAGTGACAGTTGCCGCCCGAGACGGAGGCGCCGTGAACCTGGTTGCATTAGGTATCGACATCGTGGAGATCGCGGAAATCCTACGGCTCGCCGATGCGCCGGGAGGCCATTTTCTCGCGAACTTCACGGCCTCAGAATTGGCCGATGCCGGCCAGGGAGTAAACCGCGCAGAGCGATTGGCGGGCCGCTACGCCGCGAAGGAGGCCGTCATAAAGGCCCTGGGCACGGGGTGGGGCGATGGCATCGCCTGGACCGATATCGAGGTGCGCACCGCCGCGTCAGGAGCACCGAGCATCGCCCTGCACAACGAGGCTGCCAGAATAGCCGCCAGCTTGGGGATCGCGGGATGGCTCGTCAGCACGAGCCATGATGGCGGCTACGCAGTCGCCAACGCCATAGGCTTGTCCGCCGCGAAATAACAGCTCGGATCCCCCGGCTCTTCGTGGCTATTGACCTACAGCGCGCGCGATCCGTCAGCGACAGGCGGGCGACCCGACGGTTAGCTTGCTGGGGCGACAAACGAGATGTGCCGCGCGTCCATGTCGATGAGGACACGCCCACCGTGGTTTGCAACGATCTGACGCCAGGCGGCATACCCTTGCAGGATCGCACTTTGCCAGTCCCCAATGGAGCACGCGCTTACCTCCAGGTGGGACGTCACACTCTTCACCGTGCGAAGCAGATTGTAGTCGAGGTCTGTTACACCATCCAGGAAGCCGTGGTGCCGCGCGTAATCGAAGATGAGCGCCGCTACCCCCTCGTCGATCACCGCCGCGCGCCCGCCATCTTCAACTTCGTCTTTGGCAGGATCGCTCTTGCGCTTGCGCTTCAGGATGGCGCGCGTTACCGGCGACCAACCCAGCACAGCGGCGAAAGCAAAGTGGAACACGTCGTGGAACCGATAGCCGTCGGGATCGTAAGCGTTGTCTGTCAGGTCGGCACCGATCTGCTCACCATCGAGTAGGACGCGAACTCTCACTGACTCGCCTACCGCCACCTCAGCCAACTCGACTTCGAAGCGGCGCGGCAACCTCTCGCGATCCGGGAAATTCTCGTCGAATACATGAGCGGTGTCGGGGCGCGATCCCCATCGGCCTTGAGTTTTATCCAGATTGGCCTGCGCGACATCTTCCAGGCTGAGATCAAACTTGCTCGCAACGTTGGAGACGTACCAAAGCAGATCGCCCAACTCCTCAGCGACGCGTTCCTTGAATAGGAGATAGGCGGGTCCGTCGCGCAGATGCTTCTTGTACTCACTCAACAACTGGCCGGTCTCACCAGCTAGGCCCAGCAGCGGCACAATGAGCCCAACTGCGCCGGCGGCTGGGTCGGACGCAATCGGAACCTGATCGGTCTTCAGTGCCTCACGCTGATAGCTGTCCAAGTCCATTGGAGCCGTCCAATCATGGCAATAGGTTACGCGAAAAGGCGAGGTTGCGGCACGTGATCAGCTTCTCGTGCTCCGACAGTCCCGGCGCGGGTGATTTTCTCATTGATGCGCCATTTTGGAGGATACCAGGGTGGAAGAAGCGATTTCGCTGTCGGCGTAAAGTGCTGTTTGATGCGCGTGCGTCCCGCACGTCCGACTACTTCAGGATGAGCGACGCGCGCATACTTGCTGATTTCGCAGAAAAGATTCTGACAATCGATCAACTGAAGCGGGCGCCCCCACAACGAAAGGAACTCGATCCCAAGCCGTTGGAATTCGGCTTCCTGCATATCGGCCATCAGCCGAATGACCTCGGGTTCGTTTAAGCCTCCGGTATCCGCGAAGCATTTGCTGATCCCGTCCCGCGCGCCTGGCCCCGGGATGACGAACTCCATTTCGGAAAAGTCCGTCACTCGGCTATAATTTATGTCGGTCACGAACTGGTACGCGAGGAAATCCCCTATCGTGGGATAAGCCCGCAGCAGATCGAATCCTTGCTGCATGGTTCGTGCAGCGGCCAGCTTCTTCGGTAAATCGTCTGCCATCATGCGCTCGATGAGGCACAGATGATTGCGATGTTTGGCAGTGTGGCCGAAGGCTCGCCCGCCTGGAGGCATGATGTATGCCGCCGAGTAGATTTTTTCGCCGGCGGCCATGGCGCGGGTAAGTACGTCATCGTAGCGCTTGAAACTGTAGTCAGCCAACGTGACTGCGCCGAAGGTGGCTTCCAGCAATTCCCATGTCCCGATTTTGTTGAACAATTTGAACAACAAGATCCTGAAGCAGATCTCGGCGTGGTCGGATGGTAAGTCATCCCGATAAATAACCTGTCGGATCAGGTACTGGCTAACACGGTCCGATGCGCGGTACGCGTTTGTAAACTTGTAGGCCGCGATGACTGGGCTCTGCGTCCAGGGCGGAGGATCGCCCGCCACGCGATTGAAGAACACGCGCTGCCGCTCCGCCGCGAAATACCAGTAGCTATCGTACACCGCCGTGCTACGCGCGGGCGCCAAGTGATGCGTGACCACCCCGGGCGCCGGGAGGTCCACCGGGATCTTCAGCTGATGGTGCAGACTGATTTCCTCACGGCCTGCATCGGGATGCAGCCCCATCGTGAGCTGGTCATCGGGCTTTGTCGTTTCTTCATCCGCGATCGCCCGCCCTTGTTGCCGACGCTTCTTCGGTCGACCGCGTTGCCCCGTCATGCCGCCACTGGGGTTGGCAGCCGGCGCGCCTGTTCACTTAATGGGGTGCGTGTCGCCGCCACGCATGCGCGCGCAGCTTCCACCAGAGACATCAACCGCTGGTCGGACTTCCCCACACGTTCCAGCTTCGCGACCCCCACGGTCACGTTCACCCGTGCCAGCGTCAGATCCATCTCGTGCGCCATGAAGGCGCCGAGCTGCACCAACCCGAGATAGTTTCCATAGGCCTTATCGTAAATCTGCTGCGTCGCGTAGAAGGCGTTGACGACGAGGCCCGCTTGGGTGGGCACGAAGCTGACCTGTTGCAGACAGGGGAAGCCCAGTTGCGCGTCCGGCACGTGATCACGTCCCGGATCGAAGACACCTGCCTGCAGCATGGAACGGCGAACTCCATCGCGGCCGTTGTATTGGGACAGAATGAATTCGAGCTGGTTGCCATCACACGGACCGCGCCCGTACATCACCATCCGCTCGAAGTAGAGGCCGCGGCCATTTGCCCGCGGGTTCATGGCGCGGATACGCGGAAAGGCATCCCGATAAATGGTGAACAGTTTGCCCCGGTCGCCGCCGGCCAACTGCCAGTAACGTTGTGGGAAGATGGTGAAAGCCACCGTCTCAACGTCCCAATGTTTTGTTTCAGCGAGCGTGGCATCCAGCGCGGCGCGGAGACGGGCGTCTTCGGAAATTTCGCCATTGGGGCCGAAGCTGGAAAGGCTCAACGTCAATGGCGACACTTCCTTCCCGGCATGGTCGAGAACGTGCACAAGTAATTTGGACCAGGCGCGTGACAGGTCGGTATCGATGATGACAAGTGGCTCAGGCGCGCTGCTATTCATTGGCGGCATCCTCCAGGTGGCGGTATTGGGCGAGCCCGACATATTGGGACCGCGATATGCGGACGAATGCAGCCCACGGTGTCCCCGGTAACGTGGCGCGCCCCAAGCCAGGCTGTACCGCCCGGAACAATCGACCGGCGGGCAGGTCATGAACGAACGCGGCGACCGCGCCGGACACTACTGTTCCTGGCGGCAACAAGAGCAGCGTGCCGACCTCCGCATCGAGCGTGGGTGAGGTAAAGTGTGCGTCCGCGACGATGAGCGGATCGCCCGTCAGTTCGCCGAGAATATGCGCACGTAGCGCCTTGGGTGTGACCTTGCGCAACGCAGTGGCGTGCGCCACCGGCATTTCACGGATGCCATAGGCGAGATGGGTAACCAAGGTGGCGTAGCCGACACCGAACTCAGAGGCGACGACATACACCTGCTGTGGTGTGGCGGCCTCTGCCTTCCAGCCCCGAGAGGCGAAAGCACGTCGCAGCCCGAGCGTCGGCATAAGCATGAACGCCGCGAAGGCATCCGCCAGGATTTCTTTGGGATTGCTGTGAGCCTGGGCGGCGTCTTCGTCCCGCAACTCGTCAATGGTCGAGCCGTGCCCGAACACATGATGCCCCAGCTCATGCGCGCAGGTGTACGCCCGCCGGGCAAGTGGTCGCAGAGCCGACAGAATGATCCGCGGTTTCCGCGCCCGCTCATACATGCCCTCCATGCTGGAGATGTCCGTGAACCGGACAGGCACGCCGTGCGCCGCGCAAACATCATAGATACAGATGGGGTTGACCAAATCAGTCTTTACGTCCTGGCGCGCCTTGATGGCCGCGAGCATTCCTTGGTGTGTGAGCGTGCGGCGATCGGGCATATTTGGCGTGCTCCGTAGCGCGATCACCGCGCACCTCCATCGTCGGGCAGAGCGTCGGCGGGGCGCATCGCCGCCAGCAGTTTAAGCAAGCGGTCGAGGTCGTCCGGTTTCAACTTCCCGAGCTCGCGGGCGGCAAGTTCAAGGCGAGGATCATTGGCCTGGAGGGTTTCCGGCGCCTCACCAAGAAGCCATGAAACACTAACGTCAAAAATTCCCGCCATTCGAGTGAGTTCATCGACAGAGATCCGGCGATTGCCCGCCTCTATCTCCGACACCGACGGCCTGTGCAGTCCCAGCATCTTGGCGACCTGCCCTTGCGACAGACCTGCCAGTTTCCGCGCTTCCCTGATACGGACGGCCATCGCGGCACGCCGGCGCGTGTCATCATCGTCGTTCATCGTTGCCTCACGCCGCTACAGCCTGAGTCGTAGTCAGCTTGCATACGAGCGTCACTGTCTCGTCGATCGTCATGGGTGTCTTGGTTCCTCGGATGCGGAAGATATTGATGTTCACGGGAATCTCGGCGCCGATGGCCGTCGCAAGCATGCCGGTGGCAACTGGCCATATCTTGCTGTCGAACTTTTCCAGCTCGCCAATCGGCTTCGTCCCGCCGATGATCGGCGGGCAGGGCAAGCCGCTGTCCACCTGGATGCGGACGAGTGTTTCGATCAGCTTCTTCCGGATGAGTGTCGGGTCCATACTGGCCTCTCCTCCATCCGGTAAGATATTCTTACCTGCCGGCGGTTCAAGGGCATGCCATGAGTTTTTCGCCAGCTCAGCCGTGCGGCGAGCAACCGGGGCGTCTGGCCAGTAGCCCCAGCTACCATTGGGTCCGGAGCGGCGCCGGCGCCGCCGGCCGGCGACCTCGCGGCACGCGCGGATACATCATGGGATTGAGCTGCTGGCCGACCGCCGCACCTATTGGCGCTGGCCCGCGTAGGACAAGGACGAGCAAGAGGCGCGCGATATGGATGACAGCATACCAGCCGGTGCGCCGCCATGGCGGCTGTCGCGCTCTCTCCCATTGCGATTGAGGTTGTGCGACGCATCGACGCCCTGTTCGACATCGAGCGGCACATCAATGGCAAACCTGCGGAGGAGCGCAGAGCCGTTCGCCAGGAACTGAGCAAGCCGCTGGTCGAGGCGCTTCAGGTCTATATGCGCGAACAACGCGCCAAACTTTCCCGAGGTCACGACCTAGCTAAGGCCATCGATTACATCCTCAAGCGTTGGGCTGCCTTCACCTTGTTCCTTGACGACGGGCGTGTGTGTATATCGAACAATGCCGCTGAACGCGCCCTGCGCGGCATCGCTCTGGGCCGAAAATCATGGCTGTTCTGTGGATCCGATCGCGGTGGTCAGCGTGCTGCTGCCATGTACAACCTGATGAGCCCACAGCTGCTCAAGCGGTCAACCGAACCGAAATGACCTCGCTGCGGCCTACGCCGCATGCTTACGCAAATCGGACGACAAATCCCCGAGCGCTGGGCGAAGTGCCACATGCAGGGGTTGCCGGACTTGACGCCCACAACCGATGGTGTAAACTAGGAAAGTTGGAAATTCCAACCATATCTATCATGGACAAATCTGGAGCTGCGGCGATGCCGCTCGTCAAAATCAAGGACAAGGGTCAAGTCACGCTACCGGCGAAGCTGCGCGAGCGGCACCATTTATCGGCGGGTGACTATGTCGAGGTGAAGGAAGAGGGGAACCGGATCGTCCTCATTCCCCAAGATGTTGCTCCTCGTCACCCGGGGATCGATGCGGTGCTGCGCGAAGCGCTTGACGACGAGCGCGCGGGCCGCGTGACGCCGTCGTTTGAGAATATGGGGGAATACCGAGGTTGGCGGAAAACCCCGGAGGGAAAAAAGTTCACGAAGTCATAGTGCATGCGAATTGAGCTGACGCGGCGAGCCGACAGGGACTACCGGGGTCTCCCGAAAAGCCTGCAAAAGCAGGTGGACAAGCAGTTTGGGTTTCTCACGAACAATCTTCGCCATCCGTCGCTCGACGCCAAGAAGTACGGCGGGACCGATGACGTGTGGCAGGGGAGGGTGAACCGAGATTATCGGTTCTACTTTCGCATCGTGGACGACACATACCGAATTCTGATGATCATCCCGCACCCGAAGTAGACGTAACCGCTGTCGTCTATGACCGCCGTGGCGGGGTGGCGGAACTGGACGTGATCGCCGGCCATGGGTCAGTTTCAGGCGGGGGATGCGCTTGGTGGCCATTATTACCTTCCCTCTCGGTACGGAGCTTTGTGCAATAGATCACACGAGTCCAACAGCCTCTTCGTCTGCACAATCCATGCGTCCGCTTCCCCTTTGCTACGAAAGTCAGGAATCAGGCGCATCCTACGGCCGGTAGGGGTCATCTCAACGGCGAAGAGACGACCCTTCTGCGGAATAACAAGGAAGAGCGCCTCTGCAATAACAGGCAGTGTGGCATAATCGGCTGCCACTTGCACCCGCGGTAGTGTCTCAGTTTGCAAATCTTCCTATCTGCGGAACCGTAGACCGATGTTGTAACCCTCGGGGCTACACCGCCATATTGGCAGCATGAAATATCGGATTGTCCCAGGGCGCCGCGAGTACCGAGTTGAGGCTGTTGACGCGCATGGCGGGGCACGGGTCCTGAGAACATGGCTCACAGAAGAAGCGGCGGTCTCCCATTTGAGGGACCTTATGGCCAAAGCAGAAATCGCCGATCAAGATTTCACGCCCGGTGCCAAGGATTGGCGCGGCTGATGCCCAAGCGCCGCAAGCGCCCCCGCGATCCCGCCCCGGCAATATCGTACTTTCACCTAAGCCCGAGAGTTGACCGGCCCGCTGTCAGGCCTGTCTCTTCCGACTATCGGCTGGGGCGTTCCTCCCGTCTCCCTGATCCGCGCGAGCTTGCGCCGAATCGCCGTAATCGCCGCCTGAGAAAAGGCTCCAGTGACGTAATCGGCATCGAAGTCGTTCATGGTCGGCGGCGGCCACATAAAGCTGTACCCACTGGGGGGCCAAATTTTCCTCAGGACCACCGAAGCCCGAGCGTCAAATCGCCATTTTTCGACGAGGCTCGGCACTTGGCAACGTATGATTTGAATAAAGAGCTTTTTGAGGATCTGGAATGAAACCTGACCGTTAAAATCGGTTGTGGGCACTCCGAGTAAGTGCGCGCGCTCGGGCTCCGGCCAATAGACGAAGGGCGCAGAACCGAGATACCCCGGCCACTCCTTCCGTTCATAGCGCCCAATCCAAATTGCCCATCCCCGATCGGGCGGCAGCCTGACAGTTCTCATATAGTCCCGTTCGGATTGGGTCGTGGTGACGCGAGCTGATCGTTCATACTCAGCGACCATTGCTTTCATTGCCGCCCAACCGGCCACGATCGCCTGCTGCTCGGGAGAAAGGCGCAGTTGATGACCGTTCATCAAGGGGATGAGGACGGGACGTGCTCGATTTTCTAACTCCCGCATCCAGCGATTGTTGCAGCTACGGACATCTCCGCCACAGACGCACCTGACCTGCATGTCATGAACGTCGCCGCCGCGCTTGGTTACCCTCACATCGGCATTGATGACACTAAGTTCCTCAATGCGATGCAGCCCGTAGACTCCGTGCCACTTTCGCATCAGTCGCTTGATCTCTTTATGCGACCACCGTGGCCACAGATGTTCCCAGGTCAACCGAGCTGGGTCGGGATCGCCGCAAAAAATGCACTCCGTGACAGGTGCCGTCATGGTGCCACCGTTGATATGGGTCGCCGCCCGATTCCCGAGGAGCACCGGGTGGACTTCGCCTGCATACTCGACGAGGCACACAATTTCACCCCCGACAGTTTCGAGACGATTCTTTCGGAGGCAAGGAAATACCGGCTTTCGCTGGTCACGTCCGGGCAATATCTTGATCAAATGCCGCCCCGCCTCCAGGCAGCGGTGTTCGGCAATGTGGGTACCTTGGTGAGCTTCCGGGTGGGGCACGCTGACGCCGAGGTGCTTGCGGCTGAGTTCGAGCCGCACCCGGCGTCGGTGTTGGGAGACCTGGGGCGCGGAGAGGTGTGCGTGCGACTGCTATCTGATGGCGAACCCCGGCCGCCATTTATAGGGAGGATGGTGGCGGATGCTGGGCCAGCATATGGCAGGCGTACAGCCCTTATCGAGCAGTCGAGGCGGAGATGTGGCCGACGGCGGGAGGTAGTGGAGGGGAAGATCTCGCGATGGATGTGCCCCTTACTGAGCCAGCTTATCGCGCACGCCGCCGCTTGGTGTCGGTATAGTTGATTGCACCCATAAGGGCCGCCAGCCCCATTTCGTCCCACTGGTCAGGAGCCGAGAGTAGCTTGGCGGTTTCAGGGTCATCTGACCTAAGACGCAAAAATATTGGCCGACTAGATTCCGAATCATCTCTTCCTGGAGAACGTATTAGGTAAGTCGCCAACTCATCTCTGGAAAGGCCAGTCTCTATCACACCAGTTATGAATGGCTCGAACCACCCCAGAGACCAATTTATGTTGAGAAATTTATATTTATCTTGCGATAGCGTCTCAGCTAGTTCCTCCGATACCTCCTCAAAGAGACCTCGCTGCGCAGTCAACAAAGGACTTGGAACGCCGGTCGGTTGGTATGTTCGGTCGCCGCGTTCTGTGCTCCATCGAAAGATCTTGTCCATATAGGGATGGGCTGGAGAGCCATCTGAGGACATCTCGTCCAAAAAGGGATGGATGTTTTCGGACACGCCACAGGTGTAGGCATTCGGGAGGTTGGAGACACCTCGCGGGTCTCGCACAACACACATCCCGAATCCGTCGGTCGTAATGGGCACCATCAGGATGCAACATATGTTGCTGAGTTGGCACCAACTGAAGTCACTTGTGTGCCGATAAAGCGCTTGCGTATCGCCAAAGCGCTGCCGAATTGTGACTCGCCCGGACAACACGGGTTCGTCGAGTAGGTCGTTGTTAAGTATCATGAACTCGAACCACGATACCGGGGCAAAATGCAAGGTGATAATCTTCTCCTCGATGCCGCTATCGAGAGACTGCCCACCGACTTCGAATTTCACCAGTCGGACGCATGGACCGTCCCACAGCGGACTCCCAGCCCTAGCGGCCGTACTCACTATTCGTTCCACGAGCGAGTCGTAGATCGGGACAATCTCCGCAGGTCTTGAAAAGGGTGTTTGTGTATACTGAGGAACCAGAGTCAGCGGCTCGAAGAAGTTGCCGCATACACGCCAAACGGAATTGAGGACATAGGTCCCTGTACCGAACGGTTTGGGATTCTCGAGCACTTCATCAGACGAGGCACCAAGAACTGCATCAGCATTGACAGGACGCGGCGGGACCACGTGCTTATCCCTAACAGGAGCGGCGTGCGCCTCTTGAAGTGCGGCAACATGTGCCGCATCGATCACTGAGGCGGGTAGATCGAGCGCTTCTGCAATTGAGTCCAGGTATATTTGAGGAACGGGTAGTCGCGCGCCCTTGGCCCATTCGTCGATGTATTTTTTGATGGTCCCCGGGTTTGTTTCGGTGTGCGCGAATCCTTCGCGAAATTGTCCCTTGTCCCTCAAAATCCTTTCGTTTATTACGCACATGGATTTGTACAAGTCAGTTAGAGTAAGGTGAAGCGCTTCTAACCGACTGTCAATCCGCTGGCCAAGGGCGTTTCGCGGCTCTCGTCTGGGCCGCCCACGCTTCGCCATTTGTTTCCCCTCCAAAGACCTATCACGACCTCCTAGCCCTTCCGGCGGATTTTGTCGATCTTCCCAAGTTAGGTAAGTTTGGCATGTCCCAATTGTCCCAAATATAGAGTGGGACAATACGGGTATATCACATATGGATTGGGGCCATGTCATAATTATCCCAAATACACATGTGCGATAGGCATAAACTTCTTGCCCATACTCCAGGTATTGTCCCAATTGTCCTAAAACATTCCGCTTGCAAACCGGTCGAAGGATATGGAATATAGTTAGGCCCACCAGGTTGAGAGCTGGTGGGCCGGGCTCAGCTTTCGCTGGGCCTGGGAGACTCATTGGCCACAATGAATACCCCTGGGTTAGACTACCACGGGTTGTTTTGCTATGCAACTTATGCGTGTATTCGCCGTGGTGTGCCGCCCAGACGTTTGTTGTGGCCGTAGCGGAGGCCACCATGAGTCAGCTATCAAGTCGGCGTGCCGACGAGTGTGCAAATCCCGAGGCGTTCAGGCGCGGATATACGCGGCACAGTCAAGTCCGCATGCAACAACGCGCGCTTCCACCGTTCGTCGTAAGTCTCATTATAGATTTCGGTTCTCGGCTCCGGAATGGTGGGGCCGATGTCTTCTTTGTTGACAAACTTGCTCGTCGCCGCCTCCGGGTCGAACTCGGCGGAGACCGCGGTCTAGCGGTCATTGACCAATGGCTCGGCGCTTACGTCGTCGTCAGCGACGATGGTACAGTTATCACCACGGGACACCGCACCAGCCGCATAAAGCGCGCCTGAGATAGATCACAGCTTCCAGTGCACAGGACAATGGCGCCGAGAGCGCTACCAGACGTGGATGTCATAACCGTCGTTCACGTCGGCTATGAGTGGAACGTCGTCTGGAATGATGTTTCCACGGAGCTCTGGTCTCACTCTAAAGCGCATGCTTACGACCTGATGTGCGAATTGGCGTGGATGTTACTCTGCGAGGCAGAGAGCCGCGCGCAACCCCAAGAGGATACAACCATCGACAATACACGGGTGTAAGTTCGAAGTGACGATGATTGAGATGAACGTATCCCCCCGCCGAAGGCCGCCTTGCCGGCGCGAGCGTGCCTTTGATCTAAACGGCGCTTGTAAGAGCGCCGTTTAGATCAGGGGCAGCCAGTAGGATGGAGATCATCACGAGGGTTGCTCGCCGCCGCGGTCAGGACTGAAGTAGTAGGCAGCCGCTAGCGGATCCTGCCCGCAGAATGGTCGATCGTCACGAACATATACCCAGAGCCGTCCCGTCTGGCCAATCCACGCTTGTCGCTTTTGTCGTTGAACCAATGCTGCTTGAGGCCGTTGGCGTTCATAGCCGCCATGATGGCCATCCCTGAGCCATTCAGATGCGGGGTAGGTGGCCTTTCCGAGGGGCAGCGATCACCGCGCTCGGCGAAACCCTCGGAGGCCTGCCCGATACGCGGCGTCGGAGTGCGCGCTGACATCTCCCTCGATGACGAACGCGGAGACATGCGAGCTTACCTTCATGTCCGACCGGTCGTTGACTAAGGATCAATGGCACCATGGCACCACCACCGCAGTTGAATTGCTCCGGCAGCACGGTGTTAGATTACTGGGGCTCTTCCCGATTCCCGCGGACGCCCTCACGCTGCTCCTCGTGACGCTTGGAGCCAATCGGCTCAAATATATCACGCTCACCGGCGAGCCGCTCCGCCACCGCAAGGCGCTCGTCTGGTCCGTGAGCTTCGATACCAAGATCGATGAGACCGAATGGTCGGTCGGCGGTTAGTTCGACCACAGATTCCCCACCACCGCTTATGATGACGCACTGCATATCAAGCACCTCTTGTGCCCCACTCGTGCCCCACCATGACCATTGGGAGAGGCAGCATATTACCAATCTCTCTGATATCTTGATTTTTTTATCGGAAATGGTGGGCGCACCAGGACTCGAACCTGGGGGCCCTCTGATTAAGAGCAAGGACGCCGCCAGCTGAGTAGCCAGCCTGACAGAGCGAGACCGGCATGCTACAGATTGTGCGTGCCACCGGGCGGTGACACCGATGAGGCTATAGTGAGGCTAAGACAACAGACCGAGTCGGCTAATACTCTGAAGAAAAACGATGTCCCCGTAGCTCAGCAGGATAGAGCACAGGATTCCTAATCCTGGGGCCGTGGGTTCGAATCCCGCCGGGGACGCCACATGATTGCGCTCGTCACGCGACGGAATCAGCGACGCGATGGCACGATCCAGACACCAGATATTTTGGTGAGAGTATCAGCCCCAGGTGGCCTTGCCGCTCGCCAGAGTGATGGTGATGTGGCCCATCGTTGTATCGGCCTTGGCTCCGTGCCAGTGGCGCTCACCCGCCTTCACGTGAGCGACGTCACCCACCTTGATCTCAAGTCGCTCGGTTTCTGTGGCGACCCACCCGCTGCCCGAAGTGACGATCAGTATCTGATCGCAATCGTGGACATGCCAGCCCGTGTTGCATCCCTGGCTGAAGTTCACGATGCTGCAGTTGAAATTCGCCGACTGCCCCGGCTCGATGATGGTCTGCCGGGTGCGATGCACGGGTCCGGAATATCCATCCGTCGGTTCGGCCGCGCCAGGCGCCGGGGCCTCCGGAATATTCTTCAACGTGACAACCTTCATGACACTCTCTCCCTTCTACCGGATTTTGGGCCACTCGTCGGCGTGGCCGTTCCGCGGCAAGGACATAGCCCAACGGGTCCCGAATGCGAACATCCAGCGTATGCCAATCGGTGCTTCCCCGTAATCATGAAAATGTGACATGGTTGTCCGCAATCGCTCACACGTAACGTTGGGCCTCTGCGCTACCGTGGTTAACAGGATGGAACGCCCAATAATCCGCAGCCTGCTGCTCGGCACCGCCCTGCAGACCAGCCTGACCATCGCCCTGGCGCTCCCGGCCCAAGCCCAGCCCGCGCCTAACGCCCACCCGACCGGCGGCGTCGTGATCGCCGGCTCGGCCGCGATCAGCCAGACCACCAACAACACGGCGATCAACCAGTCCACCCAGCGCGCCGCGGTCAACTGGCAGAGCTTCAACGTCGGCAGCCAGCAGAGCGTCACCTTCAACCAGCCGTCGGCCAGCGCGGTCACGCTGAACCGTGTCGTCGGCCCCGATCCCTCGCAGATCGCCGGCCGCATCGACGCCAATGGCCAGATCGTGCTGACCAATCAGTCCGGCGTCACCTTCTACAAGGGCGCCCAGGTCAACACCAACGGCCTGGTGGTGTCCGCCATCGGCATGACCAAAGGCAGCGTCAGGAACTTCATGGCCAACGGCCAGGTGGTGCTCGACAAGCCGGGCAATCCCAACGCCGCGGTCATCAACAACGGCAACATCACCGTCGAGCAGGCGGGCCTCGCCGCGCTGGTCGCGCCGCAGGTCGCCAACCGCGGCACCATCACCGCCACGCTGGGCCATGTCGTGCTGGCCGGGGCGAAGACCGCGACGCTCGACCTGTATGGCGACGGGCTGCTGTCGCTCGACGTCAACAACCAGGTCACGCAGGCGCCGTTGGGCAAGGACGGCAAGGCGGTGACCGCGCTGGTGACCAACACCGGCACGATCATCGCCGATGGCGGCACGGTGCAACTGACCGCGCGGGCGACCGACGGGATCGTGCAGAACCTGGTGGACGCACGTGGCACGATCCGTGCGGCGACGATGGGCGATCACACCGGCACGCTGGCGCTCAACGGTGTCGGCGGATCGATCATCGTCGAGGGTCAGTTGTCGGCGGTGGGCAGTACGCCGGGCAGCCAGGGCGGCGCGATCGAGGTCGTCACCAACAAGGACGTCACGATCGCCTCGACCGCGAGGATCAACGCATCCGGCAGGGCCGGCGGCGGCACGGTGGCCATCGGCACGACGCTGGCCCGCGCGGCTGGCGGCCCGGGCGTCACGGCAACGCAGACCGCCACGAACGTCACGGTGCGGAACGGCGCGACCATCGCGGCCAATGCCACAGGCAAGGGCAATGGCGGCCACGTGACGGTGTTGTCGACCGCCACCACGCAGATGGACGGCATGATCGCCGCCAAGGGCGGCACGTTCGGCGGCAACGGCGGGTTCGTCGAAGTGTCGGGCGTCAATCTCGGCATGACGGGCCGTGTCGATGTGTCGGCGACGAGCGGCGCTATCGGCACGATCCTGCTCGATCCGTTGAACCTGAACATCGTCCCGAGCGGTGGCAACCTTGATGGCTCGTTCACCGGGACGGTGACATTCGGCTCCGATCCGGGATTGACCGATTCCTTATCCGGGTCGGTCCTGAGCGGGTTCACCGGCAACGTGTTGCTGCAGGCAACCAACACCATCGATGTCCAAAGCTCGTTCAGCATCCCCTCGGGCACGCTGACCATGGAAGCCGGAGAGGGCATCACGGTTGATCCCGGCAAGAGCGTGGGCGCCACCGGCAGCATCATCCTGGCCACTGGTGGCGCGGGGCCGGGCACGCCGCCGCCCGGGGGTCCCACTCCACTCATCACCATCGGCGGCACGGTCACATCAACGGGCGGCACCGTCAGCTTGCTGTCGGGCACCAATGGCACGATCAGCTTCGGTTCAGCGGGTTCAGTGGCGGCAACAGGCATCACCCTGAACAGCGGCGCGGGAGGGATTTCGCTGGCCGGCAACGCCGTGCTCGGTCAGTCCGGCAGCGCGATCGACATCACGTCAGCCGGCCCGGTCAGCCAGGCCACGACAAGCACCATCTTGGCCACCACGCTCGGCAGCACCGGCGGCGTCACCGGAACGGTCAACCTCGCCGGCACAAACAACGCGATCAGCGTAATAGGTCCCATCGCGGCGACGGGCGGCGATCTGAATGTCGTAACCACCAGCAATCTCACACTCGCCGGTGCCCAGAGCGCCAACAACCTCTTCTTCAAGGTGGCTCAGAGCGGAGGCACACTGACGTTTGGCACTGTCGGTTCCTTTTCTCCAGGGGTCCCCGCTACGCTCACCGCCGGTCCAGGTGGACGCATCTCGCTGATTGCCGACAACTACAACGTCGCAAATGCTGCAAGCAAAATCACCACGAGTGGCGGTAGAGTAGAGCTTGCGCCGTTCTCCCCGATCGCGGCGACCCTGCTGGGTAGCAGCGGACTGATAATCAACAGCACAATGCTAGCAACCATCCAGACAAACGACGGCACGTTGACTGTCGGCGGCTACACCAATGCTCCGCTCGGTGCCACGACACCTGTAGCATCAGCAAGTTCAGTCGATATCAGTGCCGCGCTGGATGTATCGGCGATTGCATCCACGCTGCAGCTCGAGGCGACCGGCGCGATCACCGAATCAGGCGGCCCGCTGACCGTTACCAACCTGGCCGGTAATGGCAGCGTCTGGACCCTGAGCAATAACGCCAATGCCATAAGCACAGTCGGCACGGTCGTCGCGACTGATTTCGCTCTGAACGACAGCCTGAATCTCGCCATCAACGGTACTGTCGCGAGCAGCATAGACGCAGCGATCAACACGACGGGCGCACTGACCGTCAACGGCGAAATCGGCGCCCCGACGATCGTCTTGGCCGCCACCAATATCACCGTACCGGGCACAATCGCTGGCGGTACGCTGGCCTTCAACACCACCGGGACTTTCAGCGAAACTGGCGTGATGAATGTCGGGACCTTCTTTGGCGTGGCAAGCGGTGCAATCACGCTGACCGGCGCAAATCAGATTGGCGCCCTCAACGGCATCAGCGCATCGAGCTTCTCACTCAACGACAGCAGCAATCTCCTGATTTCCGGCGCGCTGGAAGCGCCAAACATCACGATTCTCGATCCCGCCAACCAGATCACGCTCGGCGGCGGCGCGGCGATCTTCACCGGCGGCACCACCCGGCCATCAGGACCGATCCAGCCGGCACTGGAACCGGTCAACGGCGCGCCGGGTGCCTATCTGCAGGCTGCCAGCTTCGTGCAGGTTGGCTCGAGCTTCGTATTCAGCCCGAGCAGTGGACCCACCACCCTGCAGATCTCGACCACCGGCAACATGCAGTTCGATCCACCGCTTGGGCTGCAGGGCACGAGCGACTGGCTGATCCTCAATCTCACCAACGGGACGGCCGCCGGTAATGTCTTCGTCAATGCGCTTGACGTTTCCTATAGCGTGCCAGGGAGTGCCGGCCTGTTCGGCACCATCGCGGGGATTGCCGGCGGGCCGGCAGCCGCGTTGGGATTCATCCTGCCGGCGATCAACACAAACTACCGCTTCAACGGCTGCATCATAGAAGCGACCTTGTGCAATCCTCTACCGACGTCGACTCCAACACCAACACCGACAACCACAACGACAACCACAGAGCTCTCCAACAACGACGTGACATCCGCGCTTGGTGGCCTCTATCCATTCCTGCCCGGCTCGCCGCCACCACTGGTCGGCATTTCGAACCTCGTGCTGGTAGCTTTGCCTCTGCTGCCCGCGGCTGCACCGCAACTGACGGATCCAGACGTAGTGCCGCCCAACATCAGTTATCTGGACTATTAGATGATGCGATCGCCGCTTTCGTACTTCGCATTGGTTTGCCTCTTGGCGAGTTGCGCTCAACCGCCGCCGTCCTCCTATGTCGGCGGCACATCGCTGGCGGCACAGACAACAAAGGGAATCAGCCTCGGTCAGAACGCCAGCGGCGAAAGCTGCAATCAGTTGCCGTCGGGCAGCAGCGGGACCGTCGAGGTGTACTGCGGCTCCTGGCAGCAGCCGGCAGCCCGCATCCAACCCGCTGGGCCAGCCGACGCTGCGTCGCTGATGACCATCGCGACAAGCGGACCATGGCGAGACACGCTCAACGAACGCTTCGCATGCAACGCGCCAACCACCACGACGATCCTGCAAGGCGATCCCGCCGTCGTGCTGCAATGCACGCGGCGTATCGGTGGCTGGCCGCAGGTCGCATTGGTCGCGGCTGTCGGCGGTCGTCTTTATCAGGCGGACGGCATCCTACCCACACTCCCTCTGATCGAGCGTTCCATCGGCGTCCAGTCAGGCCAGCTCAGCGCATCCACCACCGCCCTGCCCCAGTCGGCAGCCGATACATTGCTGGCGTCACAGTTGGCAGCGCATGCATTCCGCGCCAGCGATGTCGGCGAGTATCAGCGTCTCATGGCGCTCGGCGCGCGCGCCAACCTCGCCGAGAATTTCGCCGCCGCCGAGACCGCGTATCGCGCCGCCCTCGCGCTACAGCAGCACGCGCTCGGCCATAACGACCCAGACACCGTCAACGCACTGATGCACCTTGCGCTGCAAGTGTCCGATCAGGAGCGCTTCGCCGAAGCCGATGCGCTGTTCAAGCAGGCGGACACACTGGCACCACACGCCAGCGACAAGGCCGCCGTCGCGCGCCTGCAGCACTATCGCGCACTCGATGCACTGAACCAGCAACACGACCAGCAGGCGCTCGCTTTGCTCGATCAGGCTGCCGCCGGCTATGCCGCCCTTGTCCCACCGGAAAGCCTGCAAGCGTCCGATGCGAACGTGCAACTGGCATCGGCTGGAGGCCTCGGCGCATTGGTGAGCCTGCCAAGCCAGCAATTGATGATCGACCCGACCGCGCAGTCAGCACTGATGGGCCTGATCGAGGTTCGCCGCTATCAGTCCATCGTGCTGCGCAAGCTCGGCAGGCCAACGGAAAGTGCCGCAGCAATCGCCTCAGCCGAGGGACTGGCCAGGGCCAATCGCATCGGCGTACCGCTGGTCACCGCGCGACTGACACGAACCGCGGCGACGGCGCACGACGTCCTGGGCGAAACCGGTGCGGCGGAGTCCGGTCTCGCGACCTCGCGCATCGATTTCACGCAGGTCGTGCCGCAAACCCGTCCGGTCGCGGAAACCGCGTTGCTGCAAGGCGGCATTGCCGCAAAGCAAGGCAATGCGACACAGGCACTCGAATTATGCGACCGAGGCACCACGCTGCTGCGCGAATTGCGCTCCGGCACCGATCCGACGCTGCTTGAGCCGTGTTTGACGACCTACGCCGCTGAAGCAGCACGCAACACCGGCGAACGGCAGCATCTGCTGGCGAGGATGTTCGAATCACCAGCCGCGAGATCGACGAAGCCGCCGCGCGGCTCGCCGCCAACGCGCGCGATCCAAAAGTGGCGCAAGCCATCCGTCGCCGCCAGGACGCCGCCGACAATCTCGCGGAACTCTATCGCCAGCGTGACGCGTTGGGTGCCGGTGCACTGCCTGGTACTGTTCCGCCCGGCACCGCGAGCAATCCCGCAGCGCTGGACAAATCCATCGCCGATGCCCAGTCCGAATTGGCCGACGCCGACGCAGCGCTGCAAGCCGCGGCGCCAAACTATGGCCAGCTCGTGCAGCAGGTCGTGCCTGCCGCCGCTGTGCTCGCAGCGCTGAAGCCCGCCGAGGCACTTGCCGCCATCACGCTGACGAAGAATGGCGGCTGGACGTTCCTGCTGCGTGACAACACCATCGACGTCGCGCCAATCAAAGGCGATGACGCCTCGATCACCGCTTTGGTGAAGCGCGTCCGCGCCAGCATCGAATCCCCGACGGGCGAGCTGCCGCCATTCGACACCAGGTCGGCGCAGGCAATCTACAATGCGACGCTGGCACCACTGGCCGAGCGGCTTAGCGGCGCCAAGGCCCTGGTCGTGGCGCCATCCGGCCCCTTGCTGTCGCTGCCATTCGCGCTCCTGCTCACCGGTCCAGCCGACCCGGCGAACCTCGATGCGGCGCCATGGCTGATCCGGCAGATGACGATTGCGCACGTGCCATCGGCGGCGAACTTCGTCGCGCTGCGCAAGGCCGGCACGTCGCGTGCGACGCATCCGTGGTTTGGCTTTGGTGGCTTCCATCCGGTCACGCTCGCCCAGGCGGAGGCAACCTTCCCCGGCGCATCGTGCGCCGACAGCGCGAAGCTGTTCGCCTCGTTGCCGCCCTTGCCCTTCGCGCAACGCGAGTTGGATGCGGCACGCCAACTGCTCGGCGCATCGCCATCGGACGAGTTGCTCAACACCGCCTTCACCGCCGATGCAGTGCGCCGCATGGCTTTGTCGGACTACCGCATCCTGCACTTCGCGACACATGCGCTGCTGCCAGCCGAGCTGCGCTGCCAGAACCAACCCGCCATCGTGACATCGGCGCCGCCGAACGCGCGTGACGCGTCCGGCGCGTTGCTGACGGCCAGCGACGTCATCGGCGTCAACCTCGATGCGAATGTGGTGATCCTGTCCGCCTGCAATTCCGGTGGTCCGGGCAACAGCACCTCGGGCGAGAGCCTGTCCGGACTAGCGCGTGCGTTCTTCTTCGCAGGCGCCCGCGCCATGCTGGTGACCCACTGGTCGATCAATGACCAGACATCGGCTTTCCTGGTGGCCGATACGTTGCGCCGGCTAGCCGGTAACGAGGATGGCGGCCTGGCGGGCGCACTGCGCGCGGCACAGCTTGGGCTGCTCGACCAGGCGGGCAAGGCCCTGCCAGTCGCTCTGGCGCACCCCTTCTTCTGGGCACCCTTCGCGTTGATCGGCGAGGGTGTCGGCCAATTCGGTCCGACCCAGTCCGCCATGCGGTAAGTGGCCGGCCCGCGCGCCATCGTCATGGCATTCCATTGGAAGATGGTCATAGGCGCAGCAACCACGGCGTCAGGTCTTCGCTGTGCGCCGTGGCCGGGTCGCCACGAAATAGAAGGGCATCAGCAGCACTGCGGCGGACACACCAAGCAGACCAAGCCTCGGATCGCTGCGGTAGTGATTCGGCTGAATCTCATCCCGCTCTTGCGGGGCGCGCAGGCAAGAAAGAAAGACTCAACGCAAATAACGCAAAGGGCCGCAAATGAACGCGAAGGGGTCCGCGCAGTCGAGGGGTAATGACCTCGCGACCACTCGGTGCGTTCGTGTCCGTTCCTTCTGGTTGCGTGCATTTGCGTTGGATTCTTGTTTGCTTCGCGACGTGAGGCGCGGGGATGCCGGGTAGCCTCGACCACGCAGGCCCCTTCGCGTTCATTTGCGGCCCTTTGCGTTATTTGCGTTGAGTCTTTCTTCCTCGCGACCCGGCCCAGCCGATGCCAGCATCGCTATTCCGGATCCCGGATCGCCGCATTCTTATCTGTGTCTGTCTGTGTCCATCTGTGGTTCCATATTAATGCTGCCGCGCGTCTTCCAGGATCATATCGGCGGCCTTCTCACCGATCATGATCGTCGGTGCGTTGGTGTTCCCGGCAGGCACCGTCGGCATGATCGCCGCATCGACCACGCGCAGCCTCTCCACCCCGTGCACGCGCAGCCGCGGATCGACCACCGCATCGCCATTTGGTCCCATCCTGCACGTCCCCACCGGATGCAGGTTCGAGTTGGCATTCTGCCGGATATTGGCTTCGAACTCGGCATCGCTCGTCACCGCCGGACCGGGAAGCAGCTCCTCCGCGACGTAGGGCGCCAGCGCGGGCTGCTGCGTGAATTTCCGCGCCAGCCGCATGCCCGCGGTCAGCGCCTGCACATCGGATTGCGTCTGCAGGAAGTTGAAGCGGATCGATGGCGGCGCCAGCGGATCAGCACTCTTGATCCGCACGCTGCCCCGGCTGTCCGGACGCAGATGCACGGCGCTGAGGCTGAAGCCTGGGAACGGATGCGCCACCGCGCCTCTGGCATCGCGCGACGCGTAGCTCCACGGTGAGAAATTGAACTGCAGATCCGGCCGCTCAAGCCGCGGATCGCTGCGCGCGAACGCGCCCGCGGTAACACCGTTGCCCGCCAGGGGACCAGAGCGGAACAGCACCCATTGCGCCAACGCGAACGCCTTGCGCGGCAGGCTGTTGGCGAGTTCATTCATGGTGAGCGGCCGCGTGCAGCGATACGCCAGGCGGACATAGAAATGGTCCTGCATGTGATCGCCGACGGCCGCCATGTCGCGGATCACCGGAATGCCCATCTCCTGCAACAGTCCACCCGGGCCAATGCCGGACAATTGCAGCAGTTGCGGCGAGTTAAACACGCCACCACTGACGATGACCTCGCCGCGTGCGCGCGCTGTGCGTGCCGCCCCGCCATGCATGTAGCTGACGCCGACGGCACGGCCATTTTCGAACAGGATGCGCGTCGCCTGCGCATTGGTGCGCACGACGAGGTTGGGGCGGTTGCGCGCCGGCCGTAGATACGCAGTCGCCGTACTCCAGCGGCGGCGCTTGCCGGTGGTGCTCTGGAAGTGTCCGGCGCCTTCCTGCCGCCCGTCGTTGAAGTCGTCTATCGCCGGCAAGCCAGCCTGGACGGCCGCCTCGACCAACCGCTCCGCCAGCTCCGAGCGAGCCGGCTGATCGGACACGCGCAACGGGCCGCCCACACCGTGGAACTCGTTGGCGCCGCGCTCCTGGTGTTCCGCCTTCTTGAAGTAGGGCAGCACGCTGTCCCAGTCCCAACCAGTACATCCCCGTTGCCGCCATTCGTCGTAGTCGCGTGCATTGCCGCGCATATACACCATGCCATTGATCGAGCTGGTGCCGCCAAGCACCTTGCCACGCGGCTGATACAGCGTGCGGCCGCCAAGCTGCGCTTCCGGTTCGGTTTCATACATCCAGTTGACGCGCGGATTGGCATAGACCTGGGAGAAGCCCATCGGCACGTGGATCCAAAAATTGCTGTCCTTGCCGCCGGCTTCCAGCAGCAATACGCGATGCCGCCCAGACTCGCTGAGCCGAGCCGCCACGACACAGCCAGCCGAACCGGCGCCCGTCACGATGTAGTCGAAGCTTTCCGCTTCCATGGCCGTTGTTTCCCCCGATCGTTTGCCATGATTATACGCAGCATCCGCCCGCGACCGGTAGGTTGCGTTGCGGGATCAGGTTCGGAAGGTCGATGACTGGCGTGGCAATCGTCGTCACCAGGCCGACATCGCAATACGGATCATGCGCACGGCAGAACGTGGGCAAGCCCACCTCCGCAAGTTCGTCGAATGCCGCCATGCAAAGCGCCGGTGCCGTCGGGAACGATTTGTGAGTGAAGCCGGCGAGGATGCGCTTGTATTGGGCAAGGTCGAGGTCATATGCCTGCGCGACAACAGCGTCCATCGCCGCGCGCAGGCGCCACCGATCCACATCCTTCGCGATGACCGGCCATGATCGGCGCGACGATGCTTCGCGCCACACATGGCCAATCTGCTCCGCCCAGAGTGCCGCAAAACCACGATGATTGCAGCACAATCGCAGGCACCCGTGCGCCAGGAACTGTTCGGCTTCGGGTGACAGGTCCGGCACCGGCAGGTCAGCGAGAATGTAGATGCTGACATGGGCGGCTGCCCTTTGCCGCAAGACCCAATCGAAGCTGAAGCTGTTCATCAGGCCGACCATGATGAGCGCAGCAGAATTCGATCGCTGTCCCGGTCTGCGTTCGACGCTGATCGTATGACCACACAGCACACCCGGCGGCAGGATCGCAGCGATCGCCGTACGTTCGTTCGTGGCTCCTGCAACCTCGCGACACGCGGCGCGGAAATACCGTACGCTCTCCGCAGTCTGCGGTTTCCTCGCCAACGCACTCAGCGCGACAACGTATCGCGGCCGCGCACTCCATCGATCGCTGAACTGGTGGATGGTCTTGCCTTCATGAAGCGGCAGGTAGCCGCCACCTCTCGGGAGAATTGTCGCCACAAGCTCGAAGCTGCGCGCGTCATCAGTCATATGCAGTTCACGGCTCAGAGCGAGGCCCAAACCGTTAGACCAGGATCCAAAGCTCTGATGATGCAGGAACATCCGCCGCGCCAAGGCAACATCGTCTCGATGCCGTAGCTCAAGCAACGTCGAATGCCTGCCACCAGAGGCTTCGATGAATTCACGATCATAGTCGAACAGCCTGCCCGCCTCGTCGCACTGACCAAGGTTGCCCAGATAGAAGCCGCACTGTGTGGTCCGCGTTGGTCCCGGCCGTCGCGCGACCACCAGCGCAAACTTGAACCGGCCATCGATGTCGAACAGTTTTTCCCGATTCTCGAATGACAGACACTTCTCCAGCGAAGTCATCCGCAGATAGAGTTGTCGGACGCCAGTGGCCCCTTCATTCGCATGAAACGCCGACGGTACCAGCAACCCAATCGCGCCAAGCGGCCCCGCCAGCCGCACCATGCGTTCCGCGAAGACCCGATACAGATCGAGCTTGCCGCCCAGGACAGCGCCTGACTCGCCTGTCCTCTGATGCGAATAGAGCCTCTCCACGATGCGGTTCTGCTGCGCGAACCCATCCTTGTAGACACGCCAGGTATTCGCCACATCCTGATTGCCGAGCAGCCGAACCTGAATGATCCGCGCTTCGTCCCGTCCCGCATCAAGCACCGACAGGTCGAACGCCGCGAGAAAATCCGCAGTGTTCGGCTGCATGATATCCCAGGGAGGATTGCTCAGTACCGCATCGAAGCCACCCGAAGCACTCAACTCCCCGCGCCGCCAGAATACCTCTGGGAACGCCAACTCCCACGATAACGCCCAACGCCCAGCCGCCAGCATCGCTTCCTGCCGAACCGTCGGAACCTCTGGCCATCGCGCTGACGCAGCCACCGATATCGCCAACGCCATCCACTCGTCATCGGCCTCGCGGGTCGCCAGCATGACGGCCCCAGACCACGCCCGCGCAAGCAGTCGCAGCGGCCCCAGCGTCGCATCCAACCGCCGCTTCGCCGCGACCTTCAGTGCGACATCGGCAACATCGGCACCCACCGTCGCCTGCAATGCGCGCACCTCGCGCAACGCGGCTTGCAACGCTTGTCGCAGGCGCTCGCCGACACCCTGCGCCAGCAACGGATCAAGCTCCTTGCCGCCCACCGGCAACGTCATGAGTGACGCAAAGAATGCCCCGGCGACCGAATCGCCATGCACCAGCCGATGATCGAGAAACGTCAGCGGCAAGCCCTCTGCATAGGACTCCAGCCACAGCGACAACTTCGCCAATTCGATAGCGAGCGGATTGCTATCCACGCCATACAGGCAGTGCACCGCGACCAGCCGCCGGCAGATCGCCAAAGCGCGCAACTGCGACACACCGCTCGCGCCACCCTCGCTCGCCCGGCTCGGCAGATAGGCAAGCAACAAGCCATCCGGATCAGGCAGTTCGGCAACGCGCTGACGCAGCATCACCGCACGCGCTTCATCCACTTCCGCCGCGGCAAGCTCGTCGCACATGCGGCAGGCTACATAAAGCGCCTCGCCAAGATAGCGGCACGCTTCCACCAGGAAATGTCCGCTGCCGGTGGCGGGATCGATCACCTTCAGCGCCAGTATCGCCGCCGGCTGCGGATCGCTGTCCGGACTGCGCTGTGCAATTTGCGGCGCCAGTGTCTCGCGCACCAGGAATCGAACGAATGGATGCGGCGTGTAATAGGACCCCGTCGCCTTGCGGCCCGAGCCAGCACGCAGGAAGAACCGGCCCGCCGGAATGTCCTCGACCCAGACGACGCGCGTCGCTCCATCACGCCCATCCGCATCGCGATACCGGGCAGCCAACTCGATCGGCACCACGACCTCCAGCTTTGCGCGGCGCAATCGCGACATCGGCGCCGTGGTAATGCCCGGTTCCAACTCGAGGAGCGCCTCATACACACGCCCAAGATCCTCGACGTCGAGCGAAGCATAATGCACTCGCTCACGCGCCCTGCCCTTCGGAGTGGTCCACAGCAGTGGATCGAGCAGAAGCGCCACGGCCCGCTCACCCCACGCCAACCGATCGAGCAGCGGCGTAGTGCCCGCTCCGAACAACGCCCCGCCCAGCTGCGTCACCGACAATTCGCTGCACGACAATCCATCGCGGAACACGCGAGACAGCAGGCGCAGTCCATCCTCCAACATGCGTCCCGTATCATGACCCTGATCCAGCAAGCGCCGCACCAGCGACCCCAACGCACGATTGGGCGATAGCGACTGGCGCCACAGATCGGTGGACGCGAAGCTGAACGCGCGCGACGGCTCAGCCGCGCTTTCAAGCTTCAG
>Ga0206856_10041_pt1 | contig 40735 bp, 33 predicted proteins | sample Alteio_BWOrgCont_48_FD_152630 | JGI IMG/M metagenome (GOLD analysis project Ga0206856, IMG submission 152630) | Enriched cells from forest soil in Barre Woods Harvard Forest LTER site, Petersham, Massachusetts, United States -... | ecosystem: Environmental > Terrestrial > Soil > Temperate forest >...
ACCGAAAGCCAACAACAAGAAAGCACGACAAGTGCTGAGCCATTATTCTAGTGGTTAGTATATACCCAGTGCATTTTCTAGGCTTCGCTTAGTCTGTGGGCCTTGCAATATGCGTTTCAATTTTCCGTCAGGGCCTATCAAAAAAGTTGTAGGCAGACCGGAAATGCCCATACGGAAATGAAAATATTGTGTGGGATCATAAGCAAAAGTGGGAAACATGACACCACTGGCTTGTATACGTTGCGATAACGTGGTGACAGGGCCATCGTCATAATTAACGCCAAACATAACGACTTTATTTCGATGTGACTGATAAAAAGCGTTTAATTCAGGTACTTCTTCCATACAATAACTACACCAACTTGCCCAATAACTAATTACAATCCACTTGCCTTTATAATCTGCAAAATTAATCGGATCTTTTATAATGGTTGCATAAGCCGGTGCAGTGGTTAATGCTAGTAGAGAAAATAAAACCAAGACCAGTCGTACAAACTTAGCGTTGTGCATAAATTTCCTTCATGCCTATACTCTTCGCACTTGAATTTTCGGTCTGCGTTGCTCACTCAGCTCGCAATCCTCATGTATCATACATACACTCCGGTTGCTCGCTTTCGTGGCGCCTTGCCGAAAACCCAATTGCTGTGAGTATATATAGCGTTAGATAAGTCAATTTCGTTTCAGAAAAAAACATTACTCTACTATATACCGCGCGGCTACTTTTTTAAAGGGGCCTGGTGAGAGTGTGTTTTGTGCCAGCAGACGGTTCAGACTCTAAAGGTGACTGCGGCGGCAACTTGAATAGAAGAGTGTTGCAATGATGTGAGCTCTCCCGTGGTGGTGGTGGTGGTGCTGCTGCTGCTGCTGCTTCTGGTGGTGGTGGTGGTGGTGTCGTCGTTATGGTATCAGCGATGCGTTGATAGGAGTCGTTTAAAGCACGAATAGTCTTTTTGTCTCGCTCGGCTCTTCTCTCTATATTGTCGTTACCTTCTTCAGTGATATTAGCCGCCGTAGACATCGCCACATTGGCTGTAGCCGCAACACAAGCAAGAGGAGTAGTGCTGTGCGCCACGAAGGGTGCGCCATGGCCTAGCGCATTCCAGATGATTAAGAATATATCTACGACAGCTTGTAGAACATCGCTTCTCCTTGGCGATGTGCTTGAAGGCTCAGAGGTATTCTCTTCTACTGTTGGCGTCAGCGGGTGTGACCTACAAAAAGCGAAGCAGGCTTTTATTTTTTTAGCGATAAGATTACTCGCGTTGTTAACACTCACTATGAGAAAGGGAACTTGGCCAACAAATGATATCCAACCGATGATTGATCCCAGTGTAGGCCAAAAGGATAAGGCGGTGACTAAATCGGGTATACCGTAGAAGACTGAAAAATATAAACCCAGTGTGACAAAAGCCACTAATGCTGCTTTTAGGGCAATACTTACCGTGACACCTATCCATTCACTGATAGTTCTTTTTTTAGCAAAAAACTGCTGTATACCTTCCTTTATTTTAGACAAAGCAATGGGAGCGACGGCTACAAAGGCATTAAACATGAGAATGGTGATGCCTATGCCCACCAGGGTTCCTAAAATTCCTAGTATGATAGCGGGTGCAACAGGGAATGCCACGAGTCCAGGAATTAAGAAAAGTAGTATTTTTGTACCTAGCGTTACGGTAAAAGTTATCGTGGAAATGCCAACGGTAAATGAGAGCATTGCAGCAAGTAAGAGAAAAAGCTTTCTTGATCTTGATAATTGTTGACGTTCGCCCTCTTCATTGATGAACTCAGTAATGCCACCTTTTGAAGCTATTTTAAGAAGGAATTTAGGTACCGCTTTTGAAAAAAGCCGAGTATTCGTCACCATCGTTGCCGAAAAAGTGACTACCGCTAAAATCGCAGCGATAGCGATACCCCAAGGTCCAAGACAGACCAGTAATCCGGCAACTAACATGTATATGCTGCCCCCGGTGAGTAGGCTGCATGTCAGCGCTGAGAAAAACGCGCAAAACAAACCAAGGGCGTTTAAAAACTGATAAGCCGGTGATTTGAAGTTTTTGATCGCATTGACGGCGTCTTTATAACTTTTTTCAAAATCGCCTTCAAAATTTCTTTCTAATACATCGACTACATCGACATGGTGAACTGCATGGTGAACTGCATTTTCTTTTAGCGCCTCAATACTAGTCTTTACTAGCGCGATAAGATGTTTCTTTTTTTCCTTTTTGTTATTTGCTATTACTAAATCATCTAATTTTTTGTTCAGTTTTTTTTTATATTTTGTTGAAGCCCTATTTTTCAACACTGCTTCAGCGTAATAAATAGTTTCTGAAAAGAGGCCCACGTGTATCGATTGTCGATCTAATTTATCAATAGCTTGTTTGTATTTGATGTCCTGTCGTAATTTTTTATCAGTATCCTCTCTTAATTCTGGTTCTTCCCAGGCTATTAGAAAACAAAGTAGATTCCGCAAGCACTCCTCGCTATTTGGTGTCTTCTCATCTGAGGAAACGTTTTTCTCGCGGATATACTGTTTAAATGTGATGCTGTTGCTAGCTTGTGTTGGTGTCGTCTCCTGAGCTTTTTTTTGTTGATCCCAAGATTTTTGCAAGGACAAACCTAAGGAATGGAGGCTTTTTATATCCTTAGAAAAATGTCCTGTCCATGGCCGCTCAGGGTGACGTGTCGTTATTTTCGAGGCGGCCTCTATCCGGGGGGGGGGGGGGGTTTCGGTCAGATCTGCTGGTCCAGCATACTCTTTCATAAAATTACCTTGCCGATTATCAGTTAATTTTGTGTATATCGGCTTATATTGTTAATTTTACTGATTAAAAGTTAAGGTAATCTGAAGTAAACCTCTAAAAATAGGTGATTTTAGGGCCGCCTCATTAAAAAGTGCTTGACATGGCCTGCTGATTTTTCTCTACATATCTTGTATTGGTAAGACAGGCCAGATACAATCAAGCCCTATAAAGGTGAATCTGGTAATTCAATATGGCTCTACAAAACAGATGGTTTATGAAGTGGATAATTGTATTAACATTATCCGTATTTACAACTTTCAGCTTTGCTAGTCCGTGCGAAACTAGCAGGACGCCTTTATTTGAGCATAAGTTGGTAAAAGCTTGGGAAACAACGATATGCCCAGGGCATCCGTTGCCGCTTCATATTCATGCTACCCCTTTAATAATGATCTCTGATACAGATGCAAATTTGGTAGTGAAATTTGATAATGGGAAAACGATAACCCTAAAGTTTCTTAAGGGAGTACCAAGATATTTTCCAGAATCAATATCAATCGTGTCACACCGAGATTTTGATCCTGGTCAGGCCCCTTATCATTTTCTTGTTTTTGGGCTCAAAGGGGAAAAGTATGTACCAAATTCAGAGGACAAAACCCCAGGTATAACAACATGAGGTGTTACTAGTGCGAAGAGTATATACTCTTCGCACTTGAATTTTCGGTCTGCGTTGCTCACTCGGCTCGCAAATCCTCATGTACCACCTGTACACTCCGGTTGCTCGCCTGCGTGGCGCCTTGCCGAAAATCCAATTGCTGTGAGTATAGATAAGCTGCCGCTAGCCGCGTGATAAGCTGCTGAATGGCATCGTTTTTCATCTGGTCTTCCAAACTATTCTGTGTATTCAGATCGCCACTTAATTGGTTTGAGGTGATAGAAAAGTTACGTAGGACGCGGATCTGCTGTGGAGGTACTAAAATGTGGTTTGTGCTATTGAGTACTTGAAAGCTGACGGTGTACGCCAGGAGATAAGTGGTTGTTTGACCTGAATTTCCCAAACTCGTTACCGTTCGGGTAAAATTTTGTGAGAGAATGTGCAGCGTCATGGGTGCAGGCGGTGATTTACGGACGTCAATTCCCATGGCAACTAAGGATTGCCGTAGTGCTTTACTAAAGTTTGTGTAAGGTGAGTTTGATATTAAGTACAGTGTGTGAAAGGCTAAGGGTGGAGACACATATCCACGCCAGTGAAATCCGCAGCTGCTAAGGGTGACAAATAATAAAAGACTGCAGAGAAAAAGATATACTCTTCGCACTTGAATTTTCGGTCTGCGTTGCTCACTCAGCTCGCAATCCTCATGTATCATACATACACTCCGGTTGCTCGCTTTCGTGGCGCCTTGCCGAAAACCCAATTGCTGTGAGTATAAAAACGAGTGCTTATTAAGGACATTTTATAGGACAATATTAATTAATTTCTTGGGGACAATAATCATTTTTTTAATGGCTTGATTTTCAGTATAACGCTTAATGATCGCATTGTTGAGCGCGGCTGTTTTGATCGCTTCCTCGTCGGCTGTGGTGGCCAGCGATAAATGTGCGCGTAATTTCCCATTGACTTGTACTACCCAGGTTATTTCTTCTATTGTTAGGGCGTCAGCGGCGAGTGTTGGCCAATGAGCGTCTAAAATTAATCCTGTAAAGGCCAGTTCTTGCCATAACACATGCGTAATATGTGGTACGATGGGTGCGAGTAATCGTAGTAACATACTGAAACCCAGCTGGATAATGTACTGGATAGCAAGATTCGGGGTGGCAGATGTACTGTTCATATTTGAATGTTCAGCAGTGCTCAGTAGATTTAACAGCTTCATGCTGCTGGCAATAACCGTATTAAATTGTTGGCGTTCATAATCATGCTTTGCCAGCTGCAGAATTTTGTAGATTTCCCGCCGAAAAGCCTGTTGTTTAGTAGGGATATGTGTATCATCGAAGGGATTTTCGAGATTCGATGTCGCGTTTTGATTAAATTCACGTAACCAGACATTCATATATGCAAATGTCCACAGTCGTTTTAGAAATCGATGTGCCCCTTCCACGCCACTGTTAGACCATTCTAAGGATTGTTCAGGTGGCGCTGCAAATAAAACAAAAAGACGTAAGGTATCACTGCCATAGATATTCATGAGCTGTTTGGGATCAACGGTGTTACCTTTTGATTTAGACATTTTTGTGCCGTCTTTAAGGACCATGCCTTGTGTGAGTAAACGTGTGAACGGTTCATTGTGCTTTGAGTCTATTAAGTCAAGATCACGTAATACTTTATGAAAAAAACGTGCATATAAAAGATGCAAGATGGCATGTTCAATGCCGCCAATGTAGTGATCTACGGGTAGCCAGTAGTGAGCCCTATTATCTAGCATCGCTTTGGCCTGCGTAGGGCATGCAAAACGTGCATAGTACCAAGAGGATTCTACAAAAGTGTCCAAGGTATCGGTTTCCCGCGTTGCGGGCTGATGACACTGTGGGCAGGTCGTCTGATAAAATTCGGGCATCGTTTTTAACGGGGAGTGCGTACCTGTGAAATGAATGGCTTCTGGTAGAATAACGGGTAAATCTTTTTCCGGAACCGGAACAGCACCACAGTGGTCACAGTTAATGATGGGGATAGGTGAACCCCAATAGCGTTGTCGCGATACACCCCAGTCGCGTAATCGATAGTGTATTTTTTTACAAGCAAGTCCGTTCTTGATCAATAGTTCAGTAATTGCCATAGCCGCTTGTGCGGAGGATAGCCCGGTGAAGACACCTGAATTGATTAATTGTCCACCCAGAGGCCCTTGTGTGTCATCAGTGGGTTCTTTTTCTAGTGCTTGAATGACCGTACGCACGGCTAATTGGTATTTTTTTGCAAAATCAAAATCACGGGCATCGTGGGCAGGAACACCCATGATTGCACCGCAGCCATAATCTGATTTTACAAAATTAGCAATCCAAATGGCTAAGGGTTCATGGGTTATGGGATGCCGTGCCGTTAAGCCACTGTCAATGCCTTGCTTTTCTAAGGTTGCCGTAGCGGCTTCGGCGACAGACACTTGTTGATAGGACGCAATAAATTTTTGTATCTGGATATTGTGCTCTGCAGCATAGCGAGCCAGTGTGTGTTGGGGTGAAATGGCCAAAAAAGTAACACCGAATAAGGTATCTGGACGTGTCGTAAAAACGTCTATACTCTGCACTACTGAACTTTCGGCGGCGTTGTCGTTCAGCGCGCAATTCTTATCTATCTTAAACTGAATAGTCAAACCCGATGAGCGGCCTATCCAATGCCGTTGCATGGTTTTGACTTCCTCTGGCCATTCGGTTAACGCATCAAGGTCATCAACGAGCTCATCCGCATAAGCCGTAATCTTGAAAAACCATTGCGGGATCTCCCTACGTTCAATGAGTGCACCAGATCGCCAGCCACGGCCATCAATGACTTGTTCATTGGCGAGTACGGTGTGATCAACAGGGTCCCAATTCACGGCCGAGTTTTTTTTATAAACGAGTCCTTTTTTGAGAAGTTGTACAAATAGCCATTGTTCCCAACGATAATAATCGGGTTTACACGTTGTGATTTCTCGACTCCAATCAAAACCTAGACCTAATTGTTTCAATGGTGTACGCATATGATCAATGTTGGCATAGGTCCACTCTGCTGGGGCGACACCATGTTTAAGTGCTGCATTTTCAGCAGGCAATCCAAAAGCGTCCCAACCGATAGGATGAAGGACATTTTTGCCCAACATGCGTTGATAGCGTGCAATGACGTCACCGAGTACATAATTGCGTACATGTCCTACATGTAAGTGACCACTGGGGTACGGAAACATGGATAGACAGTAAAATTTTTCTTTATTCGGGTCTTCTGTGGCCTTAAAACACTGATGTGCTTGCCAAAATTTTTGAACGGCGGGTTCTAGTACTTCAGGCTGATATTCTTTTTTCATAAAATTCAAGTGCGAAGAGTATAAGCGTAACATAAGATAATTAATCCTACTAAAAAGATAATTATCGGGGTATCGCCTAAGCGAACCCAAGGGGTAGTGCCTGCTGCGGCGTAAACAGAACCGGTTAATACCGCAATTTGAAAAGGAGGCAGTTGTGCTTGCCGTTTTCCTTGTGGGGTCACCATAGCGGTCATGCCGGTATTACTCAAAAAGAGCAAATAACGACCGGTGGCTAATGCTTGAAATTCGCCAATTTGTAGATGTTGTGCCAGTGCAAAAGAATGTCCGAACCAGGCATCATCATTAATGGTTAATAATAATTGTGCAGCGGGAAGTGCTGCGCGGATTAACGAGGGGTAAGCAATTTCATAGCAAATAAAGGTGCCTAGCGTGATGCCCGCTACTTTAAATGCCGGTTGATGGATAGGGCCAGGCGAGAAATTGGACATGGGAATAGCCAATATATTCAACAGTCCCTGTGCCCAGCTGATCCACCAAGGAAGAAATTCTCCAAAAATGACCAGTTGTTGTTTGTAATAGCGCGCGTGGTCTACGCCAAGGGCAATCATGCTGTTATAGTATTGAAATCCTTTTTGTATAGGGATGCCGGTAATGAGCGTAGTGCCCTGTCGTTTTGCTTCTTTATCCAGTGCGTTTAAAAAGGGACGGGCGTTATGTTGTAGTACCGGAATAGCGGCTTCTGGCCAAATAATGAGTCGGCTATTCCAGTGTGCTTGCGTTAATTGAGCATAGTCATCTAGGGAGGTATGCAGATAACGAGGCTCCCATTTTATTTCTTGCGGAATGTTAGCCTGCACCAGACTGACTTGAATAGGTTTGCCTATCTTCTGTGTCCAATGGATAAAAGTGAGACCATAGCCGGCAGCCCAGAGCAGAATCAGTATGCAGAGTGAGGATAAACATTGCTTTGAGTGTACCTTCCAGCGGAAAGTATACTCTTCGCACTTGAATTTTCGGTCTGCGTTCCCGCTTGGCTCGCCATCCTCATGTACAATAAGTACACTCCGGTTGCTCGCCTCGCGGCGCCTTGCCGAAAATCCCATTGCTGTGAGTATATATAAATCCAAAAGCAGTGCTGAACTAAGCGTTAGCAAAAAAGCCAGGCCGAATTCTCCTATGAGTGGTGCATAACCAGCAAGCGGCGACGTGACTTGGCTTGTGCCCAGTAACAGCCAAGGGAATCCAGTAAAAAGCCCACTGCGTAGCCATTCACTGAGTGTCCAGAGGCCAGGAAAAATCAGGTAACGTTTTATTCGATTATTTTCAGGAAAAAAAAGGTTTAAAAGATAGCCTTGTAGGGCGATAAATAAAGCGAGAATAAAAATAAAGAGAGCAGTAATCAGCAAGGATAGCAAGAACGACGTGTGGCCAAAAACATGGATACTGATAAAAACCCATGAGACACCTACAGAAAAAAAACCAATGCCAAAGAGTAAACCAATCAACAAAGCACGTTTGGGTGGGCTGTTTAGCCAAAGTCGTAACAGCAAGGCAGGGCAAATGACGGCTAAGGGATACCATGAAAATGGCGCAAAGGCAAGTGCAAGTAGGGCGCCCGCAATGAGCGCAGCGGCGCCTTGCCGAAAATCCAATTGTTGTGAGTATAGTTTTACGGACACAGAATAGCGTTAAGTTATCTAAACAAAGCAAAATGACTGCTTGCCAGTTCTAGTTTTTCACTTAATTTTTCGGTGACTGATTTTTTCGTCAGATAGTGTAGTTCATAAATATTGGCTTGATGGTTGCTCGCGTACTGATTTAAATAGTCATCACTGGTGATCAATTCATCAACTAATCTCAATACCAGGGCATCCTTAGCCAGCCAATGCGCTCCGGTAGCCACTTGATCAATGTCGACTGTTTTCCTGTTCGATTCGATAAACGCTTTAAACAAGCGATGAATTTCTTCCAAATCTCCTTGAGTTTTTGCACGGGCTTTTTGAGTGTTTTCTCCAAAAATGGTTAGGGTACGTTTATATTCACCTGCCGTTAATAGCTCAAAATCGATGTCTTTTTTCTTTAAAAAACGGTGAAAGTTGGGTAACTGTGCAACGACACCGATAGAGCCAATAATGGCGAACGGGGCAGCTAAAATCTTATCAGCGACACAAGCCATTAAATAACCACCACTGGCGGCGATTTTATCAATAGAAACGGTTAACGGGATGCCTTTATCTTTTAGCCGTTGTAACTGTGAAGCCGCTAATCCATACGGGGAAACCATTCCACCGCCACTCTCTAGTTTTAAGATGACTTCATCCTGCGGCGTGGCAACCTGGAGGATAGCGGTGATTTCTTCGCGTAATCCATTCACTGCAGAGCCCTTAATGTCACCTTGGAAATTTAAAACAAAAATACGTTTTTTAATAGGTTTGCTTTGTTGCTTAGATTGATGTTTTTTTTCTTTTACAAATTTTTTTCGTTCGGCTTTAGTGAGTATTTCCGCGTTCAGCGTGTCAGCGAATGCTTGATATTTTTTGTTTAGCGGTCTAACGTACAGTTTTCCTTTGGTATGTTCTTTTGTCTTGCGACTCATGGCAAAAAGAGCGGATGCTACCATTAAAATAGCGAATACGACGGTCGCTAGCTTGAGTAAAAAAAAGAGATATTGAAGGAATAGTGACATATAAACAATTTCCTCATGATAAATAAACAGAGAAATCAGGGTGTGGATTATCTAATGAAATAGCCTATTTGTCATGTTATACTCTTCGCACTTGAATTGAGGCGCCACGAAGGCGAGCAACCGGAGTATATCTATTCTGATACCCCATGACATTAACAGTAAATGGACTTACCTACGCGCGTAATAAAAAATTACTTTTTAATCAATTGACCTTTGATATTTCTGCAGGCGAAGCCTTGCACATCCTTGGGCCTAATGGTGTGGGTAAAACCAGCTTATTACAGATTTTAACAGGGCTTATTTTACCTTTAAACGGAAAAATGTTATGGCATGGCGTGGCTACGTCTGAATCCCCTTCTTTTAAAAAAAATGTGTTATATCTTAGTCATAGGCTGGGTATGAAAAGTGCACTGACTCCTTTTGAAAATCTTTATCTGTTTACACTGAGACGAGGTTTTGAACAGGTATACGCTGCGCACTTGAATTTTCAGCTGTGTTCCCGCTCAGTACGCATCAAAGAAATAAAACAAGTGGTCAAAGATAACATTAATGACGTATTGCTCAAACTCGATTTGCTTCCTTACTCAAAAATAGTAACCGGTTTGCTTTCGGTTGGCCAGCAAAGGCGTTTGTTGTTAGCAAAGTTACTTCTTGTTAGAGCGGATTGCTGGATATTAGACGAACCTTGCAACACTTTAGATATCCAAGCGATTAATTTTTTTTTGGTGTTAATAGAAGCGCAGTTACGACGAGGGGGGATAGTTATTTTTACGAGTCACCAGTCTTTTTCTTTATCAAAAATAGTCATAAAAAAGCTTTTTCTGGGTGAGACGCCTGTTTAATGCCATCAAAGCACTACTCAAAGCAATGAGGTTTTCGGCAAGGCGCCGCGAAGCGTACGGGCATTTTTTTTTACATGCTCGTATCAATTTAAGCTACGAGCTATTAAGCGTTTGTCGTTGTTATCAAGATATGCTGTACCCCTTATTTTTTTTGACTATAGCAATGGTTTTGTTTCCTTTAAGCAACCATGCTGATCCCAGTGCAATAGAAAAAATAGCAGCGGGTATTTTGTGGGTGATTGTTTTATTTTTGCTGGTGTTAATGTTGGAACAATTATTTCGTGATGATTGGCAAGAAGGTGAGTTGGAACAACTTGTTTTATCTCCGCAGGGTTTACTGCTGACGGTATGCATTAAATTATTCGTGTTTTGTTTAATGATGGGTGTACCGCTAACCGTGATGGCACCACTCTTAGGTTTGGCCTTATCTATCCCCATGATGGCGTTAAAAACGTTGATAGCGAGTTTATGGCTAGCCATTCCAACGCTTGTTTTTCTAGGCGGTATTGCGAGAGTGTTAACCTTGGGTTTGCGTCATAGTAGTTTTTTAACGGCGTTGTTAGTGCTACCTTTGTATATCCCCGTTTTGATTTTCGCGAGTAGTGCGGTTGCTTTTGCAAGTATTGGCTTGTCGGCGAATGGACCATTAGCCTGGTTGGGTGTTTTGCTGTTGCTAAGTGTTAGTTTTTCCCCTGTTGTGATAAACGCCGTGTTACGTTTAGGAATAAGTAACTGAATGTACACTCTTCGCACTTGAATTTTCGGTCTGCGTTGCTTGCTCAGCTCGCAATCCTCATGTATTAATATACACTCCGGTTGCTTCGCTTTCGCAGCGCCTTGCCGAAAATCCCATTGCTGTGAGTATATCCTACTACTCACAGCAATGGAAAAAAACGGAGACCCCTCCTACGAAACTAATCAATCGTCACAACATGAGAGCCCTACCACGGTTACTGAAGCGACTGTGGCAGCAGCTGCCACGCTCTACTGCGCCAGTTCGGCTAGGGTTACCATGGCGAATGTCTCTCTATTCCACATTAAATGGCCACCATCCTCTTGTTGCCTCCTTTGTAAAAGGCAATTCGGCGCTCCTCGATTCTGTGGTTCTAAATCCTTACTTACTGACAGATAGGTCGACCGTGCGCGGACTCCAACAACGCATGTCACAACATATCCGGGTCATTTCACCTGAGGCAGGTCAGCTTATGGATTGGCTGAATTTTTCTGACCAGCTTGAAATTGAGTCACAAGCTAGTCATATGGATATGCTCTTTCTGCACACGACGCCACTCTATCTAGGCAGTTTGCCCTGGATATTTCATTTTGAAAGCTTTCCTACCCTATTCATGCCATTTTTATTTCATGGCAATACGACGGGCGTCGACCTGAAAGCGACACGCTTTTTCCAACTGACACGCGATGTATTGGAATCTCCGCAATGCCGGCGAATCTTCAGTCACATGCACGCTAGTTTGAACATTATGGACCACGTCTTTGACAGCCCACTCATCTCTAGCAAGCTACATCACGTGCCCATTGGCATTACTATACCGCCAGCAGTGCAATCGCTGGAAAAATACAATCAAGGTAAAAATCTTCGCATCCTCTTCACGAACTCTCTGCATCAAGATCCTCAGTCGTTCTATTTACGCGGAGGTCATCACCTCGTTGAGGCTTTCGTTCGGTTACGACGTCGTTTGCCAGATATCGAATTAACTGTGCTGTCTTCAATGCCCAACGATTTTGCGCAGCGCTATTCAACAGACGACTTGAAGGGCGTAAATTGGATTGGCACACGCGTCGATGATACTACGCTGGAAAAATTGCTTCTGGATCACCACCTGTTTGCACTCCCGACGGCTGGGCTTCACTCTTACAGCTTTTTACGGGCGATCTCGCACGGGTGCGTGCCCATTGTTTCTGATGCGCCTGGCTACGATGAATGGATTCATGGCATTGAAGACAGCGTGCTATTGATCCGAGGCGTACGCGATCTAGTCTATCATCGCGAACCAGCAGGTTGGTTCAGCGATTGCTACGCGCCCTTTATCCGCCACTCGGAATACTTTGTGCAGCAAATCTATGACGCTGTGATCACCCACTCGCGATTATCAGATCTGCAGCAACTTGCTGAAAGAAACATTGAGCATTGCGGCCAACATTTTAGCCTTGAAGTCTCTCATGCTACATTTAATCGCAGGATTGAGCTACAGGAAATCTTGAGGGAAGGTAAGCCTTTGCCTTATGAAGAAGCGTGCCTCGTCGAGGAGCACTTCCATGCCCATAATATTGTTCGTTACCTCGAGCGTTATTGGGGTATACCGCTGGCTCTTGGCCATGTGGACCTAATGCTGGAAGTTGACAGGGAAAAATCTGGAATAATATCTGCCCGGTACATGACTGAGTTAAAAGAGCGGATCGTTGCTCTGGATTATTCAGGATGGTTGATGCGACAAAAGGATTTCAAATGACAGAGACGGCAAGTATTGGCACCCTGCTTGGGATCGACTTTAGCAAACCCTGCTTGGAATTGATTGGCGAGCATTTCTAGTGAAGTTTTCCAATAGGTCAGTACTGCCGACCAGGTTTTCGGTAGGTGCTTATCTTTTTTGGACGAGAGTAATGGGGAAAGGCCATTATCTTTTTCACTGAATCCTTGGACTTCCAAGGTATTGCTACGAATATGGATGACAGCAAAGCCCTTTGCTGCGGGATAAGACAAGCAATACAGCGGTAATTGTGGCTCGTCTAAACGCGCTTCAAACCAATTAAGTTTTCTGGGCATTCCTGTTTTATAATCAATGATCAGTGTACTGCCATCATTCAGCTCATCCACTCTATCGATGCGTAAAGCGATGTTGAGTTTGCCAAGGATCAGGTTTTGTTTTTTTTCATGGGTCACTTTTCTAAAAGGAGAACGTTTTTTATCAAGATCAATGAGTTTCATTAACCGTTGTTGTAAGCGTTCGCTCTCTAGAGCGATAAATTGGGGTTGAAAAGTAAACGGGTATTTCTTGCAAAACGTGGCAATACCCGCATCAATAGATTGCTGGATGATCACCTGTAGCGTTTGCATAGACTGTTTTAATAACGTCGTTTGATCGTTCATTGTATTCCAGAATATTTCGATGACATGGTGCAGGAGGATTCCACGATCGATAGCGTTAAGACCGGCTTGTGGTACAGGATAAGCGTGGGCACCTAAACGAAGACGCGCAAACGCTTGGAAAGGACAGGCAGCTTGTTGCTTAAATAACTGGCTGCTGGCTGCAGTGAATTCATGTGGTGCGAGTGGTGGCGTTGTCTCGTCGACATAATATTCCCAACGCCGTGCTGCCCAGATCGATGTGATCAGGGTTTGGTAGGGGGGTAGTTCTAAATCATGTTTTTCAATGCTGGGAATAGAGGCTATCAATGCACTGGGGCGCAAGGTTTTTTCGTTGGCCTGTGTAGAATGACTCAGCATAACCTGTCGTGCACTCGTTAATAGACGTTGCGTGATCAGTGAAGCAAAATAAAATTCTCGCTGGTTTGAGGAATGTGGTAATTGATGAGCACGCTGCAGTGAATAGGGAATAAAAGGGTTAGCTTGTGCGGTTGCGGGCCAGGTATGGTCGTCTAAACCCATAACCCAGAGACTATCAACGCATAAGCCGGCGGTATCCAACAAACCTAATATATGGATAGGCGGGTTATGCGGTGTTTTTGCTTGGAAGAGCGCAGTAGATGCTAAGTGATGGAGTTGTTGCCAAGCCAACTCACTACTGATTTTCCCTAAGATAAAATCTAAAGTACTAAACTCAGAAAATAATTCAGACCAGCGTTCTAATAACTGATATTCTTCGTTTAACAAAGGACGTTGACCGGGCCATCCAGAAATCTGAAGTTTTTTAGTAAAGTGTTTTGCCCAATCACTGGGATATTGTGTGCAACGCGTATTTTCAACGAGCGGAATAAGCTGCACGATTAATTGACTGAGTTGTGGACAGTGTTGTTGTTGACTGATTTCTGCAAGCTGTGTTAAGTAAACCCTATTTTCAACACAGCGACGACAATACATATCCAACTGATGCCGTTGTGCTTGCTCTTTTGTGGCGTCAGCAAGATAGGGCGAGCGCAGTAATAAACTGATTTGATCAAAAGGATTAATGATTTTTAACTGTAACCAGGTTAAAGCGATGTGGATCATGGGAAATTCACTCAGCTTTTGTCCAGCGGCCACATTACAGGGTAATGGATCGTGCGTGTCTTGTTGCAGACACGTAAAGACTTCCTCAAAATGAGTGATCACTTGCGATCGAATATCTAGCAACTGGGGAATCGCACAAACAATAGGATTGTTTCCTGCTTGCCAGCGTTGATAGGCCCATCGTGCCATGGCCTGTAATTCAACGTCTCTATTTTCGAAGGCAATACGACGGGCTATTGGTTTTTGAGGATAGCGAGCGGTGAACGTCTGGATCTGACAATTTGCTTGTTCTAGTGTGGCCAACAATTTTTTAGTTTGCGGATTGATCTTGTCAAATCCAATCAGAAACATACGTTTAGGTGGCGTTAATATTTTTTTTCTAAAGTGATCGATAAGCCGCTCCGTAGCCGCGGCAAGATCGATACAAGCCTGTGCTTGAGAAAAGGCGACCACGTTGTCTGCCCACATTTTCCAGGTAAGCGATTCATGGTTGTGATCACCATGATCCGCTTGGTAATCGAGTTGCCAGTGATGATAGAGTTGCCAGGCGTGTTGTGCAGTATGCGCAATAGAATGACTCATTAAAAAAGAGTGTGCTGACTGTTCAATAATAGATTGCCAAATCAGCCATTCTTGATTTTTACTAATGAGACGATAAGAAAAAATATTATGTTGAATCAGTTGTTTTTCCCACTGTAGCCGTAGCCAATCTTCTAAGGTGAGCATCTGTGGTGTAGACCAGATTCTTTTTTTTTGCACGTTTTGATAAGCAGAATAACTTTTCTGTAAAAATCCAATTAAACGTTTATTAGGGGTGATGATGAGATCATCCTTTGTTAACGCGGCTAAGAGTTTATTATAAATTTCCATCATACAGTGCTTGACAATAGCGACTTATACAGAATGTAGCATTGACTTTTGCACAAGCCAGCTTAATTTTATTAATTATGCATGAGCTTAACAGAGAGTAAAGTAATTTTCTGGTTGACTAAATATAACTACTTGAAAAAACGTACATTTTTTTATTTTGATTAAAGCTTGCACAAACTGTAACGACGGCTGATACATCAAGCATTCCAAGCCATTACCCAAATACTGTCCACAAAGTTATTCACAGAATCTGTGGGTAATCTTATTCTTGTCAGGCGTGTCGCATGAACTAAGACTTTGCTAGTGAGCAACGCAGACCGAAAATTCAAGTGCGAAGAGTATACATTTGCATATTGAGTAATGTTGGCTATACTCACACCAACTAGATTTTTGGCAAAGCGCCGCGAAGACGAAGCAAATGGTCGTTATCGAGGAATCACCGGAGTGCTTTTAAGAGGATTGACCTTATTTTTTTCGATTATTTTTATCTTGATGGGGTTAGCTGGGCTCATTCCGACTTTTGTGCATCATCAGCTGCTTTTTAATTTTTTTTCAGTAGGGTCTTTTCATGAGCTGGTTTACATCGTCACGGGACTTATTGGTCTGTCCGCCAGTACATCGACTCGCTATGCAAGAGTATACTTTAAGGCGTTTGGCATCCTTTATGCCCTTGTGGCTATTTTTGGTTTTGCATTGAACGGTAATCTAGGGTTTGTGCACGTTAATCTAGCCAATAGCTTGTTTCATCTTATCATCGCTGTTTTCTTTCTCTATTTTGGTTTTACTAGCACTATAGCCGTCGCTACTCATTTTGATTGAAGCGTGCGCGCTAAAGTAGGGTCAGTAGGCTGTGTTTCATTGCTGGGGCTGTCTGGTGTTTCTGATTGTGGCCACATCACTTTTTGGTTGTAATAAGCATCGTCAAAAAACGCCAACTCTAACTGTGTTGCTCGTTGGAAAGCAGCAAACATCTTGATTTTTGTTTCTGCAGAAGCGGTTGTGCCTAAGTCATTAAGTACTTCAATCGCTAAGTCAGCGGAAGCACTATATTCATCATTTGAATATAAATCAATCCATTTTTGGTAGGGATTGTTTTCTGTTTTGTTTTCTGACGCTTGTTTCCCGAGCACGTTATATATCAAGATGCAAGGTACTAGGCTAGCAACCTTTTCTGCAATGGGCTTGTTAGGAGCATATGCTGTGCTTAATAGGTACTGGGTATACTCAACACAAGCCGCACTTTTTTCTTGTGCAAGGGGGAGGGTATATTCTTTATGTATGTCGCGCTCGCTGGCTATGGTCTCATTAGCAAATTTTCTAAAAATATTTCCATGGTGAGGGTCAGGCAGTTCATGGGCAACACGTTCTAAGGCATCAGCATAATCGATGAGATAGAAGGAATCTTGCTTTAGAAAACGCTTAAGCTTTTTTGGAGACAATGTTCCATTAGCCAGCTGTTCGTTAAACGGATGATTACAAATGAGAACCATGATGGGCTTAACCGATTGACGTAATTTATTAATAAACATAATATTTTTCCTTTAGATTGACGTGTGCAGAGTATAAAAGTGATTAACAGGACCATTACCCTGACCTATTTTTAGATTTTTCCCGGCATCAATCGCCCGATACAAATAGGTCTTTGCTTTATCAACTGCCGAGTACAGGGTATCACCCTGTGCTAGATAAGAGGCAATGGCTGAAGATAAGGTGCAGCCAGTGCCATGCGTATGCAGGGTATCGATACGCGGACTATTAAACCAATCGATCTTGTCCTGTGAGTAATCATAAAGGATATCGGAGGAATCAGCGCTCGTTAAATGCCCACCTTTCAGGAGTACCGATACGTTATGGGTGTTGGCTAATAGGATGGCTGCTGATTGCATGTGTTGTCGATCAGTTATTTTTTTATTGAGTAAAATTTCTGCTTCGGGAATATTTGGCGTAATAAGGGTTACCAGGGGAAATAGCGTGATCAGGGCCGTCACTGCATGCGCTTGTAGTAGTAAATCGCCGCTTTGCGCGGTCATTACCGGATCTAATACGACATGAGGTGGGTTATATTTTTTTAAATTTTTTGCAATTAATTGAATGATTTCTTCTTGGTAAAGCATACCCAATTTTACAGCGGCCATGTGTAAATCGGTAAATACAACATCGATTTGTTGTTGTATAAATGATAGGGGTATTTCTTGAATGGCATGTACACCTTGCGTGTTCTGTGCGACTAAGACGGTAATGACAGAAGCGGCGTAGCATCCTGTTGCCGAAATCGCTTTAATATCGGCTTGTATGCCAGCGCCGCCAGAGGGATCGGTGCCGGCCATGCTGAGCACGGTTTTCACGTTATACTCTTCGCACTTGAATTTTCGGTCTGCGTTGCTCACTCAGCTCGCAATCCTCATGTATCATACATACACTCCGGTTGCTCGTTTTCGTGGCGCCTTGCCGAAAACCCAATTGCTATGAGTATATATGCTTCGCACTTGAATCTTCGGTGACTTGTAAGCGATAAAGATCATCCAGAAACTGGGTATAAAAACTGCCTGGGCCTAGTGCTTTTTTGGCTGCTAATTCACCCGTGAGTCCAAAGAGTGCCATGGCATGTACGGCAGCCAAAAAGGGTTCAGGGTTTACCGTTAAGAAACTGGCAATGATGGCGGTTAGTGAGCATCCCATGCCCACCACTTTAGTAAATAATGTTGATCCATAATGCAGCATGACCGCGTGTTTAGCACTGACAATTAAATCTATTTTGCCGCTAACGACGACAATACAATGGTATTGTTTCGCAATTTGTGCAGCAGAGGCTAAAGCCTCTTCACTGCTATGCGTGGAATCGACACCTGTGTTCTTAATGTGCGTATCCGCTAATGCCATAATTTCCGAGGCATTACCACGGATGACGTGTACGCCTTGTGCTAGGATTTTTTTTGCTGTTTCGGTTCTGTATGGGCTGGCACCTGCACCTACGGGATCGAAAACAATAGGAATACCAGATTGTAAAGCGATGCTTTGCGCGACAGCAATAGCATTGACCCAATTACCATCGAGTGTGCCGATATTAATCGCCAAGGCTTGTGAAAGTGACAGGATATCAGCCAGTTCTTCTCTGGCGTGCGCCATGATAGGCGAAGCGCCAAGTGCCAATAGCAGGTTGGCTGTTATTGGCATGGCAACGAGGTTACTTATATTGTGTATGATGGGATTTTTTTTTCGAATTTGCAGGACATCGTAGAATAGCTTGTCTAACGCAACTTCAAACCTGTTGTCTATTTTCATGGTTCAACTTCCTACGCAGGTGCTAGCCTGATCAGGTTAGAAGGGTTAAATGCCTAGCATTTTCTCAGCCTATGAAGAGGCACCCCTGTTGATATACTCTTCGCACTTGAAGTTGCGGTCTGCGTTGCTCGCCTGCGTGGCGCCTTACCGAAAACCCAATTGCTGTGAGTATAAATCACAAACGCTATCATAGCGCTATTTATTTTATTGTCAAAAAAATTTTCATCAGTTCGCTATGAGTATACTCACAGCAATTGGGTTTTCGGTAAGGCGCCACGCAGGCGAGCAACGCAGACCGCAACTTCAAGTGCGAAGAGTATATAGTTTCAGTGCAATGGTGGCTACCCGTTTACCTAACGCTTTACACAGTCGTTTTTCTTCATCACTTAAAGGATTTTTACTGTCTTTCCCGGCCATATGTGTGGGTCCATAAGGTGTGCCGCCCGTTTGTGTGGTGGATAAATCCGATTCTGTGTAAGGTATACCCACGACCAGCATGCCTAAATGAATGAGCGGTAGCATCATGCTAATGAGTGTTGTTTCTTGCCCGCCATGCAAACTAGACGTGGAAGAAAAAAAACCGGCAGGTTTGTTAACGAGCGCGCCGGAGAACCATAAACCACTGAGACTATCAATGAAGTATTTTAATGGAGCGGCCATGTTTCCAAAGCGGGTAGGGCTCCCTAAGATCATACCGGCACAGTCACGCACATCTTCTAGTGTTGCGTAGGGAGGGCCTTCTGAGGGGATTTCAGGTGCGGTGACTTCGCAAACGGTAGAAACATTGGCCACCGTTCGAATTTTGATTTCTATATTAGGTATTTGTCCAGCGCCTCGGGCAATCTCATTTGCCATGTGGGCAACAGCGCCGTAGCGACTATAGTAAAGAATGAGTAGATAGGGCATTGTTTGACTCCTGTTGCGCACGAATGAGTTGTTTCCATCACTGACTCTATGGTATAAAACAACGCGCTGAAAGGCGATTATATCACACGCCTATTTATTATACTCACAGCAATCGTGGATAACTAGCAATTTTGGAGAATAGAACAGAGTGACAATAGCAACATTAAGACAATTATTTGAGGCAGGCGTTCATTTTGGCCATCGTACGTGTTTTCGTGAGCCCAAGATGGCGCCGTACATCTATGGTGTAAGGAATGGCATTAGCATTATTGATTTAGAAAAAACTCGGGAATGTACGATTGAGGTGCTGAGCTATGTGAGCAAAGTGGCAGCAAGGCCGGGTAGTAAGATTTTATTTGTAGGAACAAAACGTGCGGCACAAGATTTAGTGAAAGAGCAGGCCATTCGTTCAGGTATGCCTTATGTTAATCATCGCTGGTTGGGTGGTCTTTTGACTAATTACCGCACTATTCGCCAGTCAATTAAGCGGCTTAAAGAATTGGAAATACAGAGCCAAGATGGTAGCTTTGATCGGCTGACGAAGAAGGAAACACTGAATTTAAACCGAGAGATGTTCAAATTGGAGCGTAGCTTAGGCGGTATTAAAGAGATGAGTGGTTTGCCGGATGCTTTATTTGTTATTGATAGAGGTTATGAAAATATTGCGATTAGCGAAGCACAAAAGTTGAGAATACCGGTTATTTGTGTTCTGGATACTAATCATTCGCCTGAGGGAATTGATTACGTTATTCCAGGTAATGATGATGCGGCTAGGGCGATTATGCTATACATCCAGATGGTGGCAGATACTATTCTAGAGACGCGTGTAAAAGCAGCTAACCTTGCGAATGTTCCCTTGCACAAAGCGGAGGTAGAAGACACATCAGATCCAGTTTTGGAAACGCCTCAGCCCATCGATAAACAGGGGGAATAGAGATGGCAATAACAATAACAGCAGCGCTTGTTCAGAAGTTGCGTAGTCGTACCGGGGCAGGGATGATGGATTGTAAGAAAGCTTTAGAAGCAGCAGAGGGTGACCTTGATGCGGCGGCTCATGCGATGCGTAAAGCAGGTCAAATTCAAGCTGAAAAAAAATCTAGCCGTATTGCCGCAGAAGGTTTAGTGCTTATTAAATCAATTGCAGGACATTCGGTGATCATAGAGGTTAATTGTGAGACTGATTTTGTAAGTCGAGATGAGCACTTTAAGCAGTTTGCTGAAGGTGTGGCTCAATTGGCAGTAGAGCATAAAATCGATTCCTTAGCATCGATTTTATCGGCATATTTTCCTGAAACGGGACAGTCCGTAGAAAATACGCGACAGGGTTTAATTGCTAAATTAGGTGAAAATATTCAGATTAGGCGTTTAGCGTTAGTCACCGCGCAGCCAGGAATGTTACTAGGCACGTATGTACACATGGAACGTATTGGCGCTATTGTACAATTACAAGGAGGCGATGAGCAGTTGGCTAGGGATTTAGCGCTACATATTATTGCTAATCATCCTCTGGTCATCTCGTCTGAGGATGTTTCCAATGAGGTACTTGCAAAAGAGCGAGAAATCTTTACGGCGCAAGCACAGGCAAGCGGCAAACCTCAAGCGGTTATTGAGAAAATGATTGAAGGAAGAATTAATAAATTTATTGATGAAATGAGTTTGCTAAGCCAAGCTTTTGTTAAAAATGACACTATTCGTATAAAAGACTTGCTTGACAATGCACAGGCGAAGGTTATTAGTTTTGTTCGTTATGCGGTGGGTGAAGGGCTTGAAAAGCCGACAGGAGACTTTGCAGAAGCCGTGATGGCACAGGTTAACGCCCAGTAGTATACTCACAGCAATCCTCCATGAATAAGCTAGTAGTTGTATGACTTCACACACTCTCCAGTACAATCGTGTTTTGCTTAAGCTCAGTGGGGAAGCGCTCAACGGAAAAACTTCTCAATCGCTTGATCCAACCGTTCTGCATACCATTGTTGATGAGATCATTGAAGTCGCTAATTTAGGTGTACAAATCGGTGTAGTTATCGGTGGTGGGAATCTTTTTCGTGGTGCTGCTTTAGAGCAGGTGGGCATTGATCGTATTACAGGCGACCAGATGGGAATGTTAGCGACGATTATTAATGCGCTTGCCTTGAGAGATGCCATTGAAAAACACAATAAAGTTGCAAAAATTATGTCGTCTATTCAAGTAGGGAGCATAGTTCCACTTTTTGAACGATATAAGGCGATACGTTATCTAAAGAGAGGCTATATTGTTATTTTTGCAGGCGGAACGGGCAATCCCTTAGTGAGTACCGATTCGGCGGCTAGCTTACGTGGTATCGAAATAGGTGCAGACTTATTATTAAAGGCAACACATGTTGATGGCATATTCTCTGCCGATCCAAAAAAAGATAAGCAGGCTATTTTGTATTCACAGTTAAGTTATCAAAAAGCCTTAGAGGAAGAGCTCGGAATTATGGATTTAGCAGCATTTTCGCAATGCCGCGATTATCATTTGCCGATACAGGTTTTTAATATTCAATCTAAAAATGTATTGCGTGATATTATGCAGGGTAAAAGTGGTGGTACCTTGGTTAGTTAAAGAGGAATAAAGCATCATGAGTACAACAGCAGCAATAAAGTTGACCACTGAGCAAGGCATGAAAAAAACAATAGAGGCCTTGGAATTAAGTCTTGCCAAATTACGTACAGGTAGAGCGCATCCCAGTTTAGTAGAGCATCTGCGTGTTTCCCAATATGATAAAGAAGTTCCTTTAAATCATGTCGCGAGTATTACCATTGCGGATGCTAGAACGTTAGTGGTGACGCCTTGGGACAAAACATTAATTTCCGCTATTGAAAAGGCGATTATCAATTCAGATTTAGGTTTAAATCCAGTGACAGCCGGTAATGTTATGCGTATTCCTCTAGCGGCGCTAACGGAAGATCGTCGACGAGAAATGAGTAAGCTAGTCAAAAAGGCAGCAGAAGAGGCACGTATATCGATTCGAAATCATCGTCGCGACGCAAACAGTCAATGTAAAGAGCTCATAAAGAAAAAATTAATTACCGAAGATGAAGAACACCGCGCTCAAGAGATGATGCAAAAAATAACCGATCACGCGATTGCTGAAGTAGAGAAAATAGCGAGCAGTAAAGAAAAGGAACTCATGCAGATCTAGCCTAATGTCAACTTCACCTTGTATTTCTTATCCTCGTCATCTGGCTATTATTATGGATGGAAATGGTCGTTGGGCTAAGCAGCGGCATATGTCAAGAGTGCTTGGTCATCGGGAAGGGCTCAAAGCAGTTCGTAAGATTGTCAAAAAATGCGGCGAATTAGGTATAGAAGTATTGACCTTATTTGCTTTTAGTCGTGAAAATTGGCGTCGTCCTGAGGAAGAAGTACAGAGCTTAATGGGGCTTTTTGCGAATGCCTTGAAGAGTGAAATTTCTAAACTAAATCAAAATCAAGTCCAATTAAGAGTGATAGGAAATCTGAGTCGTTTTTCGAAATCATTACGTCACGCTATTGAAGTAGCGCATGATTTAACGCTAAATAACAAGGGTTTAAAACTAGTCATCGCCGTAGATTATAGCGGTCAGTGGGATATTATTCAGGCGGTACAAACACTTATTGGCCAAGTCAAGGCGGGCACGTTGCAAACTGAAGCGATTACACAGGATTTATTTGCTACGTATTTAAACTTATCCGATCTACCTCTACCCGATTTATTAATTCGTACCAGTGGTGAATATCGCATTAGCAATTTTTTTTTATGGCAACTGGCGTATACCGAACTCTATTTTACAGAAACTTTATGGCCAGATTTTGATGAAGACGCCTTAAACAAGGCTTTACTTTTTTACTCGAAACGCGAACGGCGATTTGGTTGCACGAGTGAGCAACACGCGGAAATAAATGTTGAAGCTTAGAATTACCACTGCACTGATACTGATTCCCTTGGTGATAGCAGGCATTTTTTACTTATCTCAACGCTATTTTATTTGGATAACCGCTTTACTTACGCTGCTGGCAGCATGGGAATGGTCTAGACTGAGCAGTTGGACAGATCTGAAAAAACGACTTTTATATATCGGTTTTCAGTGTATTATTTTACTATTTTTAATAGGAATTTCCATTCGCCAATGGATGTTAGTGTTTGGGTTGATTTTCTGGTGTTTGCTCGCTATTTATTTGCTTTGGGCGCGCACAAAGCGAGTGTTGCCGACTATCCCCATTTATGTGCGGGTCAGTTCAGGATGGTTGATTTTAACTTTGTGTTGGGCAGCATTACAAGTACTACATCAAACACCCTTTTACTTATTGTTCATGCTGCTTATTATTTGGTTAGCGGATACAACGGCTTATGCCAGTGGTCGTCTATGGGGGCAACATTTGCTAGCACCCCTGCTAAGTCCAAAAAAGACGTGGGAAGGTTTGATTATTGGCTTGTTGGTGACTTTTTTTGTGGCCATACTGATACAGTATTGCTTTAAAGGCGCTAAACCCTTTTTATGGCAAACATTTATTCTCGTTTTATTGACAAGCTTTGCGGCGGTTGCTGGTGATTTATTTGAAAGCCAATTAAAAAGGTTAGAAAAATTAAAAGATAGTGGTCACTTGTTGCCAGGTCATGGTGGTCTTCTGGATCGTATCGATAGCTTATTGGCGGCAGCACCTGTATTCGTAGGTTCTTTATTGTTGTTAGGTTTACCTTCAAACCCAAGCGCTTTAAGTATATCATGCGGCTATCATCACTTTGTCTAAAAAATAATGATCATGCGTTTATTTAGATGTTTTTTGTCTTGTGCCATCCTAATGAGTATGGTACTGCCTATTCCTTCTCACGCGTTCTATCTCAGCCGGATTGAGGTGAAAGGGTTACAAGGAATAAGTCGAGAGACGGTTTTGAGCTATTTGCCCGTTAAAACAGGTCAAACACTTCATCCAGGGCAATCCTCCCAGTTGATTCACGCGCTATACGCGACGGGCTTTTTCAGCAATATTAGTTTAGCAGAGAAAGGCAATACACTGATTATCAGTGTGGTTGAAAGGCCTATACTCAGTGAAGTCAACGTGACTGGCAATAAAGAAATTCCAAAAGATAAACTAGATGAAATACTAAAAAAAATAGGTTTGGTACCCGGTCGAATTTTTGATAAATCCGTCTTAGAGAGATTCATTGCTCAGTTACGCGCACAATATGACAGTATGGGTAAATATTCTGCACGCGTTACTCCGGTGCTAGTGCCTCAATCAAACAATAGAGTGGTGCTACACATTGAAATATCGGAAGGTCTTACGGTACAGATAGCAGGCATATCTATTTTAGGCAATCACGTCTTTAGTGAAAAAAAATTACTTGCCGCATTACCCGTCTCCCCATCACATTTCTGGTCTTTTTTTACGAGTTCGGATCAATACAATCAGGATAAATTATCCGCGGCTTTACAAGCCTTGCAAGCTTATTATCTCGATCGTGGTTATCTTAAGTTTAAAACAGATTCTACACAGGTTACCTTGACGCCAAATCAGAAAACCGCTTACATTATTATCCATATCACTGAGGGTCCGCTGTATAAATTTTCTGGCTATCAATTGACAGGCCGGTTATTGGTCAATCAAACTAAATTGCAACACATTTTTCTTACACTCAAAACGGGGCAAGTATTTTCCCGGAAAAAAGTGATTGCCGTGGAACAAGCGATCAAAAAATCATTGGGTGATTTTGGCTATATTTTTGCAACGATTAATACCCTTCCTGTAGTTGATGAACATAATAAAACCGTTTTTTTGACGTTTTATGTTGATCCGGGCAATCGAGCTTATGTAAGACACATCAATATTTCTGGTAATATAAAAACTCAAGATGAAGTATTCCGTCGTTTGCTTCGTCAACAAGAGGGTAGTGTTATCTCCGGAACCGACCTCATGGAATCCGCACGCCAGCTTAATATGAGTGGTTTTATTGAGGGGGAACCACGGGTAACGCCTTTACCGATTCCGGGATATGCTGACCAAGTTGATTTAGATATCAATATCAATGAAGCGCACGCTGCTCAAGCATTATTTAGTGTAGGCTATGGTACCAATGGGCCTGTAATAGGAACGTCCCTTAATCAAAACAATGTGTTCGGGACGGGTAATCAGCTAGGCATCAATTTTAATAATACGCGCGCCGCTACGGTTTACAGCGTGAGTTATAATAATCCCTATTACACCCTAGACGGTGTGCAACGGGGCTTTGATCTTTTTTATCAGCGTTCTACGCCTAGTAATCTCAATACGACAGCGTATAGCACAAATACCTACGGGGGTGATCTCCACTATAGTATTCCTTTCGATGCCAGAGGCGATACCTTACAGCTCTCAGGGGGATTACAAAAATTACAACTCAATTTGCCCGAGTTAAGTCAATTGTCGACGGAAGTGCAAAAATTTGTGAGGCAACATGGTTCGCAGTTTAACCAGTTTTTGTTTACTGTGGGTTGGACACGCAATGGTTTAGACCGATTTATTTTTCCTGAGAAAGGTCTTTATCAGAGCGCAAGCGTGCAACTTGCCTTGCCGGTTGGTGGAAAGCCAATAGAGTATTATAAAACCAATTACACCGGGATGGGCTACTATCCTTTAGGCCGTTATTTTAAATTGCAAGGTCGTTTAAGTCTAGGCTATGGTAATGGCATAGGTTCTACAGAAGGGCTTCCATTTTTTTCTAATTACTACGCCGGGGGAATAGGCACAGACGGCCAAGTACGTGGCTATGAAATTAGCTCATTAGGTCCCCGGGATAGTCACGGACTGCCTTTAGGTGGCAATATCATGACAGTAGGGAGCGTGGCGCTTATTCTCCCTATGCCAGAGTCTATGTCGGAGAAAATAAGAACAAGTCTCTTTGTCGATGCGGGTAATGTTTATTCTACTTTAGGGGTGACCCAGCCTCATCAGCCACGGGGAGGCACTGCTTCAGGTCCTTTGCGCTATTCGGCGGGGTTAAATGTGGATTGGCGAGTGCCCGTTTTTAATGTAACATTAAGTTTTAGTGTGGCCAAGGCAGTTAATCCGAAGCCAGGTGATCAGACCCAAGTGTTCCAGTTCAATATTGGAGCTGGCTTTTAGTGTAGCTTATTTTTAAGGAGCTGATAATGAAAAGTGTGCGGTTACTCTCTTTGACGTCATTAGTGATGGCTTGTTTTGTATTAGCGGCGTGTAAGCAATCCTCTGTTCCCTCGACTACCCCGCCTACCAATACAAGTTCCGAACATCTCAAGCTTGCCGTGGTCGACATGCAAGTAGTGCTACAAAAAGCGCCACAGATAAGTAAAATTAATGAAGGTTTAACGAAGCAGTTTAAAGGGCGGCAAGACAAGATCATGCAAGCGCAACAGAATTTACAGAACGAAACCCAAAATCTGGAAAAGAATGCATCGGTTATGAAAGCCGATGACAGACTTAATCTAGAAAAAAAGCTCATGACCGATCGTAATGACGTCCAGACTATGGTGGCTGCTTTTCAAAAAGATTTGTCCAAACAGCAAAGTGATTCACTGCATGGCTTTAGTCAGCAACTAGAGGGTGTTGTCAATAAACTGGCTGCACAAACAGGTATTGATTTAGTTATCCAAAAGGGCAGTACTTTATATGCGAAGCATGATATGGATATAACACCGCAGGTTTTAGATGCATTAAAAAGGGCTTAAAAAAAAATTAAGTTTATACTCACAGTAATTGGATTTTTGGCAAGGCGCCACGAAGGCGAGCAACCGGAGTGTATGTACGATACATGAGGATTGCGAGACGAGTGAGCAACGCAGACCGAAAATTCAAGTGCGAAGAGTATACATGAGGATTGCGAGTCAAGTGGGCAACACAGAAAAAAATTCAACTGCGAAGAGTAGTTACCGATTAGAAGAATTAGCTCGTTTAATTGATGCCACAGTGGAAGGCGATCCGCATTGTCTTATTAGCGGTTTCATGACACTGCAAAATGCGAAACTTGGCCAGATTGCATTTTTAGATAATAAGCATTATTTACAATATCTTCCTCATACTCAGGCTTCTGCGGTTATTCTACGGCCAGAATATCTTGACTATGCGCCTTGTAATGTCTTAGCAACTGCCAATCCCTATCTTGCCTTTGCAAAAATTGCTGCGCTTTTTGAGAAGCGGCGGGCTGTTACTGCCGGTATTCATCCAACAGCTATTGTTGGAGAACAGTGTACTATTCATCCCAGTGCATCAATTGCAGCGTTCTGTGTGCTTGAGGCAAATGTTTGCTTGCAAGAAGGGGTCGTAATAGGTTCAGGATGTAGTATCGGCGAAGGTGTTCGCATCGGTGCCCATAGTCGTTTGGCAGCCAAGGTTACTTTGTATGCCGACACCGTTATTGGTGAGCGTGTGCTTATCCATAGTGGCAGTGTTATTGGTAGCGATGGGTTTGGTTTAGCGAGGGACAAAGAAAAATGGGTAAAGATTCCCCAATTAGGTAAAGTAGATATCGGCAACGATGTAGAAATAGGGGCCAATGTCACTATTGATCGAGGTGCCATAGAAGACACGCGTATTGGTGACGGTGTTAAATTAGATAATCAAATTCAAATAGGCCATAATGTGCACATCGGTTCCCATACAGCTATCGCCGGTTGTACCGGTATTGCTGGTAGTACGCGTATTGGAAAAAACTGCATGATAGGCGGTGGAGTTTGTATTAATGGGCATATTAATATCACCGATAATGTGATGATTACCGGTATGTCTAGTGTTGTGCATTCAATACGTACGCCAGGTATTTACTCGTCAACGCTATCGGCACAACCGCAACGAGAGTGGCAAAGAAACAGTGCTAGATTCCGCCAGCTTGATAAGATGGCGAGACGCTTAAAAGCGGTAGAATGACGTATACTCTGAGTATAAAGAAAAGCGTGTGCTAAGTCATGTTCAGCATTTAAATCAATTATTAGCGGGTATTTATTCTGGAATAAGTGCAGTTGATCCCGTTATTACTGGTCTTTGCCAAGATAGCCGTCAGCTTAAACGGGGTGATTTATTTTTTGCTTATCCTGGGCTTCAATCGGATGGAAGAAATTTTCTAGATGAAGTGGTTGCCAAAGGTGCTGCGGCTGTTTTGCTGGAAGCACATGGACAATCAGTACGGTCACCAACACCTGCTATTCCCTTTATTTCCATTGAACACTTATCCGCTTATTTAGGCCCCATTGCCGCTAGATTTTATGGACAGCCTAGTCAGCATCTTCCGGTCATTGGCATTACAGGGACTAATGGCAAAACATCGTGTACACACTTTTTAGCGCACTGTTTACAGCAGCAGCATCGTTCCTGTGGCATTATTGGCACTTTAGGCAATGGTTTATACGAGCATCATTTAAAACCAGGGCTATTAACCACACCCGATGCGCTTGAGTTACATCAATTATTGGCAGCATTATTAGCACAGCATGCAGAAACGGTACTCATGGAAGTGTCATCACATCGTTTAGCACAGCAACGTTTAAATGGCACAGCATTTTCTGTTGCTGCCTTTACTAATCTGACGCGTGATCATCTTGATTATCACGGTAGCATGGAAAACTATGCACAAGCTAAGCGTTCTTTTTTTGATTTACCTGGCGTACAACACGCCGTATTAAATGCCGATGACGCTTATGGCCAAACATGGCTGCGCGAGTTGACTGGACAATTACCTCTGACGGCCTATTCCATCGCTAAACCAAAACCGGCGCTGGAACATATTCCACATGTGACGGTAAGGCATTATCAATGTGGTAGAGAAGGCTTACGGGCTGAGCTTGCAACGCCGTGGGGAGAAATGATGATTGAAAATCCAGTTTTAATCGGAACATTTAATCTTAGCAACTTATTGCTAGTCGTCACGCTATTAAAACTACTCGATTTTTCTTGCGCTGACATTGTGTGTGCTATTTCAAAGATAAAAGGGGTTGATGGACGGTTACAAGCCTTGTACGCTCATCAACAAGCCTTGGTGGTGATTGATTATGCGCATACTCCTGATGCTTTAGAACACGTTTTGAAGACCTTACGTGTCTATTGCCAGGGTTGCTTGTATTGTGTATTTGGTTGTGGTGGAGAGAGAGATAGAGGGAAACGTGCTTTAATGGCCAAGGTAGCGGAACAACACGCGGATAGTCTCGTACTCACCAATGATAATCCACGTTTTGAGGATCCAGCGCAAATTATCCGGGATATCCAAGAAGGCCTATCAGAAAACAAACCTGTTTATATTGAACCGGATAGACGACTGGCCATTCGTTATGCGATGCAAAAGGCCAATCCCGAGGATGTGATTCTTGTGGCGGGTAAAGGCCATGAAACCTATCAGCTAATAGCCGGCGTAAAACAGCCATTCAGTGATGCGGCGGAGGTTATGGCGTATCGTCATTTGTAATGAATATATATGTTGTAGTCTATTTTTTTAGGATCTTACTGCTGTGAAACTCTCAACACTAGCGCGCCTGCTTTCAGGCACCTTACTCGGTCAAGACGGTCACTATACTTCCGTGAGCCTTGATTCGCGGTCAATTCAAGTAGGAGCGCTCTTTATCGCCATTGCTGGAGATAACTTCGATGGCCATGCCTTTATTGAGCAGGCTAAACATCAGGGTGCGGTGGCGGCGCTTGTTGAGAAAATAGAGGCTAAGCCATCAGATATACCTTTAGTGTGCGTAGCGGATACCCGAAAAGCACTTGGAAAATTGGCACAGATCCATCGCGAGTCGTTTTCTATTCCTCTCATTGCTTTGACAGGCAGTTGTGGTAAAACCACGACTAAAGAAATGTTACGCGCTATTCTTAGTGAATCTGGTTTTGTGCTAGCCAGTCAAAAAAGTTTTAATAATGATATTGGTGTGCCCTTAACCTTGCTTGATTTAACCACACAACATCAGTTTGCCGTGATCGAAATGGGTGCTAATCATCCGGGCGAAATTGCTTATTTAACCCAAATAGCAAAACCGGATATTGCTTTAATTACCAATATTGCACCGGCACATTTACAGGGATTTGGTTCTATTGAGTGTGTTGCCGAAGCGAAATCAGAAATTTTTTTAGGTTTAACGCTACAAGGGATAGCCATTATTAACGGTGATGACCCTTTTTCGAGTACGTGGAAAACGCGTTTAACTCACCATCGCGTTATTCGCTTTGGTTTAAGTAGAACAGCTGATTTTTCCGCAAAAAATGTTCATTTAGATTCGCAGGGTAGAGTGCAGTTTATCCTATTGACGCCTAGTGATGAGATAGCCATTCATCTTGCATTGGCTGGTAAACATAATTTTTTAAATGCATTGGCCGCCGCCGCTGCCGCAAGCCAAGTAGGCGCATCGTTAGCGGCCATTAAAACAGGCCTAGAAAAAATGCAGAGTGTGCCAGGACGGGCCATGATCTTGGAAAATAGCTGTGGCGCCACTATCATAGATGATACCTACAATGCAAACCCACACTCTGTGGCAGCCGCTCTGCAACTTTTAGTGCATTATCCAGGGCAACATATTTTTGTGATGGGTGACATGGCAGAGTTGGGTGATAATGCGATTTATTATCATCAGCAAATGGGTCAATTGGCAAAGAAACTAAACATTGAGCATCTCTATACTTGTGGTACCTTAACGGCCGTAACGAGTCAAGCGTTTGGACCTTCAGCACAGCATTATACCTGTCAAGAAGAACTTGCTCAGGCATTGAAACCCTTATTAAAAAAAGGGGTTACCGTCTTAATTAAAGGGTCACGTTGTGCGCAAATGGAGAGGGTAGTCCGTGCTGTCTTGGGTTAAAAATCGGAGCAAACAAAACACATGCTACTATGGCTGACTGAATTTTTATCAAACTTTTATCACGCGTTTCGTGTTTTTCAATATTTAACATTACGGGCTATTTTAGCTAGCTTAACGGCTTTTTTGATCTCGCTGTTGTTAGGTCCTAAGCTAATACGCGCATTGAGTTATCATCAGATTGGCCAGTCTATACGTCATAATGGCCCGCAAGCTCATTTAAATAAGGCAGGTACGCCTACCATGGGCGGAGCATTAATTTTAATTGCGATTGTATTGACCACTTTACTCTGGGCCAGTCTAGCTAACCGTGCGATTTGGATTGTACTGCTGGCTATTATAGGATTTGGTTTGATTGGATTTGTCGACGATTATCTCAAACTGGTGCTAAAAAACACGAAAGGCCTTGTGCCACGCTGGAAATATTTTTGGCAATCGATAGTGAGTGTGGGGATTGCTTTAATCCTCTATAAAAATGCGAGTCTACCCATTGAAACGCAATTAGTCATACCCTTTTTTAAAAATTTACTATTGCCCTTAGGCATTTTTTATATCCCTTGGGTTTATGTTGTTATTGTTGGCAGTAGTAACGCAGTCAATTTAACGGACGGTCTTGATGGACTAGCCATATTGCCTACCGTATTGGTGGGTGGCGCTTTAGGTATTTTTGCTTATTTAACTGGAAATATTAGCTATGCAAAATACTTAGCGATTCCTTTTGTACCGGGTGCGGGTGAAATCGTAGTTATTTGCGGTGCCATTGTCGGTGCTGGTCTAGGGTTTCTATGGTTTAATACCTATCCTGCGCAGATCTTTATGGGCGACGTGGGTGCTTTAGGTTTAGGGGCCGCATTAGGTTGCATTGCGGTAGTGGTTAGACAAGAATTAGTCTTGTTGATTATGGGTGGAGTGTTTGTTTTAGAAACCGTTTCAGTGATCTTGCAAGTCGCTTCGTTTAAATTAACCGGTAAGCGTATTTTTCGTATGGCGCCCATCCATCATCATTTTGAATTAAAAGGATGGCCAGAGCCCCGTGTCATTGTTCGTTTTTGGATTATTACAGTGATATTAGTTTTATTTGGCTTAGCGACCTTGAAACTGCGCTAGCGGGTATCTTTATTCATCCAGGCTGAGTAAATCTTGGTCAGAAAGAGTTGTAATTTCTTTAATAGTTTGGTGGTCAAAATGTCGTGCTAGCATACTTTTAGCAATAGCTAATGCTTCTTTATGACGACCTTGCTGTAGGCCTTGCTGTAAGCCTTGCTGTAAGCCTTCTTCACGGCCTTGCTGTAGACCTTTTTCCGTTGCATCATCGATTTTCTGTTCTAATACAGCGGCTTCATCCCGTACCCGTTTACGTTCTCGTTCGTATAATGCCAGTTCATTTTCAGACCAATAAAATTGATCCAATGCTTCATAGGCCCTTTTAATGATATGGTCGCTACCAATGACTTGTACTAAGTCATTCGCTGTCGTCTCATGGGCATATTTAAAAAAGTAACACCATTTCTCTATTAAGGTTTTAAGTTCAGACGGTTCTTCTTTAGTAAATTTAGGGAGTTCAATAAAGGTAAATGAGAAATCTTTTAAATTATGTTCATAACTCTCTCTATCTAAGATGATATGGTCGGATTTATAGCCCGCTTTGTTCGGAAATAGCACACAATCGGCGATGGCTATAAAGATAATTTCTTTCAGATCATAGTATTTCTCACCCTTGTCTGCCTGCTGGGAATAGGCTTTGGCGGCATAATATTGTGCTCGTTTTTCAAAGCCTTTGGTTTTAGCTACTTGCATTTCGATAATATATTTTACCCCTTCGGCATCTTGACACAGTACATCAACAAGACTTTGCTTTTTATCGGCAATGTCAGGGTCTTGGATAGTACTTAAAAATTCTACGGATTGAATCTCCTGACTGCCGGTAAATCCCAAAATATCATTCAGAAAGTGAATTAAGATGTCTTTATTTTTTTCAGACCCAAATATTTTTTTGAAGGCAACGTCATTTTTTGGGTCTAGGAACTTGGATAGCATAGTCTGTATTATATACTCTTCGCACTTGAATTTTCGGTCTGCGTTGCTCACTCAGCTCGCAATCCTCATGTGTCATACATACACTCCGGTTGCTCGCTTTCGTGGCGCCTTGCCGAAAACCCAATTGCTGTGAGTATATTCTATTGAAATGAACTCAATTCTACCATATATGGGGTTAGTGACTTAACAGATCATTCATTCTTTTTACGAATGCCGCTGGATCTTCCAAATGTCCTCCTTCAGCCAAGATAGATTGTTCCAAAAATAAACGAGTCCACTCGGCAAGACGCTTATCATCTTGTTCGTCTTTCAGGGCTTGGACCAATCTATGTTGCGGATTGAGCTCTAAAATAGGTTTGCTTGCGGGGACGGTCTGACCGGTTGCTTGTAATAAGCGTTGCATTTGGTTGCTGAGAGCATTTTGTTCATTAATAATACAGGCTGGTGAGGTGGTGAGACGTTGTGAAAGTCGAATTTCTTTTACATCGGTGTCTAAAATTTCCTTCATGTGTGCGAGCAATGATTTAAATTCGTCTTCATTTTTTTGCTTCACTACTTTACTTGCTTCGTCGCTGGTCTCATCAGTGATGCCAGTAATATCGGCATCCTTAGCCACCGATTGTAAGGGTTTCCCCTGGAATTCGGTTAAGTGGGCCACTAACCATTCATCAATCCGGTCATGCAGGAGTAACACTTCAATTTCTTTTTGACGAAAAATCTCCAAATGGGGACTATTGTTTGCAGCGGCATAATTTTCAGCGGTAATATAATAGATCTTGTCTTGTTTAGGCTTCATGTGTGCAACATAGTCTTCCAGGCTGACGGATTGATCAGCATGACTTAAACGGCTGGACGAAAATCGTAAGCGTTTAGCCAGCGCATCGCGGTTACTAAAATCTTCTGCTATGCCTTCTTTGAGCACGTTGCCAAACGCATTCCAGAATTGCTGGTATTGATCGGGATGTTCTTTTTCAAGACTAGCTAATAACTCGAGTATTCGTTTGCTGATAGCCGAACGTATGTTATCGACAAATTTATTGTGTTGTAAAATTTCGCGTGAAATATTTAAAGGGAGATCGTTACTATCCACAATGCCTTTTACAAAACGTAAATAACGGGGTAGGAATTGCTCTGCATCATCCATAATAAATACACGCTTGACATAAAGCTTTAAACCGCGTGGTTTTTCATGATTCCAGAGATCAAAAGGAGCTTGGGCAGGGATATAAAGCAACGTTGTGTATTCTTGTTTTCCTTCTACTTTGTTGTGGCTCCAAGCCAGCGGGTCTTGGAAATCATGGGCGACATGCTTATAAAAAGACTTATATTCTTCATCTGTAATTTGAGCTTTCGGAAGTGTCCATAATGCGGTGGCGTTATTGACGGTTTCCCATGCTTCCTCTGTCACCTTAGGGTCTTTTTTGTCCTCGGGTGCAGAGATCTCCTTTTTCATTTTAATGGCTAAAGTAATATGATCCGAATATTTGAGTATAATACTGCGTAATCGCCACGCTTCTAAAAAGGTATCTTCATCTTCCCGTAGATGCAGAATAATTTCAGTGCCGCGTGTTGATTTATTGATGGTTTCTATGGTGTATTCACCCTTTCCTGTAGATTCCCAGCAGACCGCTTGGTCGGGCGGTAGACCCGCCGCACGCGTGTTAACCGTGATTTTCTCTGCAACCATAAAAGCGGAATAAAAGCCAACTCCAAACTGGCCGATAAGCTGAGTATCTTTTGCCTTATCGCCTGTCAACGAGGCTAAAAATTCTTTAGTGCCTGATTTTGCAATCGTACCTAATTTGTCGATGCACTCCTCACGGCTCATACCAATACCATTGTCGGTGAATATAAGGCAGCGTTTGTCTTTATCTATCGTGATCTGAAGTTGCAGATCGGTATCTCCCTGGTACAGCTCTGGATGTTCTAGGGCTTTAAAGCGAAGTTTATCGACGGCATCCGAGGCATTGGATACCAGTTCACGTACGAAGATCTCCTTATTGCTGTACAGCGCATGGGTCATCAAGTGTAAAAGGGGTTCGACTTCAGTTTGAAAGCCTAGAGTTTGTTTTTCGGTAGCTGTCATCAATTAGTTACTCCACGTCTTCGCTATATGAGTAAGAAATATGAGGTCAAAAATAGTGATTTCAATACCCTTCGCCTTTTAAGTAGGGTTAGGCGAAAGAACAGTTAAAATAGGGTAATGTATGGTATATTTAGCGCACTGCGACTGTCGATTCAAAATTAGATTTCTAGGGAAAATGCTTTGTCTATCACAGAATTTGAAAGTGCCCTTACAATAAACAATCTGCTCGAATCTGAGTTAGCGCCGGGTAAACAGCGCTTATGCTTACATGATGGATCTCACATGGCGACATCGAACTATGACTCCTCCAGTATAAAAGTCTTAAAGGGTTTAGATGCGGTTCGAAAACGACCGGGCATGTATATCGGCGATACTGACGATGGCACGGGTTACCACCATCTGGTTTTTGAAGCCGTGGATAATGCCATCGATGAAGCCTTAGCGGGTTATTGCACCCAAATTGACGTTATTCTACACAGCGATCACTCTGTAACGGTCAAAGATAATGGACGTGGTATTCCTGTAGATATCCATTCTGAGGAAGGTCGTTCTGCCGCAGAAGTCATTATGACGGAGTTACATGCCGGAGGTAAATTCGATAATAATGCCTATAAAGTATCTGGCGGTCTACATGGCGTGGGTATTTCTGTTGTCAATGCTTTATCTGAAAAATTAAAACTGACCATTCGTCGCAATAATAAGGTATATGAGCAAACCTATTTGTTAGGAGTGCCTGCTGCTCCCCTGACCATCACCGGTGAAACACAAGACAGAGGCACTGAGATCCGTTTTTGGCCTAGCAAAGCGATTTTTCAGCATAATAATGAATTTCATTACGATATCCTACTCAAACGCTTACGAGAATTATCCTTCCTAAATTCTGGCGTGGCTATCAATCTGAGTGATGAACGTAGCAATGAAGGTATCGCATTGCAATATATCGGCGGTATTAAAGCGTTTGTTGTTTATCTGAATCAAAATAAAACGCTAGTACACAAGCAGCCGTTTTATTTTACAGCGGAACGCGATGAGATCACCGTAGAAGTGGCCTTACAATGGAACGATAGTTTTCAAGAAAATATTTTATGTTTTACCAATAATATTTTACAACGTGATGGTGGTTCCCATCTTGCTGGTTTTCGTAGTGCGTTAACGCGCACACTGAATGCTTATATTGATCGCGAAGCAAGCAATAAGAAAATGAAAACCATCACCAGCGGCGATGATACTCGAGAAGGGCTCACCGCTGTGGTATCGGTCAAGGTTCCCGACCCTAAATTTTCTTCACAAACCAAAGATAAGCTGGTTTCTTCCGAGGTAAAGGGTGTGGTTGAAGCTATCGTCGCTGAAAAGCTTGAAGCCTTTCTATTAGAAACGCCGCAAGATGCAAAAGCGATTGTCATGAAAATAATCGATGCCGCGCGTGCGCGTGAAGCGGCCCGTAAAGCACGCGAAATGACGCGCCGCAAAACAGCACTCGATATTGCTGATTTGCCCGGGAAATTGGCCGATTGCCAAGAAACGGATCCGGCTTTGTGCGAATTATTTATCGTTGAAGGAGATTCGGCAGGGGGCTCTGCTAAACAAGGACGAAATCGCCGTTATCAGGCTATTTTACCCCTCAAAGGAAAAATTCTAAATGTAGAGAAAGCCCGTTTCGATAAAATGTTAGCTTCGGAAGATGTCGGCACCTTAATTACGGCACTGGGCTGTGGTATTGGTAAAGAGGAATATAAACCGGACAAATTACGCTATCACCGTATCATCATCATGACCGATGCGGATGTGGATGGTTCGCACATCCGTACCTTGTTACTCACGCTCTTCTACAGGCAGATGCCGGAATTACTGCAACGGGGAAACATTTATATTGCACAACCGCCACTTTATAAAATAAAAAAAGGGAAACAGGAACAATATTTAAAAGATGATGCGGCATTACAACATTTCCTTATACAGGCCGCCTTACAGGATGCTGCTTTATATCCACAGGGGGATGCTTTGCCTATACAGGGCAGCGGCTTAGAAAAACTCGTCATGGATTATCGAAAGGCACAACTGGTTATACAGCATTTATCGCGTCGTTATCCCGTTGATGCACTACAAGTACTGCTTGAGCTTCCACCGTTATCCGCCGAGCAGCTTAAAAGTGACACGATTGTGCTGGACTGGACTCAACAATGGGAAACGCGATTACACCAGACAACCAATCATGAAGCCATTCAGTACCAGGTTACATGGTATGAAAACACGGAGCGGCATGTTTTTCTACCGGTGATTAACAGTACTTCGCATGGCTCACAGTCGTCGTATAAATTCTCTTATGAGTTCTTTGAAACACCGGAATATCAATGCCTATTTAACATGACCAGCCAGCTCAATGGTTTGATCGGTCTGGGGGCTTATGCGCAACGCGGAGAAAAAACACAACGCGTCAAAAATTTCCACGAAGTCTACGAATGGCTACTGGCTGAAGCACGGCGTGGTCAAGCCATACAGCGTTATAAAGGTTTAGGGGAGATGAACCCCAGTCAATTATGGGAGACCACCATGGATCCTAGCTCGCGCCGGTTATTGCGTGTTGCCATTGAAGATGCTATTGCAGCCGATCAAATCTTTACCACTCTGATGGGCGATCAAGTTGAGCCACGTCGGGAGTTTATTCAACACAATGCAATTGATGCCAGTGATCTCGATATTTAGATATACTCTTCGCAATTGGGTTTTCGGCTGTGTTGCTCGCCTTCGTGGCGCCTTAATCCAATGGCTGTGAGTATGTTCTATCGTGAAAAAGTACAATATTTCCATTGTGTTTCCTTCGTATGTTCTTCTGAATTTCTAGATAATTCTATACTGCCTGCAAAAAAATTAGGCGAGGAACCACAAGAAGTGCTAGGTGGTTTGTCCTGGACAGTAGGTTTTTCGCTTAACGGAGTATGCCGCAATTTAGCGTTTTCTTCAGTCAATTTTTTACATGTTCTAGTAAGTTCTATGATGACACCCACCCTATCTTCGGTTACCTTTGTGGCCAAACGTTCGCTGCAAGGTAAACCAGATAACTCTGCCAGTATAAAATTGCTTTCTTCCAAATCCGCCTTAATCGCATGCTCCAGCAATTTTTCTTTTAATTCTGCTGTTACAGGGTCATCTTTGTCATTACCCTGTTGAGTTAGAAACATCATCGTTATTTCAAATAAAGCAGCATGTATTTTTTTGTATATCGGATCGTTACCCGAAGCTTCATTGTTTACTAAAGCGTTAAAAGCTTCGAATATTATTTGTAAAGTGTTTTTTTGCGCTTCTCCGGTTAGAACATCTTTAGCCTGATTAAAGAAACGTACTCCCAGCTCAGTATAATCAATTTTTATGTTTGTTTGATCCGTAATGGTCACGTTAAGGAAGAAGTTTAGTTTTTCCTTTAACCTATCCCACTGGCCATGCCAAGCATAATAGCTGAGTTGATGCACCCTTTCCTCGAAACAGGGCGATCCGGCTATCTCTTTAAGGGCTATCAGCGCTTGCAAGTAATTTTTTTTATCATAGACAAAAAACTGCTCGTGCCAGCTCCAGTTATGGCCGAGTGAGCCATGCTGGCTTAATTCTTGTATTCCAAGTATTTGTAATCGAGGGAGTACTTCTTTCCGGTGACCCAGATCGATTTCATACTCACCCGTGTTACTGAGATGCACTTCACGCTCATAATGCTGTTGTAAAAATTGATGTATGTCTGTGGGCTGAAGAAACTCTTGATGAGTTAAATCGGTTACTAAAAATTCTTTCAAATGACATGGATCCTGCATTATAGACATTATCGTATCGCGAGTAAGCTTTATTTCTTCTTGGCCATTATCTGTTTCGCAGATAAAAGTAATGTTTGGATAATCCGCCATATCAACCGCCACGTGTCTATCTATCACCTTTAGCGGACTCTTTGTGCTACGATTAGCCGCTTTCTTCACAATAGCAGCCCATAAGTCATCCAAAAAATGGTAAGGATAGTTTTTTAGACAACTGTTTGCTACTAAAGAGTCAATATGTTGTATTGTGGGTACAGCGCAATTATTCAGGCGATAATATTCATTGGCATAGAGATAGAACTTCTTCTTTATAGGATCCCCTAATATAGAATCTATATGCTGGGATACAGTTTCGCCGTGCTTCCACATTAGCTCACGAGGAATGGCTAATGCAAGGCAATAGCGTCCGTTCACAGAATCAGTATCAGATGTTATTTTTTCACAAACAATCGGATAAACATGCTCATAAAAATTGTAATGGGGATCCTGTATACTAATTGCTTGTGTACATATTTTTTGTATATCGCTTATAAATACATCAACAGGCACATCGTAAGGGGCGCTGAAGCGAATGAGCACAGGATTATCCTCACGTGTTCCATAGAGAGATACAAGATTAAGATCCAGCTGCTGAAAAGCATTTTGAGTAGTTAAACATTCTTCAGGAATAGAATGATAACCTAATAAACGAAGCAATCCATGTTCAAAGATATTGGTATCGTAGGGATGGATACCCGCATGGTTTTCATCTAAATGTTGAATCACTGACCATCTTGAATGAGCGTCATATTTAGTAATAAGCATTGTGTTAGCCTCTTTAGTAAAATTAGTGGATATACTCTTTGCAATTGAATTTTTTGCTGTGAGTATACTCTTCGCACTTGAATTTTCGGTCTGCGTTGCTCACTCAGCTCGCAATCCTCATGTATCATACATACACTCCGGTTGCTCGCTTTCGTGGCGCCTTGCCGAAAACCCAATTGCTGTGAGTATACATATCATTTAAAAGTATAATATTGCGATGACTTCGCATCTTCTTTTGGAGTTCTAGGCAATTCCATAGCGTTTGTAAAAAAATGAGACAAAGGGGAGGGGCTAGATGGTTTGTCTTGAGCATTCGCTTTTTCGCTTGACAGCGTACGCCATTGAGCGAGTTCTTCATTAGCTTTTTTAAGCTGGGCAGCAAGTTCTATGATGAGATCCGTTCTGCTATCTTCGTTGCTGACATTGCTGGTTAAAGACTCTCCAAATGGCAAACCGCAAGATTCTGCCAGTAGATTATTGCTTTCTGGCAAACCGGCTTCAATAGCATGTCGAAGTATTGTTGCTCGTCTTGCTGATTCTGCATGTTGATCCAGCGGAGGTATCTCCATCATAGCAATTTCAAATAAAGCAGCATGTATTGTTTTCCGTGTTTGAGGGCTACACGGCGCTTTGTTTTGCAGAAAAGCGTTAAAAGCTTGGTCTATAACGTTAATAACGGCTGTTTTCGTTTCTCCTTTTAGCGTTTTTTTAGCCAGGTTCAGCAAGCGCAATCCTAGTTCAGTATAATCAATGGT
>Ga0206856_10043_pt1 | contig 40573 bp, 35 predicted proteins | sample Alteio_BWOrgCont_48_FD_152630 | JGI IMG/M metagenome (GOLD analysis project Ga0206856, IMG submission 152630) | Enriched cells from forest soil in Barre Woods Harvard Forest LTER site, Petersham, Massachusetts, United States -... | ecosystem: Environmental > Terrestrial > Soil > Temperate forest >...
GAGGCGGCATGGTGGAAAGGGTTGAACATCGATCCGATTCCGGAGGCGCTGTCGTTGTGGCGGCGAGTGCATTCCGAAGGAGGCCATCCAGCGCCGAACCAGGACTAGACTAGAGCATCGGACATTCAAGTGAATCCGTAACCTGGCGAAGTAGTTTTGACACTCTTCGGGACTGAAGAGATCGCAGATTTCTCCGAAGACCCGAGGAATGGACCGAACGAACCTCCCGCGGACGGGGGGCGGCCGGAACCAGGAAGCGGACTTTCGCGGCCAACCGCGATCGAACGAAACGCACGCCTCGACGACCGATCCCGAAGCAAGGCTCTACCGGAAAGGACCCGGCAAGGAGGCCAAGCTCTCCTTCATGGGACATGCGCTGATGGAGAACCGCAATAGCCTGATCGTCGAGGCTTGTCTGACACCGGCCGACGGCCACGCCGAGCGGGTCGCGGCGTTGCACATGATCGAGCCGCGCGCCGACCGGCCGCAGGCGATCACCCTGGGCGCCGACAGGAGAAAACCAAACTGGGAGGGCTTCAACGAAATGGACGAAGTCTCCGGCGACGGCTCCGCCGAATTGCTCGACGACGGCTCCATCGAGATCGAATTCGCCTATCGCAACGGCGACGAAGCCATTCTCAAAGCCAAACGCGATACTTCTTCAACAGCCTGCTAGCGCAGGGTTGTCAGTTCGTTCAACTTGCTCTGGCCGGTCGAGACCTCGGCGTCGAAAGCTCGTATTGCGAACTTCCGTCGCGAAAAAGCGCGCCGCTCGTAACGATCGAGCTTCGCGAGCTCCAACGTCAGCTCTCCGAGGATCGTCGCCAATCTCTCTGGGCCCTCCAATGTATCAGAAAGTAGATCGTCGTAGCGGCTCGCCAGGAGGTTCAGTTTGTAGGCGCGCACACGCCTCAGATCGGTTTGAGCCTCAGCGATCTGGCGCGCGGACTCCAGGGCCGCGCCCGCGGCGTCCCCAGCGATGCGGCAGGCCAAGATCTCCGCTTCGCCAACCAGAGCGACATCAGAATCCAAGGGGACATTTAGTCCATGCCGCAACGCGTTTTGCGCTATGCGCTTTTTGCTCTTCGCAGTCCTCGGGCCGGTGCTCGCTTTGGCGTTGGCGCGATTGGCGTGGTATTGGCGTCGGCTCGTCATTGTGCCGTTTCGGCGACGGACTGGCTAGCTTCGACATCGGTGAATTCAGCGTCTTCGGCCTCTTCAATCGCCGCTCGCAACGCCGCTCCCAGGGCCGAGCGATGGCGATCAATCTCGCGAAGCGCATTGTTGCGGCGCGCCTCAGCGCTGGCGATCAGTCGGTCTATACGCTCGACGTCGTCAAGCCTCGCCACGAGCGTTTCCCCCACTACTGCGTCCGCTGTCACACCTGCCTTCGTCAAAAGGTTGCTCACCCGCCGCAATGCCCTTGGCTTGCAAGCTGTCCACTCTTCCGACAGGTCGTAAGCGGAGTCGTCGTTTGGAAGGAGACGCCGGATGAACGTATCAATTCCAATGTCCTCTCCCGTCTTCAAGACATTGGCTTTCAGTCGCCGCAACCGAAACACTTCCCAGGCGAGATCGACGAAATCCCGTATCAGAAGCTTTTCGATTGTATCCCGCGGCTGAACATCAGCAGTCACCTTTCGTGTTAGCGCATCGTAGGCAACTGGGTCCTCACCGCCTATCAGAGGCGGCGGGCCAAAAAAGTCTTCCGGAATGGGGTTTGTCTGTGTTGCCGCATGCGGCAGGGTAAAATGATTCTTGCTAATAACGGCCACGGGAGCGCCTCACTCTTCTTGCCGCGCATTGCCGCAGCGTGAGTACCTCCCTAGTAGCGAGTATGCTACTATTCTCAGAAAATGACAAGTCCCGTTCGAGAGCGGTAGTGGGCCAGTTTGACTACGGCATACCATTGCCGAAAGGGGCTGCCCTAAATGCGGCAGAACAGGAGAGGTCGAATTTTCCGAAGACGATCATCCCCACGTGCACAACAGCACCGATCGAAAGCCCAATATATCGTTAGTATTTAGCGTTGTCCCGGATGTTCATTATTGAATACTATAAAACTCTCATCAGCAAAAGACTGGCCTATTTCAGCCCGCCAATATCCGTTTTGCCTGAGGGCTGAAAAAAAGCTGCTGTCCTGGATATACTAAAGCAACAGGAACATGGGTCTTTCTGAAATAAGTATCGTCACCTTGATTTTTGTCAAAAAACCTCTCTCACCGTCCATTTGGCGCTGGTGCGCATACTAGGCTCAGGACTCATTGATCAGAGCCAAAAGAGGACGGCAGCGGCGATGCAGATTGCCGAGAAGTAGGTGTGAGCGCAGCGGTCGTATCGGGTGTGGACGCGGCGCCAGTCTTTGAGCCGTCCGAACATATTTTCGATCTTGTGACGCTGCCGATAGAGGACGGCGTCGTAGGGGATCGGGACTTTGCGGTTGGACTTCGAGGGGATGCAGGCTGCCAAGCCGCGTTCAGCGAGGGCGGCGCGGAGCCAATCGGCGTCATAGCCCTTGTCGGCGAGGAGCGCGTCAGCCTTGGGCAAGGCGGCCAGCATCAGCGCCGCGCCCTTGTAATCGCTCATCTGCCCTTCGCTCAACAGCATGACAAGTGGTCGGCCTCGACCGTCGCAGATGACGTGCAGCTTGGAGTTCAGGCCGCCCTTGGTGCGCCCGATACGTCGGGGAACAGGCCCTTTTTTAAAAGGCTGGCGGCGGTGCGATGCGCCTTCAGATGCGTGGCGTCGATCATGATCGGCTCCGGCTTGCCGCCTTTGCGGGCCAATTCAGCGAATATCTTGTTGAACACGCCCAGGCGGCTCCAGCGCACGAAGCGATTGTAGATCGTCTTGTGCGGGCCGTATTCGCGCGGAGCGTCGCGCCAACGCAGCCCGTTCCTGATCACGAAGACAATGGCGCTGACGATCCGGCGATCATCCACTCGAGCGATCCCGTGCGAAAGCGGAAAATACCCCTCGATCCGACGCATCTGACTTGCCGATAGTAGAAACAAATCAGCCATGGCGAAGCCTCCTCGCCTCGCCTATGAATCAGCCAAACTCAGACCATGCAAGAAATTTAATGGGTCCTGAGCCTAGACTAACATACGTTCACTATTATTATTTTCTTTATCGGACGCGCTTCCACAACCATTCGTCATCATCTTTACGAGTGCGTATGTAGAATAGATGCCGGTACGTCGATGGCCCAAATTCGCCCGCGGCGTTCCGCCGCTTCTCTTAATGCCTCGTGGGAAGGACGCGGCAAAGAACCGGCGGGCCTTCCCGCCTTCGCCGGCGGGCGCTTATCGTTTTCTTCGCTTGGCTACGCAAAGCGACGAATCGACGAATCCCGGTACGTCATCGCGATCTGCCTGCACCTCGTCAAAGGCCATCGGTCAAGGCGCAGCAAAATTACGAACCGAACTCGGAGGGACGGCGCGGCGCACGTTGCGCAGGCGCCCTTCCGCGAATCACCCCAGCACCGCTGCGTTCCCTCGCCGCCACGACCCGCTCGCGCGCCGGCGCCGTCGGCCTTTCTTAAACCAAGGCCGTGAAATATTGGGTCTCGGTGATCAATTGCTGCGCACGCGTCACAAAAAACCATGGAGCGCCCGCCTCGGTCCTCAGTTGTTGGTGAAGCCACATAAGGTCCGACGGCCAATATTCGGCGTCTTTGATGTAACGAAGGCTCTCCACTTTGAACTCTCTGAAACTCATCCCTCGCGACGCAATTTTGTGCTCAAACGTCACTTTGTCGTATGCTTCGAAGCGCTGGCACGCCGCACAGTCCTTCGCGCCGAGGTAGACGACCGTATACTGCGCGGCGTCGGCCTCGGAGAAGGTTGCGACGCTGGAGAGAGCCCCGAGACCCAGAAGGCTCAACGCCCTCCGCCGAGTCAAGGACAGGCTTGCAAAGGGCGGCGCCGACAAGGCAAGGGAATTGATCGTCATTCGGATTCTCTCTTTGGTCTTGTGAGACGTGGAATGTTCGCGTCGGTCCCTGAATGCTCGCGTCGCTTGACGAACGGGAACGCAGACTTGGTAACAATGCGGCGTCCTTCAGACGCGCCGAAAGAATGAACTTCGCCCGTTCAGGCGTCCCTAAAAGATCAACTCAAAATTGCGCGGGTTGGCGCCGAAGCCCATATTATGGCTTCCCAAGTCTTAACCCGTTTCGAAAAGCTGAATACAAAATATGCTTCGACGGCGCTCTCGCCGCCTCGGCCTTCCCCCTGCCCCCGTAATGCGATCCTCAAACCTTTTCCGGCGGCCTCGGTGAAAGCGAGAGCAACGAAAGAAATCGAATGCAGGCCGCGACCATTTTTGGTCAGAGGTTTTCGCAAAAGATGGTCGAGCACCATACGGAGTCAGCTCCGTGAATGCCGCGCCAACTTGCCTGCGTCAACCTTGTGGTACTCGATTTTAGAGAGATCGATTCGTACCAGAGGAAAGTTTCCCGGATTGCTTCGCATATTTGGCGCCGACCGTCGCAACCAAAGCGCGGCTCGCAGCGCGGCCAAAGGCGTCCCAGGGACGCTGGCCGCGACGAATGAACGTCCTTCCGCGGCCCGTTCCGCTGGTCATCCGATGGTCTTGAGAACTATCGCCAGGCTGCCCCCGAACAGACTCGTGGTCCCTTCTATAGCGGCGCTCGCTCAGCATTGAGTTCCGACGCTGGGGACAAGAGCCTCGGCGCGCTGCGAGCTGCGGCGCCTCGAGGCGATAACGCCTTGCGACGCGCAATTTGCGATCCCGAAATGTCACGCCCTTCGGATTGGGCGAGCCCGACCCTGCCGCCCTCGCGACATGGGCCGCCCTTTGGGAAAAGGCGCCGGCCGGGTCGAGCGGGGCGACAAACCCGAAGGGATCGACGCGGAGCGTTTGGGTCTTCGGAAGTCAGCCCCTCGGCCTCTGCCCGGCGAGCGCCGCCGGCGCGATGCGGAAACGATCCGCATGGCTGTCCTGAAAAAAAACCGTCAACTTGTCGCCAATATTGCCGGCGGCCAGCACTCTTGCGCCGAAGAATTGGGATCTCTTGGCGTTTTTTCTGTGGGATTGTTCTATTAACTTGCTTGTTGCAAAATCTTAACCTGACAGATAGAATTAACTTCAATCCAAGACTTTCGATACGCCTTGGGGCCAAGTTTTGCGCGCAAGACGCCGTGGTTTTGCAAGGCGGCGACAGCATACGGGCGATGCTCCCGGGGGGAATGACGCCATGCCCGATACCCGAAGCCGCATTCAACTGACCGCGGAAATAGTCTCCGCCTACGTCGCCAACAACTCCATGCCCCGAAGCGATCTGTCGAGCTTTGTCAACGCGGTGCATTCGGCAATCGTGAACCTTTCCGCAGACGCTGGTCCGGAGACGCGAACGGCGATTGCGCCGGCCGTTTCTATGAAGAAGTCGGTTACTCATGACTATATGATCTGTTTGGAGGATGGCCGTAAATTTAAGTCGCTTCGGCGGCATTTGCGCACCGAACATGGCCTGTCGCCGGAAGCCTACCGAGAGAAGTGGGGCTTGCCGGCTGATTACCCGATGGTCTCTCCAGCCTACGCCAAGGCGCGGTCCGCCCTGGCCATCAGTTCGGGTCTCGGCAAACAGCGCGGCCGCAAGCCCGGACACAAGTCGAAAGGCGCTAAACCGGTCGGTGAATGAGTTTTCGCCCGTCTTGATCGGACATGCCACGGCGGCCGAAAGCGAAATCTTCGTCGGAGTCAAACGCAGCTGACGGCGTCTGATGGGGAGACGGGCAAATGGTTTGCGTCTTGTTGAAAGTATTTCGCTCGGTTGCTGCACGGTTGCGGTCTACCGAAGGCGAAAGCCAGGCTTCAATATGGTTAACGCTCGGCTATTACGTACAGGGGCATTCTTGAAATATGAAAAATATGCGTTCTCGCTGTTTTTTTGCACGCCCATCATACAACGAAGACGACAGCTGTACATAGTATATTTCGAAAGGCGTCATTCCTCTCGCCCAGTACAACCTTCGCGTGAGACGGGGATAGTCCGAAAGGCTTAGGCGCAGCCTGTTTGACGCGACCCGATTGGGATGTTAACGAACAGTTCAACAAGTTTTTCGGCGAATTTGACGCAATTTCGGCCGTTTCTAAGCTGCCTTCGAGTTGAGTTTGAATAGTTCTCCGGCGTGAGGTTAGTTATGCGGCTGCGTACGTGCCGCCCGTCGCTGGTCGGCCTGACCCGCTTCGGCGCAAGTAGCGACGGGCTAGCAAACGGCGGCAGTTTGCAGTCGGCGACCACGGTGGGGCCAACCGCGGTTGGCCCGGGGTGGTTTGAGGGCTCGAAGGCAGGCGTAGCACGCGACAAGTCGGTCGCCAGCGCGGAGTCGCCTGAGCCCAACCGTTCCGCTGGCCACAACCTTCTTCTCCTTGTCGACAGCGTACGCCTGACGCGCGAATGCACGTCGCATTTACTCGCCATGCATCTTGCCAGCTATGAGATTGTCAGCATTGCCCATGTCCATGAGGTAGAGGATTTGGGCGATCTTCGCCCTGACGTCGCGCTGTTCAATGTCCGGTCAAGACGGATTGTCGACGACGCATTGCTTCAGGACATCGTTGCGATTCTGAGCGCCACCAACCACGCCCCGATTCTTCTGCTTTCAGAATACAGCAACCCCGCAGAAGCGAGTCTTGCAGTCGAGGTCGGAGTCGCAGGACTTTTCCCGACGAATTGCGGCGTTGCGTTGCTGATTGCCGCGATCCAGCTCGTCGCGGCGGGTGGACAGTTTTTCGCCCCGACTTTCGGCAGGCCGAAAGGATATCGGGCGCATGAGGAGGGCGACGCGGCGGGTCCGCGGCGCCAGCGAATGGAATAGGAGGGATACTATTCGAACCCGCGGCGGTGGGGTCGTGCGTTCCCATTCTGTGGGGGGACTGCTCAATGGTCTTGACTCACTCTTCGAACGCGGGGGTCCGCTCATTCGGAGGCTCCGGACTTTCGCCCTACGCGAATTGCGAGGTCGAGAGCGGTCGCGTCGTACTGATCGAATCGCAATTGATCTTGCGGGAGATTTTGGGACAAGCGCTCTCGACCTGTATGCCGCGCATACAAATTGATGGCGTTGGTGATTCCGAACATATTACTCCGGGTCCCGCGCGCCTCGTTCTCATAGGAATAAGCTCCGGTTTGGATGTCGACACTGTGCGCTTCACGGTGGAGACCGCGCGCGCCTTGTGTGATGATTCGCCAGTCGCCGTTGTCCTGCACGACGATGAGCCTTCGCTGGTAAGGACGTTGCGCACACTCGGCGTGGTCGGGATCATCCAACACACCACCAGTCTCGCCATCGCGATTGCGGCGGTGCGTCTGATGATAGTGGGTGGCGTGTTCCTGCCCCCAGAATCGGCATGCGAACATACCTTGCCCTTGCCGACCCAGTGGGCGAGGCGGCCTGATAATTGCGCTACCCAACCAGAGATGAGCGAGCTCGACGGCGTTTCACGGAACGACGCGGCGCTCACAGCGCGGGAATGGGAGGTGCTGAAAATTCTACGAGAAGGTCGGCAAAACAAGCTCATTGCGTTCGAGCTCGGCATCTCCGAAAATACGGTGAAAGTTCATCTTCGCAACATCATGAAGAAACTCCACGTATCGAACCGTACGCAGGTGGTGCTCGGTGCCGGGGTATTGTGACCCTCTCTTGAGCGGGAATTGGCGAAGGTCTAAGGCGGCTTCGCTTCAAGACCGGACCCATTGAGAGCGGACATCCGGCGCTTTTCACAGCTTGGCAAGCCAGTCTTGGCAAAATTATAGGGATACGGGGATACGCCTCTCGAGATAGCCGTCAAATCCCGACCATTTGGGGTCCGTGGCGCTCGTCCGCACGCTTCGCCTTCCACGGCCGCCCGTTGCTGAGGCACGCTCCTCCGCACGCTCCCACAGCCGCAAAGGTCTCCGCACGAGTCGCCAATTCGTCCGGATTACGTTCAACACCGCCTCTAACACGTACGGCTTACTTCTTTCGAACTAGGCTGACCTATAGGCGGGCGCTTCTTGTGCGGCGCGGGGGAGAGCGCATCCGAATGGATGACTATTTTCGCAAAGGAAGACACATCATAATGGCGGCGTCACGCAAACAATAACATAGCGCGACGGTTACACTCGCTTGCGCCCAGAGGTATTTATCGGGAGCAGACACTCACAAGGACATGAATTGGACCGTGCCACAACGGGAGAAGGACCCGATAGGAGGGATTAAAAAATGAAGAGCCGAAGAGACTTTATTGCAGGGCTTCTTTCTGCGACGGGCGTTGTAATGGCGAGCGTCGCGGTCGTGAATCCGGCCCTCGCAAAGCCGGGCCCGGGCAAAGGCCACGACCATGAGGGCCACCATCATCATGATGATGGCCACCACCATCATGATGACGATGGCCACCGCCATGATCACCATCATGATGAGAACCATGACAGGGATGAAGGTCGCCATCATCACCATCATGACGATGATGAAGGCAAGCATCACCATCACCACGATGATGACGATGGCAAGCATCATCGACACCACCGCCATCATGACGATGATGACGGCCGCCATCACCACCGCCACCGCGAGCATCATGAGGATGATGACGGTAAGCATCATCATCACCATCACCATCACCAAGATGATGACGATGGCAAGCATCATCGCCATCACCGCCATCATGACGATGATGACGGCCGCCATCACCACCGCCACCGCGAGCATCATAAGGATGATGACGGCAAGCATCACCATCACCATCACCACGATGACGATGGCAAGCATCATCGCCATCACCGCCATCGTGACGATGATGACGGCCGCCATCACCACCACCGCCGGCATCACCATCACCACGACCATGACAAGGGCGACAAGGGTGATAAGGGCGGCAAGAAGGGTGGCAAAGACGGTGGTCGTCATGACCACGACCACCATGACCACGACAGGCATGATCACCAGGTATGATCATCGGCGCCGGGACGCGGCGCTCGACAACATACGCGGATGGTCGAGAACACATCTCGCCGGAAGTCAGCGTACTTTCGGCGGGAGGCGCCAGCGGCCCGCTTACGCTTGAGATCGCGTGCGGGGGTTGTACTGTTCAATCCCCGCCCGCTAGCCCTGGGACCGGGTACTTCTCCCATCTAGGCGCCGCCCGGTCGACTAGCGGAGGGCGCTTAGACAGGACCTTTGGCGGATTTGCCAGAGTCGGAAAACGAGAAGTTGCTGGAGGAGCGTCTAAGCAGGGGAGGAATATCCGAATGTTCGACTTGGAGTGACCAGCGAGGCGCAACAAGATCTTTCAGCTGGCTGTTTTGACCGAACGTTGATGGAGGCCAAGAGACTGAGGTTTGGCTGGCATTCGCGCTAGGGCACGACCTCTCTCGGCGCCCGACCTTAAATGTGGAGCTAAGTCATTGCGATATCTTGATGTTCTGATCCCGGCGAAACGAATGGCGACGACGGCGCGCGTCCGCGACGTCCCCGAAAAGGACTTGGACGGACGCAGTGGGTCGGTTGACAAAAACTGTGCGAACTCTCTGTGCACTGTTAACCATAACTACATAAAGTTTAAGCTTTTGTTTGACGTTCCATTGTTTTCATCAAATTTTAAGCTTTGCGGTTAGAGGCCCGAGGTTCTTGGAGACAACTCCATGGTGGAAGCACTTTCGGAGGCGGCGCTGGTCGATCATCGCCTTCGACCTTCTGGCTATTCGTGGAAGGATTGATGGCGACCTCAGCGCTCTCGCCAAAGGCGCGCCTTTTCGTCTCCATCGGCGATGGCGCCGTCGATTGCGACGATTGCACGAACTGCAATTCCATTCTTGTCCCCGCCCTACCGGCGGATTGGAGCGTTGCAGATCTCTCGTTCGGGCCCGTTCGCTTGGCGGGCCCGGGATTCTCTGGTGTCCCAACTGAGGGAGCTTGCGATCGCAAGCTCCGCTCGCGGACGCGAGAGTATTGTTGAAGCCTAGGTTCGCCGCCACGTGGAATTTGTGAAGATGTGGCTAACAGAGTTGAGAGGGTACGAGTATGCAAAACCGTAGAAGCGTAGTCACTGGTGTTCTCGTTGCAACCGGCGCGGCGCTCGTCAATTCGGCCGTTCCCGGGTTGGCGAGGGCGCATGGGCATCCCGGCCATGACGGCCATGACGGCCATAACGACGGCCACCACAACGGCCATCATCACGGCCATGATCATGATGGTCATCACAACCATCATGAGCATCATGAGCATCATGAAAATCATGAGCACCATGATCATCACAGGCACGATGAGCATCACGAGCACCGTGATCACCATCATGAGCATCATGAGCACCACCACAGGCGCCATCATGAGCATCACGAGCACCGTGATCATCATCATGAGCATCATGAGCACCACCACAGGCGCCATCATGAGCATCACGAGCACCGTGATCATCATCATCATGAGCACCACCACAGGCGTCATCATGAGCATCATGAGCACCGTGATCATCATCATGAACATCATCATGAGCACCACCACAGGCGCCATCATGAGCATCATGAGCACCGTGATCATCATCATGAGCATCATAAGCATCATGAGCATCACCACCGGCATCATGAGCACCATCATGAGCACCATGAGCACCATCACGAGCACCATGAGCGCCATCACGAGCATCATGAGCACCATCACAAGCATCATGAGCACGACCACAAGCATCATGAGCACCACAAGCATCATGAGCACCACCATCACCACCATCACCACCATCACCACCATCACCGCAAGCCGCCGTCGCCTCCGAAGCCGTCGGATCCCAACACGTCGCAACTTGGCTCGAGACGGCGAGGTCAGGTACAGATTTGCTTCGATTCGGCGGTTTGCCCGAGCCCGTGATCGTCAGCCATTGGCTGGGCCGGAAACCACACTAGGGGGAGCGCCTGGCGCTCCCCTACTCCGATCTGCGGAACGGGCTCGTAGCGCCGTCAGTCTGCGCGCGGCCTGACAACTTCGATGCGCCTCACGCGAGCTGCTTGTCCCAGACTTGCGGCCCGCAAAAGCCGCTGACCGATCATCGGCGCAGCCGAGCCTCCTGCGCTCCGGGCGTACCGGACGGGAGAGTTATTGTTGCGCCAATCGTCGTTGCTCTTTCGGCGGCCAGGCAAGCACTGGCCAAGCGCATCAGCCCACCCGCGAGGCGCGCTCTCAAAAGTCGCCGGCAGCAAAACAGGCGAATTGGCCAACCGCATCCGGTCAGACTGAGGTGTTGGGCGGTTGCGAAGTCGAGCAACCAGCGCGACGTTTCGCCGCCCTGGGGACGCCAGATCAGACCGACGCTGGGGACGTCGTCGCTCCGAGCGGAAATCAGCCTATGGAAGTAGACTGTTGGGTCTCAGATACGATCTCATTCCCCTGTACGACAAAAAACCAGGGCACGCCTGCTTCGGTTTGCAACCTGTCATGAAGCCACATGAGATCGGCGGGCCAGCCGTTAAGCTGACGGATGTACCTCAGGCTTTCAACCTTGACCTCTCGGAAGCCCATGCCCTTGGCTGTCACCTTTGCTTTAAAGGCGTTCCTTTCGTATGCGTCAAACCGCTGACACGCCGCGCAATCCTTTGCGCCAAGATAGACGACCGTCATTTGCGCCGCGTAGGCCCGGCTTAGCAGCGGCGAGCCAGCGAGCAAGACGCCGCCCAGAACGCTCATCGCCCCTCGTCTGCTGAAAATCGGGCTCTGACCATGGACGATGCTGCCGACGAGCTTCAACGCGCCCGAATTGTCGCTTGATGAAGCTTCAATGAATGATCGCATCGGCACACCCTCCACAGCACAAGTTGTGACACAACATCGGCTATTAGATGCGCCGGGAGCGTATAAATTTGGTTAACTTCCTTTCTGCGCGAGTGATGCAAACGCAATATCGCGCCTGCCTACGTTCAAGTCAGGGTATTTGAGGAAAAATAACTTCGTTAGACTATGATCGGCAGCTTAGAGATGGTCCAAGGCGAGAGAATAACCGCCATCGGGTTCAGTCTACTCAAGTTCACTGTGCTGACGGGTGCCGCCGCGGCAGGCCTGCTAACGTACTATCTCAATATTTGAAAAGAGAGATCTTGCTTTTCTTTTAGAAAATCCGAGGAGTTATACATTGTGGTGAGATTTTTGACTCAGCGCAGTCTCGTTTCTTTGACAGAGCTATTCGCTGGTCGGAGACGTTCCACAGGCGCCTGCGCTCAATGGCGATGCCTTGAGGGTCGCGGGAAGACAGCAACCATCAAATGCTTATAGGATCATACCTTCCGCCGCTTACGACCGGTTTGGCGTGCGCGCTCGCGCGACGAGCGCCGCTCAACACGCCTTGACCTTTTGAAGATTCAGGAAGGGCGAGCCCTTGAGGCGGCGGATTTGCGCTATCTGCGACCTTTAAAGACGCTTTTGCCGGTCTTAAGGCGGCCATCCGCGCCTCAATCGCTCTATCGGGACTATGGATTTTGTCGCGGCGAGAAGCCGGTCAAAAGTGCGTCTGAGCGGCAGTTCTCCAGATGTTCACACGACCGGAATTATGCGCAGCGTCGGCAGGTTCACCGGGCTTCGAACCAGCGCAGCCAGATCCAGACGCTGAAAAGACGTCCCTCATTGCGGCGAGCCCAATCCGCATTAGGCAGCTGATGAGCCGCGCTTGCGAGCGGGCGCGCCGTCGAAGGATGCGCCCCTGGCCGCAACCGTAGCCAATTCGCCTTCAACTTGCCCTGCAATTGCCGGCTTCAGCGCGCTTTTCGAGCACCGCGAAGCCATTATTTGTGCAGTGGCACTTTGGCAACAGCGCCAACTTTTTTCCACTATGGTTAATTCAAGGCGCCCAGAGCCCGTAAGACTCCGCCGCTCATTCGCGAGTGCTGTCCACGCGACGCCTGTATGAATCAAGGGAATTACCAACCTGCGCAAGTGCATCGAGCGGTAAACAATCGCAGCAACGAGGCTCTTTAGCCTCAATGACCCGCACTGAAGTTAAGCGCCAGCGGCGGCACCGATCCGGAAACTTGCGAATTCTGGGCTGGTCCGAGAGTTCATCTATTGCGTAAGCCATATCGCGGTAAATAAAGAGTTAATGAAAATTTGACGATTTATAAAAATTGTGCGTGATTGGGGCGCTAAACCGGGTCGAAAGATTCTCGGTTGGCGAAAGATGCGGCGGCACTTTCGAGGCTGAGGGAGCAAGCCGACAGTTAAACGCAACTAACCCCGCGCGCCGACACCTTCGGCGCGTGGCGAACGTAATCGTCAGATAACGGCGCGCGTCTCCTGCGCAGCCTTCGTGCTGCGTGCGAGCCGACCGCCAGGCGACCGCAAACCGTCAACTGAAAACCGACGCTTGCGGCGCGGTGATAAGGACTCCGTCTCCGTTTCAACTTGAGCCGTACAGCGCAAATGTGACCAGAACTTGTTGGCGGCAAGGAGTTTGAACGGCGGCATAGCGCATCAAGTGAATGGGTGGGCCATACCAAGGGCGGATGGGGCAAAGCTGAAACAGTTCAACATGTTGTCCGGCGCCGTCGAGAACGGAAGCTCCGGCTGCGCTGCGACGGGACCAAAGAGTATCAGGAGGGTCTGCTAAATGAAGAATCGAAGGGATTTTGTACGAGGGCTCCTCTCCGCGACGGGCGCCATAGTGGCGAGCGGCGCGGTGTTGGATTTGGCCCTCGCCAAACCAGGCCACCAAGGCCACGAAGGCCACGAAGGCCACGAAGGCCATCACGGCCATCATGGTCATCATGGTCACCATGGCCATCATGAAGGTCACCATCATCATGACAACCATCATGATGACGATGGCCACCATCACCACGAGCATCATCATGATGATGATGGCCACCGCCATGATCACCATCATGAGCATCACCATGATGACGATGGCCACCGCCGCGATCACCGTCATGAGCATCACCATGATGACGATGGCCACCGCCGCGATCACCGTCATGAGCATCACCATGATGACGATGGCCACCGCCGCGATCACCACCATCATCACCACGATGACGATGGCCACCGCCGCGATCACCACCACCATCACCATGATGACGATGGCCACCGCCGCGATCACCACCATCATCACCACGATGACGATGGCCACCGCCGCGATCACCGTCGCGACCATCACCATGATGACGATGGCCACCGCCGCGATCACCACCATCATCACCACGATGACGATGGCCACCGCCGCGATCACCACCATCATCACCACGATGACGATGGCCATCGCCGCGATCACCACCATCATCACCACGACGATGATGGCCACCGCCGCGATCACCGTCGCGACCATCACCATGATGACGATGGCCACCACCATCATCACCACCGCGAACATCATCATGATGATGATGGCCACCACCATCACCACCATCACCACGATCACGACAAAGGTGATAAGGGCGATAAGGGCGGCAAGAAGGGTGGCAAAGACGGTGGCAAAGACGGTGGTCACCATGACCACCACGGTCACCATGACCACGACAATCACGACCAGGCATGATCATCGGCGCCGCGACGCGGCGCTCGATAACATGCGTGGACGGTCGATAGAACGTCTCGCCGAAAGTCATCGTGTTTTCGGCGGGAGGCGCGAGCGGTTCGCTTACGCTTGAGATCGCGTGCGGGGGTTGTACTGCTCAATCCCCGTCCGCCGACAATAGGCTGGGCTATCCATGCGCCGACCCGTACACGCGCCGCCGGTTTGACAGGCGGCGGGCGGACGGGTCGCGCAACGGGTTTTCGTTTCCGCACTCGCTCGGGGCTTTATCGAGAACGACAACGAGAAGCGCGGAATTAAGCGGCGGCGCTTTCCCGGACGTTCAAGTCTGAACGTGGGTTCTCGCCAGGGGGTCTCGCAAGAGGGCTCGAAGGTACACAGCGCCACAGCGCCACAGCGATGGCGCGAGGAGGACATGAGAATGAAAACCCGTAGGAATTTCATCGCGGGGCTCGCTACCGCGACAGGGGCCGTAGTGGCGAGCGCCGCGGTGATGGATTTGGCTCTCGCCAAACCAAGCGGCCATGGCCATGGCCATGGCCATCATGGCCACCATGGCCACCATGGTCATCATGAAGGCCACCATCATCATGACAACCATCATGATGACGATGGCCACCATCATCACGAACATCATGAGCATCATCATGATGACGATGGGCGCCGCCACGATCACCATCATGAACATCATCATGACGATGACGGCCACCATCATCACCATCATCACCGCCACCATGATGACGATGGTCATCACCACCATCACCATCGTCACCATGAACACCATGACGATGACGGCCACCATCATCACCATCATCATCGCCACCATGATGACGATGGTCATCACCACCATCATCATCGTCACCATGAACACCATGACGATGACGGCCACCATCATCACCATCATCACCGCCACCATGATGACGATGGTCATCACCACCATCACCATCGTCACCATGAACACCATGACGATGACGGCCACCATCATCACCATCATCACCGCCACCATGATGACGATGGTCATCACCACCATCACCACCGCCACCATCACCATGACGATGACGGCCACCACCATCACCACCATCACCATGATGGGAATCCACCGCCTGGCGATCCGGGAACGCCTGGCGATCCGGGATCGCCAGGGGATCCGGGTGGCTCGAACGGTGGTCCGCAGGGCGGGTCGGGCGATCCCTCGTCCGGCGGGTCGCATGGCAAGCACCAGCCTTCGCAGTTCAGGTCAAATCTGGTCAACCTTTGCCTGACTGAAGGCTCTTGCGTGCCCTGACCGCGCAATGGCGCTTTTGGGCGCCCCGGGCGGCTGAGGCGGCTCGGGGCCCCCAACGGGGGGTGATGTCGGCCTTGAAAGACGACGTGGGCCCGAGAAGCGGCCCCCCAAAAATTGATAATGATGGCAGACCGTTAGCCACCGACGAAAAGTGACTGCGGCCCGACATTTGATTTTGAAATTAAGGCCCCTTATCAGTAGGCTGGGTTATGGATGACGGCGAGTTCGGGCGGGATGCCGACGTCGCCGTTTTTCAGCAAACAGGAGCGCATGATGAGCGCAGTGTGGCGTTTTCTCTTTATTGTTGCTGTCGCCGTTCCAGGCGTTGCATGGGCTGCGTCGGACGATTCAGAGTCGGATACGGGCGCACCGGAACAGTTCACGCAGACTATTACGGTTCGTCCGGGCAAGGCCACGCAATTCGATCACTTTTTCTCTTTAAAAGACGATTGTTCCAAAGATGAAGATCCGAAGATTGCTATTTCGACGGAGCCTCAGCACGGGAAATTTTCCGCAAAAGCGGGGCAAGACGTTCCTAAGTTTTCTGCCGACAGCGATTTCGCTTCCTGCAATGGAAAGCTCACTCCCTCGATCCAATTCTACTATCAGCCGAGCGCGTCCTATACTGGCGACGATCAATTGATCATCGAGTTGACTTTTCCCGACGGATACGTGGAGAATGAGACTTATAACTTTAAGATAAAGTAAGGGCGCGTCTCCGGGACGATTGCCAAAGTTGCGGTCGGAACGGCTCTTTGCCGCTACCGCTCCGTCGCCGCCTCGGACACCGTCTTGGCCAAGGGCGACAGAAGATAGTCGATGATGCGTCGACTGTCGGTCTTTATGTCGACCGAAGCGGTCATGCCTGGCGTAAGCGGAATTGTCGCCCCGTCGACATGCATCGCAGCTTCGTCGAGCGCCACAATAACCGGAAAAACGAAGCTTTCGGGTTGACCGGGCGCGCTCGAGGCGGCGGGATTGGCCGGCGCCGTTGCGTCGGCGAGCGTGCGCTTGGCCTCCTGCTCGTCGACGGCCTCGGACGCGATACGGATCACCGTTCCGTGCAAGGCCCCGAAGCGGGTGAACGGAAATGCGTCCAGCTTGACCGCGACATCCTGGCCGATCTTGACGAAGCCGATGTCCATGTTCGCGACCAGCGCTTCGACCTGCAGCGACCGGTCGGTCGGCGTGACAACCGCCAGTTTCTGACCTGCGCCGACGACCTGCCCGAGCGTCGTCACGGAGAGCTGTTGCACAACGCCGTCGATCGGCGCGTAAAGCTTGGCGTGCGACAGGCGCGCGCTCGCCTTGGCGAGAGCCTCGCGCGCTTCATCGGCCTTCCGGGCCGCGTCTGCGAGCTTGTTCTCATTGTCCGCGACGAATTGCGAAAGAGCCTTGATCTTTTCGCTTTGCAATTCGCCGATTGCGGCGTCGGTCTCGATCAGTTGGCCCTCGTCGGAAGCGAGCGCCGACTGGGATTTTTGGAGCTCCTCCTTGGCGTCGTAGAGGTTGATTTTGGTGCCGACCTTCCTATCGATCGCTTCTTGGCGGGTCGCCACGCGCTGGTCCAGCGTATCGATGAGCGCGTTTTGGTAGGCGATGCTCATCCGCAGGCGCTGGCTCGTCGCCTGCTTCTGGGCAATCTGTTTGTCGAGCGCGCGCAGGGCGCCCGCGATCTGCATCAAGTCGGCGGCCAGCACGGATTCCTCGCGCTGACGCAAGTTTCCCGGTGTCTTCTCCTCCCAGGCGATATTGCCGTGCGGCTCGACAGCGATAGCCTCGAGCGCGGCGGCCGCCGAACCGCTGTCAGCGGCGACGCTCTGGACCGCGCGCGCCGCATCCACGACGAAGCGGCGACGGTCCGTTTCCGCAAGGCCCGCAGCGAGGGCGCCGCGGGCGGCCCGCTCGTCCGCCATGGCTTCGGTCGGATCGAGTTCGAGCAAGAGGTCGCCCGCATTGACGTGGGCGCCGTTCTCGGCGCGGATTGCGGAGATTTTGCCGGGATCGACCGGTTGGATGATTTTGATGCGCCCCGCGGCCTCGATCTTTCCGGCGGCGACGGCGTTGACGTCAAGGCGCCCGATGAAAGACCAGGCAAAGGCGAGCGCGAAAAAGGCGCAGATGGTGAGCATCAACGCAACAGGCAAAGGCGCGGCCGGCGTCTCCAGGACCTCAAGCGCCGCGGGGAGGAATTCGCGATTGCGGCCGACGACGCCGGAGGCGAGGCGCGCTGGGACCTTTGCGGGAGCGGGGTTGAGAACGAGAGAGTTCAAGCGCGCCTCCTGCCCTCGTTCGATTGCAGCGCCCACAGGCGCGCGTATAACCCGTCGGCGCGCTCGAGCAATTGCTCGTGAGTCCCGGTTTCGACGATTTCGCCCTTCTCTATGCCGATAATGCGATCGCAATCGCGCACTGCGGCCAGGCGATGAGCGATGATGACGACGGTGCGGCCTCGTACGATCGCGCGCATATTGTTCTGAATGATGCGCTCGCTCTCATAGTCCAGAGCCGACGTCGCTTCGTCGAAAATCAAGATGCGCGGATTGGTCGCCAGCGCCCTGGCGATGGCGATGCGCTGGCGCTGTCCGCCGGAGAGATTGGCGCCGCGCTCCTCGATGATCGTGTCGTAGCCCTGGGGCAGCTGCGCGATGAACGCTTCGGCGCCGGCAAGCCGGGCTGCTTGCGTCACCAGCGCGCGCGGCATCGCGGGATCGCCGAGGGCGATGTTCTCGTGGATCGTGCGATTGAACAGGATGTTCTCCTGCAGCACGACGCCGATCTGTCGGCGCAGCCAACCGGGGTCGAGCTGAGCGACATCGACGCCGTCGAGCATGACCTGACCATCCTGCGGGCTATAGAGGCGCTGGATGACTTTGGTCAGGGTCGACTTGCCGGAGCCGGACGGGCCGACGATGCCGACGACCTCGCCGGGCGCGATCGAGAGAGAGACATTGCGCAGCGCCTCCGCCGCATCGGCGCGGTATCGGAGGGTGACGCCGCGCAATTCGATGGCGCCCGCCAATGGCGGCGGCGCGACGAGGCTCTGCGGCGTCTGTTCGGGCGGCGCGTTGAGAATATCTCCGAGCCGCGCGACGGAGACCTGGACCTGCTGAAAATCCTGCCACAATTGCGACAGGCGCAGGATAGGCTGCACGACCTGACCGGCGATCATGTTGAAGGCGATGAGTTCGCCGACCGTCATTGCGCCGTCGATGACGGCCAGCGCGCCGAAAAGCAAAATCAGAGCCGTCGTCGCCTTGCTGATATACTGGATGACGTTCTGACCGATCGAGCCGATTACGCCGGCCCCGAAGGAAGCGCCGACATAGGCGGCCAATCGCTCTTCCCATTGCGATTGCATGATCGGCTCGACGCTGGCGGCTTTAAGCGTCTGCGCGCCGACGATCGATTCGACCAGGAATTGCTGCGAGCGGGCGCCGGCGTTGAACTTCTCGTCGATGCGTCGGCGCAACGGCGGCCGGACGACGCCGGCGACAATAAGATACAGCGGGATCGATCCGACGACGATGATCGTCAGCTTTGCGGAATAGATGAACATCACCGCGAAGAAAACCATCGTGAAGACGAGATCGAGCAACGAGGTGAGCCCCTGCCCGGTCAGGAAGCTGCGAATGTTTTCGAGCTCGCGCACGCGCGCAACCGTCTGACCGGCCGCGCGCGTCTCGAAATAGGACAGCGGCAAGCGGAACAGGTGATGAAACAACCGCCGGCCGAGCTCGACGTCGATCCGGTTCGTCGTGTGGTTGAGCGTGTAGGCGCGCAGAAACTGCAACAACGAATCGAACACGCCCAGCCCCAGCATGGCGACGACGATGACCGCCAGAGTCGAGAAGCTCTTGTGGACCAGAACCTTGTCGACGATGAGCTGGAAGAAGATCGGCGTCAGAAGGGCAAAAGCCTGAACGAACAGCGAGGCGACGACCACCTGGGCGAGCGGCTTTCGATACCGCGCGATCGACGGCAGGAACCAGCTAAAGCCGAAGGTCGCGGGATTGTAGCCGGCGCCGCCGATTCGACGCGTGACGAGCACGATCTCGCCTGACGACTGCGCCTCGGCCTCGTCAAGGTTCATATCCTCGGCGTTGCGCAGGCAAGGATGGATCAACCGTACGCGCCCTTTGGCGGGCGTCGCGACAATGATGGCGAATCCCCCTGCCTTGAGGCCGACGATCGCGGGATAGGGGACGACGTCGAGGCGTTTCGCGCGTTTGCCGCTGAGAATGCGCGATTTCAATTGCAGGAGATTGGCGCCGCGCACGATGTCCTCGGCGTCGGCGAAACGGCCGCTCAACGCCAACTGATGGCGCAACTGGATGGGATCGGCGGCGATGCGGTAGTAAGCCGCGATCATCGCGAGCCCGGCGAGGCCAGAATCGGCGGAGAGCAGCGGCGAGGCGGCCGCGCTCGCAGAATCCCGGGCCTCATCGACAGGGGGCGCGGATTCGGCCCCGACCGCCGCGCATCCGGCCAATCGTTCGGATATCGAGCCCGGCGCTCGATCATCGCGTCGTCTAAGCGTGGGCGCAAAATTCATCGTGCGGCCTTTGCAGAATGCAGCCGTTGAGATTCGGGGCGAGCGAATCGCGATTGCCGTCAGAATTGCTGAGGAATTCTTGCTGAATAGTTTTTTTCGGCTATTTGATCGCGCCGCGCGTTCGTTGCGCGCCGGCGGGAACAGAGCCCGAGATTAAGCGACCATTAACGATACTCTTGCTTTTCGAACTCGATTGAGGCTCGCGTTCGCAACGGTCGCCGGTCGTCGCGCGCTCGCCCCCGCCCTGACGCCTCCCGGCCCGGTTGCGCCGAAGACGGCAAACTGGGCGACTTTCCCTTTGTTTTCGGGCGTTTTGGGAATTGCATCGCCAGCGGCGGGGATCGCGCCTCGGCGCCCTGACCCATCAGCCTCCGTCGCGACGGGTCCGCCCGATGAATGCAATTTAATGCGCATTCCAAGCTTTTTTTAACGAGCGATCCCTAGGGTTCTCGTCGAAACAACCTCCCCTTTGTCTCGAACGCTCCCCGTCTCGACGCCGTCTGGAGCCGCCTTTTTTTGGGCGTGACGAACAAGAAACTCCTATTCGGCCGAACAAGGAAAGAACCGCGGGCTATGACCATCAGCCTCAATCTCAAATCACAGACTCTCACGGACGACCAATCGATCGCCGGCGGCTCGTTCATCGGTTCGATCGTCGACAGCAATCGACGCTCGATCACCGAATATGCGTTCTACGACAATGGCGCCGACGGCGGCTACTTCACGCTCAACGGCGTCAAGGAAGCCGACGGCAAATGGTTCGTTCTCACCGCGAGCCAACTCGCCAATCTCAAATATGTCGCCGGCGCGGGCGCCGGGAGTGAGACGATCGCGATCGAGGCTTATGACGGCAGGCAATGGTCGGGCGCCTATTCGACGACGGAGACGACCGTCGCTTCCCAACCGGCGCCCGTTCCCGTGGTCGCCGCCAATAGCCAGACCCTCGCAGCCGGTCAATCCGTGAGCGCCTCCTCCCTGATCGCGTCCGCGAGCGTTTCCGGCGGCGGCGCAATAACCGAATACGCCATTATGGATAGCGGATCAGACGGCCATCTCTTTTACAATGGCGCCGCGTTGACCGCGGGGACCTGGTACGATTTCACTTTGGCGCAGCTTGCGCAGCTATCCTATGTTGCAGGGTCGGGCGCCGGAACCGACAAGGTTTCGATCGAAGCTTCCGCCGGCGGCGCATTCTCCGCTGCGTCCGTCGCGACCATCACCGTAACTGCGCCACAAGGCATCGCCTCGCAGCTTCAGGATTCCGGCATCAGCGCCGATGTCGCCAAGCTGATGGTGAACAATTCGCTGAGCTACAATTCGATGCTGACCATTCTGCAGGATGCGGCGGTCGGCGGCATGACGGCGACAAAGTTCAGCACGCTCCAAACGCTCGCTTCGATGCTCAATGCGCCGAACGGCGTCACTGTTTCGAGTTACGTCCAGCAGATCGCCAACGACGTCATCAACGGCAATTCCGCCAACGCTTACTGGAACGGCGGCTCCGCGACCGCCGTCGCCCTCGGCAACCTCAGCGCCTCCTCGACGCAGACCCAGGTTTCCGAATTGATCGGCAAATGGTTCCTCGGAACCGACTTGCCCAGCATGAGTGTCGCGGCAATTGGAGAGTCGAACCTCAATCCGACCTATCAAGCGAGCACGCTGCCGCTTTACGGCGCAAGCGGCGCGCCGAGCTATCTCGACGTGAACCAAGGGTATCTGGGCGATTGCTACCTCGTGGCGTCCCTCGCCGAAACCGCGCTACAAGATCCGTCGGCCATCGAGTCCATGATCTCCAGCAACGGCAACGGCTCCTATTCCGTCCGTTTCTTCATCAATGGAGCGGCCGACTACGTGACCGTCAATAGCCAACTTCCGGTGATGAGCGGCGGCTATGATTGGAGCAACGGCTCGACGCTCGAATTCGCCAATGGCTCAGTGGGCTGGGCCGCCCTTATCGAAAAGGCGTTCGTCGAACTCAACGAGCAAACGGCGGCCGCGGGACTCGACTACCACCCGGTCGGCGACGCCTATCAAAACATCGACGGCGGCTCCGCGGTCGCGCTCACCGAGATCACCGGCCAGTCGTTCCAAACCTATAACCTCAGCCCAGGCGAATCCACAACCTCGTTGAACGCGCTGATGTCGAGCCTTTATTCGGCCGGGATGGCGCACGAAGAGGTCATCATGTCGACCCCAGACACCACCACGGGCAATCTCGTCTCCGATCACATGTTCGAGGTCATCGGCCTCAACCCCGCGGCCGGCACGGTCACGTTGCAAAATCCGTGGAATACCGCCGATACGTCGTCCGGTCTTGCGATGACCTTCACCGACACGATCAGCCAGCTCGCCAGCGCCGGCGTCAGCTTTTACGCGACCAAGGGAACCGCGATCGCCTAAGTCTCGGGTTCGCGGCGAGCGCAAGCCCAAGGCGGGCCGCCATATGCGCCGCCAGGGACCTTCGCCGAAGCGATGGGCGACAATCCGAGCGCCCGGGCGTGGCGTCGGGGAACTTTTGCGCTGGATAGCCGTTAGTGCCCTGCGCCGGGCTCATCCCCTGAGCCTTTTGCGGATCTGCCCCTATTCCGCCGGCGCTTGACTATGGCCCCGCTTTATCAAGCGGGGCCTTTCCTCGCCAGGCCCAATGCGGGCAATGGAAGAGCGCGGCCGCGAGACGCAGCAGCGGATTGATCGACAAGCATCATTGACGTTCGAGCCGGCAGTGGATCGCCTGAGCGGCCATCGCCGGCGCATCTGGACCGACTAGGCGACGGCGCGGATGGCGCATACGCTGCGTGCAAACGCTTGATTTGAGTCAGAGAAACCCTTCGAGTAGTCGGCTCATGCGGCCCTCGAAGAGTCCCATCGCGGGTTAACGCTTGAGAGCGCAGAATTGGATCGCCGGACCTTAATGCCCGACGGAGGAAGGCCGATCATGCGAATTTTGGTCCTATTTGCGCACCCGCTCGAGACCAGCTTTCTCGCGACGCTGCATACGGGGATCATCGAGACTCTTCGCCTGCGTCAGCACGAAATCGACGACTTGGACCTCTATGCAGAGAACTTCAATCCCGTGATGTCGCGGCAAACCTACGCCAACTATCTCGATATTGTCGCAAACCGCACGCAGGCGGCCCCTTACGTCGAGCGCCTGCTTGCCGCCGAGGCGATGGTGCTGATTTCGCCCGTCTGGCATGACGGATTTCCAGCGATCTTAAAGGGCTTCTTCGATTGCGTCTTCTTGCCGGGCGTCAGCTTCAAGATCGAGAAGGGCCGTTATTCGCCCATGCTCCTCAACATCAAGCGAGTCGGCGCCGTCTGCACCTATGGCGCCAAACGCTCGCACACGATCGCCATGGGCGATCCGCAACGCCGCTTTGTAAAGGGAAATTTGGGCGTTCAGACGAGTGCGGCCGGCCGCAGCGATTTTATCGGCCTCTACGATATGGACGGGGCCACGCCGCAACAGCGCGCCCACTATCTTACGAGAGTGACGCGGGCCTTCAGCATGTGGTGAACGGAGCCGGCGCAGCGGCGCGAGTATCTCGGCAGGCGCCGCATTCGTGAAAGCCCTTAGGGTTTCAGCACCGCCGCCCCTTGGAAGCGACCCGCCCGCAAATCGGCCAGCGCCTCATTCGCTTGCTCCATCGGATAGACCTTCGTCGTGGTTTTCACTCCGGCTTTCGGCGCGATGGACAAGAATTCGTCGGCGTCGCGGCGCGTCAGATTGGCGACCGACATCACATGCCGCTCTTCCCAAAGCAATCGATAGGGGAACTGCGGAATATCGCTCATATGGATGCCGCCGCATACGACTCGGCCGCCTTTGCGCACCGAGCGCAGGGCGACGGGTACAAGCGCGCCCACGGGCGCAAATATGATCGCAGCATCGAGAAGCTGCGGCGGCGGTCGCCCCGAAGCGCCGGCCCAAGCCGCCCCGAGCGAAAGCGCCAGCTTCTGCGCGGCCTCGTCGCCCTCTCGGGTGAAAGCGTATATTTCGCGGCCCTGCCAACGACAAACCTGCGCCAGAATATGCGCCGCCGCGCCGAAGCCGTAGAGGCCGATCCTTCGCCCGTCTCCGGCGATCTTCAGCGAACGCCAGCCGATCAGGCCGGCGCACATCAACGGAGCTGCGGCGACCGGATCATCGAAGCCGACGAGGGGAAAGGCGAAAGCGGCATCGGCGATGACATGGCTGGCGAAGCCGCCGTCGCGCGTGTAGCCGGTGAAAATTGGACGGTCGCATAGATTCTCCTGCGCCGAGACACAATACGGACAGACGCCGCAGGCGTGGCCAAGCCAGGGAACGCCGACGCGCGCGCCGATCGCCGGCGCCTCGACTCCCGCGCCGAGCGCGTCGACGATCCCGACGATCTCATGGCCTGGAATGACCGGAAGGCGCGGTTTCGGAAGATCGCCGTCGACGACGTGAAGGTCCGTGCGACAGACGGCGCAGGCCTCGACCCGAAGGCGGATTTCGCCTGGCCCAGGGCGCAGCTCCGCCCGCTCCTCGAACGCGAGCGGCTGACCGATGGCTCGAAGGACCATGGCCCTCATGTTTCGGCGTCCTCACGTGGAATAAGACCGGACCTTCAAGATCGCCGTCGACGCACCGACGAGCCGGGATTCGACGCGCCGCAGAGCTGGATCGCCCTCCTCGTCATCGCGATGGTTGAAGAGCAGACGATCGCCGACGAGACTCTTGAACTATTACAATAGTCTCGATCCCGCCGCAGAATCAGTGCGACAAAAACACAGGAAGCGAGGGTTGGCGGGCCAAGTCATAGGTGACGCCGCCGAAGAGGCCTTCGATCCAGCGCGAGTGACCATAGGCGCCCGCGACGATAAGATCAGCGTCCTGCGTATCAAGACAGGCGAATAACGCATCGACAGGCGTAAGCGCGGCGGTATTTGGCCACCACTTCGATGCTTCCACGACGATTCCATGTTGTTTGAGATGCGCGACGAGCGCGTCGGGCTCTTCGCCCGATCCGTCGGGCTTGGGTCCGAATGTGAAGGCGGTCACCTTCTTCGCGCGCGTGAGAAAGGGCATCGCGTCATGGACCGCGCGCGTCGCCTCGCGGCCCGACTTCCAGGCGATGACGATGCGCTCGCCGAGTGAGCGCTCCTTCCAGCCGTAGGGCAGCAGGAGCATCGGAACGCCCGAGGAGAGAAGCGCGTCCTCGGGGAGTCCGGCAGCAACCAGTTTCTTCGCCTCGAATTCCGGTTGCGATGCGACGATGAGATCGACGTAGTGGGCATATTCGTGTCGTCCCACCGCCATCCAGCGATCGATCGTGACGAAATGACCTTCGACGCCCGATAGTTTGATCGCTTCGTGAAATAGGTCAGGAAGCTGGGTCGCCCGTTCAAGCCACTCCCCCTCGAACGCCTCGCCCGAACCGGCCTCCATCCCGATAAGATGCGCCCCATGCGAGCGCGCCAGGGCGGCGGCCAGCTTCAAACGGCTTGCCGTATCGGACGATGGATCGAGATAGACGAGAATTTCCTTGTACATTGTGATTTCCTCCATTGGCCGTCTTCGCCGCTCGGCCTTTGCGTCGATCGCTTTCGGAGTGCGCTGACGTATATCAATCTCAATAGTATCTTGTGGAAGCCCGACTCGTCGGACAAGCTGTTGTCGCGAGCCGCGGAAGCAGTTCACATGGCTTCCGGGGGTAACCTTGACCGCGATAACGTCCACACGCAGCCGTTCACCGAAAAATTAGCAAGGCAGATACTACATACAACTCAACCTGGTGGAACGGGGAGGCGAGGACGCAAGTGAAGAAAGTGCAACGGCGACCTTCGTGCGGCCGTAAATGAAGTGGGTCGCGCCGTCGGCGCCTGCTCGAAGGGAACAGGTCGCTCGCCGAGGCGGCCCTTGGCTGCGCACCCAAAATCCTCACCGATGGATGGCGATGTTCTTGCTGTGTTCTCATCCCTGCGCCATCTTGCGCAGATGGCCGACCGCATGCTGGACCCCCGCCTGACGCGCCGATCGAACGCCGCCGCGATTGACGCCGGCCTCTCGATCCCGCCGCGCCTATCCGTCGAGCAGGTAGCGGAGAGGGTCATCGCCGACTGTGGCTGCGACCCCCGCGCGGCCGTCGCCGAGCTGGTCGCGATCGTCGGCGCTCTGTTTGAAGAGAACCGGGCGCTCGCCGAGGCGGCTTCCCCCGGCTATGCGCGCGGCCTGCTGCGCCGATGATGCGCCGTGCCGCGCCTCGTCTTCGGCTCCGACGATCGCGACCAGTACACGCTCCGCCGCGTCTCCGACCTCGGGCTGACGGTCGCGTTCGAGTGCCGGAACTGTCGCAAGGTCTCAGAGAAGGACGTATTGGAGCTGATCGGGCGATATGGGCTCGGGACCAGGCTCGGTGACCTTCGGCCGAAGGCCAAGTGCTCGCGGTGCGGCCGGCGCGCCGCCGAGGTACTGCTGCGCGCGCCCGGCGTCAGGGGCTCCCGCGGCTGGTGGCCTCACCCGCCGAGGGCGACGCGGTAGAGAAGCGCCGCGTCGTTGATGACCGGAATCGACCCCAAGTCGGACCTTCCGCCAACCGCCCCCAGACGACCGCCGATAGCGGAACGGCGACCTTGGGCGACCGACATGTCGGAAGCCTGCATAGCGTCCTGGCGGCTCGCGACCCGAAGGCGACGTGCCCGTGCTTTCGTGTGGTAAGCTTGCGTCGGCTTGGGGAGCGTATGACCGAGAGGCGCAAGATTGCAGCGATCCTGGCCGCCGACGTTGTCGGCTTTAGCCGGATGGCGAGCGCGGACGAGGACCGGACGCTCGCGCGGCTGCGCGCGCTGCGCGCCGACCTGATCGACCCCGTCATCGCCAGTCAGAACGGAAGGGTGTTCAAACGCACGGGCGACGGGGCGCTGGTCGAATTCCGAAGCGTCGTTGAAGCGGTGCGCTGCGCGATCTCGGTGCAGAACGCGATGGCCGAACGCAATGTCGGATCGCCCGAAGATCAGCGCATCGTGTTCCGCATGGGCATCCACCTCGGCGACGTGGTCGAGGAGAGCGACGGCGACTTGATGGGCGACGGGGTGAACGTCGCCGCGCGGCTAGAAGGCATCGCCGAACCAGGCGCGATCTGCCTTTCCGAGGACGCCTATCGTCAAGTGAAAGGGCGGCTCGAACTCGCCGTCACCGATCGCGGCCAAAATAGGCTCAAGAACATCCCCGAGCCGATCCATGTCTATTCGATCGAAGTCGGCGTTCCCGCCAAGCCCAGGCCTGCTACGAACAGTCAACCCACTGCGGTCGCGACAAGGCCGCGGGGGGTTTTGCGGCGCTGGCCGGCGGTCGTCGCTGTGCTCGTCATCGCGGCTCTCGCGGCAGGAACTTACTCCTGGCGCTCGGGTCTGGAGTCGCGGATGCAGGGCGTTTCCGTCGCCGAGAACAAGCTCGCGACCGCGCCGCGCCTGTCAATCGTCGTGCTGCCGTTCGACAATCTAAGCGGCGATCCCGAACAGAATTATTTCGCCGACGGAATCACCGACGATCTCACAACCGACCTCTCGCATTTGCCCGACAGTTTCGTCATCGCCCGCAACACCGCTTTCACCTTCAAAGGCAAGCCTTTTGATGTGGAGCAACTCGGGCGCGAGCTCGGCGTGCGCTACGTGCTGGAGGGCAGCGTGCGTCGGCTGAACGAGAAGATTACTGTGAATGCACAGTTGATCTCGACCGAAACCGGCGCGCATGTTTGGGCGGACCGGTTCGACGGCGAGCGCAATCGTTTAGGCGATTTGCAGGTCGAATTCGTCGCACGGCTCGCCAATTCTCTCGGGGTGGAACTGGTCAAGGCCGAGAGCCTGCGAGCGATGCGCTTAAGGCCGAATAACCCCGACGCGGTCGATTTCTACATGCGAGGCCGAACGGCCATGGGCAGGGGGTTCGCGGTCGACACCGTGACTGAAGCCGCCGAAGACTTCGAGCGCGCGTTGCAACTCGACCCCAGTCTCACGCGAGCGTAAGTGGGGCTGGCGAGGACCTTGTTTGATCGGGTTATAAGATTTCGCGTCGCTGACGCCGCAAATCTCGACCGCGCTGAATCCATGATTGCGACGGCCTTGTCGGCGGACCCGAACGACGCGGAGGCGCATTTCGTCAAGGGCGAATTATTGACGTACGCGAGAAAACAGTTCGCGGCGGCCGTGGCGGAATTGAAGGTCGCCATCGAAAATGACCGCAACTTCGCCCCCGCATATGCACAGTATGGCGCAAACCATTGGTTTATCGGCAAGGCGGCGGAGGTCATCCCGGATATCGAGACCGCTCTCCGTCTGAGCCCGCGCGACCCGATGCGAAATATTTGGGAGCTTTTCATTTGCCACGCGCATATGCATTTGGCCGAGTGGGAGCAAGCGGTCGAATGGTGCGAAAAATCGATCGCGACCAGAGCCACCTATTGGCAGGCCTACGTCGATCTCGCCGCCGGCGGGGCTACCCGAGCAATGAGCGAATTCCGGAAGCGCGCGGCGATTCTGGCCGCCGACTCGCTAGCCTGTCTCGGTTTGGCGAAGCGCATGTCCGGAGACCCCTACTACGTCGAAGGCATCAGCGAATGCAATGTCGGCTTTCGAGAATGGCCCACTGCGACTGAATGGCGTCTATGGGCGAACCCAAAGCGGTCCTTCCGCCGTGGCCGAGTTGCGAGATGCAACCGCACCCTTAGCGAAGGAAACGCGACAGCCGCTGTCACTTATTCCCAAACGGGAAGATGGTCTTCCAGTCGTTCTTCATGTCGACAACGGTCCAGCCCTTCGCGCGCGCTTCGTCGAGCGCCTTATCCAAACGACCGAACGGGGACTTGCGGTCGTACGCCCATTCCCGCTCGGCGTCGGAGTGGTGGACGATGAGGGCGAAGCGAGCACCGCTCCCTCCCATCGTGTATTGAAGCATTTGCAGGTCGCCATCGGAGTTGCCGAATGCCGCGATCGGATGGCGGCCTATGTGATGTCTGATGGCGACCGGTTTGCCGGGTCCGTCGTCGATGAAGTCGATTTCCGCCGGGCGCAAGAGCACCGGTTTGCCGTCGCGCAACTCGAACGTGACTTGCTGCGGGTGCCAACGACGTTTTCGGGCGGAATCCCATAGACCTTCTCGGTCCAATGGCGCATGAAATCGATCCCGCCGCCGGAGACGATGAAAGTCTTGAAGCCGTTCGCCCTGAGATAGGCGGTCAATTCCAGCATCGGTTGATAGATCATCTCCGTGTAGAGCCGCCCAGTAACGGGGTGTTTAGCCGTGGTGATCCATTGACCGACGATCTGGTCAAACTCCTCGCAGGTCATGCCCGAATGGGTGGCTATCCCGATTGCCATGAGGGCCGGTAGGCCGCCGGCGAGCGCACTCTTCACGTCGCCCCTCAGAAGCGAGGCGAACGGCTCCTGGGCCTTCCACTCGGGATGCTGCGGGGCAAGCGCGTTCACGCGATCAAGCGCGAACAGGACCTGGGAATACATTGGCTGCTCGGCCCAGAGCGTGCCATCATTGTCGAACGTGGCGACCCGTTCGGCCTCCGGCACAAAGTCGGGCGAACCTTGCTTCGTTACCCGGTCGACGAACGCCACGATGGCATTCTTAGTCGCCGTCTCGTTCCATGACCGCAGCGGGTCGCCCGCAGCTGATTGCTCCGTCGCCATGCTGAACCCCTTTCAAGCGCCTCCTTGGGTAAACCGCGGACGACGCTCACGTCACCGACATCCCGACCCGAGGCGAGCGCCCCTTGAGCGCGCTTCCTGCCCCCGCCGCAGGGCGTCAACTAAAGGCTTTGAGTTCCTTCCGAGCCGCGCCAAAACCGCCAAGCTGGTAGACCGACGCCGACGCCGGCGAGAACGCGAATGCGTCGAACGGCTCCGCTAGCATCGCGTCCAGGTAGGTGATCGCGCCCACGCCAATCGTAATATGCGGATTAAATTTCTTACCGGCTGCGATGGCCACAAAGTTGGCGACGTAGTCGATCAAGAAAGGTTGGATATCGCGGCCTTCCTCGGTAGTGAAGAATGCTGTTGCGGTCCCTGTCTTCACCGTGAAAGGCGTAACCGCGTCGATCAGTTCTTGTTGCAACCTGAGCAAGTTTTCGGTCGGCTCGACGACTATGCCCGCAAGACCGATCGGCGGACTGGGGATATAGTAGTACTTGAATGCTTTCAATTTCCAGTTCGTTGGCTTCTCACTCGTTAGAACCTTCTCGGCCGAAGCGTAGACTTTGTCGAGGTTGGCCGTGGGGACGAACTGCTGCAGCATCGTGACGTGTGGGTGGTGCGTTTCGTTCAGCGCAAATCCTTTCGGAAACGCCTTGAGCAAACGGAGGTTGTCCGCCTGGGCCCGCTGCATCATCGTAGCGTCCGGCTCCAGTGCAATGTCGATGGCCGTGACCGCATTTTCTTGACCCATTGACCCCTCCTACGACCAGTCGGCGTTGACAAGCGGGCAACTGTTTGCGAGGGCGCTGTCGCGACCAGGCAGGGCGAGTGGGCCGACGATCAGGCTATCGCCGCAGCTGCCTGCAGTCCAGCTATCGTGAATTCCGACATCACCTTTTCACGGCGCGAAGTTCAAAGGGTTCCGAAATCACATGGCCGACCTATCGCGCAACGCCGCGGAGCAGTGTTCGATCCTGTTCGCCATTTCGCTCGGTCAGCGCGCGGGACAATGGTGTTGATCCGCTTGACATTATGGGCCAGTCTGCCGCCCGACCTTCGAGTGACCCCGTCGCATCACTAATCCATCCAAACGCTCAGCCGTGTCCGGCGCGATTGGCGGGCCTAAAGAACAGCCCCGGCGGAGGAGTAAGTAATGAGACCGACCCGTGCACTTCTAGGAATGAATCGCCGGACCCTGCTTGCCGCCTCCGCGGCGCTCCCTACGCTGTCGGGGTCGCTGCTCGCGGGCGCCGCGCAAGCACAAAACTCCCCCGCGGGGGACGGCTTTTCGTTTGCTGCGGTCGGCGACACACGGCCGATGATGTATCTGCCTGAGAGTGCCGGCGAGCCGGACTATGTGAAGCTGTTTGTCGAAATGTTCGGGCTGGTCATGCCGGAGAGGGTTGCGGAAGAGGTAGTAAAGAGGGATGTGAGGATGGCCTTTGATCCGGACACCAAGGAACTGATCCAAATCGTCATGCCATTCATGACCAAAACAGAGGTCATGACCTTGACGGTGGATAAGGGTTGGGTCACCGAGGCTTCGGTCGAAGACGTGAAGCTGCTGCCGGGCGTTCATCGGACGATGTTCCGTCTGCAGGGCGGCGAGTGGGTAGCGCGCGAGATCGTCAAGGACGTCAATGCCGGGCGCGCCAAGTTCGTGGTCAACAGCGGTGACGTCGTCTGGTGGGGAAACCAGGGCCGTACCGTCGACGACAGTCCTTATTGGAAGCGCGTCAACGACACCATGCTGAAACAGCTGCCGCCGCCTGACGAGGAGATGCGGGCCGCCGGGCTCGAGGGTCGGTGGTTCATTGGCGTGGGCAATCACGAAGTATGGGGCGATCAGAAGATCGAGGGCACGCTTTCCGCGGTGCCGTATTTGAGAAAGCTCGGCGTCACGCCCGAGAACCTCATCTACAAATTCGATTTTCGCGACTCCCGCTTCATCTTCCTATGGAGCGGCAAATACGACTACCGCTCGCCCTCGAACTGGGACGCCGATCGGCCGAAATACGAGGAACAGATCGCGCATATGAAGGAATGGCTAGACGAGGCCAAAGCCAAAGCCATTCCCAAGGTTTTCATTATCTTCCATTATCCAGTGTTCGCGAGGGCGGGTCTTGGGCCGATCCCGTTCGCCAACAATCCGCACCGTTTCATCGCGTCCTACGCCAAGGATTTCGAACTGGTCGTGTTCAACGGCCACGTCCATACAACTGAAATGTATGAGGTCGACGGCGTCAAATATCTGATGCTCGGCGGCGGCGGCGCGGAACAGGACCCGATCCTCCCAGGCCGGACGAGTAACAAGGTTCCCGCCGACTATCCGCCAGACCTCTATTGGAAGGGCGGGCCGCCCAAGGAAGAATACAACTACGTTCTCGTCGACGTTCAGCCCGGTCAAAAGACCAAGTTCATGCTCAATCGCTTCCGGCCATGGTCGGCGGAACCGTTCGGTTCCGTTCAACTGTTCACATAATTAAATGGCGGCGCGGCGATGACGGCGACCGTGCTGATGATCGCCCACGGCCTCGTGGCGGTCGCGCTGCTCGGCGCGATCACCCATCAAGCGCTGGCGACATGGACGCCAGCGAGGTCTCCACCGGGTTCCTTCTTCGGCCGCTTTCGCGCTGTCCCGTCCGCGTCTTTTGCGAATGCGATCGTCGTTCTCTATTTGGTTGCGGTCGCGCTGGGAGCGATCGTTTATCTTTATTTCATTGTCGACGTCAGGCCACAGTTGGAGCGCGACGCTCACTTCTCGGCGCTTGGACTGTTCGACCTCAAGGAGCATTTCGTCGCAATCGGTTTGGGGCTGCTGCCGGCCTATTGGGTTTGCTGGCGGCGACCGCTCGCGGAGGACCTCAGTGCATCGCGCGCCGCACTGACCGCCATTTTCGCCTTCATTGTCTGGTGGAGCTATCTGGTCGGTCACGTCCTGAACAACATTCTGGGCTTCAGCTCGTGACATCCTTGGAGGCGCCAAGAAGGTTCGCGTTTGCATTCGGGACCGCGTTCGCGGTCTGCTACGCCTTCGCAGTCGGACGGCAACTCGCGCTGTTCACCGTATTTCCTTCGCTCGGCGTCGTCCTCCTCGGGACGGTCCAATCGAGAGACTTCGGCGACCCCGCGCTTGGTTTCCTAACGCCGGCGATGTACTGGTATGGCTGGACCGCCACGGCCTCGTTAGGCGCTCTAGTCGCCGGCTCGATCGCTGCGCTCGTTCCGGAGGCGTGGACGAAAAGGGTTTGGCGCGGGTGGCTGTGGGTGGTTCCGGTTACGGCCATGAGCGCGTGCGTCTACTTCACGTTGCCCTGGTTTCGGCTTTAGATCGATTGGCGCCGGCCTCATGTTTCCGGCGTTAACGCGCGCCATACTGCGCGTTCGAACAGCGGGATTCCACCCATCTCCGTCATCAACCGGGCTTCGCTGATATGTCCGCGTCCGGGGCGTCGACCAGGCCGTTTGGATGACCGGGATGGGCGCTGAGCCTCAAGGTGAGCAGCCCTCTATGTTCGCTGTCCCCCCACCCCCATTGCGGACGCGATAGTGGCTCTTCAGGCGCGCCTGCGTCACCGAAAGGCAAACCGCACGGAGCTCCGCGCCGAGATCGCCTATCGCGGCTTCACGACCGCTGGCGAGTTGCGCCACGCGTCGTTCAACGGGCCGCGGGAGGACGAATGACGAGCCTTCCACGTCACTACCGAACTTGATCGGGTTGTGGAGAATTTTCCTCGGCAACCTCGGAAACCGCCTGCGAAGGAAGCTGGCGGAGAAAGAAACGAGGCCGCCTAGTTGGTCGGCCTCGCCGCCGGCGAGTCCGACCTTCGTCGACTCACGCGATTTCACGATCCAGCGAGCCGTTGGACATTTCCCATTACGCGCCGTTGTTTGCCGGGTGGCGCGCTGGTCGAGACCCGCAGCACGCGCGCCGGCCTGGTCGGTCCCGTCAGCTTGCCTAGCCTTGGCGGGGTCGACCTCCACCGCGCCACGCGACTTCCTGGGGTGGGGAGGGACTTACCCTGGCGTAGCCCGAGGCAGCCGCCGGCAACTATGCGCTTCATTTTTCATAGGTAACTTATTGATATTCCTGGCGACCCCGGCAGGGCTCGAACCTGCGACCTGCCGCTTAGAAGGCGGCTGCTCTGATCCAGCTGAGCTACGGGGTCATTTTAAACTGGCCGGCCTCAATGGGTCCAAGGCGTGGCGCGGTTCGGCTTGAAATTGTCCGAATAGGAGATGGTCTTACGCGTCGTCGGTTTCGGCTCCTCGACGCGATAGGCAATCCCCTCCCGTTGGGCATAGGCGATCGCCTCCTCCTTGGAGTCGAAGCTCAGCCTGATCTGCGATTTCATATCGGTCGAACTGGTCCAACCCATCAATGGCTCGATCTGGCGGGGCGCCTCCGGCTCGTATTCGAGCAACCATTTGTCATTGCCCTCGCCCGACTGCATGGCCGTGCGGCTCGGTCGGTAGATTTTTGCGGTCATGGTCAAGCCAATCCAATCCGGGTGATGTGAGACCTGAAATTGGTCGGGGCAGCAGGATTCGAACCTGCGACCTGAAGTACCCAAATCAAGTAACGCCCCTGCCCTGGCGTTACTCCACGTTGCACTATATATCTGTGAATCCTAGCAAAAGTTGCGACGGGGCTCCACCGCGTATCGTGTCCATTCGCTCCGATTTCCTTTGCGGTAGCGACATAGTGGCGATACGGCAGGGAAACTTCGGCTCCGCACATGGCCTCCGTCAAGCTCACGAAACGTGCGTTGGACTCCCTCCAGCGACTCGACAAGCCCTACATTATCCACGACGCCGAACTCAAGGGCTGTCGCCAAGAGGCGTGAGGCGCTCGAGCCGGCTGTTTTGGAGGATTGCAGACTCCATCCTGATCATCCCTGCTTTCCCATGATCGATCCGCGGTCCTCAGCCGTTGCAGGCAGGAACCTATGCAGATCAGCCTTTACTGAGCCTGGCGCCTGTGGAACAGCCTAAATCAGCCGAACGCGCCGGTGGGCAATTCTGAGTCAGCTAGGGCTGTCAGCCGCTTGAAAGCGAGCCATTTGGCGCAAAATAGCGCCGGCGCCGATTATCACGTAACGTAATCTGCCACCGGAAGGTGGCAATTTAGGGCGGTGCACTTGCCGTGACCTGCCGCCCCAAACAAAAAGGGAGGACTCAGATGTCGACGTTCATGTTGTCCCTCAATTGGACCGATCAGGGTATCCGCGCGGTCAAGGAAGCCCCGAAGCGTGCGCAGGCTGGCCGCGAACTGGCAGCCAAGGTCGGGGTTGAAATCAAGCAACTCTTCCTGACATCTGGCGATTCCGATATCGTACTTATCGTTGACGCGCCGAGCGGCGACAACGTCGCCAAATTTGCTCTGTTGCTTGGTTCGCTCGGCAACGTACGCACCCGCATCTCAAGAGCTTGGCACGAATCGGAATTTCAAAAACTCATCTCCGAATTGCCTTAACAGCGCGACGTAGCATCCGACGATTGGACTCCAATTGGCGACATTTGCATTGGAGCCAACCTGCCTGGCAAAGGTCGATGTTGCCGTGCAACCGGCAAGGCGGAGGCCTGATTTAAGTCTTCGCACCGCCGTAAAAATGGCTGAGAACGGTTCATAGATTGTGTCGCGCACGGGTTTCTTCTGCGGGTTCCCGTGCGCGACCCTCCTGACCGGCTGCCGGCGGCCGGTCTCTTTATCCTATGCTCACTCGTCATTGCTCATGAGCTTGACGTGGAGGGCCCCGCTATGAGGGCGGGGCCGGACGGTCAGGCTCAAGCAAACCCGGCGTCGTTATTTAACGATTGCGCAAGCGCAAAGGTTCCATGCGCCCGCCTCGCCACTCGAAAACCGCCCGAAACACTCAGTCGTGTTCGCCGTTCGGCGTCCTGGCGCTTGGCCGAAAAGCCTCTCGTACGTCTTGATGAGCGTCGCCGCCGAAGCGGTCGCCAACCGATTGGCGGATAGGTTGAGCTCGACCCTGCGCGCCCCAGCGCCCCACACTCATGGCCCGCGCGCCGCACTAAAGGCCCCAGTCCCGCGAGCGGCCGGCCCCCTCACCCCTTCTGCGAGGCCGGCCTCCAATCAAAGCACGGCCGCCGTCACTTGGCCGCAACTTTTCCGCCACATTTCCGTCACTTCTGTTGGCCGCGCGATATGCTGGCGCATGGTCAAGTTGTCGAGAAAAACGCCCCGGACCCCGCAAAACGGACCACGCTGCCGAACAATCGCCAGTTTCGCGCCGCCGCCGGCTTGGACTGAGCCCTGCCCTGCGTACCGATGTTTGTCATCAAGCCGGCCGGCGCCGTCGGGACGGGATTCTCAGAACAACAATGAGCGCAAGGTTCCTCGATCCTTTGGCGCAGAACCCGAGCGCCGTTCCTAGTCTCAAAGTCAAGGGCGCCGTCTGAGTGAGGCGGGAGCTTCACACCGAGATCGCCTATCCGCCTATCGGGGTTTCACGACGGTGGGCGAGTTGCGCCACGCTTTGTTTAAGGGGCTGCGAAAGGATGAATAGCAGCTAGGTCCACCCTCTTGCGCTGAGTCTGGCGCGCGGCGCGAGGCCTCGCGGGCCAGCTGGCGTGATCTCTACGTGCAAGACTGGTCCTAGCTTTCTCCGAGGCGCGTTCACTGATTCTTGACCGACCCGAGCTACACCAGCGGGAGCTGGGGCCTGCTCATTAAGAGGTCATGACCGTGATCCAGATGCTAATCGCCTTTCAGATTTGCTTCGGGTGCAATCCGTGCCCGCAGACGGTGTTCGACGCAGTGGAGCATCGCGAAGAGCTGCGCGCTGTGCAGCAAGCCGAGTGTGGAAAGACTTTAGAGGCGAGCGAACCTGACCTCCGCGAGCAGGGTAGACGATGCCTGAAGGCCGGCGAAGATTATGCCGGGGCGGACGTGGCTGCTTTCTCCGCTGCGGTAGTATGCAGGGCGCCCCCGGCGTAATTCTCGCGACGCTCCTTCCTCAATTTCACGCCCCCAATCTATCGTTTTGGCGGCGGGTCCGATGTTGCACGAGTGACAGCAGGCTTTTCAACGCGGTCATGCCGATTCGAGCATGCATTGCGCCTCGGACAGAAATGCGGGCAACTATACCGATTGGCATCTTTGTTGCGATCGCTTAGCCTAACTAGCTTGTTGCGATCGCTTGAAACGGCCGACACCCTGGGCCTGCGGTGTCAATAGGTTGCCGGCCACTTCGTTGAAAGTGGTTTTCAGCTTGCTGCCGACGATGTTGGCTGATGTGAGGATCACCAGCGCGATCAGAGAGGCGATCAACCCGTACTCGATCGCAGTCGCTCCGGACTCGTTGAGCACGAAATTTCTTATAGCCGACAACATTGGAGTCTCCTACCCATCACGCGTTTGCCGGTGCGCGATCGGCTGGAACAAAAGACGCGCCGCCATCCAAATGCGCTGTCCTGTCCGGCGCAGATTCGACGTCAGCTATACGGATCGGCAATCTGCCCGAGGATCTTCTGGTCTACTCAATAACGTTTCCTGCCCAGACACGATCGAATCCGTTGCCCGCCTCGCGCTGCACCTTTCGTACGCTCTCGGCGTCTGGCGCTTCGTATTGGCAAATCATGCGCAATCCGTCGGATGAAAAGAGGCTGCGCCGCCATTCCACGCCGTATATTCCGAGGCAAGGCCGCTCTCGGATTCCGGCTGCAGTGAGCTCTTCCTCAGTTGGAGGGTGCTCGAAGGTTCGTTCCACAATGATACAAGCCATTTGTTCGTCCTTTCCTCGAAACACCGAAACCGAGGTTAGGGGGCTGCCGTTTGAGCCCGCGTTGGAATCGCGAGCGTCGTCCCCGCTTTTTTCCAAGCGCTACGAGCTCTGGCGCTCAACAGTGACAGGTCGCCGAGTTCGGCGGCCTCCAGCTTTAGACCCGCCCCCACTGCCCCTGCCCTGGCGAGGTTCGAAGCCGCTACTACTATCTCGGTTGTCTGTCGCACGATCCGCGCAGCGTCGAGGGCCTCGACGGCCGCATCGCGAGCGCCTTCCAGCCGACCATTTGCTATCAAACAATCTGCCATCTCATTGAGAACATAGGCAAGTTGTGCTTTGTCGTCGAGCGCGCGCAACGCGCTTATGCTGAGTCGAAGCTGCGCCCCATCGACGCGGCCGCTGCGCATGTTAGCCACGGTGCGGAGCGCGTCTGCAACGGGCGCGCGACCCTCGCCGAGGCGGCCAGCCATCGCGTCGATCTCCTCGCACAGATTGCCGACTTCGTCGATTCGCCCGGCTTCGAGAGCGATTTTCGCCACCCAAACGAGGCATTCCACTTCACGCCACCGATCCTCTCGGAGTCGCGCGAGCTCCAATGCGCGGCGCATCCACGCCTGAGCGCTGAGAAGGTCGCCATCCCAGCGCGCGATCAGGCCGCGGCCCCAATCGAGCTCGACGAAGTTTCGGTCGAGGTCGGTGGCCAGTTTGCCAGCCTCCTCTATAAAGGCGCGCGCGCGCAGCAGCTCGCCCTCAACTTCAAATAGACATCGCCCGGCGCTGGCGAGCTGCTGGCACCGCGTGACCTGATCCACTGGACGGCTTGTCACTTCGGCGCGCATGATGGCTTGCCGCGCTGAGAGCATATCGTTGGAATGCTTCGTCCACCATGAGATTAGGTACCAGCCCAGGGTCACGTCCTCGTGCAAATCGAGCAGTTCGGCGGCCTCGACAGCTCTCCGCAATTCGTCGAACAAATTCCGTTTCGGCCGAACGCCGAGAGTCGCGGTCGCGAACACTGTAATATTGAGAAGAGCAATATGACGGTGCGCGCGGTCGGCGCCGACTGGCAATAGTTCGAGGTGCCCGAGACCCCGATCAGCCGCGTCGATCGCCGCCGCATTAGCGAACAAACGCAGGCAATGTTCCCCCGCCAGGGTGCAGGCTTCAACAGCGAGCGCGTGATCGCCCGCCGCGCCGGCGTGGTAAGCCAACTCGCCGGCAAATGCGGAATCGGCTCGCGACGCATCGCGCAAAACCCGCGCAATCTGTCTATGAATCAGGCGTCGGCTCGGTTGCGACAAGCCGCGATAGGTCGTTTGACGGATTAAATCATGCGCGAAATCGAACCGTCCATCACCTCTTGGTGTGAGAAGACTCCTGCGTACCAAGCGATCGATCCGCTCAATTAGCTTCGCTTCCGGCAAACCCATCGCGTCGCCAAGCAACTCCGGCTTGAAATCGCGCGACATAGCTGAAGCAAATATCATCATTTCTCGTTCGGGTTCATCGAGCCGCGCTATTCTGTCGGCGATCAGCGCATCAAGGTCGCGCCCACGCGAGGGCGCGCCTGGCGCGCCCGCCCTCGCGAGCTCGATGAGGAAAAGCGGGTTGCCTCCGCTTAGCTTCATCGCGTTGGCGAGCTCATTGGCGCTGACCTTTGACCCAAAAAGTTGCGCTGCATCCTCCTCGCCGAGTGGGGCGAGGGAAATCCGCTCGATTGCCCTGTCCTGCGTGAGACCGCTGACGAGGCGCCTGCACCAGGCATTGTCGTCGATCTCCTCTACCCGCGCCGCTCCAACAAACAGGAGACGCCTGGCGTTGTCGGATCGAACGATGTAGTGCAACAGCGAGGACGACCCTTCATCAATCCACTGCAAATCATCGAAGATTAGAACGACCGGGCGCTTCTCATCGACCGGATTCAGGGATTCCCTCATCTTCATGAAGAAGCCGGTTCGGTCGCCCGCATTGCCTCCCGCGTCGTCGAGCAACGGCAGCATCGGCGCAAGATCCCGTCGCGCAGTCGAGAGCACACGCTCATCCCCTAGCGCATCGAGCCAACAACCGTAGGGCCGCACCGCTTCCGCTTCGAAGCATTTCGCCGCAAGAACATGCGCGCCCCTTTCGCTTGCCGTGGTTGCAACAAACTCCAGCAGTCGCGATTTCCCGATGCCTGGCTCCCCGAGAAGGAGCAGTCCACGCTGCTCAGCGCCGGCAAAAAGCGCGTCCAGCGCGGCCAGTATTGATTGTCGCTCGTTTGTGCGTCCGAACAGACTCGCCGATCTCACGGGCGCCGATATTTGCTTTGCTTCGGCTCTTGGAGCAACAACCTGATTATCGTTTTTGGACTGTGAGTGTCCGTAGAGCAAAGGCGCAACAGGTCGCCGGAGGTCGCCGACGAGCGGCGCGCCGATTTCTCGCTGCAGCATCTGCCGGGCGTAGTCGTAATGGGTCTCCGCGTCTTTCCGGCGACCCATAGTCGAGAGAAGCGCGACCAATTTGCCATGCGCCCATTCCGAAAGGGGATCGCTTGCGACCAGCGCGCGCGCGTAGGGCAGCGAGCGTTCGGGTTTGTCCGCGAGGCGCTCTAACGCCAGTGCGAGAACCTGGCGCCGTAGAGCGCCCCAACGCTCACGCTCCGCCAGGCACCAATGATGAAAGCGGTAGCACGAAGGCAGATCGAGTCCATCGAGGAACTCTCCCTGCAGCAGCGCAGCGGCTTCTTCGATCTTCTTCAATTCGGCTGAACTCGGATCGCGCCCGAGTAGATCGTCGACGCGTCCAACGTCGACCGCCGCGCCAAGCGGCGAA
>Ga0206856_10044_pt2 | contig 40161 bp, 33 predicted proteins | sample Alteio_BWOrgCont_48_FD_152630 | JGI IMG/M metagenome (GOLD analysis project Ga0206856, IMG submission 152630) | Enriched cells from forest soil in Barre Woods Harvard Forest LTER site, Petersham, Massachusetts, United States -... | ecosystem: Environmental > Terrestrial > Soil > Temperate forest >...
GCTTACAACCGACCATGCCGTGGTAAAAAACCTTTTCGCGCAAGTGCACACAGGTATGATTGCCGATGGAACTGCTATTGGTGAAGGGCTGGCAACTGCAGTGGCCAGAATAAAAGATGATCCGGCAAAGAGCAAAGTAATTATTTTACTTACCGATGGTGTAAACAATACAGGCTCAGTACCACCACTTACAGCAGCCGAAATAGCAAAGGTATTTGAGGTAAGAGTATATACAATTGGTGTTGGTACAACAGGAAAAGCAATGTCACCGGTTGCACAATTACCAGATGGAACATTACAATATGCATTGACAGATGTTGAGATAGATGAAGCCCTGTTAAAGCAAATAGCAACCGAAACCGGTGGACAATATTTTCGGGCAACTGATAATGAGAGTTTGAATAAGATATACAAGGAGATTGATAAGATGGAAAAATCAAAGCTCGAAGAAAAGGACTATAGTGACCATCCCGAGGAATTTTTACCTTTTGCTATTGCAGCAGCTATATTACTTGCCTTGGAAATATTATTACGAAACACCATTTTAAAAACTGTACCGTAATGTTTCAAATGGCTCATAAAATATTCTACTATGCATTGGCCATAATACCGGTTGCCATACTGGTATATTGGCTAGCTATGCGTATGAGAAAGAAAGCCATTAAAAACTTTGCTGAAGCTTCTCTTTATTCACGCCTTGCACCTGAGAGTTCAGTATCTAAAAAGAATTTGAAGTTCATTCTGTCGCTTATAGCTATCACACTTTTAGTATGGGCCATGATAGATCCGGAAATTGGCATGCACCCTGAAAAACTGGAACGTAAAGGTTCAGATATTGTTATTTGCCTTGACGTATCAAATAGTATGAATGCTCAGGACATTATGCCAAGCCGCCTCGAACGTTCAAAACAGGCTATTGAGAAACTTATTATGGAATTACATGGAGATAGAATTGGTATTGTTGTGTTTGCCGGACAAGCGTATGTGCAATTACCACTCACAACTGATGGTGGAGCAGCAAAAATGTTATTAGGCACTATAAATACTAATATGATCTCGGTTCAGGGAACATCAATAGGTGCTGCAATTGACACATCTGTTGACCTATTTACACAACAGGCGAACACCGGCAGCGGAAGAGGCAAGTCAATCATATTGATAACAGATGGAGAGAACTTTGAAGACGATGCCCTTTCTGCTGCCAAATCGGCTGCCGAAAAAGGTATTACTATTCATACTATTGCAATGGGCTCTGCTGAGGGTGCCCCAATACCTATCTACTCAAATGGCCAGCAATCGGGTTTTATGAAAGATAAAGATGGAAATACAGTTGTTACCAAACTTGATCTTAATCTTATGCAACAAATAGCCGTTGCTGGTAATGGCAGTTGTGTGAGGGCAACAACATCTGATGCCGGACTCGAAACAATTCTTGACCAGATAAGAAAAATGGGAACAAAAATTACCGAGGAAACTGTGTTCCGTGATCATGAAGAACAATTTGAATTATTTATTATTCCCGCTTTACTGATTCTTTTGATAGATATATTTATAACGGAAAAGAAAACAAAGTGGTATCAACGTTTAAATTTATTTGGAACCGGTAATGGCAAATAAATTATTGGCATATCTGATATCTACGCTTCTGATAGGCATAAACGGCTTTGCTCAGCAGGGAGACGTACATTTACATAATGGAAATAAAGCATACGCATCAAAAGACTATAAAAGTGCTGCTGAAGAATACCAGAAAGCCTTAAATGATAAATCCGCTGCTGTTCAGGGCAAATTCAATTTAGGTGATGCCTATTATAAACAAGGACAGTATGATCAGGCTATAGATGCATATAAACAAGCACTCTCCATTACAAAAGATAAAGCATTAATGGCCCATGCTTATCACAACATTGGTAACTCATTCTTACAACAACGTAAATTTGAAGAAAGTGTAAAAGCCTATGAGAATGCTTTATATAATAATTGTAAAGATGAAGACACGCGGTATAATTTAGCATATGCAGAGGAAATGCTGAAGCAAAAACAACAGAAACAGCAGCAGCAACAAAAACAAAACAAACAGAACCAGGACAAAAAAGACCAGCAGAAACAAAAGCAGGATCAGAACAAGGACAATAAGGACAAAGACAAGCAACAACAGCAACAGGATAAACAAATGTCGAAACAAGATGCACAGCGAATGTTAGATGCTTTGAATAATGACGAAAAGAATTTGCAGGATAAATTGCAGAAGAAAAAAGCTGTCGGACAAAAACAAATCGAGAAAAACTGGTAAGTGGTGAGAGTGGGAAGTTTAAAATATCTTTTATTTTTTGCATTTGCTTTAGCAAGTTGCTTCAACCTACGTGCCCAGGACTTTACTGCAACGGCTACCAAAACTACGGTTGGTGTTGGCGAGCAATTCCAGGTTAATTTTACATTGAATGGAAACGGAGGAAGTTTCACCGCACCGTCCTTTAGTGATTTCAGAAATGCAGGCGGGCCATATCAGTCTTCAAGCTTTCAATCTGTAAACGGAGTTAATTCACAATCCACAACCTTGACGTATGTATTAATAGCAACCAAAGAAGGAACTTTTACAATTGGCCCTGCCAGTATAAAAACAGGCAGCAAAACACTTCAATCTAACAGTTTAACTATTAAAGTAGTAAAGGGCACACCGCCTGCACAACAGGGAACCACTGCACAACAAGGAAGCAAACAAGGGCAGGGTTCAATGACTGATGAACAGGTAAAACAGAATCTGTTTATCAGGGTTATCCCAAGTAAAACCAAAGTGTATGAAGGTGAAGGAATACCTATTACAGTTAAAGTGTATTCAAGGGTTGAATTACAGAATTTCCAGGATGCAACGTTCCCCGATTATACAGGGTTTTATTGCGAAAATGTACCTCAAAAAGGACAACTGGAACTGACCCGCGAGAACTACAACGGAATGGCGTACCAGGTGGTAACCTTAAAGCAAAGTGTTATTTTTCCACAGCACACAGGCAAAATAAGAATAGATGCTGCTACTGCACAATGTGTTGTTCAGGAAAGAGTACGAAGCAACGACCCGAATGATATTTTCGGACAATTTTTCGGTTCATATAAAAGATCAGTTTACAACATAAAAAGCGAACCTATTACAATTGATGTTGAACCATTGCCTAACACCGACAAAGAATTCAATGGGGTGGTTGGCCGCTATACTATTAAAAGCACATTAGACAAAAGCAGCGTAAAAGCTAACGATGCCGTTAATCTTAACGTGACTATTTCGGGTGATGGAGAATTAAAACTGATTGACTCCATTCCATTCCGTTTCCCGCCTGACTTTGATCATTACGACCCAAAAATAGTCGACCACCTTACCATTACTCCTTCTGGTGTTAGTGGCTCACGTAACTTCAGCTATGTATTAATTCCAAGGCACCAGGGTAAGTATACTATTCCTGCATTAGATTTTACATATTTCGACCCATTTAAAAAAACATATACCACATTAAACATACCCGAAATGAGCCTTGACGTTGCCAAGGGCGATAACAACAGTGCAACTATGACGGTAAATAGTGCTGCAGTAAATAAAGAAGACGTTAAACTATTGGGCAGTGATATACGCTATATACACACCGGGCATATGCCGGCTTATCATTCCGATGATTACTTTCTGTATTCCATACCATTCTTTGCCGGTGTATTCAGTCCCATACTTTGCTTTATCGGGTTCATTATTATTAGAAGAAGGCATATTGAATTGAATAAAGATGCCACATCGGTAAAACAACGCGGTGCTACACGCATGGCTAAGAAAAGGCTTAAAGCAGCAAATACTTTTATTGCTTCAAATAATAAAGAAAAGTTTTATGAAGAACTCCATAAAGCCATATCAGATTACCTGAGCGATAAATTTACCATACCTGTTGCGGATCTGTCGCGTGAAAGGATAAGTCAGAAATTAACCGAGGAAAAAGTAACACCTGATACCCTTCAAAAACTTTCAACCGTTTTAGATAATTGCGAATACGTTCGCTACGCACCTGCTTCAGTAACGGGTGATTTGAATGAAGTTTATAATTCAACTGTAACACTTATAACACAATTAGAGGATGAAATTGTGCGGTAAAATATTTTTGATCATTTGCATTGCCTTAACCTTTAAGGCAAGTGCGTCTGCGCCATACCTTACTATGGACAGTGCAAACGCTGCCTATTCAAAAAGTGCCTACGACAAGGCCATTACCATGTACAATACATTTATAAACGATGGTTATGAATCTGAACAGGCGTATTACAATTTAGGTAATTGCTATTACCGCAAAGCAGATTATCCTAAAGCTATTTTAAACTATGAGAAAGCTAAAAAACTTAATCCATCAGATGCTGATGTGCAGTTCAACCTGCAATTAGCTAATTTAAAAACCACCGATAAAATAACACCTGATTCAGAAATATTTCTCGCCAATTGGTGGCATAAGGTTGTAGATATATGCTCTGAAAAAGGCTGGGCCATTATTTGCATCTCTCTGCTATGTCTTGCCTTGCTATTTATTTCGTCTTATCTGGTTTCAAGGAATCTGTTCCTGCGTCAATTTGGGTTTTGGTTTGGTGTATTGATGCTTGCTTTCAGTTTATTTACCTTTTTGTTTTCACGTGAACAATACAATGCACTCACTACGCACGATACCGCTATTGTAATGAGCGGAAGTGTTACCGTAAAAGGTGCACCGGCAGATAATGGGGCACAGCTTTTCATTATTCACGAAGGTGCTAAAGTGTGGATAGTAAAATCAGAAGGCACCTGGACAGAAGTAAAACTTGCTAATGGCAATCAGGGCTGGCTGCTGACTTCTGACATAGAAGCTATTTAAGGAAATTCAAACAATATTGCTTAGCTTTATACCCTGTTTAATATAGTATGGGGTCTTTAATTGTAGTATTAATAGTTGGACTAATTGCAGGCATTGCCATTGGATACTTTTTCCTGAAGGCCAACATGCTTAAGGACAGTGTACCTAAAGATGAACTTGACAAACGTTATGTTTTGAAGGAGCTTTACGCTGAATCTACCGAAAGACTGAAAGAAGCAAGTAACGAATTAAAAGAAGCCAACCAACATATACTTGACCTCAGTACCCAGAATGCTACCCTTGCAAATGAAAATGTAAATATTAACCAGCAGTTCGGCACATTTAAAAAGGAGATAGAGAGCCTTCAGTTACAATCGCAACAGCAGTTCGAGAACCTTGCGAATAAAATAATGGAGGAAAAGAGTCAGAAATTCACTGAACAAAACAACCAAAAACTCGGTGAAATTCTTAACCCATTGCGTGACCGGATAAAAGAGTTTCATGATAAGGTTGATCTATCGTATAAAACTGAAGCGGCGGAAAGAAACACACTGAAAGGTGAAATAAAACAACTGGTAGAACTTAACAAGCAAATAAGTCTTGAGGCCAATAACCTTGCTACAGCATTAAAGGGTGACAGTAAGAAACAAGGAAACTGGGGCGAGGTTATATTGGAAAAAGTACTGGAACGTTCTGGCCTTGTAAAAGGCAGAGAATACGAAGTGCAATATAGCACCACCGATAGCGAAGGTGCCCGCCAGCAACCTGATGTTGTTATATTCCTTCCGGACAATAAGCACATTATTATAGACTCGAAGGTATCGTTGGTAGCGTATGAGGCATTTGTAAATGCACCGACTGATGATGAAAGGCAAATACAACTATTACGGCATATTGCATCGGTAAAAAAGCATATTGATGAATTGGGTAAAAAGAACTATCAATTATTACAGGCGCTGAATACGCCCGACTTTGTATTATTGTTCATTCCTATGGAATCGTCTTTCAGTATTGCTGTTCAGGCTGATAATGAATTATTCAATTATGCATGGGATAGGAAGATAGTTATAGTAAGCCCTTCTACCCTATTGGCTACCTTGCATACCATAGCATCAATGTGGAAGCAAGAAAAGCAAGCCAAGAACGTGTATGAAATAGCTGAAGAAAGTGGCAAGCTATACGACAAATTTGTTGGTTTAATTGAAGATCTGATAAACGTTGGCAAACGAATGGAAATGGCCAAACAGAGCTACGATGAAGCCATGAAAAAGGTATCTACAGGGCCGGGTAATATAGTGCGCAGGGTAAGTAAAATTAAAGAACTGGGCGCCAAAACCAGCAAAGCCCTACCTGAAAGTTTAATAAATCGTTCTATCGAAGAATAACACTACTTCTTTACTAATATTTTATATTTGTATATCATGAAAAGAAGCAGGATATTTATTGTCATTCTTTCATACGCAATAACAACTGCGTTGTGTGGCTGCTACTCTACCAATAAAGTCAGTGTTCAAAATCTTTCCAATCAGTACCGAAGTGACGAACATTACCTGCGGCCTGAGTTTAAGCTATATCATGTAAACGATTCTATTTCATTATTATACTTTAAAATTGACGAAAGTAACCTGCTCTATGTCCGCCGGAACCAGGCTGATAGCTTTAATGCAGCAGTTAAAATCTATTGCCGTGTAAGTGCCAATTACGATGCAACCAACTTTGAAGATACCAATGCAACCACAATAAAGTTTGCAAGCATTACAAATACAAAAAGAGAAGAAACAGTTGGAACCATTCCCTTGAAAATAAAGTCGGGTAATACACATTTAATTACCGTCACTACCATGGACCTGATGAGCAGAAGAACAGAGCTCAGCTACATAAATGCAGATAAGCTAAGCCCGGGCAACGATCAAAACTTTATGCTAAGAGATCCGTTAACAGGCTACCTTGTGTTTTCGCCTTACATCGACTCAGCAGTAACGTATGCCATAATGTATAACCACCCTGCAGACAAGTTCTATGTAAACTATTACAAACGAGATTTCCCTACTGCCGCCCCACCCTTCTCGGTGATTGAGAATAAGCAGTTTTTGTATAAACCGGATAGCACATTTGTATTGAAAACAGGAACAAGCGGTGTTGCACTTATCAATTTAAAGGCAGAAGGTTTTTACCATATTATGGCTGATACCAATAGCCGATATGGACTTACCGTATACCGTTTTCAAAAACACTATCCTACTGTAGGCGAGGTGTATCAAATGGCCGGGCCATTAAGGTATATAACCACCAACGATGAGTATGACAGAATAATGAAAGCCCGCGATATGAAGCAAGCTGTTGATGAATTCTGGATAAATACCTCGGGCAATACCAAAGACAGAGCAAGAGCACTTATACGTAACTATTACAACCGCGTACAGGATGCCAATAACTATTTCACATCGTATGAAGAAGGATGGAAAACCGACAGAGGAATGGTTTACATTGTTTACGGGGCTCCTAATATAATATTCAGAAATTCAACTTCTGAAACATGGACATATGGTGAGGATAAAAACTATATGACACTCAGCTTTACATTCGTAAAGACCAATAACCCATTTACGGACAATGACTATACATTGCAACGCATGCCTCAGTTCCGTAATTTGTGGTATAACGCGGTAGATATTTGGCGTGAAGGAAGGATATATTAAGTATGGTCATTTTTTGACTATTCACAATTTTGGCCCACTTATTTCGTTAATCATATATACCTGATAATCAAATGTTATTAACCCTCACTAAATAAAACCACAAGAATCCTGTATCTTTTAGTCAAGGTATGCATTATAGCTTTAAAAGAGGCTGATTCTTTAAAGAATATACAATGTTAAACGAATCGAAATATCACATAGGACCCGAAGAAATGCTCAGTGAGCAGAGGGAGATAGAAGCAGCAAAGGCCGATCCGGCTAGGTTTGAAGTATTGTATAACAGGTATTACGAACCTATTCTGCAATTTGTGTACAAACGTGTAGAAGGTAAAGAAGCTGCTTTTGACATTACTTCGCAGGTATTCTTAAATGCTATGTTAAAACTCTCTCAGTTCAAGTTTGTCGGTTCACCATTCTCTTCATGGTTATACCGCATAGCCCTGAATGAAATAAACACCATGTACCGAAAGGATAAAGTGCAGCGAAGCATTAAAGTGGAAGAGCATGAGCTGAAAAGTGTAATTCAGGAAATAAACCCTGATGATGATATTGACGAACAATACAAGAAAGTTGAAGAGGCATTGAACGATTTTGAAGAAGAAGATGTGCAACTGATAGAGCTTCGCTTTTTTGAGAAAAGGGCATTTAAAGAGATAGGAGATATACTGAACATGACAGAGAACAATGCAAAAGTGAAGCTCTATCGTTTACTTGATAAGCTAAAACTAAATTTAACCTTAAGCAAAAAAACAGCATAACGCTACCATAAATCATGAAAAACTCGAAGATTAAAATAGAGACAGATTCAGAAAAGCTAAGCAAGGAGGAGATAAGCAAGCACAAGGACTTTAATAAGGTTTATAAAACATTTACCACCACTAAAACCATTAAAGTGCCTTCTAAGTTTGGTGGCTTGCGTACCATGGTAATTGTAAGTACTACAGTGGTTGTAACTACTGTTGGAGCATATACCTACTGGAAAAGTCATAAAACGGTAGTGCAACCTCCGGTTGCAACATCAACTTCAAGCAATACAAGAACGGCATCTGCTAATACTTCAACCACCACTACTAAAAAACCATATGTAAACCCGCCAATAAAAGGTGTTGATGTGCCTTATAAGAACTATTCGGTTGATGCCACAAAGGGTGGTACGCTTGTATATAATAAAAGCAAACTAATAATTCCTGCTGCTGCATTTGTTGATGCCAATGGAAATGACATAACAGGTAAAGTAGATATTAAGTACAGGGAATTCCATAATGCCATTGATTTTTTTGCAAGCGGAATACCCATGACCTACGATTCTGCAGGACAGCAATATACGTTTGAATCGGCCGGTATGTTAGATGTAAGAGGGTACCAGAATGGCAAACAAGTGTTTATAAAGACAGGTAAAGACATAAAGATTGCAATGTCATCAACCCAAACACAAACACACTACAATGTGTATTACCTCGATACAGCGAAACAGAATTGGGATTACAAAACAAAGAGTAATTATGTAGCAGCTCCATTGCAGCCAAAGATGAACGGCGAACTTAAAGATACTTCAGGTATAGCAGCACAAGATAAGTTGCAACAAATACAAACATCAATAACATCTGTTCAAAAAGAAGAAGTTCAACTGGAGAAGAAGAAACCCTTTGAGCCTAAAAAACTTGATAATACCAAGAATGTGTTTAATATAGCTTTTGATTCCACTGAGTTTCCTGAGTTGAGAGTATATAAGAACATGCTTTTTGAAGTAGACGCTGCAGAACGGAACTACAAACCATCGTATGCAGGTATTACATGGGATGAAGGCGGCCTGAACAGAAATGCAGATGGTGCAACCTATATGTTTACCGTAAAGAAGGGGACCGAATCACATAGCTTCAAAGTAAGGCCCGTATTTGAAGGAAAGGATTACGATGCAGCCATGAAAGAATACAATAAAAAATACGATGACTATAAAGTGGCGTATGATAAAAGAAAGGCCGATGAAAAGAAACAGCAGGACGCCTACGATGCATTATTAGCCAGAATAAAGCAGCAACAAATAGAGGAAGAGAACAGGATGGTTTCCGCAAATACAGCATGGGCAGTTACCAATTACTTTACCATTAACAACTTTGGCGTGTGGAACAGCGATAACCCGGTTATGCTACCCAAAGGAGCTGAACTGGCTGCCAGCTATACCGATAATAAGAGCGACAACCTGAATGACCTTGATTTTTACCTGGTACAGAAAAATGTAAATGCATTATATATTTACCATCCGGGCCACAACTGCAGGTTTAACCCTGAGAAACCAAATTATGCATGGATAGTTACACCTGAAAATAAAATTGCCATATACACTATTGACGATTTTAAGGGCGTTGGTAAAACAACGGGGGACTTTACATTTAACATGAAAGTGGTAGAGAAAAAAGTAACCTGCATGGATGATATTAAGGAGATATTCAAGCCTTATATGTAGGCTTTGTTTTATGAGAAAAAGAATATTGGTATTTATTTTCTGTCTTCCCTTGCCGACCGTGTTAATTGCCCAGCAGAACCTTGACACTGTGCAAATAAAAACCATTAAGGTTCATCGTTCCACACAGCCATTAGGCGTACTTACAGTAACTATTTACAAAACATTGCCCAGTGGTAAACAAATTATTGTTGCAGCCCAGGATTTTGATGTGAAGCCATTACCGCAAGGATCGTTAACAATAGGCGGCAGCATTATAGACTCAACAGTTTCGGCCAACGACTTGGCATTATATAAAGAATTGAACGTTGCCTTCGGAGATTTCTTTCCTATGGACAATATGTGTCATGTAGATACATTCGACCTTAGAATTAATAACCGGCAATACCAATCATTTTCAAACCAGCTAACCGACGATATGCTGGACGCGCTAAAAAATTCTGATGGTGCTTTCCGGTTCATTAATGTAAAAGTGTCCCTCAATTCACAACAGGATGTTACACGCGAAGTAGATGCAAAAACTAAAAAAGTAACGCTTAAATACGAAGAATATATATTGGAAGATACGAGTAAGTATATTCATTTGATACGATAGAAATGAGAAGACTCACCCTCCTATTTATCTTTATACCTAGTCTGCTATTTGCCCAGCTTGCTGTAACCTCAAGTTCTTTCGACACTATACGCAGCCAAGCTTTACCAGCTAAAAAAGGTGTGCGAATGGTTCCATACCATGCTGATAGCGTTATCCGTAAAGATAGTGTTACAAGAAGCACATTTAAAATAGGGAAATGCAAAGTAACCGTTGCCGGATTAAGAGGAGGGAAAATAAACAAGCGCAAATTATTGGGAGCAAAAAAGCTTGATATTGAACACTGCGAAGACTCAACTAAAATAACATCATTTGACCTGTCGGTTACATATAGCACAAAGGAAAGCTATGCCCTGGTTGATGGGGCTGTTGCACATACTGCCAAGCCATCAACCAATGAGTTATTTACTGAAGAAATGATCTCTTATATCAGAAAAGCGCCTAAAGGTTCTTCTGTAATTATAACCCATATTCATTACCAGGATGGAAAGGGAGAACAGAAAACATTTGAAAGGGATATTTCATTTATCCTGGAATAAAAAAATTTCAGTCCTGTTCATACAATTTCTCAATTAGAGCTACCGTTTTATAAAAAGACACGATATTCTGTATCTTTTTACCACCAACTGCATTATAGTATTAAATAAGCAGCTCAACCAATCAAATCACACATGCATGGAATAAGCCTACAGTTCTCTAATAAGGCCAATTAACCCTTTAATCCGTGTAACCATGAAAAACACAGACGAGAAGTTTCCGGGTACGTTTGTAAAGGTAACTTCAACAGTAGTAGTAGCGGTATTAATTTGCGCAACCGTAGGAATTTTAAAAAAGCGTAACCAGGCAGGCACCGTTCCGTTGAATAAAACTGATATAGCTGTCAAAACAAAAACCACGTTAATCCGATCAAACACCAGAGGCTTTATGAACAAAGGGGCTTTTGTAAATCCACCTTTAAAAGGCAAGGATGTTGCCTTCAAAAAACATACTATCAATGTAGACAATGGCGGCTCATTTACTTACAATGGCAGTAAGGTAATTATTCCGGCAGGTATTTTTTGTGATGAAAAAGGTGTTACTATTAAAGGTAAGGTAGATATTAAATACAGGGAGTTTCATAACCCCATCGATATATTCCTTAGTGGTATACCCATGACCTATGATTCTGCAGGAACAAAATTCACATTTGAATCTGCGGGCATGCTCGACATAAGAGGTGAACAAAACGGAAAGCCTGTTCTTATTAAGCAAGGAAAGAATATGGAAGTAGAAATGGCTTCAACCACTACAAACGAAAATTATAATATTTATGTGCTTGACACCGTAAAAAAGAACTGGGTATTTCAGGAGGTAAGCAAGCCTGATCTTGTAACAGAGCAGGTACCAAACAAAATTGAAAACACAAAGACTGACATGGAGGCTCCTGATGCCAGGAAACCTATTGCACCACGAAGATCGAACCCCGAAAACATGAGCTTCAGGCTCAGTTGCAATAGCAAAGACTTCCCTGAAATTGCATCGTGTGGCAATACTTTGTTTGAAGTTGATAGCAAATTCAAAAGCTTTGACCCAAAGCTTGCAAGTATGACATGGAACGACTTCTCCCTGAACAGAATAGGCTTTACCGATACATACAGGCTAAAACTGACGAAGGACTCTACTTCATACACATTTGTAGTTTATCCGGTCTTCGACCCGAAGGATTTCAAAAAGGCCCAGCAGGATTTTATTGAAAAATCGCGCGATTATACTAAGCTCCTTGCACAGGAAAAAGAAGAAGAGAAAACAGCACAGATATCAACTATAGCAAGCACATTTGTTATAAGGAGATTAAATGTACCTGAGTTTGGTGTTTGGAACTGCGACCGTGTTATTACTGCACCTGCAGTAACAAATATTCACGCAACATTTATTGATAGTGATAATGATACATTGAACGGAACCGATGTATATATGGTAGACCATAAACTCAACACAGTTTTCCGCCTGTATTCTTTCGAACCTGTCCGGTATGATACATCTTCATCGCAGGTAATGTGGTGTGTTACTAAAAACGATAAAATTGCTATCTTCACTCCTGAAGATTTCAAAAAAGTGAATGTGACTAAAGGCGATTACACTTTTAAAATGAAGGTAATTGACAAAGAAATAAATTCAGATGCTGATGTAATGAACCTATTAGGCAAATACCTATGAGAACCTTATTCATTAACATACTAATACTAAGCTGCATGGTAAGTACCCATGCAGCTTTTAGTCAAATGGCCGATACAATAGGTCACAGGTTTATTATTCACGTACAAAAGCCAAAGCACCACAAAACCATATATGCCAATGTTGCAGGTACGGTTACTGGTTCAATAAAAAAAGATTCCCTTTTAAAAGTGAACAAGATAAATATGGTAGACCTGCAACGCAAATACCATAACTTAAGAGTTGTGGCGTTTGATTTGGTATTGGAAAGGAATAACGGCGCAGGCAAATGGATGAGTATTAAAAAGGCCACCGTGTTCTCTCTATACCAGGGGAATGAGTTTACAGAAGATATGAAGCGAATAATAAAAATGGCTCAACCCGGCGACAGGGTTGAAATATTGGTAAATGGCATATTCTTTAATGAAATGAGGGCCAACACCTTGAATGGAATTGGATATGGTGGAAGAGTATGCCTGACCATGCTTTAATACCTATGAAAAAGATACTTCTAATATTACTGTTATTGCCCACTTTGTTGTTTGCGCAAGATAAGGCAAAACCGACGCTCATTGCAAAACTTGAGAATTGTAATGTAACTGTAAATGGAAAATATCGGGACCGAGATACGATACCAGTTGCTGAGATAGGCCAATTAGTGGTTGATTGTGGTACTGTAGTTTCATTTAACTTAAGCTTTCCTGTATCTGGGACATATATCACAGATCACGCTAATGGCAATCGCTTTTCTCCTAGTATTGGAACATTAATAGTAAAATCAAATTCACAATACACTTATCTAGTAATTACAGATATTGAATACAAGACTATTGATGGTCAAATAAAACACGCAAGGGGTATAACGATAGTGGCCAAGAAATAAGGCGGTTTTCATAGATCTTTTCCTACCCTAAATCACTTAGAAAGGGCTTTTGTCAGTTGTTACCACATTTTTCATAAGTTTGTTGGTAATAACATGTAATTACTTTATGGCACAAGACATAATATTTGACCTGATAGGTGAAGAGCGCGAACGACAAATGCGCGGATTGGAACTGATAGCATCTGAAAACTTTGTAAGTGAAAATGTAATAAAAGCGGTAGGCTCAGTGCTTACCAACAAGTATGCTGAGGGGCTTCCGGGCAAGCGCTATTATGGTGGTTGCGAGGTGGTTGACAAGGTTGAGCAGATAGCAATTGACCGCGCTAAGCAACTCTTTGGCGCCGAATGGGTAAACGTTCAGCCTCACTCAGGTGCGCAGGCAAATGCAGCTGTTATGCTTGGGGTATTAAAACCCGGCGATAAAATATTAGGCTTTAATCTTTCTCATGGCGGCCACTTAACTCACGGTTCGCCGGTTAACTTTTCAGGTAAGCTTTATGTTCCAAGTTTCTATGGGGTTGAACAGGCTACCGGAAGAGTTAATTATGATGTGGTTGCTGAAACTGCGGCAAAAGAAAAGCCAAAACTTATTATTTGCGGTGCATCGGCTTATTCGCGCGATTGGGATTACAAACGCCTCCGCATTATAGCCGATTCAGTTGGGGCATTATTAATGGCCGATATGGCTCACCCTGCCGGCTTGATTGCTAAAAAATTATTGAACGATCCATTACCTCATTGCCATATTGTAACTACTACTACACATAAAACATTACGTGGCACACGTGGCGGAATGATATTGATGGGTAAGGATTTTCCTAACCCATTTGGTATAACTACACCTAAGGGAGAAATACGCATGATGTCGTCTTTACTCGACTCAGCTGTGTTCCCGGGTACACAAGGCGGACCATTAGAACATGTTATTGCTGGTAAAGCCATTGCATTTGGCGAGGCTTTGGATGCCAAGTTTGAAACCTATGGCAAGCAGGTGATAAAAAATGCACAGGTAATGGCTAAGTGTTTTATTGATAAGGGATACAAAATTGTATCAGACGGAACAGATAACCATTGCATGCTGATAGACCTTCGTTCAAAGAACCTGAATGGAAAAATTGCTGAGAATGCTTTGGTACAGGCTGATATTACTGTGAATAAGAACATGGTACCGTTCGATGATAAATCGCCAATGGTTACATCGGGCATACGTATTGGCACACCGGCTATTACTACGCGTGGTATTACCGATAAAGAAATTCCATTGGTAGTAGAACTGATAGATGAAGTATTAATGCATGCCGAGGATAGCAAAACAATAAGTACTGTGAGGGGAAAAGTGAACAGTATGATGAAGAAATACGAGCTATTTGGTTGGTAATTAGTGAAAGAATACATTAAACATCCATACATGAAAATTAAATTACTTGTTTCAATTTCTCTGTTAACTGCCGGAGGGTTGTTTGCGCAAAATGCAACCCCTACTCCTCCGCCAGCAGGCGCCGATACAGTGAAGACAAATATTGCGAGCACACCTGAGCAAAAGGCACAGTTGAGTTACAATAAGGGAATCGAAGACTTTACGAAAGGCGATTTTAAAGCGGCAGTAACCGACTTTGATACAGCTATCGCCATTAAGCCAACCTTCGAGGAAGCTTTTTTAAATCGTGGTAATACCAAGTTGAAACTAAAAGATTACAACAATGCTATTGCCGATTACACAAAAGCAACTGAGCTTAAGCCTAGTGATGATAAAGCATTTTACGGTATTGGGCAATGCCAGAGTGCATTAGGCGCAAGCGACAAAGCGAGCGATGCTTACACAAAAGCAATTGCAGCTAATCCTAAAAATGCCGATGCCTACTATTACCGTGGCGAAATACGTTTTTTAGCCAAGAACTATCCTGATGCGAAAGAAGATTTTACACAAGCCATTGCAAGCAAGCCTAATTATGCTGAGGCATATAATGACAGAGGTAGCTGTAAAATGGAATTGAAAGATTACAAAGGAGCCATTGACGATTACCAGGCTTCCGTTAAAGCAAACAAACTTGCAACTACACTCGATAACTTAGGTAGTGCACAACGTAAAGCAGGCCAGCTTGATGCAGCTATTGATTCATACTCACAGGCTGTGGCTGTAAAACCTGATTTTGCCTTAGCATATAACAATCGTGGTACAGCAAAATTCGACAAGGCAGATTATTCAGGTGCCATTTACGATTTCAATAAAGCTATTGAAGCAAATGCATCATATGCATATGCATACAACAACAGAGCATCGGCAGAGTTTAAAATGAAAGACTATGACAAAGCAATTGCTGATTGTAACAAGGCAATTCAACTTAACCCGAATTATGGTTATGCCTATTTAAACCGTGGCATTGCCGAAGAAATGATACGCAAGCAGGATGATGCCTGCAACGATTGGAAAAAAGCGGCATCGTTAGGAGTAGCAGTAGGAAAAGATTATTCACAAGATTGCCAGTAAAACCCCCACGAACATGAAAAAAGTTTTACTCTTTATCACCCTCTTTACTGCGCAATTAGTTTGGGCGCAGAATGTTGAGTTCGAAAAAAAGAATTTCAAGGACAATGTAAAGGGCTTCAAAAAGGCTATGGATTCTATAAACGCGGGCGACGATTTTTTCAGCCGCCCGTCAGAATGGCATTACCATGCTTTACCTTTTTATTTGAGTGCAAATGCGTTCAACCCAAATAACGCAACATTGAATTACAAGATAGGTGAATGTTATCTTACGCCATTCTCGCCTTTTAAAACAATGGCCATACCTTATCTTGAAAAAGCGTATAAACTGAACCCTAATGTGTCACCCGATATTCATTACCTGTTAGGCCGTGCATACCATTTAAATATGGAATGGTTAAAAGCTATTCAGGAATACGACCAATACGGACCTACACTTGATCCTAAAAAACAGGCCGATAAAGTAGCTGACACAAAAAAGAAGATACAGGAATGTAAATATGGAATGGAGCTTGTAAAAAACCCTGTTCGCGTGTTTATCGATAACGTGGGCCCAAGCATTAATACAGAATATCGTGAATACGGACCAATTATTTCTGCTGATGAATCGGAAATGATATTTACATCGCGCAGGCCTAATACAACCGGTGGCAAACAGGCTGATGATGGTTTGTATTTTGAAGACTTATACATTTCATTATTCAGGAATGGAAAATGGCTACCTGCGACTAATATGGGTGAACCGGTAAATACTGCCGATCATGATGCAACAGCAGGTCTATCACCGGACGGACAGATATTATATATCTACCGTGATGAAAACGGCGGAGATATTTATCAATCATTCCTTGAAGGTGAAGAATGGTCGAAACCAAAAGAGCTTGGTGGAAAAATCAATTCTAAATACCATGAATCATCAGTGAGTCTTGCACCTGATAACAAAACACTTTACCTGGTTACCGACAGGCCGGGTGGTTATGGCGACAGGGATATATATAAAGTTGTATTAAGTGATAAAGCAAAATGGGGAGAGCCAGTTAACCTTGGCCCAACCATTAATACACAGTACGGCGAAGAAGGTGTAGATATTCAAGCCGATGGTAAAACACTTTATTTCAGTTCACAGGGCCACAACTCTATGGGTGGCTTTGACGTATTTAAATCATCAATGGATAGCAACGGTAAGTGGTCAGAACCTGAGAACCTAGGCTACCCTGTAAATACGCCTGGTGATGATGTATTCTTCAGTATTTCTGCCAGTGGAAAGCACGGGTATTATGCATCGGTTAGAAAAGAAGGGTATGGAGAAACCGATATTTACAAAGTTACTTTCTTAGGCCCTGAAAAACCGGTTGCACTTAGCAATGAGGATGACCTGCTTGCCGGAAACGCTGGTGGTGTGAGTGATGTTATGATGACATCGGCAGTTGCTGTGAACAAAACCCGTATGACACTTTTAAAAGGTGTAATTACCGATTCAGTAACTCATTTGCCGTTGGAAGCATCTATTGAATTAGTGGACAACAAAAAGAATACCGTTATAGCTGACTTTACATCGAACAGTAAAACAGGTAAATACTTAATATCATTACCATCGGGTACTAACTATGGTATTGCAGTAAAAGCGAAAGATTATCTGTTCTATTCTGAGAACTTTAATATTCCTGATACTGCTACTTACCAGGTCGTAGAAAAGAATGTTGCATTGCAGCCGTTGAATATTGGTAGCCGGATAGTGCTTAAGAATATTTTCTTCGACTTCGACAAGGCTACACTGCGCCCTGAATCAACAACAGAGCTGGATAGGCTTATTAACCTATTGACTACATATGCTAATTTGAAGATCGAGATATCAGGCTATACTGACAACAAAGGCTCACAGGCATATAACCAAAAACTATCTGAATCAAGGTCTAAATCAGTTGTTGATTACCTGATAGCACATGGTATTGCTACGGCCCGTTTAACCTATAAAGGTTATGGCATGGAGAACCCAATTGCCACTAACGAAACAGACGAAGGCCGCCAGTTGAACCGCCGTACTGAGTTTAAGATAACAGGTAAATAACAGTATTGAACGTGTCTTCACTTTCGGTAATAATACCTGCTTATAACGAAGAAAGATCGTTACAGAAATTTTTGCCGGAAACTATAGCGTACTGCAAACAAAAAGGGTTCAAGCTTATTGTAGTAAACGATGGTTCAAAGGACGGCACTAAAAAAGTGCTTGAAAGCTTTTCATCCGAAAGCACATTAGCAGCTTTACACAACAAAGTAAACACTGGTTATGGTGGTGCAATTAAAAAAGGAGTAAAAGCAGCCGATACCGATTTTGTTGTAACCATTGATGCCGATGGCCAGCATACCCTTGACGATATTGAAAAACTTTTCAAACACGCTCAGGAAACCGATGCAGATATGGTGGTTGGTAATCGCGGGCATAGTTCAGGAGTGTACAGAAGTATGGGCAAGTGGCTCATCCGTAAAATTGCCGGGATATTAATGCCGCTTACTATTCATGATATTAATTCAGGCATGAAATTGTACAATACAAATTTGGCTAAGAAGTATTTGGCTATTTGTCCGGATACAATGGCTTACAGTGATATCATATTACTGGCCTTTGTATTCAAGCGAAACCTGGTGAAAGAAATCCCTATCACTATAAAGCCACGTACAGAAGGTACAAGCACCATCAATACCCTTACCGCATTAGATACAATAAAGGAAATAATGAATATTGTAGTCCTCTTTAACCCTATTCGAATATTCTTCCCGGCCGGTGTTATGATAATACTCCTATCTATTCTGTGGGATGTTCATATCTTTTTGCGTGGCGGAGGGGTCAGTGTGGGCACGCTTTTAGGTGTTCTTACAGGTGTTATTTTCTTCATTTTCGGGCTTCTGGCGCATCAGTTAGGGGCATTTAGAAGAGAGTCATTAGAATAGTCAAAAACTCGTAACAATTTCGTAACTTTGCGCAGTCAAATCAGAGGAGTATGAGCGACGAGATACATGAAGAGTGTGGCATAGTGCTGATAAGGCTTTTAAAGCCATTCAGCTATTACCAGAAAAAGTACGGAAGTGCCTATTACGGCATACATAAGCTTTATCTGCTTATGGAAAAACAGCACAACCGCGGACAAGATGGTGCGGGTATTGCTGACGTAAAGCTCTCTTCTCCTCCCGGTGTTACTTATATGCACTTAGCGCGCTCTGCCGCACAAAATGCATTGGAAGATATTTTCGGAAAAGTGCAACACCGCATTGACACTACAATAAATGAACATAAAGATGTTTCTGCTGACCTTGAATGGCAGGCTAAATATGTTCCCTTTTTAAGCGAGCTTTTACTTGGCCACTTACGTTACGGAACATATGGCAAGAACAATATTGACTATTGCCACCCATTTGAACGTCATAACAACTGGCGTACTAAGAACCTGATGATAGCGGGCAATTTCAACCTGACCAATGTGGATGAAATGTTTGACAAGCTTATAGAGCTTGGCCAGCACCCGAAAGAAAAGACAGATACCATTACCATACTTGAAAAGATAGGCCACTTCCTTGATAAAGAAAATGAAAAGCTTTTCAGAAAGTTTAAGAGCGAAGGGCACGATAACGAGCAAATTTCTGGCTTGATTGCTGATAACCTCAACATAAAAGATGTGCTGTTCCATGCCAGCAAACGCTGGGATGGTGGCTATACAATAGCCGGTTTACTTGGCCATGGCGATGCATTTGTATTAAGGGATCCTAATGGTATTCGTCCTGCCTTCTATTATCACGATGATGAAATTGCTGTTGTTACTTCTGAACGCCCTGCCATACAAACTGCTTTCAATGTAAGTGCAGATAAGATACATGAATTGAAACCGGGCCATGCCCTTATTATTAAGAAAGACAAAACAATATCTGAGGTATCTGTAAACCCTGCGCAGGAAAAGCTTTCCTGTTCATTTGAAAGGATCTATTTCTCTCGCGGTAATGATACCGATATATATAAGGAAAGGAAAAACCTGGGTAAGCTTTTAGCCGCACCTGTTTTAAAAACTATTGACTACGACCTTGAAAATACCGTTTTTTCATTCATCCCGAATACCGCTGAGGTAGCCTTTTTGGGTATGATGGAAGAAGTAGAACATTATCTTGACGGAGTAAAACAGAAAGAACTGGAAAAAGGTGACCATGCTAAATTGAAAAAGATATTAGCCATCCACCCTCGGGTTGAAAAGATCGCACTGAAAGATACCAAGCTCCGCACTTTTATTACCAACGATATTAACCGTGCCGATAAAGCAGCACACGTTTACGACACCACTTACGGCGTTATCCGTGCAAAGAAAGATAACCTTGTAATACTTGACGATTCTATTGTTCGTGGTACTACGCTTAAGCAAAGTATCCTGAGGATCTTAGACAGACTCGGGCCAAAAAGAATAATAGTAGTTTCTTCTGCGCCACAAATCCGTTTCCCTGATTGCTATGGTATTGACATGGCTAAATTAGGCGACCTTATTGCTTTTGAAGCTGCTGTTACACTGCTGAAAGAATCCTTTAAGGACAACCTGTTGGAAGAACTTTATGAAAAAGCTAAAGCACAGGATGAATTGCCTTTAGAACAAATACAGAACCAGGTAAAGGAAATATACAAGCACTTTACAACCGAACAGATATCGGCTAAAATAACAGAGTTATTGCGCCCTAAGGATATTCACGCTGATACCGAGATAATATACCAGAGTATTGATGGCCTGCACCAGGCAATACCTGACCATAAAGGCGATTGGTATTTTACCGGTAACTACCCTACCCCCGGTGGCAATAAAGTTGCCAACCGCTCTTTCATAAACTATATGGAAGGGAAGAACGTAAGGGCTTACTAATAGCTTTCTTTAAACCGATTACGCGAAGTGATTCGCACTTCAGTAGCACCTGCTCCGTATTTTTGGTATGAGCCATCCGAGAATTCTATACCCTCGTATCTCTTCAAAATATCGCGGATAGATTGGCGTAATACCCCATTACCTACCCCGTGTATGAATACGATCTTGGTTATATGCCCATTAATGGCCCTTTCAAGGCTTTCCTGGAAATGATCGAGTTGCAGGCTTAGCTTTTGCTGATTACTCATAGAAAATGAGTGTTCGTTAAGCTTTTCAGCATGCAGGTCGATAACCAACACATCTTTGGCATGAGGCTTGGCTATGGCTTTATGTTTCGTTCTTTCGGCAGGTTCTTTGCGCCTTGCCGTCATTTCAGCCAGCGTAATATCCTTAACCTGAACCAGTTCCTTGGTGTTAACCTCTATTTCAATCCCCTCAAGCTCAATAAGCACTTTTAGGGCTGAAAGTACCTTCGTTACAGTACCTTGGCCTTTTTCATGTAAAAATGCTACCTTGTCGCCTGCTTTAAAGGGCATAATGTTGTAAATTAATGTCAAAATTAATGTATTCTTTTTGGCTAATTAAAATATAATGATTAATATTGCAGCCCTTTTGAAAAAAACATCGTCATGAACCTAGTAAAGTACGTAGAAGAGCAGTTAGTAGTAAAGAAGGCAATGCCTGACTTTAAAGCCGGTGATACAATTACCGTTAACTATAAAATTAAGGAAGGCGACAAGGAGCGTATTCAGCAATATCAAGGCGTTGTAATTCAACGTCGTGGTATGGGAGCTTCTTCAAGCTTTACCGTTCGTAAAGTATCTAATGGCGTTGGTGTAGAAAGGGTATTCCCTACCTACTCTCCTTTCATTGAAAGCGTTGAAGTGAATAAAGAGGGCGTTGTACGCAGAGCTCGTATTTACTACATACGTAATGCAAAGGGCAAAAAAGGCCGTATTGAAGAAAAACAACGTTTAAGCAGCGACGAAATCGCAGCAGCAGCAGCTAACAAAGCAGCAGCAGCTCCGGTAGTTGAAAAAGTATAAGTTTTATTACCTACTATAGAAAAGCCCCTTTTTAGGGGCTTTTTCGTTTTTAGCCCATTACGCATCATCTTTCTCAGCAAAACTCAATAGAGAGAATAAAACATGCAATAAAGGCTATTCTACCTCATTAACAGACATCCTCAAAAACGATTTGATAGAACATCTCTAAACTAAGTAGTTTTCTGTACCAGAAACGCCCTATTGACGCACCCGAAAATAAGCCCTGAAACATATCAACAAAAAGGCTGTTTTGTTGATAAATAAACCATGTTATTTTGCCCGTCATTTGTGCCAAAGAAGCGTCTTTTTTTCTTATATTTGTATGATATAGAAAACACCTAAAATAATACCTGGAATATGAGTGAAAAAACACAACAAATGGTTGATGCAGAATTAGAAAAAGCAGAAGCAAAACGTAAGTCAGGCGAATATTCAGCTGACAGCATTACCGTACTGGAAGGATTAGAGGCTGTAAGGTTACGCCCTGCCATGTATATTGGCGATACGGGCCTTAGAGGACTCCACCATTTGGTATATGAAGTTGTAGATAACTCTATTGACGAGGCACTCGCAGGATATTGCAAGAATATCAATGTCTTTATTCATACTGATAATTCCATTACTGTAACGGATGATGGACGTGGTATTCCGACCGGTATGATGGCTAAGGAAAAGAAATCGGCTCTTGAAATTGTTATGACAGTGCTCCACGCAGGTGGAAAATTTAATAAAGACACATACAAAGTATCCGGCGGATTGCATGGTGTAGGTGTATCTTGCGTAAATGCTCTCTCTATTCACTTAAAGACTGTTGTTCAACGGGAAGGTAAAATATTCACCCAGGAGTATAGTAAAGGCAAACCTTTATTCGATGTTAAAATAATAGGAGACTCAGATAAAACAGGTACTTCACAAACATTCCTGCCCGATAATACCATATTCAGCGAATCAGTTTACCATTATGATATCCTTTCAGCCCGCTTAAGGGAACTGGCCTATCTTAATAAAGGAGTAAGGCTTACCATCACTGATGAAAGAGAAAAAAATGAAAAGGGAGAATTCGTATCTGATTCATTCCTTTCAGAAGGTGGCTTAAAAGAGTTTGTTCTTTATTTAGATGAGAACCGGGAAAAGCTAATACCTGAGCCAATCTACATGGAATCGGAAAAGAACGGTTTTCCTGTGGAAGTAGCAATGCTTTACAATTCATCCTATACGGAAAATCTTCACTCATACGTAAATAACATTAATACCCACGAAGGTGGAACACACCTTGCCGGTTTCCGTAGGGCGCTTACACGCACCCTTAAATCGTATGCTGAAAAATCGGGCATGCTGGCCAAAATGAAATTCGAAATTGATGGTGATGATTTCCGTGAAGGGCTCACAGCTGTTATTTCAGTTAAGGTTGCCGAGCCGCAATTTGAAGGACAAACAAAAACTAAACTAGGTAACAAAGAAGTAGTTGGCGCGGTAGACACTGTTGTTGGCGAAATGCTTAACAATTTCTTAGAAGAGCACCCTAAGGAAGCCAAAATTATAGTTGACAAGGTTATATTGGCTGCACAGGCACGTCATGCAGCTCGTAAGGCACGTGAACTCGTGCAACGTAAAGGAGCGCTTACAGGAGGTGGTTTACCAGGTAAACTGGCTGACTGTTCAGAAAAAGACCCTTTCCAATGCGAACTATTCTTAGTTGAGGGAGACTCGGCAGGTGGAACAGCAAAACAAGGCCGTAATCGTGCCTTTCAGGCTGTATTGCCATTGCGTGGTAAAATATTGAACGTAGAAAAGGCAATGGAATATAAGATATACGAGAATGAGGAAATAAAGAACATTTATACTGCCCTTGGCGTGTTTAAAGGAACCGCAGAAGATCAAAAGGCATTGAACATTGAAAAGTTACGCTACCATAAGATTGTTATCATGTGCGATGCCGACGTTGACGGTAGCCACATTACAACTCTTATCCTCACATTCTTCTTCCGGTACATGAAGGAGCTTATTGAGTGTGGACATATTTACATTGCAACACCGCCCCTCTACCTGGTTAAGAAGGGTAAAGATCAGCGCTATTGCTGGACAGAAGACGAACGCGACCTTGCCGTAAAGGAAATTGGCAAAAACGGTAAGGACAACGTAGGCGTACAACGATACAAAGGTTTGGGTGAAATGAATGCCGAACAATTATGGGAAACTACAATTAACCCTGAATCGCGCAAACTGCGTAAGGTAAGTATTGAAAGCGCTGCTGAGGCAGACCGTATATTTTCAATGCTGATGGGAGATGATGTAGCTCCACGCCGTGATTTTATTGAGAAGAATGCCCGTTACGCAAATATCGACGCATAAACCCTTTTAATACCAATAAAAAAGCCCTGAGCAAATGCTACAGGGCTTTTTTATTACTGGTAAAATACTACTTATTCGTTGGAGTAGTAGTATTTGTTGGAACGGTTTTAGTAGAAGTAGCACTTGCAGGGACACCAGTACTCTTTACTGCCATATCATCCTTGCCCTTTGATTTCTTTACTTTAACCGTTTTTGAATCCTTACTTTTAGCGGCAGCCTCTTTAGCTTTCCCTAAAAGTCCACCCTGCGCAAAAGAATTTGTACTAAACCCTATTAAGGTTAGTATAACGAAAAATGTTTTTATTGTTTTCATGATGTTGAAATTTATAATACGAAGATACTCTTTGATTATGAAGTAAGTATGAATTTATTGCTTTAAAATACTCAAAGCCTGTTGCAGCGGTATTTGCTTGTCTTTAAAGTATGCAACAATAAATGCACCACTAATACCCTCTGCTATTACCTTTTCCTTCATTGCCTTGGCAGCAGTATACTCTGAATAAGGACCAACACTATATCGGGTATTACCTGAGCCCTCTTCATCGAAGGTAAGGTTAGAAAACTTCTTGAACTTGTTCTTCATTTCGCGTGGTGGCTCTCCCTTAAATACACCTAACTGAACGCTGAACTTTATCTGGCTCTTATCCATGGTATTCATTTCATGGGTAACCGAATCACTCAGGTTTTCTTTAACAGGTTTTACGTATGTAGCTCCTGCGCTTGATAGGGCAATTCTTTTTCCATGGAGATATGCCTTGATAAATGCGTCAGAGAATCCTGCTGTTACCAGTTCAGTTTTATATACAGTTGCATCTTTATAATTGGTAAATGAACCCGCAGAATAAGTGAAGTAGCCATTTTCTGTTCTTACTTCAACTAAATTCTTAACACTAGTAAATATGCGTGTACTTGATAATTTATGTCTGTAGGCCCCTAATTGTACACGGTAAACAATTTCACCGGTCTCAGTACTTGCTGCCTTATCGGTTGTAGTTCCTTTATCTGTAACTGCACCTTTATCACTAGTTGCTGTTTTATCAGTTGTAGCTCCTTTATCTGTAGTTGTGCCCTTGTCAGTTGTTATAGCTTTATCTGTTGTTGCGCCTTTATCGCTGGTTGCACCTTTATCAGTTGCTACACTTGTTGAATTGGTATGAATAACCGGCACTGTATGCGCACCATTTGCCGGGTTTGAAACCGCTTTATCTGTAGCCACAAAATCATCTCCCTTGCGGTAAACTATTTTTGTATCTGTAATTCCCTGTTTAGCCAGTTGCTCCTGACGTTTTTTAGCAGCATCGAAATCAACATACTCACCTGCGGTATAAACAGAGGTTGAATCCTTCAACATAGTTGATTTAACATCAGACACACTCAGTATTTTATCCATATCGGCTGCAGGAACGCCTTTAGAGTATCTACCTATCTCTATAGAATATTTCGGGCCAGGGTTATTGTATGCATTACGCGCACCGGGAATCATAGAGCTATCGTAAACCACTTTAGCAAATTGCCCCGTGCTATCCATATACATTAAATACTGTAAGTGCCTTAATGAATCACTTATGGTTGTAGTATCATTCATTGCATATTCATGTACAGTATCAATTATTAGAGAAGCGTCAAGCTTCACTGTATCGTACCTGCTGTCATCAATTTCACCCGGACCACGAGTTGCCCTCGCGCTTGTTAAATCATACCTCAGGCCAACAGCTGTCATTAAAAACATATCATTTCTGGTGGTTCCATGCAAAGGGCCTGAAACGCCCGGGGTAAGGCCATCAATATGGTCGGTGAACGTATAATGCAAGGTTGTTCCAATAGTAAAGTCTGCCTTTTTATTTACATGTATCATAAAGCCCACTCCAATAGGAATAGCAAAGGTTTGCTCTGAATACTTACCCGACCCATCCAAGTTAAGGGACCTGATATCGGTTTCATACGTAAAATCGGGATTCAATACCGTTGCTGTTGACGCATTTGAAGCAGTTTGTGGCAGGCTTCTTACACTTCCATCAGACCAGTAATAGTATTTATTACCATACTGATCGTGCAAGTCAGTAGTTGAAAGAAATTCATATGATTCAATACCTAAAATAAAATAGGGCGAAATGTCTTTATCAGGCAATATTTTATACATAATATGTATACCTCCGCCTTCAATCTGCGATTGAAAATTCCAGTTATATGTAGGAGACCTTTCATACTCCCCTAATGAACCAATAAGGGCATATAAATTAAATTCGAAATGTTTATTTATTTTTTGTGCAAATACAAGATCATATCCCAGCCTGCTTGTAGTTGGGTTTTGGGCATAGCTATTAACCATTTTTACATTGCCGAAATAAGATAACATTCCAATACCTACGCCAATAGTGGGCTTTAATTCAAAGCCAGGTTGTGCAGGCTTAACTTTATTGGTATCGGGTACAATTACAGTGTTCTGTTTGGGTTTGGCAGAGTCAGCTACATAGCCAAAAGCAGATACCTTTTCAGTAGCTAAAGAAAATATAATAACTAAGCTTAATATTACTGAGTAGGCTTTCGGCATATATGATTTACTTACTATTCTTGAGTCCAAATATACGAAATATGCCCTTAAATGTTACTGATACCACTGCTGACTTGTAATCATAAGTGCTTCCTGTACAGTAATTCTCTTACCGGTATTGTACGCCACTACAAATGCATCGGTTACCTTAGGCCTTACGGCATCACGTTTATCGTGGGCATCTTTATACACCTTGTATTTACTTGTAATAAGGTATTTATTCAAGCCATCTTCTGAACGAAGGTCTACCTGTTCAGCTAATTTAAAGAAGCCTTTTACAAAAGATGTGCTTCTCATAGCATGTAATGCCATTACCTGAACAAAGTATGATACACCCGGGCCAGTTGCTGAAGGAATGTGAGAGGTCATACTACCATTGTCAGAACCACCACTTGTTTGGCTTCCACCTGATGTATGATGAGTACCCGCAGTTGTTGTTGTTCCACCATTTGTTTGACTTCCGCCATTTGATTGAGAACCACCGTTCGTTTGCGAGCCACCATTGCTTTGGCTTCCACCGTTGGTTTGAGCACCGCCATTAGAACCGCCATTATTTACTACTACAGCCCCTGCACCACCTACTGTGAAAGTGGTAGCATTTATCTTATAACTGTTCGCGCCGCCATCAGCAACAAATGAGAAGGTACCTGTAACAGACTGAGAACCGCTTGCTGCACTAGGGCCTGCTACTAATTGATAGGTAACAGTAAATACTGAATCTGCCGGAAGGCTGAGCCATACCATTTTCATTTTATTATCTACTAAAGTGAAAGAAGCTGTCTTTTTCTCACCCTCGGTTGCTGTAAAGCCTGCAGGTAGTATTTCCTGCAATTTTGCAAAACCGCTTAAGTTACCCTTATGTACAGTAACACTTACTGTTATACTACCACCCGGTGCAACTGTACCTGTTGACATACTGCGTGTAGCGCTTACGCCTTTTAATGGGGGCTCAGAAGGAGCTGATACAGCAGTTGTAGATTGGCCAGCATCACCACCTGAAGGGGGTGTTGTACTGGTTGTTGTAGATTGTCCGCTATTTCCACCTGATGGAGGAGTGGTGCTGGTTGTTGTAGTAGACGAGCCATTATCTCCGCCTGTTGGTGGGGTTGTGCTGGTTGTAGTCGATTGTCCGCTATTTCCGCCTGATGGAGGAGTTGTGCTGGTAGTTGTTGTAGACGAGCCATTATCTCCGCCTGTTGGTGGGGTTGTACTGGTTGTAGTCGATTGTCCATTATTTCCTCCTGAAGGCGGGGTTGTGCTGGTTGTCGTAGTAGACGAGCCATTATCTCCACCTGATGGAGGAGTTGTGCTCGTGGTTGTAGTAGAAGATCCATTGTCTCCACCTGATGGAGGGGTTGTGCTGGTTGTATTTGTTGCAACGGCACCCGAGCCTATCATTATAGATTGAGGATTAGGGTCTGATTCTGCCTTAACATTATCCACTACATACAGGAATTTACCACCTATTGGTTGACTACCCGATACACTTGCGTCAACCGAAACGGTAAATGATATCTTCATTGTAGCATCGCCAGGCAAAGATGCCCAGATGAACTTTATCGCATTTCCAGAAGAAAGCACGGTAGCACCTTGTTTTTCAACTGCAGTAGCGGTAAAGCCCTGCGGCAGTTCGGCCTGATACTTAGCAAAGCCGGTGGTGCCTCCTTTATTGATTGTTACCTCGACTGTGAAGGTTGAACCTGGGTTAGCTTGTGGGGGAGCCGTTTGTGTTACAGTCACATTAGACTGCATAAATAGTTGGTAAACGAATAACCCTATCAGGTTGAACAGTAGTACGAGGTACTTTATCATATGTTGTGTTTATTGGTCAAAGAAGTAGTCTATTGCATAGTTAATATCTGCTATAGTCAATGTAGACGTTCCGTCAAAAAACTCGTCGATCGCCTCGGTGATCTCCTGCGATGTTATATAACCGTCGTGGTTCTTATCTACAGCACGTATTCTGGCAGGTACTGCGTTAGGATCGTGTTTACCTTTATCGCCATTATCAATACCGGCAACAATTGAGCCTCCGGCATTTGGATTAGCAAAGAAAGCTGCAGCTCTGTCAACTGCTGAAGTATCACGGTTTTGTTCTTTCTTCAATAATTCATCTTCCTGGTCTTTACTTATATCTTTGGTATTAACCTTAACAGTATCTACCTTAACGTCGATCGACTGCCATGGAACATTTGAATAACGGCTTTCATCAACCTTAGGGCTGTTGTCCTTAGGTGTAAAATGGTACTCAATTGTACATACAGAATATAAGTATTTCTCATTTTTCAGGGCAGAGCTTGCGCTACTTGTATTATCTGCTGCTTGGGCAGAGGCAAGGTTCTTATAACCTTCCAGATCATTAGAGAACGTAAAGTAATATGCAGCCTGTACATTCATTAAAATATTATCGGTCAAACGGAATTTCAATCCTACACCCACCGGTATACATAATGTGCCTATTGAGCCCAATGTTGAATCATATTTATAGCTCCTTTGAATTATTTTGGCAGTAGAAATATTCTGTGCTACTTGAGCTTCATTGCGTATACTTCCATCTGTCCAGTAGTAATATGGTTCACCCTTTGCATCACGTGTATCAGCATATGAAGTTCCTGAAAGGAAACTTACACCTGCAAATATGAAAGGAGAAAGAACTGCATCAGGCTTCATTATCAAGCCATCGAAGTGAAGGTTAAGCGTAAGCTCACCCTGAATTACCGTTGCCTGAAAGTTCAGGTTCTTGGCAGGTGTTTCAGATCTTTCGCTGGAAGCTATTTGGCCATACATTCCCTCTAATGCTACTCCAAGGAACATAACAGGCCTTTCTTCTATACCCAGTGAAAAGCCCGTACGCACGGTACTATATGGGGTAACACCACTGCTGTGGTTAATATTTCCGTCAAAATAGGTAACACCTATTCCACCCATGATGGATGGTAGCGCAGAGTGCTTAATGCTGTCTCCTGATGTGTTACTTGTTTGGCTCATTACGTTAACTGATGCTAATGTTAACATTGCGATGGATAAAATTCTTACGTTGCTCATGTGGCTCGTATTAGATGAATCTTTGTTTTCTGTCGACAAAACTGAACTTTCTGTCCATCGCAAATATAATCATTTTAAAACTTATTACAGCAAAAGTACTTGCGATAAATGCGTGAAATCCTTTAGTACAGTTGCACTTACTAACAGCATAATGTTAAGAAGCACATACATCTCGTACCCGAATATGGCTTGTATGGCTGTTTACATGGGGTAAACAGAATGTTACACATATTAGCACATTTAATTGTATTTTCGCGTTTATAATTATAGATAGTATGGAAAAATATAACGTTGTTGTCATCGGTTCAGGCCCAGGTGGATACATTGCCGCAATACGTTGCGCACAGCTGGGAATGAAAACCGCTATCATAGAAAAATACAGTTCACTGGGTGGTACATGCCTTAATGTGGGCTGCATTCCGTCGAAAGCATTATTAGATTCATCGGAGCATTATTACAACGCCGCACATAATTTTACCACGCATGGTATTGATATAAAAGATTTGAAAGTGAATATTGCGCAGATGATAAAACGCAAAAGCGAAGTGGTAAAACAAACCTGCGACGGCATTTCATTTTTGATGAAAAAAAACAAAATAACCGTGTACACCGGTGTAGGAAGTTTTGCGACGAAGAATATTATTTCTATAGATAACAACGGAAAGAAAACAGAAATAGAAACGGAGAAAACAATTATAGCAACAGGATCGAAACCGTCGAGCTTGCCAGGCATAACAATCGATAAGCAACGCATCATTACATCTACCGAAGCATTGAGCTTAACCGAAGTACCAAAGAACTTAATAATTATTGGCGGCGGAGTTATAGGATTGGAATTAGGATCGGTTTATGCACGCCTGGGTGCAAAAGTGAAAGTGGTAGAATTTACCGATGGCATTATAGGCACCATGGATCGTGGGCTTGGTAAAGAATTACAAAAGGTATTGCAGAAAGAAGGATTTGAGTTTTACCTGAAACATAAAGTAACAGCTGTAACCACAAAAGGAAAAGAAGTTACCATAACTGCCGACGACCCGGATGGCAAGAGCGTTTCATTTAAAGGAGATTATTGTTTAGTTGCTGTTGGCCGTCGCCCTTATACCGATGGATTAGCATTGGAGAAAGCGGGCCTTACCAAAAACCAACGCGGCTTTATTGATGTGAACGACCATCTCGAAACTACTGTGCCGGGCATTTATGCTATTGGTGACGTTGTGCGTGGTGCTATGTTAGCACATAAAGCTGAAGAAGAAGGCGTATATGTAGCAGAAAGTATTGCAGGCCAAGAGCCGCATGTAGATTATAATTTAATACCCGGTGTAGTTTATACATGGCCTGAAGTAGCCAGCGTAGGCCAAACCGAAGAGCAATTGAAAACTGCCGGTGTAACCTATAAGGCAGGTAACTTTCCATTCAAAGCGAGCGGACGTGCACGTGCCAGCGGTGACCTCGACGGATTTGTAAAAGTACTTACCAATGCAGCTACCGATGAAATTTTAGGCGTACACATTATTGGCCCGCGTGCGGCAGATATGATCGGCGAAGCAGTAGTAGCTATGGAATACCGCGCATCGGCCGAAGATATTGCACGTATATGCCATGCCCACCCTACCTTTTCAGAAGCTATAAAAGAAGCTTGCCTGGATGCAACAGGGAAGAGAGCGCTTAACATGTAATGAATCAGAGGTAAGGGATAAGTAGTAAGGAATAAGTATTTGAATTACATGACAAAAGGCAAAATAGGAATATTATTAGTCAATTTAGGAACACCCGACAGTCCAGAAACTGTAGATGTGCGCAAATACCTAATTGAGTTTTTGAATGACGGACGCGTTATAGATATACCTGCCTGGCGACGGAAATTGCTTGTTAATTTAATTATAGCACCTACTCGCGCATCAAAATCAGGGGCGCAATACAAACAAGTGTGGACCAAAGAAGGGTCGCCGTTAATGGTATATAGCCAACGGCTGGCCAATAAAATGCAAAAGCACCTTGGCCCCGACTATGTGGTTGAACTGGCCATGCGTTACCAAAACCCACCTATACAAAAAGCTATAGACAAACTGTTAGGCAACCAGGCAGTAGAAAAACTAATAGTTGTTCCCCTCTACCCTCATTATGCATCGTCGAGCACGGGCTCAACTATTGAAAAGGTAATGGACGTTATTAAAAGTAAAGAAGTGGTGCCGCATACAACTATAGTAGGGCCGTTTTTTAATAATCAGCACTTTATAAATGCATTTGCCAATATTGTAAAGCAGCAAAATAAACTTGAAGAGTACGATCACTTTTTATTCAGCTATCATGGCCTGCCCGAGCGACACATTTTAAAGAGTTCGGCACAATGCGGCATGAATTGCCAGTTGAACGATTGCTGTAGCACCTTTAGCCCTGCCAAATTTTATTGTTATCGTGCCGAGTGTTTCGAAACCACCCGATTGCTGGTATCTGCACTGGGCATAAAAGAAGGTACTTATACCACCACGTTTCAATCGCGCCTTGGGCGCGACCCATGGATAAAGCCATACACCGATAAGGTTATTGAGGAAAAGGCTAAGGCGGGTGTTAAACGCATATTGGCTTTTTCGCCTGCGTTTGTGGCCGATTGCCTCGAAACCCTTTTTGAGATACGCACTGAGTACAATCATCTTTTTCAGCAACATGGGGGTTCTCATTTACACCTGGTCGAGTCTCTTAATGATTCTGACATTTGGGTTGAGGCTTTGGGTAAAATCATACTTTCTAATTAATAATCAAGCAATTAGGAGTCGCGAATTCACTTTTTAGAGTTGTAAACTACAGGATTTATAACGTAAGAAGGTAAGATTGCTTCGTACCTTGCAATGACGGGAATAACACCCCTGCCAAAAAAGATAAAAAAAGAGGCTAAAGGGTATTGCGAAAGAGAAATAATATTATCTTTGCAATCCATTTTTAAAAAACATGAACAAAAGCAAGCAATACGAGACCATTTTTATTCTGACCCCTGTACTAAGTGAGGAGCAGACCAAGGAAGCGGTAGATTTTTACCGTAAAACCCTTAAGGACAGTGGTTGTAAGATAGTAACCGAAGAACATTGGGGACTAAAGAAACTGGCGTATCCGATCCAGAAAAAGAGCACAGGTTTTTACCATGTGTTTCAATTTGAAGGACCTGGAACTATTGTTAAGGACCTGGACGTTGCTTACTACCGTGACGAACGCGTATTGCGCTACTTAACCGTATCGCTTGACAAGCATGCTATTGCTTACCTTGAAAAGAGGAAGCTTAAGTTTGGTAAAGGCAAAGAAGGCGACCACAAGAAGAAAGCAGAATCTACATTAAATTAATATAAGCAGTCATGGCAGAAAACACATCAGCAGCAAGTAACGAAGTACGCTACCTTACTCCTCCTCCAATTGAGGTGAAGAAGAGCAAATATTGCCGCTTTAAGAAATATGGTATTAAATATATCGACTACAAGAATCCTGACTTTTTGAAGAACTTCATTAACGAACAAGGTAAATTATTACCTGTACGTATTACAGGTAATTCATCGAAATACCAACGTAAAGTAGCACAAGCTGTAAAAAGAGCTCGCCACATGGCATTGCTTCCTTTTGTAGGCGATCTTATTAAATAATATTAAAGCACAACATAAGTCATGGAAATTATCCTTACTAAAGACGTAGAAAACTTAGGCATACAGTATGACCTTGTAAAAGTGAAACCAGGCTATGCCAGGAACTTTTTGATACCAAGAGGCCTTGCACAAGTTGCAACAGAAAGCAACCGCAAACAATTGGCTGAAATTATTAAGCAAAGAGCACACAAGGAAGAAAAATCGAGGACCGATGCTACCAACATGGCTAAGAAACTTAAGGACTTAGTTGTTAAGGTTCCGGCTAAGGTTGGCGAAAACGGTAAAATATTTGGTTCAGTTAACTCTATTCAATTAGCTGAAGCTATTGCCAAGCTTGGTTATGTAGTTGACAGAAAGAACATAAGCCTGCCTACCGATTCTATTAAGACTGCAGGTAAGTATTCTGCTAACGTTAAGCTTTACAAAGAAATAGTTACTACAATGGAATTTGAAGTAGTTGCTGAGTAATTAGCTAACCAGTAAAATTGAAAAATCCCCTACTGAAAAGCAGGGGATTTTTTATTTAAGTAAATATATTTAACTAATTGATTATCAATGTAATTTTAGAATTCCATTGAAGTCTGACTTGGACCACGTTTTTTAGGCTTGTCTTCCTTTGTTTTTTGTGATGGTTCCGGTAGGCTTGACTTAGCGGCTCCTCCTCCGGTAGGTTTAGCTACAACTACCTTAGGCTTTACAGGTGCTGCCTCCAATTTCGATTTTAATTGCTCCATTGGCGACTCGCCACTATCCTCATCAAAATCCAATAATTCTTTAGGCGTGGCAGGAGTATTTGGTTTTGCTGGTGCCTCGTCCTTAGGTGCATTTGGGTCTCCAATAAACTCAACTTCCTTAATACGGGTATAGTTCAATGGCTTACCAAGCGCCTTCATACCCATAATAGGTATATGCTCGTCCATGTTCAATTTAAGGTCTGGCAACTCTTTGCCCTTCTCCTTACTGAACTTTATCTCTGCTATCGGGTGCTTAATATCAGTTACAGCTTCTAATTGTGAGGCATCAGTCTCAGATATAAATTTGATCTTCTTATCAGTCACCTCAGGCACAAAACGCTTGATATAATACTTCTTCTTCTCGCCTTCCCAATATGCTGCAGTAATTACCTGCTTATCATCGAACTTGGTAATAAGGACCATGTCTTCCTCAAAATGCGATGTCAGCTCGAAACTGCTTAACCTATAGTTCCCATCCTGGGTCATTACCAGTATCTTTTCTTCTCCTGAGAACTCACCTATAAAGGTTCCGCGTTCATCAGTATTCAGGCGGTGTACAGTATCATCGTACCATATCTTTTGTGCACTGAGTGTTGACACACCTTTCTCCTTCTGCTGAACTTTGCGCACAGGGTACTTGGTAACTATATTGCCCATTGCGTCGCGGCCTTTAATAGCCAGGTCAGCAAAATTCACATCGAATATTTTAACCCGTGCAGTTGTTGTAGCCTTCAGATTCACGGTTACCACTTCTGCTTCTCCATTCGGATTAGCAGTAAAGTAAAGCACTTCAGAACCTTCATTGCCGCGTGAAAGAGCATATTCTTTATCGCGTATGATTGAAGTAACAGCAAAGCGCTTCATAAATGTTGCGCCCTTTGTGCCATCGCGATATACTAAGTTATATATAGTACGCTCATCGTTACGCTTAAAGGTATTGATATAGATTATGTCCTTTCCTACAAAAGCTTTTTCAGCAACACGGGTGACTAACATAGTTCCATCTCTGCGGAAAACAATAATATCATCAATATCGGAACAATCGCATACAAACTCATCCTTACGCATGCTGTAACCGGCAAAACCTTCTTCGCGGTTTACATACAGCTTTTGGTTCGATGCTGCTACACTTGTAGCCACAATAGCATCAAATGATTTTATCTCAGTCTTACGCTCTCTTCCTGTTCCGTATTTCCTCTTAAGCTCTTTATAATATTCAATTGCATATTCGGTAAGGTTATCCAGATTATGCTGTACTGCTTTCAATTCATCAAGTATTTTCTTCATGAACTCCTCAGCAATAAAACTATCGAACTTCGATATCCTCTTGATCTTTATTTCAGTGAGCCTAATAATATCTTCTCTTGTAATTTCACGTGGGAATTTCTTCTTATGTGGTTTCAACCCTGCTTCAATGGCTTCTAATACTTCTTCCCATGTTTCGCAGTTCTCGATATCCCTATATATGCGCTTCTCAATAAATATTTTCTCTAGTGAAGCAAAGTGTAACTGTTCTGTTAAATCATGCTTTTTAACTTCCAGCTCCTTTTGCAATAAACCCAAGGTACGCTCAGTTGCAATCTTCAGCATTTCACTTACACCTATAAAGCGCGGCCGTTGGCCTTCAATTACACAGGCATTGGGTGAAATAGAAAGGGCGCAATCAGTAAATGCATATAGCGCATCAATAGTTTTATCAGGCGATACACCGGCAGGCAAGTGAATTAATATTTCAACATTCTCAGCAGTATTATCTTCTATGTTCCTTATCTTGATCTTACCTTTTTCGTTAGCGTTTATTATAGAATCTATCAACGATGAAGTCGTAGTTCCGAAAGGAATCTCTGTTATAGTAAGCGTCTTTTTGTCAGTAACAACAATCTTGGCTCTAACCAATATCTTACCACCCTTCATTCCATCATTGTAGTTGGACATATCAGCCATACCACCCGTAGGAAAATCAGGATATATATGCGGTTTAATGCCCTTCAACACCTTGATAGAAGCATCTATAAGCTCATTAAAGTTATGCGGTAATATCTTACAAGCCAAACCAACTGCTATACCTTCAGCCCCTTGGGCTAAAAGCAAAGGGAACTTAACAGGTAATAAAACAGGTTCTTTATTTCTACCATCGTAACTGGCCTGCCAAACGGTAGTATCTGCATCAAATACAACATCTAATGCAAACTTTGAAAGGCGGGCCTCAATATAACGTGGAGCAGCAGCAGAGTCGCCAGTGAATATATTACCCCAGTTTCCCTGCATATCTATCAACAGGTCTCTCTGACCCAATTGAACCATTGCATCACCAATAGAAGCATCACCATGCGGGTGGTACTTCATTGTATTACCTATAACATTAGCAACCTTATTGTATCGTCCATCCTCCAACTCATTCATAGAATGCAGGATACGTCTCTGAACAGGCTTTAAACCGTCCTCAAGGGCTGGCACAGCACGTTCCAGAATAACATAGGAGGCATAGTCTAAAAACCAGTTCTGGTATAGCTGGGGAAGATGCGTAACACGAGATGATTCTATACCATCTGTAGTGCCACCATTATCCTCATTACCAGACGATTCATTGCTTGAACTCTCGTCGTCTTTTCTTCCTTTATCTTCCGTCATAGGTTAAAAGTGGCGCAAAAATAAGCTTTTGCGTATGCTGTAGAGGGAAATGAATGAATAAGATTTAAACAGGCCCTTGTAATTTACCAACAAAAGGCCTCAATTTACCTTGAAATGACCATTTTCCTGGTCACAGATGACCCATTTACCTCCAATGAATAGAAATATACCCCCGGGAGGAATTGTCCGGAACTAAGACTTATAGAATACTGACCAGGGGACACCTTGCTGTATTTATTCTCCAAAAGCTTTCTGCCTGTTATATCAGAAACGCTAAAATCAATATCCGATACATTTTTTAAGTTATAACTAACCAAGGTAGTATTTGTAAAAGGATTGGGAAAATTCTGGGTAATACTAAAATCATCGTTCTGCAATTCATTTATTCCAAGTGGCACGGTTGTAATCATTGCATATACATTAATGTTCTGAAAATATGAAGCTCCATCTGACCCGCCTGAAAAAACACTATCACCTGTGCAACTATAATACAACATATTACCATTACTTGTAGGATATAAGCCTACAGATGAATACTTATTATATTGAATAAAGCTATTGGCAGTAAAGCTACCTTTTGAGTCCTGCACCTTAGAGAAATTACTTGGTTCGGCTAATGTATATATTCCGCCATTGCAAGAACCAACAAAGCTTCCGTAGCCGTAAATAAACCAACAACTGTCAACCTTGGCACCATAATACTTTACAGTAACTGCAAACCTTGTGCCTGAAGACAAATCATAGTTTTCAGGTATTTTAAGGTAATTAATAACCAAATTACTGTTCGTATCACCAATTTGCACGCCAATTATCTTGGAATCCATTAGCACTGTTGATATCGGATAACTCATTGAATTAACAAGGTTCAATTGGACCTCTAGTGTATCATTTACACCACTATGGTTAACATGAACTAATGGTATTATAAGGGTATCTATAAATAAATGATCTATGGAATCAGGAGAGAAAGATCTTTTCGAATATGGATCAATAAGGCTATCAAAAGCAACGGCAAAGTAGTTTATTACATAATAATTGCCAGCTGAACTGTCAGCAGGATAGGAATAGTTCATATTCATCAGCTGAGTTTGGTTTCGGGTATAATTAGAAGAACCCCAAGCTTCAGCATCAGCAGAATCGTAATTAATTACTATAATATTCGAATCACCACCCAATTGGAAAGGTTTATGCAGCACTGAAGTTCTCTGCACTGATTTTTCAATGGGTCGAATTGCATTAATATCCTGGCTGAAAACATTAATAGCTACAACAGATAAAAAGAACATTAGCAATCGCCTGCATCTTACAGCTTTAAACAATGTTTTTGCCCTTTTCATGTATACAAATGTACCTTTCTTAATTGATAAATACCCAATGATATAAAAAAGAAAAGCCCTCCATATTATGGAGGGCTTTCAAAATTAAACCAAACTTTTATTACTCAGTAATGATCATCTTCTTAGTAACTGTAGTACCGTTTACATCAAATGTGTAGAAATATACACCTGGTGTAAATTCAGTAGCACTAAGACTAATTACGTGCTGACCTGGAGTAGAATTAGAATATGTATTGTTAATCAAAGTCCTACCTGTAATATCCGAAACAGTGAAAACAACATCAGATGATTTTGTTAAGCTGTAAGAGATATTTGTTGTCTTGTTGTAAGGGTTAGGATAGTTTTGACCAACTGAAAGACCATTATTATTAATGGTATTTACACCATCAATATTAACAGAAAGCTCAGCAAATATTGCCATATCCTGGTATCCGTTTGAACTAACAATGGTATTAGAACCAGAAGTACATTGCTGTCCAAAATAGTCATCACCACCTAAATAGGTATTGGTAGGATAAGCATAGGTCTGTTTACCCGGCATTGTCAAAATTGGATTTGTTGAAGCAGGCTTAGAAGCAGAAATATACTGCCAGCCGGTCAAGAAAGTATTAGCATTTAATTTAACAGTGCCTTTAATTGAATCTAATGCTGCATTCAACTTATATACACCCGCAACACCTGCACCAATCTTGGTTGTGTCAGGGAATGCGCTGTTACCACCACATGTTGAAGTAGGGAAACCATATAAGAAACCACAAGAGTCTCTGTGATTAGAACCTGAAAAATATTGAACTGTTACAGCAAAAGGACCATTAACTGATAAATTCGGGGCTAGTTGCAACTCATATCCAGCTAACCAGCTTTTACCTTTACCTGATAAACCGGTATCTTGAATAATTGATTGAGACCAAAGTACAGTTGCGTTTGGTGCATTTCCAGTAACACCATTAATCTGAACAATTAAAGTATCATTCATTCCAGAAACGTTCTGTTGGCCTATTGGAATAAATAATGAATCTACAACTACTCCATTAAAAAACTTAGGGTTACTGCTGTTATAGAAGCTATAAGTAGTGTTCGAGCCAGCATCAATAATTTGACTAAATACTACACCTGCAGAGCGAATCAAAGTATTGTTACCATTACCTGCAGTAGGACCAGGAGTACCTGTATCCGCCATACCATAACGGCCATTAAAATCCTGAATATAACCAGGTTGTCCAAGAGAAGGAGAACCACTGTATCCTAATGTATATTGGTTCGCTAATAATGAATCGCTATAAGGATAGTCCAAAAATGCATAAACATTAGTACCACCACCTGTTGGCTTATGGTTCATATGCTTAGCCATAGAAACAGCTGTCTTAATTTTGGTAGGACTCTTCTTAGTAACCTTTTGGGTCACCTGTGCACCTGCTCCAATTGTCAATAAAGACAATCCGCAAACAGCTACTAAATTGTAAACTTTTTTCATAGTTTTTGGTGTTAATTTTTTTGTTTGAGCAGCTAAAGTAGGTATATTTTTGACATGCGATATCTTTTTTTACACCTTTTTTGTTAACATAACATAATCTATATGTTAAAATTAGGTATTCCCCACTTACCCTGCACCTTCATCACCTGTTCAATAATATCTCGCACACAGCCTTTTCCACCGTCTTTATCTGAAATATAGAGCGATATCTCCTTTATTTCCGGTACGGCATCTTTTGGGCAGGCAGGCACCCCAACTTTACTCATCACCTCATAATCTATCAAATCATCTCCCATATATAAGATTTCATCGA
>Ga0206856_10045_pt1 | contig 39902 bp, 28 predicted proteins | sample Alteio_BWOrgCont_48_FD_152630 | JGI IMG/M metagenome (GOLD analysis project Ga0206856, IMG submission 152630) | Enriched cells from forest soil in Barre Woods Harvard Forest LTER site, Petersham, Massachusetts, United States -... | ecosystem: Environmental > Terrestrial > Soil > Temperate forest >...
ATAAAATACAAAGATAGAGGCACGTGATTGCCAGGTGGGGCAGGGTCGTTAACAAAGCTGCATTGAGCCGTTTTTTAAGGGGACTTTCGCCCTTTTTTAAAAGGGCGATCGACAGGATTGCCGGTAAAAAAAAGAGCCCGATTTCGTAGGTCATGAGAGCGCAGCCGTAGAGCAAAGAGCTTAGGATTAAATAACGTGAGTCTTTCTTCTTTTCCAAATGCAAGGAGAGCGCGAAAAAGCTGCCTGCTATATATAAAAACTGAGTCTGAAGAAAAGGCGCATAGCCACCCATGGGATCATAGGGGCTTCGCATTTGAAAGCTGGCCCCCAGGATCACGAGCAACAGCGAACAGAGCGCTCGAGACCCCGTCCATTTGAAAACCATCCAACCCATCAGCGCAATATCGGCTACGACCGTCAGCATGTGCATGCAACGCGAGAGCAATAGGTTTTGAAAAATCCCGTGGAACTCATAGGTTTGGAGCCATCCCAGAGGGTAGAAGCGGCCTACGTCGTTCATCCACTGTGAATTAATTCGAAGCGCAAACTCAAATAACGGAATTCCGGCTCGCCGACAGACGATCGCTACCTGACTATTGAGACAGTCGTCGGCAAAAAAACCGGCGTTTAAATACGGAAACAGCGTAGACACGACAAAGATCAGGCACAGAGGAATAAATAAAAGGCGAAAGCGGTTTTTAGGGCCGTGTGTCACGCGGTATTCCTTCATAAAGATCAGACAGAGGGTAATAGATCACTCCTATATTGAATTTGGAAATCCTACAAAGGGATTCAAATTCATCTTGAATTAAAAGGATTGACCCTCTACGGTTCGTTTCCAAAGGTTCTTCCCGAATGCACTCAATGCACCCGATTCAAAAGACGCAAAAAGTTTCGTTACGATCTTCGTTTGCTTTTCTCCTTCTTTTGCCCACGTTTTTGATTACCGCTTTGATTGTAAAGATTGCTCCTCATTTTGTGGTGCATCCGGATCCTGCAAAGATCGTAGAACTCTTTATTCCGGAAGCCGCGGCGAGTTGTGTTCCGAAACCCGGAGAAGTGGCCGCATACATCGCTTCGGTTTTTTTCCCGCCGGTGTTGTATTACTTGTTTTGTAAATTCGGTTTGGCGACATTGAGTGTAAATCTCGGGCGCCGGCGTGCGAATGTGCCACTCCTAGCCGCCGCGATTCTCGTACAGATAGGTGTCGCGTTTTTTATCGTGCAAAGCTGGAACGCTCAACTGGGTATAGCTGGTGTTTTTACATTGGCCGAAGTGAACTTCGCACGCTCGTTCACGGCGATTGTTTTTTTAGTCTTCCTTTGGATGTGTTTTAAAGAGCGTGTTCATTTCAAGATACCTAAATTATTTTCTTGGAGTGCGGCCCGGGAGAATCTGATTTCGTACAGTCTTGTTTCGGTACTGGTGGTGACATACTCGTTGGCGACTATTTACACTGAAGGTAACTTTAGCCACGCCTATCCTTTGATTACCGCTCACTACGCTCACTGGGTAGCGGAGTTTGAGTCAGTCCTGATTGGGAAAACACCGTTAGTGAATCTTTTCCCCCAATATTGTAACTTATTAGGCCTTCTTTTGTTGCCTGTTTTTAAGATATTTGGAATTGGCCCGTTTTCGTTCACCTTGGCGATGACGGGGCTAAGTGCGTTAGGATTGATGCTTGTGTTTGCGACCTTACGAAAACTGACCGGTCGCTCTTTGATCGCAATGCTCCTGTTCGTTGCTTTTATTGGGATTGCAGAATACGAGCCGTCTTACGGTAGTTTTCAATACATGGCTTTGTGGCCAATTCGATGTTTTGGTCCGAGCGTGGCTTTTTATTTTTTATCTCGCTATCTCGATCGTCCCGGTACTCGGAGTGCGTTTGTTTTGTTTATTGTGGCTGTCTCGGTTGCATTGAATAATTTGGAATTTGGACTTCCCGCTCTGGTCGGAGTGACGGCCGCCTATTTTGCGACCGCCGGCGAGTCGGTAGTCCCCAGCTGGTCTGAGTTACGACGAATGGTTCCGCCGTTTGTCGGTGCAGTGTTTTCAGTGGTGTTTGGCTACATCGGATTATGTTTTTTGCGTACGGGTGAGATACCTAATTTCAAATATCTCGTTTTTTACCAAAAGATTTTTGGTCTCTATGGTCTGATGAGTTTGCCCACGCCTCATCGTGGTTTACAGTGGGTTTTTTACCTGACGTATGTGGGTGCTGTGTTGTTTGCTATTTACCTGATTGAGTTTAAGGAGCCGCCCTTTGCTGACCATGAGCCTAAAGTTGCACGACAAACTCGATTGAACGCGGGTCTACTTTTATTCACGGGGATCTATGGTGCTGGTAGTTTGATGTACTATGTGAACCGCTCTCATCCTCTTGTTCTGGAGGGGCTGTTTTGCGTATGGGGGCTTTGCTTTGCAGTGATCGTTTCTGTGTTATACTCGTCTTTTTATTCACTACTTGGCTCTGCGTTGAAGTGGCTGTGCGCCGTTCCTCTTTTAATTTTATCCTTTACGTATGCACTTTGCTTGACCCCTTTGGTGAGGATCCCAAATCCGGTAAAAGAGATGGGCAGATTTAAGATCCACGACGATTTTCCGACGGTGCGCCGACAAGCAATGACGGAGTATCTGCTTGCCCACACGACTCCTCATGAGAATATCGCAATGATGATTCATACTGCGAACGGTGTTTTGGAGGCCACCCAGCTAGTGGACGTGGTGCCGTTCCCTCATCCGGGTGCAATGATGCTGAAGTCCCAAGTTCGTCAATCAATGGATGCGATTAATCAATTTAAAGTCAGGAAGGTTTTCGGGGCCGCGCAATACTTGGGCAATTTTCACGATTTGTTTCGGGAGTCCGGTTTCAAGCTGAAGGAAGTCGTGAGTTTAAAAAACGCTTATGCTCCTCTCGAGTATTGGGAAAGGGAGTAGCTTCGGTGGCGAAGTTAAGTGGAGGATCATCGACGTTTCGTCCCGCATTGGGGTATCTTCTCCTGGTTCCGACTTTTCTAGTCACGGTTCTTTTTGTTAGGCTCGCGCCGTATTTGGTTCGCCAACCGGATTTAAGGCTGATTCCCGAATTATTTATTCCGGCGACAGCTCGATATTGTGCTCCTAAGGTTGCGGAGGTGGCCGCATACGTTGCTTCTGTCTTCACTCCTCCCATCGTGTTTTACGGTTTTTGTAGGTGGGTCAAATCCGATTTGGCGCGAGCAAGGGGCGCCCTAGGTCGGTATATAGCGCACACGAATAGACCCGCAGTCGTTACAATTGGACTGCTTCAAATTGGATTTGTCTTTTTCCTTTTACAGAATTGGTTTTCCCAGTTGAAGGTCGAGAGAGTTTTTTCGGACTACGAAGTTTTGACGGCGGCGGGACTCATGGTAGCAGTGCTTATCGTTTCCTTCAGTCAACCCGTGATGGGTTGGTTGCGAAGGATACCGTTTCAAAATGGATTTTCGCTGGGTGTCGCTCTCGTTTTAATCGGGATGTATTCGTTGCCGACGGTTTATACGGAGGCAAACCTTCCGTTGGCGCATCAGCTGGTGTTGGATCATTACCACCACTGGGTGGGCGAGTTTGAAGCGATTTTACTTGGGAAAACGCCGCTCGTAGACGTCTTCCTTCAATACACGAACTTGTTGGGTCTGTTGGTTCTTCCTGTTTTTAAGATCTTTGGCATAGGGGTTTTGTCGTTTACTTTAACATTAACGGTATTGAGTGCGGTGGGTTTGCTTTGTATCTACTTTGCTCTTCGAAGCTTCACCGACGGGCCGCTCGTTACGCTTGCGCTTTTTGTAGCCTTTCTTGGTATCAGTGAGTACTTACCCATTTCGGGCGCTTTTCAATATCACGCGCTTTGGCCGATACGGGGGTTTGGGCCGGCAGTGGCCGTTTATTTTTTGTCCCGCTATCTGCTCAGGCCTTCTCGCAGTCGTGCGGTGATGATGTTTATCTTTGCGTCGTTGGCGGCGCTCAATAATTTGGACTTCGGATTGCCGGCGTATGTGGGGGTCTTGGCCGCCTATCTTGGGACGGCAGGGGCGTCCGCGTTTCCTCCGCGTGCAATGATTCGGCGACTTATCGGTCCCCCCGTCATTGCAGGGATTGCTGTTTTGGCTGGATTCACTTTGTTGTGTTGGATTCGTGGCGGGCGGTTGCCTGATTTCAAATACCTTTATTTTTACCAAAGGATTTTTGGTATTTATGGGTTCTTTTCGGTGCCAACCCCTTATCACGGACTTCATAGAATTATGTATTTGAGCTACATCGGGGCCGTTTTGTGGGCGATCTATCTCCTTGAGTTCGGCGAAGACCGCCGCTCCGCCGGTATGCTTTTGTTTTGCGGGATTTACGGCGCTGGAAGTTTTATGTATTACGCGAACCGCTCGCTCCCCCCTGTGATGGAAGGTTTGTTTCCGATTTGGGGTTTGTGTTTTGTCGTGCTTTTTTGGACTCTCTATCGGTTTGCTCGCGACGCTTATTGCCGCTCACCGGTTTTACCATTTAGATGGGTTTATCCTGTTCCAGTTGCTTGCTTCGCTTTTGCTTATGGCCTGTGTCTCGTCAATTTGGCGAAGATGCCGACACTTGGGCAGGAGTGGGAGAGGTTTCAACTCCACGATCCATCGATCTCCAATCGTCGTGAGGCGATGACTCAATATCTTTGGGCTCACACGGTTCCGAATGAACCCGTTGCGCTCCTGGTGCGATACCCCAATGGGGTTTTAGAGGCGGCTCATGTTGAGGATGTCGTACCTGTTCCACATCCAGGTGCTATATTTTTTAAGTCTCAAGTACGCGAGACGATGGACGCAATCTTAAAGCGTGGCGTGAAAAAGGTATTTGGCGAGGAGCAATATTTGGTGGACTTCGCCGAGATGTTGCGTGGATCAGGATTTGCGCTCAAGGAGACGGTCAATTTGGAGAATGCCCCCGGTCCGTTGGAGTTCTGGGAGAGACCCTGATTTTCACCTGGTATTAAGCAAGAGTTTGGCCTTGAATTTGGGTATCGAACACCCTAGAGTTCTGTTCACCAATGAACCAGGGGCAATTGTCGCTTAGAGCTGTGATCGGTTATTTTCTACTGGTCCCGACGGTTCTTCTCGCCGCACTTTTTACGCGAATCGCGCCCGTTTTCGCGCGAAGACCAGATCTATCGAAGATCAATGAACTTTTTATACCCGCCACCGCGGGAGGATGTGCGCCGAAACCAGCCGAGATGGCCTCCTACTTGGCGGCGGTTTTTGTCCCTCCGGTGCTTTTTTTTATATTCTGTCGGATAGCAAAACGGCGATTCTTTTTGACGTCACCTGATCCGCAGTTACGTAATGCTACTCATCGCTTTGGAGCGACTCTAGGCATTGTTCTACTTCAGGCCATAGTGGGGACGGTTCTTTGGCGGAGTTGGTTCGCGCAGTATGACGTCGAAAGAGTATTTTCTCACACCGAAGAGTTGGTCATGTTTCGTTTTTGCGCGGTCGCTCTGATTGTTTTTTCGATCAGGATGACTGGCAGATTATTTAAATGGCCGATATTTGCGAGAAACATTGGCGTGCGGGTGAGGAGGCTTGTCGTTCGGGAGGATTTTTCTCTTGCCGTCGCGCTAGTTTTTATCGGGCTGTACTCACTGACGGCGATATATACGGAATCGATCTTCCCTCGAGCTCACCCGTTAGTGATTGGTCATTATCATCATTGGGTAGCGGAGTTTGAGGCAGTGCTGCTCGGCAAGACTCCTCTGGTGGATGTGTTCCCTCAATATACGATCTTGCTTGGTCTATTGATGCTTCCGGTCTTTAAGATATTCGGGATTGGCGTTTTAGCTTTTACTCTTTCTATGACTGTGCTGAGCGCTGTGGGGTTGCTGTGTATTTATTTTTCCCTACGGAACCTCACTCAGAGCCCGTTGCTTGCTTTGCTGTTGTTCCTGGCTTTTATCGGCATTAGTGAGTATCTGCCGCTTTCGGGTGCTTTTCAGTATTTGGCGCTTTGGCCGATCCGATGTTTTGAGCCGGCGTTGGCGTTTTATTTTTTATCCCGCTATTTGGTGCGCCCCTCTGCGCGTCGAATGACGGTCTTGTTTTTCGTCGCATCGCTCGTTGCACTCAATAATTTAGATTTTGGTATGCCCGCTTTTGTCGGGGTTCTTGCTGCTTGTTTGGCGACTGTGAGTGACTCTGTGATTCCGTCTTGGCGGGATTTTCGGCGGGTCGCCTCGTCGTTGCTGGGTGCAGCGTCGGTAGTTTTTCTCGGATTTGTCGGGATTTGTTTTCTGCGTTCGGGGCATTTTCCGAACTTGAAGTACTTGTATTTTTATCAGAGCGTGTTCGGGGTTTACGGTTTCAATGCCGTTCCGACGCCACATGCGGGTTTGCATTGGGCGCTTTTTCTCACCTATATCGGGGCCGTTTTGTGGGCAATCTATCTTCTTGAGCTGAAAAGCAAGAGCTCCGAGCAGATGAAAGCGGAAGTCAAGCTTGATGCGGGGATGCTTTTGTTCTCGGGTATCTACGGGGCCGGAAGTTTTATGTATTATGTGAACCGCTCGTTACCGCCAGTACTTGAGGGGCTGTTTCCCGTTTGGGGTCTTTGTTTTGCGGTTTTGTCGTGGGTCCTTTATCGTTCGGCACGTGATACTTTTGCGGTCAATCGATTGCACTCTCGGCTCGGTTACACCTGGCCTGATCAAGTGATCTATGTGATTCCGTTTGTGCTCTTTGTTTTTGCGTTTGGTTTATGTTTGGCGAATCTTAAAAAGATGCCTACGCTTGCGGACGAAATCGCGAAGTTTAGCGTCAACGATCCCTATTTTATTTCCCGTCGGGAGGCGATCACTCAGTATCTTCAATCGCACACGACTTCGGGCGAGGTGATCCTTCTGATGATTCGTAATCCCAACGGAGTTTTAGAGCCGAACCATTTGGTGGACGTGTCGCTCGTTCCGCATCCGGGAGCGATTTTTTTGAAGACGCAAGTGAAGGAAACAATGGACTCTATTTTAAGTCGTGGTGTGAAGAGAGTGTTTGGAGAGGAACAGTACTTGGTCGATTTCAAAGAGCTTTTTCGTGAGTCAGGTTTTGTTCTAAAAGAGGCCGTAAATTTGAAAAACGCCTATGCTCCGCTTGAGTATTGGGAGAGGAAGTAAAAGTTTATGGTGATTCGAAAGAGATCCGCAGTTATTTTCGGTCTTACCCAAACACAGTTTAATGACCTCTGCTATTATTTGGCCGGTGTGTTGATCAGCGTTTTCCTGTTCTTCTGGATTCTGATGGGGTTCGATTTTGATTTTCGAAACCCTGTTATCTATGACGGAGATGCTTTTCATACATTCATGCAGTTTAAAGTCGCGGCAAGTGCGAGTTGGTGGCCCTACCGCCTTTTAAGCACGCATATTGCCGGTGCTCCGTTTGGGTATGTGATTGGCGACTATCCGATAGCCGATCAGTTTCACTTGATCGCTATTAAATTGTTGTCATTTTTTACCAAAGACCCTGTCGCACTTTTCAATATTTATTATTTTATTAACTTTCCTCTTTCGACGCTGACTTTCATGTTCGTCGCCAAAAAGCTTCGAATTCATGGGTCTCTTCGTGTGGTTTTGGGAGTCCTCTTTGCGTTTCTGCCGTATCATCTCAGACGCTTTTGTCATTTATTCTTAGGGGCCTATAGTTTCTTGCCGTTCTTTTTACTCGTTTTATTCTGGGTTTGGAGCGCAAAGCCGTTATTTTTCCGTCGAGACAGAGAGACCGGGCGTGTTTGCTTGGATTATCGTTCGCGGAAGGCCCAGATGAGTGCTCTGGTTGCTTTTGTTGGCGCCACGGTGGGTGTGTATTATGCGTTCTTTTTTGGGTTTTTCGTTGCGATTGCCGGGTTCAGCGCTGCGTTTTATCGTCGAAGTTTTAAGAACGGACGTTATCATCTTCTTTCGGCTGGGTTGCTTTTGTTGATTTTAGGTGGATCTTTGGGGATGACCGGTTTTGCCAATCTTTGGTACTGGCACAAGCATGGACGTAATCATATCGTAGGCGTTCGGACTCCATACGAAGCGGAAGTTTATTCGCTCAAACTGATTCAGATCGTGTGGCCTCAATCCAATCATCGCAACGAAGAGATGCGAACGATTCGTCGCAACTACCAGTCTGCGAGCCCCATAGCAGAGGGCTACGATGAGGCCGTAGGTTGGGTCTCTTTGTTGGGGTTTGCTATTTTGTTCTTAAGGTTGCTCGTTTTAGGTCGCAAATCGTCGACGCTCGATAAGCTTTCTCTGTTTTTAGTGACCGGTTTTATGTTGGGTACGTTTGGTGGGTTGGGTGAGATCTTTGCCAAAGTCGTATCGCCCATGTTTCGTTGTTACAACCGCATCAGTGTTTTTCTCGCGTTGTTTGCCCTGATGGGGCTCGCTTATGCGCTCCAAAGCCTGAGGAGGAGAATCGGCAATGGGGGGCTCGTACTGGCATCTTTGATCTTATTACCGATTGGGATCTACGACCAGATTACGCCGGATTATAACGGCATGCAAAAAGGGGTCATTGGAGATTATAGATCTGATCAGGAGTTTTTTCGTGCGATCGAAGCTCAGATGCCGGCAGAAAGCCAGATTTTACAATTACCTTATTTGCCGTTTCCTGAACAACCACCCGTTTTGCAGATGAGCGATTACAGTCATTTTCGAGCGCCCATCTTATCCAATCACCTTCGGTGGAGTTATGGGGTTATGCACGGTCGCCCCGGAGACGCTGAGATACGGGCGGTGAGTCAGTTCCCGCTCAACTTAGGGGCGATTCGGACACGGGGCTATACTGGGATTTATATCGATCGTTTTGCCTACGCGGATAGGGCTGCCGCGATTGAGAAAACTCTGGCGGAGCAGCTCAAAACTCCGCCTTTGGTGAGTCATAATCAAAGATTGAGCTTCTTTTCTCTGTTACCTGTTCTTGCTAAGTGAGCCGGAAAGCACTAAAACTAACGGGTTGCACAGAAACTGGTAAGGACCTATGAAAAAAATCACGATCGTCACGCCCTGTTATAACGAAGAAGAAAATGTCGATGCCCTCTATCGTCGTGTGAAAGAGGTTTTTGCGGGTTTGCCTCAGTATCAGCTCGAGCATCTTTTTATCGACAATGCTTCGCTCGACCGAACGGCTTCGATTCTACGTGGGATTGCCGCGCAGGATAAGTCTGTTAAGGTGATCGTGAACAATCGCAATTTTGGCCATATTCGGTCGCCTTATTATGGGCTTTTGCAGGCGGAGGGCGACGCCGCGATTTTGGTGGCGGCGGACTTTCAAGATCCGCCGGAGATGATCCCGCAGTTTTTAGAAAAGTGGGAGTCCGGCTTCAAGATCGTCATGGGCGTTAAAACCGAAAGCGAAGAGACGGCGGCCATGTTTATGGTTCGCAAGTTCTACTACGATTTTGTCGGACGGATTGCGGATATTAAACTCATCAAGAACTTTACGGGCTTCGGCCTTTACGATCGGGTCGTGTTGCAGACCTTGAGGAAAATCAACGATCCCTATCCGTACTTTCGAGGATTGCTCGCTGAGTTGGGCTACGAGTCCGCTAAGATTAGCTTCAAGCAACCGACGCGTAAGCGCGGGATCACGAAAAACAATTTTTACACGCTCTATGACATGGCAATGCTCGGGATTACGAATCATTCGAAGATCCCTTTGCGGTTGGTGGCATTGCTGGGGTTTGTGATGTCGCTGGTGAGTTTGATGTTGGCAGTCGCATTTTTTGCGGCGAAGTTGATCTTTTGGAACCACTTCACCGTTGGAACCGCTCCGATTTTGATCGGGGTGTTTTTCTTTTCGTCCGTGCAGCTTTTTTTCATCGGGGTGATGGGAGAGTACATCGGAGCGATTTATACGCAGGTGTTGAATCGTCCGATCGTGGTGGAGAAGGAGCGGATTAATTTCTAGCTTAAGCCCTTCTCGACAAGCTGATTTGGAGCACATCCTTGAGTTTACGGCGCCGGAGGTTTGGGCGGACTTGAAGGGTAAGCGGATCTTTGTCACAGGTGGGACCGGTTTTTTTGGTTCTTGGTTGCTCGAGAGTTTTATCCATGCGAATTCGAAACTGAGTTTGGGAGCCGAGCTTCATGTGTTGAGCCGCGATCCGAATGCGTTTCGAGCAAAAGCCCCTCATTTGGCGGATGATTCTGCGGTCCATTTTCATCGAGGGGATGTTTGCGATTTTGAGTTTCCGAGTGGCACGTTTTCGCACATCATCCACGCTGCGACGACCGCCAGCGCGCAGTTAAACATCGATCGGCCATCGTTTATGCTGGAGACGATTCTTCAGGGCTCGCGGCGGACGCTCGAATTCGCGCGTCAGTGCGGCGCCAAGAAGTTTTTGTTCACCAGCTCCGGTGCGGTTTATGGCCGGCAGCCCCCCGAATTGAGTCATATCCCCGAGAGTTACGTCGGTGCTCCTGATCCGCTGAGTCCTGTTTCGGCTTATGGTGAAGGCAAGCGATGCGCGGAGTTGCTGAGTGTTTTAGAGGGGCAGAGCAAGTTTAACGTAGTGATCGCGCGTTGTTTTGCTTTTTTCGGCCCTTATCTGCCTCTGAATTCCAACTTCGCCGTCGGGAACTTTATTCGTGACGGGCTAAACGGCGGGACCATTCAGGTGGGTGGGGATGGGACCCCTTATCGCTCGTACTTGTATGGGGCGGATTTGGCGATTTGGCTTTGGACTTTATTGGTGAGCGGGCGCAATGGACAGGCCTACAACGTGGGATCCGATCTCAGTCTGAGTATTGGCGATCTCGCGCACAAGGTTGCTCAGTTTTCGCAAAGTCAGGTCAAAGTCGCGAAGATCCCTCCGTCAGGTCAAAAAGCTGAACGCTACGTTCCGTCCGTGGAACGCGCGCACCGCGAATTGGGCCTAAAACCCAGAATTGGGCTCGAAGAAGGGCTCAAGCGGATGCGTCTAGCAGCGCTCGTTTAGGGTGGTCTAGGGGTGGTTTTCCCCTTTGAAAATGACTTCGAATAGCATAAAAATTCACCACGGTAGGCCGTGTGAATCTTTTGTAGGGTGAGGGATGATGAAAATACGTGTTTCGGATTATATCGCAAAATATTTAGAGGACCAGGGAGTCCGGGCCGTGTTCTTGCTTTCTGGCGGCGGGATGATGCATTTGCTGGATTCCATCAGTCGTAGTGAGAAAATCCGATATTTTTGCAATCACCACGAACAGGCGTCTTCTATTGCGGCGGATGCTTATGCGCGGAAGACCGGAGGACTGGGCGTTTGTTATGCGACGAGCGGCCCCGGCGCAACCAATACGCTCACGGGTGTGGTTGGTGCGTGGCAGGATTCGTCTCCGGTTCTCTACATCGCCGGACAAAGTAAGGTGTCCCAGACGATTCAAGGCACAGGTCTTCATGGACTTAGACAGTTCGGAACTTTTGAAGTCGATATCATCCCGATTGTGAAATCCATCACGAAGTACTCCGCGTTTATCAGCGATCCCAAGAGCATTCGGTATCACCTGGAGAAGGCTTGTTATCTCGCACTTTCTGGAAGGCCTGGCCCTGTCTTTTTGGATATCCCCGTGGATGTGCAGGGCGCACCGATTGATCCGGATGAGCTCGAAGGGTACACCCCCGTTCTCGAACCCGCTCTTGCGGCTCCTTCTCGAGACGTGATCCAAGGTGTGATCGAACGATTAAAAAATGCGAAACGGCCGCTGATTTTAGCAGGGCACGGGATCCGTTGCGCGAATTTGGCGACCGAGTTCCGCGCGTTGATCAAAAAATTGAATGTGCCCGTTGTGACGACGCCGTTTGCGACCGATCTGCTGGAGTACAATGATCCGCTCTTTGTCGGTCACCCTGGAACCAAAGGAGATCGTCCCGGGAACTTTGCGATTCAGACGGCGGATGTGATTTTGTCGATTGGGAGTAGTTTTCACGTGATGACCACGGGATATGAGCTCGATCAGTTTGCACCGAAAGCCTACAAAATCCAGGTCGAACCGGACGAACATGTATTGAAACGCGAACAAGTCGGCGTTCAACAAAAGATCCACTGCTACATTCAGGACTTTGCTCGTGAGCTCAATGCGCAGGTCAGTGCTCCAGTTGCGCGAAAAAGTTCGTGGCACGACTACTGTAGCCGAATCAAAACGGAGCTGGCGGTTAGTCACGAAAAGTTTTCCACCCCACCGGGCGAGATCAATTATTATGACTTGATTCATCTTTTGGGTGACCTCACGCAAGGGAACGAAACTCTCGTCACCGATGCAGGTTCCGGATACTACACCATCGGACAGGCTTATCGGATCAAGGGATCTCAGCGCGTGATCAACTCGGGATCGCTAGGCTCCATGGGGTTCGCATTGCCCGCAACGACGGGAGCGTGCGCAGGTGATCTCAGTGCTCAGGTGATTTGCGTTACCGGGGACGGCTCGCTTCAGACGAACATCCACGAGTTTGCCGTGATTCGAAAAAACAACTTCAATGCAAAAGTTTTCATCGTCAATAACGGTGGATATGTTTCGATTCGAAACACGCAAAACAGCTTTTTTGCGGGCCACCTTGCCGGGACGGATCCGAATTCGGGTGTCATGTTCCCCAATCTCAAGACGCTTGCGGAAGCATACTCGATCCCGTACCTCGCCGCGAAAACGAAAGCCGAACTTGCCGGCATCGTTCGTGAGACACTTGCGATGACTGGTCCGGTGATCTGCGAGGTTTTCACTCCGACTAAACAGGAGATTCTCCCAACGGTGTCGTCCGTACGGCTTGAGAACGGCTCCATGAAGAGTAAGCCTCTTCACGAGATGTTCCCCTTCATGGATGAGAAGACCGTGAAGAGTTACATGCCTGAAGAAGAGTGAGATCCGATTTTCGAGATCATTTCTAAAAAAGGGATCGCACTCGCCTGAGGGGCCAGGTGACTGCTCTGCCGATTTTCCAGGAGATCCCGGATCTAAGTGACTGAGTTTCGAGGTGTAGGGCGACGTTTGAGTGGGTGAGCGCCTGTATTTTTTGTTTACATTCGGTTTGTGCCGCTTGTAGCTTCGCAACCTCTTCTTTTGCCGAGCCCAGTTCGTCGCGGATAGATTTGATTTCGTTTTGAGCGACATTGAGTTCGAGATAGCTGCGCTCCAGGTCGAATTTTCGGCCTATGACCGCCCGAATCTTTGCAATACTTTGAGGATTCTCAAATGGGTCTCCGAGCGAGTCCTTTTGAGCAGCACTTAAGTAGTGATATTTGCGACGATCCGAATCCGTAATCACTGGTCCGCCCTTATAAGTGGAAAAGCTATAAACTGGACCCGAAGACTTCACGGTGGTGGGGCGAGCGCCTTTTCTTGAGACACAAGTGCGGTGGTGGATGACTTTTAAGGACGAAATAAAACTCACAATAAGTTCGGCCCAGAACTCATCTAAATAATAGCGGTGGTCCGAATCGAGGAGGCACTTTTCGCGAAGTTTTTCGGCCCACCAGTCGAGAAAATTTAGAACTTCCGCACTTTTTTTAAGAGCAAAGAAGGAGAGGTCGAATTGTCCTTGTCTGATGATCGTCTCAGCCGGCATTTCACTCGAAGAGACTTTTGGAGTCACGAGGGCATCAAAACCGACCAATTCTTGAGCGAGTTCAGTGATAGGTGACAAAACCTCAAGTTCGGGGTCAAAAAAGATAACGGCCTCATAACCGGACTTAAGCAAGTACCTCATCAAAAAAGGCTTCAGTGAGGTCGCGAATTCAACGGCAGTGTAACCGAAGGCCATTTGCTTCCAATGGTCTGCGCCGATTTGATCAAGAGTGAGAACGCGGACCCCAGCGAGGTCTTGGAATTCTGGGAGGGTTTGCTTTGTCTCGGGTCTTTCGCAAATTAAGAGGACGGGATCCATTGCCGGAGCGTTTTTAGTGAGCGACGTAAAAAGAGTCCGTGCTTGGGATGAAGTCTGAGCATTTGTGATTGAGCAGGCCGCTATTTTCATATTGAGTAACACTCCGAGAACATTTTCTGCACACTTTCGGCTACGTGTTTTGGTTCTGCGAAGTTGGTGCAATAGTTTAGGTCATATTTCGGGCAGACTGCAATCTGGGAACAGGGCGCACATTCCATCTCTTTGGATAGGTCCTCGTAAACAGCAGATCTCCGCTGATTGGAGTTCGAAGGACGGGTGGAACCAAAAAGGCAAATAGTCGGATGACGTAACGAAAACGCCGCAAAGTGGGCTGGAAAAGAATCCATCGCTACAAATATTGAATGACTCTGAATGAGTTTTTTGAGCTGAGTGATGCTTTCGAATTTGTAGGACGCTTGTTTATACTGGCTTGGATTGTCGGCAAGGATTGAGACCGCGTATCCCATTTTTTCCAGTCGATCGATCAATTCACTTTGAAAGTGACTCGGATAGATTTTCAGCGACCATCCAGCATCATAGTGGATGAGGACGCTCTTCGAAGCAGGGCGAGGGTAGGTGATTTGTGCTGGCACCTGGGTTTGGTGTACGCCCGTCCATTTTTGATCAGAAGAAATGGCGAATTGCAGCTGGTCCATCAGGTGGTCGTGCGAATAGCTATAATCTCGAAATGGACGAAGGTATTGAAACAACGAATTTGCCGGGAGAGCCGGACGTAGGACTTCGTGAAAATAAAGATGTTCCAGATTGCTGTGTTCGGGCGATCCCGTTTTATTCGCACCACGCATAAACGGGGGTCCCGGTATCTTGATCAGGTTAATACCTGGAAAACTTTCACGAGCGATCTCAGCATAATCTTCGCAAACCATTAAGTAGTCGTAGGGATGTTCCGTTTTTTTGAGCGCCTGGGTGACGAAGAGTACGTCACCCGCGTGATAGGGATAAATTGCTATTTTTGGAATCTCTGATTGTGCTTTCAAAGTTTGATAGTAGGACCCCGCTGGGTTCTTCAAAGCGCGAAGGGCTGTGATGCAATGAGAGGCCATGGCTGCGGGGATAATCTGACAGCTTTCGTAAATGAATCCCGACTTGTGGTCAAAGCCGATAGGATAGGGGATCACATTAATTTGAACTTCTTGAGCGAACAGCAAAGAAAGGAGTAAACGATCGAGCTCGGCGTTCGTGCAGGAGAGGAACCGAAAAAAGTAAAGATCACTCTTGAGCCGTTCGCATAAATCCCACGGGATCACATAAGCCAAAGGGAAGCCGGTTAAGTCTGAAAACAGTGTGAGTCCTACCTTGCCCTTTGCCTCGTCGAGCAAACTGAGAATGCGGTTAAGAGAATTCTCTTCTTTCATGGCTATAGGATTGAAGAGCACCAGCGGGGAACGGGTGGCTGATCCGAGGCAGCGTCGGAGCATCTCCCCCAAGTAAAGCCCGGGCGAACCGGATAATGATTGCATGAACGAAAAGGGGCCGGATTCGGTAGCGGAGATTTCGAAGCTTAACCATTCGCCGCCAGGTCGCGCTACTTTGTCCAATACGGAGTGACTTTCAAAATCAAGGCTTGCTGCTGTGTAGAGAGCTATGGTATCCAATTTCGGTTTCACTCGGCATTAATAAATGTCATAACGAATGGCACCTTGCAATAAAATGAAAAAATTATCTATTTGCATACCTTCTTACAATCGCGCCGCTATGATGGCGGAAGCCGTTAAAACGATCCTGGAGTCGGCAGCCGGATTTGAAGACTCAATTGAGATCATTATCTCCGATAACGGGAGCAGTGACAATACGTCAGAAGTCGGCGAAGCTTTTGCTCGAGATCACTCCTTTATCCGGTTTATTCGAAAACCTACGAATCTCGGGGTTTTTAGGCACTTTATCGAGCTTGTACGCGAAGCACAAGGCGAATACGTCTGGCTCTTTGGTGATGACGATAGGATCACTAAAGATGCAGTCGGCAAGGTATTGGCAAAGCTCACTGGAGATTGCAATTTCGTGATCTGCAATCACGCGATCTACTCGATCGATTTTTCAACCCTCTTCAAAGAGCGGGTTCTTCATGTGTCGAGCGATCAGGAGTATGATAGCCCCGAAGCAGTTTTGGAAACATTCGGGATCTCATTCGGATACATCACTGCGGTTGTTTTACGTCGTGACAAGGCGCTGATCTTGACGGACGAAGACCGAGAACGTTTTAGTGGTTACGGTCTACCGGTCCTTTACGATATCTATGCGTCGTTGAAGCTGGGCGGAGTGATTCGGTATATCGCGGAGCCCATTGTTCTCAATCGCGCGGAGAACTCGAATTATTATAACTGGAACCATTACTTCGTTGAGGGAGCCGCAGAGATCTTCAATGGCTTGGAGCGGAGCCAAGGATATTCCAAGCGGTCCGTGTTTATCGCTCGAGACAAGGTGCTGCGAGAGCTGATCATCCCACGCATGATTCTTTCCAAGCTTTCGGACGGCGTCGCGAGCATCCCTCTGCCTTCGATTTTCAAATATTATAGCATGCACTCGGACTTTTGGACTGTTTGTGTTCCTTTGTCGCTGTTGACGTCTTCAGCAGCGAGAGCCCGCACGGGGCGTCTGCACGCCTTGATCGAGAGATTGGCTCGTAAAGAGCGCAGACAAGCGCCGTGGATTCACCGAATTATCAATAGCTTTTGAACTCCTCAATGTGGCTTTATCCTTTTCGGTGTTTGAAGGTTGTTGCGAAACTGCCTAAGTTATTTGGACGTGTCTTTTTCGACTTGGAGCAATTGACGGGTCGGCTTTCCCAGTTGGAGGCCGAAGTTCGAGATCAGCCGCAGTTTGAGTTCAGTTTTGTTCAAAGCGCCGAACCCTTTCTAGATCGTGCGGAAAAAAATATCGGCCGTACCGTGGCTTCGATGACCGAAGAGGAAAGACGGAAGAACTTCTACTCTTATTTTAGCGAGATCTGTGACAAGGACCTACGCGATCAAGCGATCCTCAAACAACATGAGGCTTACCTCAAGTTTATTCCGCAAAAGCATGCGGCTTCTTTTCTCGACATTGGATGCGGAGCCGGAGAGTTTGTTCGCTTCCTGAATGAGAACGGGATCGAAGCGCGAGGTATAGAAAAAGACTCAGGAGAAGTCGATCGCGCCGTCGCACGTGGATTAAAAGTTCAGCGCGGGGATGCCCTGGAGTTTTTGCGAGACTCTCAAGAAACATTTAGGGGGATCTCGCTGATTGAGTTGATCGAACATATTCCGTTCGAGTCCGCGGACCTATTAATTCAACGTGCTATTTCACGGTTAGCTCCCAATGGAGTTTTCATCGTCGAGACGATCAATCTTCGGCATCCGCTCGCTTTCAATGCATTCTATACGGATCCGACTCATCTAAGGCCTGTTTCGCCAGAATATATTGCTTTTCTCATGCAGTGGGGCGGGTTGCAGGACGTTCGAATCGTCTATACAAATCCAGCTTGGTTACCCGGCGTGAGTCGCCATGATTTGACTCGGATATATTTTAATTTTGCGGTGATTGGGCATCGAAAGTGACCCAAAATTCTTGAGTTTTTTCGGAATCTGAGTCACAGTCAGATCCATAAAACAAAAAAGGATGTAGTGCGTCAATGAGCCTGGAATCAGAGGTGCCGGAAGTAAAAGCGTCTGGCCATGCTGTGCAAAAAACAGCGGAACTACTCCCTCTTTGTTGTGATCTTGATGGCACCCTGATCTTCACAGATCTACTTCATGAATCTATTTTAGCTTTGTTTAAAGCAAACCTGCGAGCCGTGTTTTTAATTCCATTTTGGCTTCTGAAGGGCAAGGCTCATTTAAAAGCCGAACTGCAAAAGCGCGTTCGTCTCGATGTCGAGAGCTTGCCTTACAATCAGGAAGTCGTAGCTTTTCTTAAAGCTGAAAAGTTGAAAGGCCGCTCGCTCGTTCTCGTCACCGCGTCCAACGAGTTGTTAGCAAACGAAGTTGCAAAACATCTCGGGCTATTTGACCTGGTGTTTGGAAGCCCCTCCGATAAGAATCTACGCGGATCCTCAAAAGCCTCGCTTCTCAAAGACCGATTCGGTGCTCATGGTTTCGATTATATTGGCGACGAAGTAGCAGATCTGGCTGTGTGGAAAGTCTCTTCTTCCGCAATAGTAGTCGGCCGCTCAAACTCGTCGCTCATCGGAAAAGTAAAAAAACGATCTTCTCAGACGACCGTTCTTCCTGGGCGGACGGCAAAACTGCGTGACCTGATTCGGGCTGTACGTCCCCATCAGGCTGCAAAAAATGTTTTAATTTTTATCCCCATGATTACTTCTCATCGATTCACCCATTTGGGTGATGTTGTATTTGGAGTATTGGCGTTTATAGCGTTTACGATGTGTGCCTGGAGTGGATACCTCATCAATGATCTGCTCGATCTCAGTTCTGATCGCCGACACACTCAAAAGCGCAATCGTCCACTGGCCTCCGGAAGAGTGACCGTTTCGACGGCGGTGATATCCGCGTTTACCTTGATTGTTCTCGCGGCGGGCATTGCTTCTCAGTTGCCTGGCCGATTCGCGGCGGTTTTGGCGATTTATTTTGCGATGACGATTTCATATTCCGTATCGCTCAAGAGCAAGGTGATGTTGGATGTGATTTTTTTGGCATGCCTCTATGTGATTCGAGTGATTGCCGGTCACGAGGCCATGAACATTCCTTATTCTCCCTGGCTGCTCGCGTTCTCGATGTATATTTTCCTAAGTTTGGCTCTCTTGAAGCGGTTTGCGGAGTTACGAGAGTTGTCGAATCGAAGTTTAACTTCCGCACACGGCCGTGGCTATACGGTCGCGGATGCAAGTCAGGTGAACATTCTTGGAGCGGCCAGTGGTTATATGTCCGTACTCGTGCTGGCGTTTTATCTCAATAGTCCAGACGTGGTGAAGCTCTATTCGAAACCGCAGATCCTGTGGCTGCTCTGTCCGGTGATTCTCTTTTGGGTGAGCCGCGTTTGGATCTTGGCGAACCGAGGCGAGATGCATCATGATCCTATCGTGTTTGCAATCCGTGATCGGACAAGTCTTCTAGTCGGTACTATCGCCGCGTTTATTCTTTTTCTGGCGAGTGTATTATGAGGTGGTTTGAAGCGGTCGTTTCGGCCGTTTGCTATTCGATTTGTCGTGAGAAGAGTGCCGAATCTGGGCTTTTTCCGGCCCCGTACAATGATATCACTCGTTTTACTTTGCGTCAGTTTGATCGGATGGCGAAGTATATCTCGATCCCTTTGTTTGTTTTAACTCTGCTCATCGACTTAAGTGCGTTTCTTTTTTTGGGTGGTTTTTTTCATTCGCAGACACCCGAGGTGCGGGGCAAAGTCATCCGTCGGCTGCGAACTTCGTCTCTTGGCGTTTTTCGGGATTTTGTGCGCTTTTATGAGAGTTTAGTGACCGTGGCTATTTGGTCTCGTGATGAAAGTGCGGAGGGGACTCGTGGAGAGTCTTAAGACGGAGATCCTCGTGATCGGTTCGGGTCCTGGTGGGGCCGTGACTGCCTGTACGCTTTCGGAGGCGGGGCGAGATGTTTTAGTGATCGAGGAGGGTTCCTCGCTCGCGGTCGAGTCGTGTCGCCCCTTCTCTGTTGAGGAGATGGAGCTCAAATATCGAAACGGCGGTCTGACCTTTGCGCTTGGGGCACCGAAGATCAACTATGTCGAAGGCAAAGTGGTTGGTGGTGGGAGTGAAGTCAATGCGGGGCTTTATCATCGAACTCCTGCGCCTATCTTAGAGCGTTGGGCAAAAGAGTTTCAACTTCGGGCCTCGAGTGAGAAGGAGATGCTCCCTCATTTTGAGGAGTGTGAACGAGATCTTTCGGTATCTCTCTCTTCAGAACCCTTTGCGCCCTCTTCATTGAAACTGAAGGAGGGGACCGAGCGACTGGGATGGAAAGTGATCGAGGCCCCCCGATGGTACAAGGGGGCAGAGCGCCAGTCGATGAGTCGGACATTGATTCCGAGGACGCTTCAAGCCGGCGGTAAACTTCTGTCTGATACGAGAGTGCTCTCGCTCAAACAGGTTCAAAACGCCTGGGAAGTCCGAGTTAAAAATAAAGACGGGGCAACCACCACGGTCAGCGCGCAGCACGTTTTCGTGTGTGCCGGCGCGATCCAGACTCCGGGGCTTTTGCTCCGAAGTGGCATTCGACATAATATCGGCAAATCATTTCAACTCCATCCGACAATTAAAGTTTTTGCTGAGTTTGAAGACGATGTGAACTTCGAGGGGATGGGGGTTCCTGTTCACCAAGTCAAAGAGTTTAGCCCCGACATGAGTTTTGGTTGTTCCATCAGTTCACCGCCTTTTCTCGCTCTTGGACTTTTGGATCATCCGGGCGGAGGGCTGAACCTTCAAGAGCGGTGGAAAAAGATGGCGACCTATTATGCCATGATCACACCGACGGGAAAGGGGACCATTCGATCTGTTCCTGGATTTGGAGATCCCTTGGTTCAATTCAAACTCTCCACACGTGATCATGAAAACCTCGTCATCGGCCTTAAGCGTCTATCCCTCGCGCTTTTGCAGGCGGGGGCAAAAAGACTCTATCCATCTGTTTACAACCTCCCCGTGGCCAGCAGTTCGGCAGATGTGGATGCTTGGGCGAGTTCGATGTCCTTGAAGAGGGCGAGTTTGATGACGATTCATCTCTTTTCATCTTGCCCGATGGGAGAGAATAAAAAGGTGACTGCGGTCGACTCGTTCGGCAGAGTTCATGATTTGAGTGGTCTGTATATTTCGGATGCCAGCATTCTGTGTACGGCCCCGGGTGTGAACCCTCAGGGATCTGTGATGGCATTTGCGAAGCGAAACGCATTAAAATTCCTCGGTCGATTGTAGTTATTGAAAATTAAATAGAAACGGAATCAGTAAAAATGATGAGTATGTCCTCCGAAAAATTTCTTGTAACAGGTGCTAATGGTTGGTTAGGGCGCGGTATTTTGGATGCACTCGTGTTCGGATTGCCTCAGAGCCCTGCGCTTAAAAACCCCGTTCCGGCGAGTCAGATTCGCGTTCTGATTTTGCCGAACGAAGAGGGTGAAAGTCTAAAGAAGACCTATCCGGGGATCACGGTGGTGCACGGAGATCTGCGCAAGACCGAGGACTGTGAGAGATTTACCGCAAACTCCGCTGGTTCTTTGCTCATTCATGCTGCGGGTATTATTCATCCGTCTCGAGTTCGCGAGTTTTTTGATATCAACCTCACGGGTGCGAAGAATTTACTCAAAGCCGCAGAGCACTCCGAGATTAAGCGTGCCGTGATGGTCTCTTCGAATTCGCCCTGCGGGACCAACCCACATCCGGATCATCTTTTCGATGAAGAGTCTCCTTATCATCCGTATATGAATTATGGGCGATCCAAGATGATGATGGAAAAAGAAGTCCGAAGAGTTCAAGAGTCAGGAAAACTTGAGACCGTCATCATTCGCGCACCTTGGTTTTACGGCCCTAATCAACCCAAGAGGCAGACTTTGTTTTTCAAAATGATTCGAGATGGGAAGGTGCCTATCGTGGGATCTGGGAATAATTTGCGATCGATGGCTTATACTGAAAACCTGAGCCAAGGGATCTTACTCGCAGCGATCACCCCGAAGGCGGCCGGCGGATTGTATTGGATCGCCGATGAGCGTCCGTATTCGATGAATGAAATCGTACAAACCGTTCGCAAAGTATTGGACCAGGATTTTGGACTGAAGTGTAAACCGTCGGCACTGCGCCTGCCCTCTGTGGTCAGCGAAGTGGCCTGGGGCGTGGATGCGGCTCTTCAAAAGTTCGGTCTCTACCACCAGAAGATCCATGTCCTGTCGGAGATGAATAAGACCATCGCTTGCAGTGTAAAAAAAGCGGTCAGCGAATTGGGCTACACTCCTCACGTGGCGTTAGAAGAGGGGATGAGAAGAAGCCTCAATTGGATCATGAAGGACGGGGGGACCGCCTCCTTGCAGCTTGATTAATCAGTGAATAGTAGGGTTTGATCATGAAAATGAAAGCATTAGTCACAGGTGGTTCGGGTTATTTTGGCGCACTTTTGCGCGACAAGCTGATTGCAAGCGGCTATGAAGTGTCGATCTTCGATCTGGTGGATGTGGATGATCGGCCTCGGGACGTCCAGTTTTTTGGAGGAGACATTTGCGATTTGCCCGCAGTTCAAAAAGCGGTGGATGGAGCAGATGTCGTATTTCATTGCGTGGCGCAGGTGCCGCTCGCCAAAGACAAAGAGCTCTTTGAGAGAGTCAATTATGACGGGACGATCAATCTTCTGGAGTCCTGTCACAAGGCGGGGACGAAAAAACTGGTGATCGTTTCGTCCAGTGCTGTTTTTGGTGTGCCCAAATCAAATCCTGTCACGGAGCTTACGGAGCCGAGCCCGATCGAAGATTATGGCAAGGCTAAGCATCGCGCTGAGGTAGCCAGCATGTCTTTTGCGCAAAAGACGGGTCTTGATGTGACAGTGGTCCGCCCTCGGACTATTTTGGGACATGGCAGGCTCGGTATTTTCGAGATTTTATTCGATTGGATCGCTGACGGTAAAGACGTCTACGTCTTGGGTTCTGGCGACAATCTCTATCAGTTTGTGCACGCAGATGATTTGGCGGAGGCGTGCATCTTAGCCTCCAAGCGGCCAGGTTCAACAATCTATAATGTAGGAGCCGAAAATTTTACGACCATGAGAAAATCTCTCGAAGGATTGGTCGCTCATGCGAAAACGGGAAGCGGTGTGCGTTCCCTACCGATGGGGCTCACCGCTTTTGCGATGAAAGCGTTGTCACTCCTAGGCTTGGCCCCCTTTGCTCCGTACCATTGGATCATGTATGGCAAGGAAATGTACTTTGATGTCTCCAAAGCCAAGAGTGAATTGGGCTGGAAGGCTAACTATAGCAACGTCGCGATGATGTGCCACAGCTACGACTGGTATTTGCAAAACCGCGAGCAAATCAAACTGGCTAAAGGGCTCTCCCCCCATCGTTCGGCGGTACGGCAGGGGCTGCTCAAACTCGTAAAAAAGATGTCGTGAGGATCCGAATCTGTGCCATCAACTACGATCGTAAAAGAAGCAAAACCGACAACAAGGCTGAATCTCACGCGAGGGATGAATCGAGAGTCCCTCCTCGCGTTAACGGTGGGGTTGGGTCTGATTTTCGCTTACGGATTGGTTTTTTATCGGACCCATTTTCAAGGGGTTAATTATCCACGTAATACGCTCTTATTTAATCCCTTTGATCGATTTCAAGATTTTTTTATTGAGGCGGGATTAGGGGTCAGTCGCAATCCTTACTTTGTTTCAAATGGGTACGAGGCGACATATTTTCCATTGAGTTATTTTTTACTCTATATTTTGGGACATATTTCAAAAAATATAAAGGTCTGCCTGGTTGTTTTTCTTTCGATCTTCACACTGTATTTTATATGGTACGGGTTTCGGTCTTTTCGGCGTGGTAATCGCAATTCTGTTCTTTCGTCGCTCATAAAAGTATTCATCATTTGTCTTGGGTCATACCCATTTATGTGCTGTCTCGACCGGGCTAACTTAGAGTGCTTAGTGTTTATTTTTGTGTCCCTTTTTGTCTGGGCCTACCAAGAGCGTCGGTTGGGCGTTGCTGCATTCTTACTGGCCGTGGTCACTTCGATGAAGCTTTTTCCAGGCGTCTTTATCCTGCTTTTTTTATCCGATCGAAAATATCGCCACGCGCTTCAAGCGGTCGCCTGGACTCTCGCGATGACGCTCATGAGTTTGGTTTTTTTCCAGGGTGGAGTTGCGCACAATATCTTCGGGGTCCTGAGGGGGCAGGAAATTTATCGGACGAATTACCTCATCGATATTCATGGTCTTCATTTTAATTCGAGCTTTTTTGGAGTCGTGAGACTTTTTATCCTCGGCGCGTTTGCTTCGAAAGGCGGATGGATTCCGAGCGATGTGTTTTGGAGGGGTGTTGTTACCACGTATTCGTTGGCGGCTGTTCTATTTTTAGGCGCGTTTTCGGCCCTGATCTATCTTCGGAAGTTTAAATTTTGGGAAAAGGTCTGCCTCATTACCCTCGTGATGCTCTTGGTACCCCCCGTGAGTTTTAATTATCGGCTGATCCATTTGTTTACCTGTTTGTTTGTGTTTCTGAACGACACCGACGAAAAGAGTGGCGTGTTTCCTTACCTGGTGACTTTCTTGTTTGGGCTGCTACTCATTCCGAAAGATTACGAGTTTTTGGAGTTTCCGAGGATTTTGGGGATCACCAACTATTCTCTGCTCGATATTGGATATTCCGTTATCGCGAATCCGGCACTCATGATTTTGCTCGGTGGGTTGATTCTCTGGCGGCATTTTCATTCAAGGAAAATGGTTTATTAATGTGCTGTTAATTGGAGACTTTTGTGACGTCTCCATGCACTTTCCTTAGTATTCCAAATCCATACCGTTTCTTCTCCGTGCAGTGACCTGTGGCGGGCAGGACCCAGCTAGCTTTTTTGACTCAATAAGTCATAATGGAATGATGAAGAACAGGTTAAGGTTGTTCAAGGCTATTTCTTTTCAGTTTGCCTTGGTTGCAGTTTCCGCTGGGTGTGAAGTTCCTCTTCCGTCTGGCGCCTCGATTGCGTCCTCGGGAGTGGGTGGCTCATCTGATACCTCGAGCGCTTCGAGCACTGGAACATCGAGTTCCTCTGGAAACGGAAGCTTTATCCCGGGTTCGTCGCAATCCGGCGCATCAGGCGGAAATGTAAGTCCCTCACTGGGTGACACCGGAGCTTCGATCAGCAGTGTGAGCAGTTCTAATTCGAGCGATCTTTTGAGTATAAGTATCGCGATCAATTCGACATTACTCGACCCGACTTTTGCGATGATGGGCCCGCATCTGAATAATCAGACGTCATTTGGTGATCGATTGGCATTTATTAATGCTACCGCGGACGGATATTCTGATCTTGCGCTACTCAGTCCAAACTATACTAACGGCATGATGGATCCAAATCACTCAAATGTACTAGTCTACTCTGGAAAAGATAGCTCGTTGCTTTATACGCTGACTGGCAATTACTTCTTTGGAAGGTCCTTGGATTCGGCAGGAAACTTTAACCATGACGGGGTCGATGATCTAGTTGTTGGCGCTCCTGCATGCTCGATATGTGGTGTTGCGGGGCAAGTCTTTGTATATTCAGGTAGGGATCAATCTCTTATTTTCAGCATGTCAGGTGACGTCAATAGTATGTTGGGTTGGGTCGTTGCGGGCGTGGGAGATATTGATGGTGACGGATATGATGATATTTTGGTGACCGACCCTAGCAATTCAAACTATCGCGGGATCGCTTACGTTATTTCTGGTCGAGATCATTCAATTCTTTTTTCTGCTCAGGGTGAAAACGAGGGCGACTCTTTTGGACAGAGTGCAAGTCGAATTGGCGATCTTGATGGAGATGGACTTCCTGATATCATCATTGGAACTCGGGATTTTCAGTCTCAAATATCCGGATCGAAAAATACTGGGAAAGTATACGCCTTTTCGCCGAAATCCAACCGGCTCTTATGGTCGAAAGTGGGAGTTTCTTGGGATGGCTTAGGAATAGGTGTATCATCTGCGGGCGACTTCAATGGAGATGGGATGCCGGATGTGATTGTCCAAGCCGGAATCTCTAACCGAGTGTACGTACTCTCAGGTGCGGATGGTTCAATCCTTTATCAAAAGGACAGCATTCAACCTTATGGTTATGGTCTGAACACAGCTTCTTTAGGAGATTTAGAGGGAACAGGTTACGCCGATATTGCACTCGGGGACAATATGAGTGGCACTGTGGAAATCGTATCTGGAAAGAAAAAGTCGGTTATCGCAACGATAACTGCAAATCCGACGGATGTGACGGGAAATCTGGGTTCCTATATGGCTGGAGGAAGTAACTTCAATGGAGACGGGAAACCCAACCTAGCGATTGTAGCAATCAATGCCAAAGCATTGGCCTCCGACGGTAACGCTCGCGGCAAAGTCTATGTAGTTAGCCCAACTGACCTCATTAATTCTTTGAAGTAGAAGGATCGGAGTTGAACGTATGTTGAAGTACAATTGTCCGACATTGGTTTTATTGGTGATCCCGTCTTTATTTGCAGGTTGTGAGGTGCCAACGGGAACTGCGTCGTCAGTCACCCTTCTTACGTCTTCGGGATCGCCCAGTCCGTCCCCCTCACCCACGTCGACATCTACAGTCACTCCTAGTCCGACCCCTTCTGCGGTGACAGGCTTTGGAACCAAAAATTCAATCAGTATTCCGTTTGGACAGGCGCTTGCCATTCAATCGCCGACCATTGCGGTTCAATCCGATGGCAAGTTTTTATATGTAGGTGGGACTAATAGTGGCGGGGGAGGCGATAACGGCTCCGAGCTAGAAATTGTCAGGTACAACTCGGATGGTACAGTCGACACTTCGTTTGGGCATAACGGTATATCCACGGTCGCTATTGGAACGAATTCTTATCTGATTGGTGTCGCAGTTCAGCCCGATCAGAAGATTGTTGCTTCTGGATACTCTTATAACAACGATGCTATTGTTGTCCGATTCAATTCGGATGGGAGTGTTGACTCATCTTTTGCTCCTGTGGACGCGGGCTTAGGAGGGTTTATGTTTCCAACGGTCCAGGCGGATGGAAAGATTCTTGTTTCCGCATTAAACGGGGGGATCTTCCGTTTTAATAGTAACGGGAGTCTTGATGACGTTTTCGGGGGGAATGGTGTGCAGGATGGTTCTGTACATAACGGGACCCACTGGGCAGGCATCTACCATGGAGCTCCATTCGCGCTGCGGCCCGATCAGAAGATTGTTGTATGTGGGAATACACCTTTTTATGAAGGCATTGGATCGAGCTCTTTTGCTAATCTAGTACGTCTGAACTCCGACGGGACCCTAGACACGAGCTTCGGCGTTTCCGGTGCGATACCAGCGCCAATATTCGGAGCGTCTCCCTGTTCGGCAATCGTTCTTCAAAGCGATGGTAAAATCGTGATGGGCGGTGACTTCTGGTATGCCAACACCGGGGATCCGAGGACGGGAGTGATGGGATCCTATTATATCGCTCGCTTCAATCCAGACGGGAGTTTAGATTCTTCGTTCGCGACTAATGGTGTGCACTCAAGCGTATTTCCGTCCGTCAGTTCCACCGGGAATATGACCACTCTCACAGTCTTACCCAATGGAGAGATATTCGGAGCCGGAATCGGCGGAAGCGTCTTGCTGACCAGCAGTGGGCTTGTCGATTCTTCCTACGTAGATTCGATTCCAGGGCAGCATACATTTGCTGCATCTGCCTTAACACCTTCGGGTGAGTTGTTAGTGAGTTTTAACTGGAGTGTTTTCCTGGTCCAGCCCTGAGCCGGCGATCTTTTTTTTATCCAGCACGTTTCGAATGCGTTTCTATCTCTTTTGTCGCATTCTTCAGGGCATTGCCTGAGAGCTCGTGCTGATCCATGCCGCTGCTGGATACAATCTGTAAATGTTTCTTTTGGGGTAGAGGGAACGATTGTTTGACCATCAGGCGACTGACAGTTTCGATCATCTTAACGATAAAAGTGTCCGCAAACATTTTTTCATTATGGATTAAAAGCGAGAATCGTTCCCCGGATCCCACAGGCATGTTGAAATGCAGATCAACGAATCCATCAAACTTCGCAAAGCCTCCTGGCTTCACTGAGTATCGATTGAACTTAATACCTCGGCGATACATCGCCTTGAGAACCATCTTAGATAATTTATTCTGAAACAGAAGTTTTGAAATCAAATGGGTCAATACATTCTTGGGTAAAAACCGGGCATTTCGCCACATAATCAAATCCCCGTTCATCTCCTCGTTCGGTACCCGAATTGGAACAAGAATCGTGGACCGATAGTTGTCGAAATGGGCCATGAATGCAAACTTAGACGCAGATGGAGTGACCCGTCTCGTGACGATATAAGCGTTGTCATTCAAAGACTGATAAATCTCCGGGATATCTTTGAAAATCTCTCTCAAATTTTTTATCAAACTTTGGCTGTTATAATGAAAAGTGTATGCGGAGTTGGGGTTCGATTGAGCGTGATAAGCGTCTAAAACTGCAGTGAGCTTTGCCATGGATTCTGGTGGGATGGCATTTTCTTTTGTAAACATGAAACACTCCTTATCAACATGGCCTCGTGTTCCATCTCATCGGTTTAAACTCAGGAAATCTAAAGCCAAAGTTATAAGTTTGTTTCTTGATCGAAATCAGTGGGATAGAGCTGAGTCTATTAGCGGATTTATAGTGCTTTGGCCGCGAACGCGTCCCGAATGCTTCGAAACTTTGGATGAAACCCGAGTTCTTTTCGGATTCGGGTCGAGTCCATGATTCCTTCCCATCGAGTTTGTTCCGAGAGGGCTTCAGGTGAGGGGCCGCTTGATCCGGCGAGGAGTTGAAACAGTTCGCTCACCTCAAGTGGTTCGTCGTCGGCCACGTTGTAGATTCGGCTTTTTTGTTTTTTGGGTGAAAGCACTAAATCAATAGCCCGGCAAACATCGGCGTGGTGGATGAATTGAAACTTTCTGTTTCCGGGAAAATCCTTCAACAGTGGGAGCCAGTCCATGAGTTGGGAGTCACCATCACCGTAAACGAAAGCCAATCTTAAAATACTCAGGTCGAGTCCGTCGCGCTCACATAAGGTCATCAGACCTTGTTCGGCGGCAAGTTTACTTTGAGGGTACGGGGACGCCGGGCGACCGAATTCGCTTTCGACGGAAGCATGGCCCTCGCCCGATCCATAAACTAAAGTAGTGCTGGTAAAAACGAAACGCGTGACTTTCGCTTGAAGTGCCGCCCGCGCTAACTCGATCGTGCCCCGTTCGTTGATCGCCATGATTTGATCAGGGGGGGCCGCATCTCTGAAAAAAGCGGCGAGATGTAAAACGGCATCTACTCCCGCAATGAGTGAAATGAGAGATTGAGGTTCGGCAAGGTCACCACAAACCGCTTCCCAACCGTACTGACGGGCCACACGGGCCTGCTCTTCGGTCCGAATTAAAACTCGTAGGTCATGGCCTTTTTCGTGTAGATAGCGTGAAACTCTGGAGCCGACTTTGCCCGATGAACCGGTGACGAATAATTTCATGGGGGTCCTACGTTTTCGGCGATGGAATACTTTTTTCGAGACAAAGGTGCCAATGAATCGAGAAGAGCGGCGAAAGCGGTGATACGAGTTTCTCGATCACAATGGCGAGCGGTGTTGCGAACATGGGGATGAGTGCTTTGCGCGTGACTCCGCCCGATAATAGGTATGTGAACCACGGTAGATAAGAGGGGCCGCGGAGTTTTAAAGACGGATGAAACTGTTCGAACCGCGCACGATCTCGAAAAAGAACGTTCCAAGCGAGTGCCTGATTGGAGTCGTTCATAGCGTGAGTTTGATTGAAGGCCCAGTCCTTCGCGCGGTCGTCATAAGGCTCGTGATGGAAGTTCGAGAAAAAGAATCTCGCAAACGGCGTGTGTGCCACTTCGATCATTGATATCACGCCACCCGGAACCAAAACGCGATCTGCTTCTTTTAAGAATAACTCGACATCCGGAATATGATGAAAAACGTGGGTCAATAGGATCGCGCGCACTGATCCATCGGAAAACGGCAGTTTTCGCGCATCGATCACCATCTCTGCTGCGCCAGGGGTGACGTCAGAGGTGATCACGTCTGGGCGAATCTCTTTGAGATAACTTGCGCCGCTGCCTAACTCCAGCACAATGCCCTGTGACTGCTTTGGAACGCTCGCTTCGTCCTGCAACTGAGTCTGATACCAAAAGTCGTAACAGTATTTGAGCAAGGGTTTGCTCTTGAGGAGAGCTCTTTGCTGACTGAACCATTCAACCGAACCTATTTTGAGACCTTTTAATTCGGAGGCCTGGAGGGCCATGGTTGGGTCACTCAAGTGAGGGCTCTACTTTCTTTATTCTTGGCTTTTTCTTCTGTTTTTTTGGAAGTAGCCGCGAAGCGAAGTTTGATGAGCCACCAAACGGCGATAAATCCATCGCGTGCTTTGATCTTCTTCCCTTCGAGGATACCTCGGGCATTGTAGCGGATCGGCACTTCCACGATCGTGTAGCCAGCACTCAAGACTTTACTGGTAAACTCTGGACAGAATTCGAATCCGCGGGATTTAAAAGTAATGGAGTCCAGAATTGAGCGTCTAAAAACTTTGTAGCCGGTGGCTTCATCGGTGAGTTTCGTTTTGTATAAGAGCTTAGTCGTCGTGGTTAAAATCAAGTTCGCCAAAAGGTTGAGTTTACGCATCCCCTTGGGAGTTCCGCGCAAGAACCGAGAACCATATACAACGTCGACTTCGGGATTCTTGAAAGGCTCCAACAGCGCCGGGTAATCATCCGGACTGTATTCTAAATCCCCGTCTTGGATGATGATCACATCCCCTTTGGCTAACTTAAAGCCGGCCCTAACGGCGGCGCCTTTACCGTGATTGACAAGGCTCTTAAAAATATGGAGAGAATCTTTGTACTGTGGGTATTCGGTCAAAAACTCATCAATATGGCCGACGGTCGAATCCGTTGAGCCGTCATCGACTACATAAACATCTCGTTTAATGCCGTCGGGGAGCGCCGCCTTGAATACCCGGCGTAAGAGTTCTCGAATTGCCGGCTCCTCATTGTAGACGGGGATGATGATCGACACGGATTTTACGATGCTGTCTACAACCATATTGAAGATTTAAACTATAGTTGAGGTCATTTGACAAGGAGATCAGAAACTCTTCGCCCCAATTCGGTGGGCGTTGGCCATGATGCTTAGAGTTATCGTAGTGCCAGGGATGCTGGGGAAAGTACTCGAATCGATCAGGTGAACACGCTTCAGGCCCCCTGGGCGTCCGTAAATATCGGATTCGAGCCGAGTTGGAGTGAGACTCATCGGAAACGTTCCACCGGAGTGGAAGCTTCGCCCCGGGGGCGTGATCTCAGTAAAAGGCGTGAGCGCTAGCCCACCTAGGAGACCGCGGTTTTTAAAAAGGGTTGAAACAGCGGCTTTAACGGCAGTTTTTGTGTTCGGATTCGGGATGGTTTTCAGATGCATCAACGATGGACCGTTTTGAGAGGCGGGAGTGAGAGAACAGCTGATCTCAGGTGAGTCATCCGAGTGCATGAAGGATTGAAGTATCAAGAGGCGCCCCAGGAAAGCGTCGAGCAGAGGCTTGCCGAACGCGAGAACGCCGCGGAGATGATTGCGGATCGCTCGAACCGTGTATTCGCTATAACCGTAAACCTGGAAGTGCTTGAGCTTCTGATTTTCGCCGTCTCCAACGTCGGCCAGCTCTAAAAAAATCTGAGACATCGCATGAAGTCGTTCGCTCTTGATTTGAGGTACGTTTTTATAGAGAAGAAAAGGGACTAAAAAATATTGGCTATCTTTGAGCTGAACCGTGTCGCCCGGTTTGCCGATGGACTCGAGAACGATGGCAGTAGTCGGAAGCGGCCCGCAGCCGATGTAGAGGCGCTCACATTGGATCAGTCGATCTTCACCTGAGCGAAGATCTTGCCCGATGAGCCTAACGTGAGTTCCGACCTCCTCGAATCGCCTTAAAACAAAACCAGGCCGATAAGAAAAAAGCGGATTCCGTTTCAAAAGTTCGAGCGAAGAGCTTGAAGAGTAGATCGCTTGATGCGGACAACCCGTGAGACAAAGACCGCAGTGGGTGCATCCTGAGTTTGTACTGGGGCTAGGAGGTGTGACGGCGATTCGGGATTGGCCGAAGAGGATGCCACTTTTCTTCAGGGCGTCTTTATTTTTTTGCAGATTTTTAAGGAGAACGGATCCTTGTCTGCTGACATTGACGGAGCCTTTAGGCGTGCAATAGAGAGGGAACATCTCTTCGAGCTCATCTGAAACCCCAGCAAGATCCATCCTGCTCAAAACGCTTTTGTAGTGAGGAGCGAGGTCGGTGAGCTGAATCGGCCATTTTTTAAGATCACTCTGAACATAAGGGAGCAAAGCTGCACCCCAGATATTGCTCAGACCGCCTTTAGCAAAAGAACCAAGAACGTCGCAGTTTTCAAGCTTCGTTTGGAAGAATCTTGAGATCTCTTGATACGGATAATCCGAACCATAGATGAGCTTGATCGGAATCCCGTTAGGTCCTCGCTTTTCACCGAACGAGAGTGCCCGAATCATCTCAGGAGAGAGCTCTCGAGAGTGCCCCGTTTTGATTTGGGCAAGGCGCTCTTGAACTTCAGGCTCGGCTTCGACTCCTGCATCGAGCATCGTGACAGCGACTCCGCGTTCAAGCAGTGCATGCGCACACGAAACACCGGACGGACCCGAGCCGACGACCACACGTGATAATGTCTCCCAATTAGTAGACACAGGCCCCCGAAGAGAGAAGGCCCGGCCAGTCCTTCGTATATTTATGAACATTGAAGGAAACTATCGTCTGAGTACTACAGACACTGACCGAAGTCGGAGGGCAGTCGAGTTGACAAAGACCAGGCGGAGTCGAGTAGCTACGATCGACAAAGATCTTTTGTCCTTGGCAGCTGTTAAACTCGGCCGTGTGGTTTTCGTCAAAAAACTGGAGCGAATAAAAAAATCCACTCAAGTTTCGAATCATAAAATCAGGCCACTCTGTATCGCGTGTCGAATAGTGAAGGCAGGCTGTGCGAAACGGATTAGCGAACGTCGTTATACTCCATCGGAAGATCGGGATGCCCACGAAGCTCGTTCCGCCACTTCTCAGCATTTCATCGGCAAATACATCTGGCCAAATACCCATTTTCTGGGTCCCCGGCAATTGGAAGCTCACTATGAAAACGATAGACGATGCAGCTATGAGCCACCGTAATTTTTTTGTGCCTGAGACGGCAAGAAACGCGACTGCTACTAAGCCCAACCACAAAGTCGGGAAAACATACCTCATGACAGAAGCGGAACCTAGAGACTCAATCCCAAACATGGCCAGAACGGTGAGTAATGCCAAAACAAAAAGTCCTTTTTTGAGAGGATGCGGGAGGGTTTGTTTCGAATAGTTCCAGCAGGCGCCTGCGATGATGGGAGGCCATACGAAAAAAAGCCAGGCTTTGAAGTAGTCTGGCATTCGCAAAAAATATTTTACGAGTGCCTCATAATTAGAAACAGGCACCACGAGTCCGGCGGCCAAAGGCGGGGAGTGTAAATAATGGGACATCGCAAATCGGGATATTACGCCCAAGACGAGGCCAGCTAAAAGGGAGCGGGAAGCTTTTAGTTTTCCAAAAAAGCACGTCAATCCGAGTATAAGTAGGGGTGAGGCCGTGGTCTCCTTCAGGGTCACCAAAAAAACACAGCATAGAAAGATCAGCACTTCGATCAGGATCTGTTTCTGTTGTGAGGGCGAATCCATGAGGTCGAGGATCCCGATGAGAATCAGATTCAAACCGAGGATAATCGCGCTCTCCATCATGAAATGAGTGGCGTGATAAAACATCAAAGGATTGAGTAAAAGAACTAAGAAAATAGGCAGAATATCCGTAGTTTTCAATAAACGAGCAAAGCGACTGGCCAATAGAGCCGTCGTCGTAACGAGTGGGAGGAGATAAAAAAACTGCATTTTTGCAGCCTGAAAATGACTAAATCCATTAGGGAAGATGTGGAAAACCAAGTAGTTCAAAAAATAGAATAGGGGCGGCTTCCCGGTCATCGTCATATCACCGAGAGGATCCGTCGCAGCGAGTGAGAGGTAACCCCCTTCGTCGCAGTTGATGCCGTCTAACCGGATCAACCAGAAGAACGCCATCATGAGCGTACCGAGAGTGATACAATAGTAAATCTGATATTTTTTGTAGCTTGCTCTTAGTAAATTCATCGAATGCGACCTCATCGCGTAAATCATCTTTTCAGCTTCAAAACTTTTGTAGATTAGTGGGCGTGAATCGCATCCCTCGGGATGAAAAGCCCCCAGTCATCGTCGGTAGTGAGTACGCCGCTCGGCCCATTTTGTTGAATGGTGAGTATAAAGCGGTCTGACGTCATGAGAATACAATGATCTTTGGAGCGGGTAGCGGAAGTAGAGAATGGGGGGAAGAATTCTTGCATCCAGTAGTTCCAATAAACGGGAGCATAACTATCCGCCACGTTGACTTCGCAGATGGGGTGAAGGTCTTTATAAACTTTAGAAAGTCGTGGGATCGCAGGAGCCAGATAACTTCCGTGAACCGAAAAGTGATCGACACTGCGGACGAATTGAAGTGCGCCACCAATCATTAACGGGATCATAACGCAAAAAGCGAGAATCTGTTTCCGCTTTGTGGATAGCCACGCCACCGTCATCGCGCTTCCCAGTATCATCGCGATACTGAACAGGGATGTGTATTTGAAATACGCGTAAGGATACGGAACGATGAGGCGAAACTGAGCCATAAAAGCGAGCCAGATGAGTGGAACAGACATCAATCGCTTTTCGATAAAGAAAAAAGCGGCCATACTCAATAAGACAATGAATAGAGCAATCCCATCCAGGACAGTGAGATAAACACCGCCTAGGCTGCAGCTTCGGATTTCTTTTCGTGCTGAGTTTTCGGTGTCGTTCTCGTGATAGGTAAGACCAGCTACATCAGTTAGTTCCGTGAAAAAACGGATATCACCGGCGTTCATTCGCCCCTCGTTGGTGGCCATCTCCGGGCTTGAGTTCTTGTAGATGCTGATAAACTCGTATGAAGGGATCACAAGAATCGACAGATAAACGAGGTACAGAACTACGAATGCCCAAGATACCCAGCGATAAGAACGGATCGCACTCAAAAGTTCGGATCTCCTATAAAAGATCAATATGCCGACTTCAGAGATGATCAACGGCACTGACATCGAAAGCGAGTAGCTCATGAAGGCAAGGCAATTGATCAGCAGTAGAAACAATAGATTTGGAGCGCTTTGCCTCGCGATAAGAATAGCAAGCGCGGTGGCATAGGTCAGCGTAAAAAGAGTTTGGTTCAAGAAGCCATGAAAAGCCGGATACCAGCTCATCTGGCTAAAAAAGACCGCACAGGAGACCCCTGCAATCAGCCATTTCGAGATATGGGGGAGTTTTTTGAAAAAACTTCTCGCGACGTCAGCAAGAATCCATTGTGTTAGCCAAGCTGTAAAAAAATGAGTCAGGACGAGTGCTTCGGAGATATCCATGCGATTGATGGTTTTGATCACGGCCACAAGAATACTTGCGCCCGCGCGTTCCCGAGCAAGTGGATAATTGACGGGCAGCCCGTGCGCTTGTACGTCAATCACGAGCCAATAATTGCGTAAAGTGTCGATCAGGATCCCAGCAATTCCGAATCCTCGCATTCTTTGAAAGAGGATTCCGATGCCGGCTACTGCCAGTAGTGCGAGTAGAGTATTTATGTTCAGAAGTGTTTGTTTCGCGCGATTGAGGGAGAAGTCGGAACGATCTCGCCAGATTTGCGAAGCAGACAAGGTGATCAGGGCAACGGCGCTGTATTTCCACGCATGAGAAAATCTCACTCCAAAGTAGATAAAGAGATAAATGATAATCGTTTGAGCGGCGAGGCCAGCTGTCAGGTAGGTGGGGAGAGTGGGGCGTTTAGAGCCGCTGACAGTTCCGGTATTTGCAGCCCCGTAACCTAATAGCAAAAACCAAATTGACGTGACGAGAAAGTGCCAAAAGGTCGCAAGAATGAACATTAAATATCGGATATCATAGTCTATCTTTGATTCCGAAGTTTTTTTGGGTCGAGGGGGGGGCTTGTGTATCCTGGATTTTCGTACTATCGGTCCGGCTCTTCCGGTCGATCGTTAATATATTCTAAACATCATTTTGTATTTTTCGAACCAGACATCGTTAATACTGATATTTTAAGGGTTTAAAAATAAAACAAAATTAGTCAAATTAGTTTAACAATTCTTTTATTCAAATTAATTAACTCATATGCGAGCATTTTTGACATTGTTGCAAGTTCAGGACAATGAAACAAAAACAGAAAGAAGAATCAGGATGAAAAAAAGTAAACTCGTAGTGGCTCTAATTATTCCAGTGGTCACTATATATTTATTCGGATCAAAATCTTATGCGGCAAGTATACTCGCTTGGCCATTTGCGGCGCCAGTAGTCTATGATGCACCGGTCGCACTCCCGTCCCCCTCTCTGGGCGATATCGTTTACGACACTAATGTAAATGCGTTTCAGGGCTATCGAAACACGGGTTGGGCGAATCTGGCAGCTGGTACGAACGTAGCTCCCGTTGTCCATCCATATGGAGCAGGCAGTGGAACTTATACGACTCCGACAAGTCCAGCCCCACTTTACATTGAAGTTATCGCAGTTGGCGCTGGAGGTGGCGGTGCAGGATCTGGAACGGGTATCTCCTGGGGCTCGGGCGGGACATCTGCGAACGCAACGACCTTTGGTTCGAGCTTGATCACAGCGAATCAGGGCTCCGGGAGTAACAGCCTAAATGCTGCAGCGGGCGGCACGGCGACTGTTTCCTCTCCCGCCGTAAAGGTGATCGCCGTTGCAGGCGGGATGGGGGGGAGCGGATGTCCTCTGGGTGGATCTGCGGGGGGCAGTGGCGGAAACAACCCTTTGGGCGGAGCGGGATCCGGCGGTAACGGTGCTGGAGCGCCTGGCTCTGATGGAGCTGTTAGCACAGGCGGCGGAGGTGGCGCAGGTGGATCCGGTGGATCATTTGGTCCTAACGGTGGAGGTGGGGCCGGAGGATACGCTAAGGCGATCATCAATAATCCGTCGGGAAGCTACTCTTATGTGGTTGGTGCGGGAGGTGGCGCGGGTACGGCCGGAACCTCGGGTTTTGCCGGCGGAGCTGGCGGAGACGGTTACATCGTTGTCACTGAGTATTATCAGTAAGTTTCTTAAATAAGTTATAGTTGATCACAGCGGCGTGGCGTCTCTGTTGCGAAAGCACAACATTGCTTTTGCAAAAGTCGAGACGTTACGCCGTTGTGGTAAACTCTATAATGGCAAAACAACCAGCGATTATTAACTGAACTACTGTGCTTGAGTTGCTTCGCTTGGTACAAAAAGTCCCCAATCATTGTCGGTGATCAAGGCCCCCGTGGGGGCGTCCGATCCGAACATAGAAGGAAAACGATCCGAGGTCATGAGGATGCAATGTGGTTTAGTTCGAATAATTGTAGGTGAAAAAGGAGGAAACAGTTCCTCCATCCAATAATTCCAATAGGCCGGAGCAATGCTATCGGCAATGTCTACTTTGCATGCCGGGCGCAGATTTTGATAGAGTTTGGAGAGCCGAGGGATTGCGGGCGCAAGATAGTATCCGTGCGATGAAAAGTGATAGATATTGCGAGAAAATTGCAGTCCTCCAAGTGTTGCAAGAGGGAGCGCGATACAAAATGAGAGAACTTGTTTTTGTTTTGTGCAGAGCCAGACGAGGGTCAGTGCGGTCCCAATCATAAAAGCGATGCTGAACGCTGAAGTATACTTGAAATAGGCATATGGAAAGGGAAGCAGCAGGCGAAACTGAAACATAAATGCCATCCAAATCAGCGGTATAATAAACAGTCGCTTTTGGATGAAGAAAAAAGCGGCCATGCTCATCCCAACAAGTATGAGTGATAGGGCATCGAGTAGAGTGAGATAAAATCCTCCCAGTTTGAATTTGCGGATCTCTTTTCTTTCGAGATTTTCATGGTTATTCGAGTGGTGAGTGAGGCCAACTATGTTAGTTAACTCCGTAAAAAAATGAATATCAGTGGCCTTTAAGCGACTTGCGTCGTTCACCATCTCCGGGTTTGTCTTCACATAAACAAAAATATACTTGTAGGAAGGGACGAAGAGTATGGAGAGGAAAACGAGGAGTGCGGCCGCCACTCCCCATGAGCTCAAACTGTAGGACCGGATTGCTCTAAGAAACTCCCGTCCCCTATAAAACGTCAATAGACCCATCTCAGTGATGATGAGCGGAACTGTCATCGAAATTGAGTAGCTCATGAAAGAAAGGCAGTTGATGAGTAAAAGAAGTAATAGATTGGGTGCCGTCTGTTTAGTCAGTAGAATTGAAAGAGCAGAGACATAGGCAAGAGTAAAGAGAGCTTGATTTAGGAAACCGTGAAAAGCCATGAACCAGCTGAGCTGATTGAAAAAGACCGCACACAAGACTGCCGCTGCAATCCACTTTGGGACAGTCGAGCGTTTTTTTAAAAAACAGCCTACTGCATCTGCAAGGACCCACTGGGTGACCCAGATGATAAAAAAATGAGAGATGGCCAGCGCTTCTGTAACGCTGAGGCGGTTCACTCTTTTAATTGCGTCGACCAGGATACTCGCTCCGACGCGTTCTTGTGCAAAAGAGTAATAAGTAGGCAAACCATATTGCAGACTTTCCACATATCTAACGTCACGACGAGCATCAATGAGGATACCCGAAATTCCGAACCCTTCCATCCGCTGAAACACAATTCCGATACCTGCGACCGCGAGAATAGCTAGCGCCGTATTTGTGTCCAAAAATCTTCGGGTGTTTCGTGGGTGCAAAAGGTCCGAACGGTTCAGCCAGAGTCGCCATGCAGAAAACGCCAAAAGTCCGATGGAACAGAGTCGCCATGCTGGGAGGATTTCCAGGCCATAATAGAAAAGCAGGCAAACACCCACAGTCTGAGCGGAAATACCCAGGGCTAGTAAATAGGGTAACGAAGCGGCACGCGAAGAGTTTCTGCTTGCCCCAGTATTCGCAACCCCATATCCCAACGCCAAAAACCAAATTGACGTGACGAGGAAATGCCAAAAGGTTGCGAGGATGAACATTACCAGTCGAATAACATATTATGTTTTCGATGCCCAAGGCTTTTAGAGCGTCGGAGCCCAGAGTCCCCAGGTCGCGCCCTGGCGCAGAGTGTCCTCGAAGACGAGCACTTTACGGTAGTGGAGTTCGTTTTGGAAAAAATCTAACTTCTCTTTGGGGAGGTCCCATTGTGTGATGACGAGTGCTCGAGTGGTGCGCACGAAGTTCATCCCGTCAGCATCCAGTTCGGATCCGAGCAGCGGCGTCCATGTAACGAAAATCGGATGAGGTTTTCGATGATCTTCAGAGAGGGTTGGAAAAAGCCCATCCCACCCTTCGACGACGATCGGTGTTTGTCCAATCTGTTTTTGGATGGCGAGGATATTGGAGATTAACGGGCGCCATTGATCAGCGATTTTTTTCGTGAACTTCATACCTCGGAAAATGGGGGCATCCAGAGTTTCAGTCGCGCCGGCGATTTTCAGTGTTGCGAGAGGCAATCGAATCGAACCACCGATCCAAAGCAACGGCACGATCGCAGCGAATGTGAGAAGGGTGCGACCTTTGAGATTTGGAAGCAGAAGGTAGACCGCGAACGGAATAACGGGTAAAAAAGAGGAGACGGCAAAGAACGTGTGCCAAGGATCGCACATCGGATAATACTGACCCCATGAACTGAGTCCTCCGGCGAGCAGGGGGAGGACTTCGAGAGGGAAATTAAATTTCCCAGATCCATTCTTCCGAAACACGAAATACGCAAAGGCCAAAGTCAGGAGCAGTAAAAGAATCGGAACGACTGTGGTGAGGCCGGCGAAGAACTGACTTTCGGGGATGGCTCGAATCACTTTGAGTCCGAGTGCGATGGCGAAGAGTGCCATCAGGATTCGAAGTCCGCGCAATCGACCTGCAACCCCGCTGAGGCCCACCGCTAACGCAAATAATCCCAAACCTAAGCAAATTTGCAGAGAGACTGGCCAGCTCGAAAAAAGCGTTCCGAGGAGGCCTCCCCTGGCCATCACAAGAACACCTCGGGCGGTGACGACATTTTGTCCGTACCAATCCTTGAGTGCGTGATGAGCGGCAAGGTAACCAAAGAACAGCGCATCCACGGTCAGGACTCCTGCGACAAAACTCCAAAGGCTTGAGAGTTTTGCGGAGGTTTTCGGGTTGAGGATCAAGACTACAATTGCAAGCGCGAGAGCGACCGTCAGCAATGTGCCCACGGGTTGGCGGCAGAGGAAGGTTAGGCTACAAAAAACGCCGCTGAGTCCGAAAAGC
>Ga0206856_10046_pt1 | contig 39865 bp, 35 predicted proteins | sample Alteio_BWOrgCont_48_FD_152630 | JGI IMG/M metagenome (GOLD analysis project Ga0206856, IMG submission 152630) | Enriched cells from forest soil in Barre Woods Harvard Forest LTER site, Petersham, Massachusetts, United States -... | ecosystem: Environmental > Terrestrial > Soil > Temperate forest >...
AAACTGTTGAATCGTTAAAAGGTTGAAAGGATTGAAAGTCGCAGGTTTTGGCGGCGGCCAGGGCGATTATTGGCCTTCTCATGGTAGCCGTGATGCAGTCACTTTTGCGCCTACTAAAAGCAACTCCAAGCTACTAAAGGGTACCCCCCTCCCCTTTCTTTTTAGAACGAAGGTGGAGGATTCGTTCGGCAGGTCCATGGTACACCTACGGTAACCCACGGACGCCTACGGTAACCTACGGCTACCCTCTCCCCCTGGTCTTTTAAACGAGGGTGGAAGGCGGAGGATGGTTCACACATTAGCGGCTGTGCCGGAGTTCTCCTTTTTCTTTCGGCGTGCACGGAGTGCCCTGCCCTACCTTGGTCAGGCCTGCGGCGTGATAAATTCAAACTGAAAATCAGGCCGGAAAATAAGGGGTTACAGGCCGAAATCAAACCGTCACAAACCAAATGTCCAGCTCCGGATTCCAAGGGGGCTAACAGAAGGTAACAAAGTAAACGAAGCCTTTTCCGTCTTTGTTATCTTTGTTTGCTTCTGTTGAAATCATCCAGACGGCAATCAGCACACGCGGGTGGTGGACTGACACGCCCCACCTGTTCCGAACGGACGCCGCAGCGCGAGCGTCCCTACCTATGCCAGACGGCGGTTTATCACATCACTTTGGATTTTACGGCGATGGTATCCACCATGTCGGGTTTGGAGAGAGGCTGGTCCGGGGCTTGGAGTGTCAGTTCGCCCTTCAACAAGATGTTGGCCGAGGAATTGCCGAGCTGAATTTCGGCAGTGCCGGGTTCCAGCACAAAGCTGCCGGATTGGGTGTCCCAATACCAAAACGCCTGCTGGCTGTAGGGCAGTTCGAAGACGACGGTTTTCTCTTCGCCGGGTTTCAGGTTCACCCGCTGAAATCCTGTGAGCTGTTTGATGGGCCGTTTCACCTGCGCACGCGGAGCGGTCACGTACAGTTGAACGACTTCGGCTCCTTCGCGCTGGCCGGTGTTGCTCACCTTCAGCGAAACTTTGGCCGTACCGCCCATGCCGAGCGGTTCCTTTGAGACCTGGAGCCCGTCGAAACGGAAGGTCGTGTAGCTGAGGCCGTAACCGAAGGGATAGAGCGGCTCCTTTTCGAAATACATGTAGGTGCGGCCTTTCTTGATATCGTAATCCTGAAAATCCAGGAGATCGTCCACGGAGCGATACCAGGTGCAGGGCAGTTTGCCGCCGGGATTGTATTCGCCGAAAATGGCCTCGGCGATCGCTGTACCCTGGGCTTGTCCGGCACAAACGGCGCAGAGAATGGCGGGCAGATTTTCCTGTTCCCAGTTGACGGCCACGGAATTGTTTGAGGAAAGCACCAGGACCGTCTTCGGGTTGACTGCATAAACGGCCTGGATCAGATCCGGTTGCGCGCCGGTCAACCCAATGGTCTCACGGTCATGGCCTTCGCGGTTAACGTCTTCGTTCACACCGCAAACCATGATGACGACATCGGCGTCTTTGGCGGCGTCCACGGCATCCTGAAACATGGCATCATCCTTCTTTCCAGTGACGGTGCAGCCGGGTTTGAAGACGACCTGGGGGACACCGGGTTGCGGCGGTGGCGGCCCGGAAACCGGATTCAGTTGCAGGCGTTTGACCTTCATGATGTTCCCTTTTCCGCCGAGGAATTTCAGGAAAATAGAATGTTCGCCGCTGATCCCGGTGAGGGGAGCGGAAACGTTCACCCATTTCTCCCAGCCTTTGGTGTCGGGGACGGTGAGCGTACACGCCAGCCGCCCATCCAATTGATCCAAATGCACTTCGATGCTGCCTCCGCTGGCCCGGCTGGCGACGCTCGCCTGAAACTCTACCTTGCCGCTGAAATCAGCTTCGGGAAACTGCGCCCAGTTATTGTTGGAAATAGACCCGAGATTTGATTCGCCTTCCCACGACGATTGCAAGTGGATGTCTCCGTTGGCAGCGACCATATCCGACGCGGGAATGTAGGGCAGATAAGTCGTAGCGCCCAGGCTCGCAGCGATGCCCTGGTAAGGAGAGATGCGCACTTTGGGGCTGCCGCTGTAGCCGCCCAGATGGCAGGTCCCGCCCAATGGGCCGATAATGGCGACTTTCTTAAGAGAGGATTTATCCAGCGGGAGGAATTGGTGGTCGTTCTTCAACAGGACGAGCGATTGCCTCGCGGCTTCGAGGGCGAGTTCACGGTGGGCAGGAGAGTCCGCGACTTCGAACGGAATTTGCGTGTAAGGAATGCGCGAGGGCGAGTCGAACAGGCCGAGCAGATAACGCGCGGCCATCATGCGCGTTGCGGCCAGGGTAATTTCATGTTCGCCGATGAGTTCGTCGTTGACGGCTTGTTGCAAATTGCCCTGCAACGTTGCGCCGCAATTCAAATCGCAACCGGCCTGCACGGCCATGGCAGCGGCAACGGCCGGCGTGGCGGCATAATGATGGGGATTGTAGATGTTATTTATGGCGTCGCAGTCCGAGGTGACGTAGCCGCGAAATCCCCACTGGCGGCGCAACAAATCGGTCAGCAAAAAATGGCTGGCGCTGCAGGGAACGCCGTTGATGGAGTTGTATGCGCTCATGACGCAGAAGGAATCGCCTTCGAGAATCGTGGCGCGGTAGGCGCGGGTGTAATATTCCCAAAAGCTGCGCTGGTCCACCGTGGCGGAAATGGAGGTGCGGTCGGAATCCGTGTTGTTGCAAATAAAGTGCTTCGAGCTGGCGGTCGTTTTGAGGTAATCGGGATTGTCGCCCTGCATGCCGCGGATCATTTGCACCGCGAGGGCGGAGGCGAGACAGGGATCTTCGCCGGGGGCCTCTTCGCAACGACCCCAACGCGGGTCACGATGGAGATTCAGGGTGCAGGGAGAATAGTAGCTGAGGCCAATTTTCCGGTGGTTGTCATAGGCACGCGCTTCATCAGAAACAGCGGTGTACACCTTCAGGACGAGATCGGGATTCCATGCGGCGGCGAGCGCCAGCGGCACGGGAAAGGATGTGGCGGGCACTTCGTTCGTGATGCCGTGAAGGGCTTCGCCGCTATAATAATTGTAAGCGGGAACGTTCAAGCGTTCAATGGCACGGGACGAAGAACCAAGCTGGCTGATTTTTTCTTCCAGGGTCATTTGCTTGACCAGCGCCTCGGCCCGTTCCCAGGCGCGGTGGTAGGCGGCGTCTGATATTCCGGGACGCTGGCGTTTTTCAAAAAACGGAATGCCGATGGCCAGTGCGTTGGGGATCAATCCGAACGCCAAAGCTCCGGCGGTAGCGGCGGTGAAGGTTGAAAGAAATTCTCTCCGGTTGAATTCAGTTTGCTGTGATTTCATCTTTGTGCCCATGGGCCCCATGACCGCGACGATTAGGGACGATTGGTTAATTAGGGGCATCGTAGCGGCTTCGACCATAGGGACAAGGATTTTAGTTATGCCAGGCGCACAAACTTAGAGTCTTTTAATAGCGTCCTGATCGAGCGATGCAGCCATAACAGGGTCAGTCCTGACCCTCCTCAATTCTGGCCAAAGACGCTAAAAACAAAGTGAATCATTGTCGCCGTTTAACATAAAGACTTGAAAAACCTTTGACCCTGCGGCGCAACTCTGTTTTTCTGAAGAGGGTACATGGTTCCCGACTACTTTTATCCCGTCACGATTGCGCTATGCCTGGTTGCAGTTGTGATTATTTACTTTCTCAACAATCCCCTGAAGCACGGACAGTGGTTCCTGACCCGCCGTTTCATCAATTGGTTTCCGCTGGGAATGACCTATGCCTTTTTGTGCATGGGACGTTACAACATCATCGTCGCCAAAGGCGCCCTGGGGGAATTGATGACGAAACAACAGCTCGGGATCATTTTTGGCACAGGCACGCTGGTCTATACTTTGTCGTTTTTGGTTAATGGCCCGCTGATTGATAAGAAACTCGGCGGCAAGGCCGGAATGATTATCTCAGCCGTCGGCGCGGCGCTGGCCAACGTCGCTCTGGGAGTCTTGACCTGGCTGATCGTGGCAAAGAACGTCAAAATCAATCTCGTCCTCAGTTTTTCGCTGCTTTATTCCGTGAACATGTATTTCCAAAGTTTTGGCTCGATGTCCATTATCAAAGTCAAGGCGTACTGGTTTCACGTGCGTGAACGCGGCGTCTTCGGCGCGATTTTTGGAACGTTGATTTCCATCGGAGTTTATTTTGCGTTCGATTGGGGAGGTTCAATCATCGCGTTGACGAAGGCAAACGCCACGGGCGTATTGCGGCAACTCTTTGCCTCGACAAACGCGCTGGCGGACGCCACATGGGCAGTATTTTATGTCCCGGCAGCCATCATAGCCGCATGGGCAATACTGGATATCTGGCTCATCAAGGATTCACCGGAGGATGCGGGCTTTGCATATTTTGATACACACGACGCGTCCTCCGGGCAAATGCATGTGGAATTCAGCGCATTCGACCTGTTGAAAAGAGTTTTCACAAGCAAACTGATGCTATTGATCGGCTGCGTGGAAATGGCGGGCGGAGTTTTCCGCTATGCGATGACGCAGTGGTATCCCATTCTGGGGACTGAAGTGAAGACAATCGGCGCGGAACCCATGGCGCTGCATTGGGGATGGTTCACGTGCGTTTTTGGAATCGTCGGCGGATTTTCCGGCGGATTGATTTCGGACAAATTGTTTCACTCGCGACGCGGGCCGCCCACAGCATTTCTTTGCGGCTGTGTGGTGTTGATGGCCGTATTGATGGCAGAATTTCTATTCGCTAAACCCTTAGTCGTCGGCTGGACAGCGGTTTTCATCGTGATGGCCTCCATCGGGATTACCTCGCTGATGTCCGGAACGGCGGCAACGGACTTTGGCGGGCGCAAAGCGACAGCTACCAGCATGGGTATCATCAATGGTTTTGCGTACCTGGGCAGTTGCATTCAATCATTTGGTCTGGGATTTTTGCTCGGGGACAAAAATACCAACTGGATGTGGCTGCCGATTTTTGTGGTTCCGTTTGCAATTATCGGCACCTTTATCTCTATAAAAATTTGGAATGAATTGCCGGCGGCGACCCGAAAATACATCGAAAACGAAAAAAAAGAGAACTTGACTGTGGATGAAGTTGCATTAAAATAGCTGGAAATGTTGAAAAACATATCACAAGTTGCCATTCTGGTCGTCGTTGTAGTAAGCGACGCCGCTGGCGCTTGTTGAACTAAACTTTAACAAGAACCCGCGGCTGGAAACGGTCGCGGGTTTTTTGTCTTAATCCGCCGTCCGCCGCACAACCAATAGAACTATGAGCAAAACAACTAGCAAGTCAGCGACGAAGACCTCGGCGCAAACAGAGAAAACCTCCCCACGCACGCGCGCGGAAGTCGGCCCCGCTATGTTTGGGCGCGATATCCTCGTGGCGGCACTGGAACGCGAAGGCGTCGATGTTATTTTTGCGTATCCGGGCGGCGCGAGCATGGAAATCCACCAGTCGCTCACGAAGTCCAAGATCCGCACGATTCTTCCCCGCCATGAACAAGGCGGCTCGTTTGCGGCGGAAGGTTATGCGCGCGCGACGGGCAAAGCCGGCGTGTGCATGGGCACCAGCGGACCCGGCGCGACGAACCTCGTTACCGCCATTGCGGATGCTTACATGGATTCCTGCCCGCTCATCGCCATTACCGGCCAGGTGAACCAAAACATGATTGGCCGTGGTGCGTTCCAGGAAACCGACATCATCGGTGTGACGCTTCCGATCGTGAAGCATTCTTATCTGGTCACAGATGTGAACGATATTCCGCGCATCGTGAAGGAAGCTTTTTACATCGCCCAGAGTGGCCGTCCGGGCCCAGTGGTGATCGACCTTCCCAAGAATATCCAGCAGCAAAAGGTGCAGCCGGTGTGGCCCACGCTTGAAGAAGTCAAAAAAGGTTTGCGCGGTTATACACAGCCGGACTTGAAGGCCGATGAAGTGGCGCTCAACGAAATCCTCGGCCTCATCGAAAAGGCCGAACGTCCGGTGCTTTATTGCGGCGGCGGTATCATCACCAGTGGCGCGGCGGAAGAATTGCGGAAGTTTGCCGAAGCGACGAACATTCCGGTGACGACGACCATCATGGGCATTGGTGCGTTTCCAGAGACCGATCCCCTTTCCCTTCGCTGGCTCGGCATGCACGGCGCGGCATTCGCGAATTGGGCGGTGAACGGCGAATATAAGCAGCGTTCGAATCCCACCGAACCGATGGTGAAGATCAAGGACGGCGCGGACCTGTTGCTCGCGTTCGGCGTGCGTTTTGACGATCGCGTGACCGGCAAGTTCGACGAGTTTTGCAAACACGGAACGATTGTTCACATTGATATTGATGCTTCCGAGTTGAACAAGAATCGCAAGGCGCATTTGCCTGTGGTTGGCGATATCAAAGACGCTTTGAAGCGCTTGAACGCGATGATTGCCAAGCGGCCGATCACGAAAAAGCACACCCCGTGGCTCGCGCAAATCCAGGAATGGAAACAGAAAGCGCCATTTGCTTACAAGGTGACGGCTGAAATCGCCAACAGCGATCACATGAAAGACCATATGCAGGGGCATGAAGACCAGGTGATTTTGCCGCAAATGGTGATCGAGATGCTTTATGAACTCACCAAGGGCGAGGCTTACATCACCACGGGCGTGGGCCAGCATCAAATGTGGGCCGCCCAATGGTACAAGTACAAATATCCACGCCAATTGACCACCAGCGCCGGCCTCGGTTCGATGGGCTATGGTTACCCATCGGCGCTCGGAGTCAAAGTGGCGTTGCCCGACAAAGAAGTCATTGATATCGACGGCGACGGTTCATTCCTGATGAACATCCAGGAACTCGCCACGGCGCACGTTGAAAAAATTGCCGCCAAGGCGATCATCCTGAACAACCAGCACCTCGGCATGGTGGTGCAATGGGAAGATAATTTCTTCGCCGGTAATCGTGGTCATACTTACCTCGGTGATCCCGATCATCGTGCCCAGATTTATCCGGATTACGTCAAGGTCTGCACGTCATTCGGCGTGCCCTGTGAGCGCGTGATGTTCAAAAAGGATCTCCGCGCGGCCTTGCAGAAGATGCTCGATGCCAAGACGCCCTACGTCCTCGACGTGGTGACGCCTTACTCCGAGCACGTGCTGCCGTTCATCCCGGCCGGCCGCACCGTGGCGGACATGATTTGGAAATAACGGTTTACTGAAAGCATCAAACCCAGCCTGGCCATCGCGGGCAGGCTGGGTTTTGTTTTAATCTTTATAGGCGAATTGCGATTAGGCCAATTTGCCCAATTCGTCCCGCATCATCTTTGCCAACGGTTGAATCGTCTTCGCGCTGAACTCAAATTCGCAGCCTGCTGCTGAGAACAATTCCGGCAGCGGGCGCGAGCCTCCCAGCTCCAACGATTTCTTATAATCGTTCAATGCCTTGGCTTTGTTGGTTTTAGAGTTGGCCCAGACTTGCAAGGCGCCGATTTGCGCGATGCCGTATTCGATGTAATAAAACGGATGGATGAAAATGTGCAGTTGGCGATGCCACAGATTGGCGCGCCCTTTTTCAAAGCCACTCCAGTCAACGTCGCCGCCAAAGCGGTCCATCAACCCCAGCCACGCTTTACGGCGGTCATCACGCGTATGATTGGGATGCGTATAAATCCAATGTTGGAAAGCATCCACGGTCGCAATCCACGGGAAAACGCCGACAACGCCTTCAAGATGCACGCGGCGGGCGCGCTTGGCGTCCGGGCTGGAATAAAATTCCTCGATAAATTCGTTGCCCAAAAGCTCCATGCTCATCGAAGCGACTTCGCAAAATTCAATCGGCGCGCCACGATAGGCGTACAGGTCTTCGGCTCGCGTTGCCAGGGCATGAAACGCATGGCCGGCTTCGTGCAAAATCGTTTCGACGTCGCGTTGCAAACCAACGGCGTTCATGAAAATAAATGGCAACCGGGATTCGGACAGTGTGGATTGATAGCCGCCCGGCGCTTTTCCTTTGCGATTCTCAAGGTCGAGCAGTTTTAAGTCCTGCATTTGCTGGAAGCCATCAGCCAGTTCGGTGTCTAACCGATTAAAGATCTTTTGCGTGCGCGAAACCATTTCGTCCGTTTGTACGAAGGGTTTCAATGGGGGGCGATTGAGCGGGTCCACGGACAAATCCCAGGGACGTAGTTTTTCGAGCTTTAATTGCTGCCGACGCTGGGCCTGCAATTCGCGCGCAATCGGAACGATTTCTTTTTCCACGGCATCGTGAAATTTCATGCAGTCTTCCGGCGTGTAATCAAACCGGCCCATCCGGCGGAAAATATAATCACGATAGTTGCCAAAGCCCGCGTTCTTCGCGATTTGCGAGCGCAGCTTGATTTGCTCGTCGAAAATGTCGTCGAATTTGTCGGCTTCCTGCAAACGGCGCCTCGACACCAGTTCCCAGGCCTCCTGCCGCAGCGGACGGTCGGGCTCTTCGAGATAGCGACCCATTTGGACAAGGGTCTTTTCTTCGCCACGAAAGTTCACGGTGAGCGAGCCGCTTAACTTTTGATATTGCTGCGAAAGTTTGGCTTCCTCTGTTTCCAGCGGCACGTTTTCCTGCCGGAACAATTCCACGTGATTTTTCACGTCGCGATCAAAGACATTAAAGCGCTCGCGTGACAATTTTTCACGCAACGGATGCGCCGCATAAAGTTGCTCCAGCGTAAATTGCCTCGGCTTAAGCTGCGGGTCCACGTGCTCGACAAAGTGGAGATAGGCTTTTTCTGCATCCGCGTTATCGGTATGGCAGGTCATGGCGATATAACGGCGAGAGGATTCTTCATCCAATGCGGCGTTTAACTCGCTCCAATCGAGCAACCAGGCTTCGAGGTCGGACGCGGTTCTGATTTGCGGCGCACGCTGTTCCAATTGGTCAAAGAGCGGTGCGATTTTTGGCCAGTCGCCGAGGTCGGCATTTTGAGGGACGAATTTCCTTGGTTTAGCAGCGGGCAGTTTTCCAAATGGCAGTAAATTCATTCAGGCAAATTAAATGAAGTTTCGCCGCGAGTCTAGAAACCTTAGCACTAAGATTGACGTTTCATCACGATTCCGACAAGGCACCACTTTTTTAAAAAATCGTCGTATGAGATTTTGACCTTTCCGTCCAATGGGTCCCCGATAATGACCTGTGAGTCCGTGACCTGCAGCACTATCACCCAGTGGTCCACCATGAAACTGTATTTCACCATCGCGAGAGTCAGTCCGGATTGTTTGAGTTCAGAGATGTCTTTGAACGGACGGCAATCCACAATCAATCCCTGGTTCCCGTATTCCTTTTGTAATGCTTCAGCCAGCATGTCTGGTGGGGTGCCGGTCGTAGAACTGGTTTCCGAAAGAATAGCCAGCTTCCCCTCGTCCGCAGTAAATCCAAGCTGGTGCAGAGCAGTAACGGCCGCCGCCGGGCCGCAGGTGTAGTCGGTGGTTTGCAGGCAGATGCCATTGGAATCCATGTGCGTTTTCAAGTTCGCCAGATCTCCACGGTCAAACGCCGGTATGATAAACGGCCAAACGGTCGCACTAAAAATCATGATGGCCGTCAAAACGCAAACAATGATGCGGTCGCGTTTTTTCGGCAGCCGGGAAAGAGGTGTTGTCAGGATCAGTCCCGCAATGAAACCCATGATGGCGAATTTTTTGCGCCCCATCATCATCCACGAAATAGGTGGCGTGAACGACAACGACGGAAAATGAACTGCCACGCCATAGGTGAAAACGAGCACGACGGGAATAAAATAACCAAGCGTCCAGTAATTTTTAGGGAGTCTTGAGAAGAGATATCCAACGAAAATACCGCAGCAGGCAAATAAGGTGGCCGAAATCGCTGCCAGCCAGAGGTTCATTAGCGGTTAGAACTTCGTTCTAATCCCGCAGGCCCTCATGACACACCATTTGGAAATGGCTTCAAAGATGGCGAATAAGCCGGGAACGACCAGAACCAAACCCCACAATGAATAGTCACCGGCGACAATGACACCAGCGATGAGGCAGAGCCCACCGATCACGCCACGGGCCATGCGACCCTGACGGTCCAAATTTGGACGGAAAAAACTACGCATACAACGCCTGACTTTTTCTTACTTTTCAATATCCTTCAATCTGGCTAAAAGGCAACAAGTTTTTTATCTTTTGTGCATGGGTGCATGGTCTGAGAGTTTTCTTTGGGCGTCAATGTTTTGGGGCGCAATCGGTAGCGGCTATTTGATCTATGGCTGGAAGCAGCGCTCGATGATTCCTTTTGCTGGCGGCGTGGTCATGTCGGTGGCAGCCTGCTTCATCCCTGCCCTGCCGATGACGCTGGTTTGTATTATAGTGATTTTTGGCGTCTGGTGGTTGCTTCGGCAGGGATACTAAAACGCAACTTATAAAACAAACGATTCACCGCCTCTTCATCCAAAATCCTCCCGAAAACACCGCAGCCAAGATGGCCAAGCCAACCAAAAAGAAAATGATTCCCCAGCGCCAGCTTCCGGGCTGATAAATAAAACGCACAACTGATTTTCCTGCCGGCACCTGGACGGCGCGGAAATTGTAATCTGCCCTGAGGACGGGCGATGCCACTCCATTTACGGTAGCCTTCCAGCCGGGAAAATAAGTATCCAGCAAAAGCAAAAACCCCGTGTGAGGCGTGGATGTCTCAATGGTCACTTCATCAGGTTGTTCGGAAACGATGTGCGCTGTGGAATTGGTAACGGTCTCCGAGGATTGTGTTTCCGCGTTATTTTTTTTTGGCGATTCTTCCAGCAATAATACTTTTTGCGGATCAAACGTATCCGAACGCACCTTGGCTAGAACCGATGCCGGACCTTGTTCCACGCTATAATTAAACAATGTCATCGTCCGCTCATGAAACCGGCGGTATTGGTAAATGTTCATTTCATTTGAATAGACCAAATCAAATAAAGCCGGGTCCGGCGCCGGATGATTAAAAGTTATGACGTACTTCACGCTGAGCAGCGGGAAGACCTTCGGCAATGAAGGCGCTGCGCGGTAAAAATAGAAGTTTGTTATCTGGTTTTCTATGAGCTCTTCATACCGGCGGACAGTGGTGAAATCATATCCGCGCGCGTCTTTCAAACCATAAAGCTCAGCGGTGTTGGGTGTAAGCACCAAGTCCTCGCCAAGTACGCGAAAGTCTGTTTTATCCCGCTGCAACCATTCAATGCCCGGCGTCGTGGGGTAATAAGCATCGCGCGAAATCGTAGGATTTAATCCCATGCCGAAAACCAGCAAATCCACGACGACCCAGCCGAGACCAATGATGCAATATAAATTGAATTGTTTGCGCATCGAAGGCAGCAGCAAAGCAGTCGATACTGCCATGCTCCCAATCAACATGAGCAATTGCAGTTCAACGAACGACCGCTGATCCGGATCCAGACGTTTCCATCGGGCGCCGATTAAATGCCAGTACCATAAAAGAATGATTCCAATGACTGCCCAAAATCCGACGATCAGCAGAGTTTTTTTCCGCTGATTATCGAGCGCGCGAAAACGATCCCATCCCAATCCCGCCAGAACCGCGATTTCAAAACCCGCGATCATCACCAGGCGGGTCGGATTGATATCTTTAACAATCGGCAAAGCCCCGAAAATGCCCGGAAACGGCGGCACCCCATAAACCGCCAGCAGGCAGACAGCTATCGTCGACCCATAGAAAATGCTCCACCGGCAACGGTGAATAAACAAACCGCAAAACGCAAACAACAATGGTAATACGCCGACATATCCCGTTCGTTCAAGAAAATTTGGCAACAAATTTCCAATGCCCAATAATAGCATGGTGTCTTCATAGCCTTCCCTCGGGCTCCCGGCCAGGTGAGGAAAGAGATATAGAATCAATGAATTCAATGGCAGCTTTTCTGCGGTGCGATTGAGAGTTGTTGAATAAGCATCCACGGCGCTATTGTGGTAATACTCTAAAAAGGGAAATAGCTGGGGCGCGGCGAGAAAAATTCCCACTACTCCAGCACATAAAATCAATGCTATCCGCGTAAAGGGTTCGGATTTTTGTTGTCCAAGCAGACGAAATAGAAAATAAAAACCTATGAAAACAGCAGTCTGGACCATCGTTGGCGGATGGCCGCCCAATAGCATGCAGCCGAAAGCAATCGCTATCCATGCCCAGATGCGCAAGGAAGGCGCACTCATCAGCCCTTTCACATTTTCGCCGCCGTATCGGAATGATTTTTCAATCAGATACAGCAACAATGGCAGGCACATCGCGCAATTTACGTGCGGATGCCCGAGCCAGCAGACCATGAACGCGCTTAAACTGAAGGCCAGCCCTGAAAGAAATGCGCCGCTGTTGCTCGCTCCCAGCAATCGCATATAAAGCATGGTGAACAGGCCTGCCAAAAATAATTTCAAGAAGGCCGCTATTCCCGACGCATAAAATGGAGTCACCGGCAGCAACAATAGATTGATGGGGAATAAAAGAGCCCCATCCATCGAAGCCACATTCGGCATGCCGCACGCCAAATAGGGATTCCATAAGGGAAATCTTCCCTGCAAAAATTCCCGGTAAGTGAACTCATGCTGGGGAAAGAAAACCAGATATTGATCTGAAAACAGAGAGCCAGTCGGCTTGTTGGTGCTTTCCATCCATGGCGGAAAGTTAAATATTCCGCCGGCCGGAATCAGTCCTTTGCCGCCAAACAGCGGGTCGTGTAAAAAAATGGCCAGCACGACCGCCAGCGCAGCTACCCAAAAACCAAAACGGCCCCCCTCGCTGCCTTTCGTAGCAGCCGGGAGGCCGGATGAATTTTTCGCTTCGTCGTTAAGCTGGGTTTGTTCGCTCATGCAACGTGGAACGTCGCTGGCTTACTGTCCCTTCGGTAACGCTTTAGTGCCTGCATAAACGGCGTTTTTGCCGAGCATCTGTTCGATGCGCAGGAGCTGGTTGTATTTCGCCAGACGATCCGAACGGCTGAGCGAGCCGGTTTTGATTTGGCCGCAATTCGTCGCCACCGCGATGTCCGCAATCGTCGCGTCTTCGGTTTCACCGGAACGGTGCGAGAGAATGGCGGTGTAGCCGTTGGTCTTGGCGAGTTCAACCGTATCCAGCGTTTCCGTTAGGGAGCCGATTTGGTTCACTTTCACGAGAATTGAGTTGGCCGTGGCGGTATCAATACCCTTTTGCAGGAATTTAACGTTGGTGACGAACAGGTCATCACCCACCAATTGGACTTTGTCGCCGATTTTATCGGTGAGTTTTTTCCAGGTCGTCCAATCGCTTTCACCGCAACCATCTTCGATGGAAACAATCGGGTACTTCGCCACCAGTTTCGCGTAAAAGCTCACCAGGTCATCGCCAGTGATGGTTTCGCCGGTGGATTTCTTGAACGTGTACTTGGAGTTCCCGTCGTAAAATTCCGAGGCTGCGGGGTCGAGCGTGAGATAAATATCTTTGCCGGGTTTGTAGCCGGCGTCCTTGATAGCCTGGATAATCGTTTCCAGCGCCTCTTCCACGCTGCCGAGCTTAGGAGCAAAACCGCCTTCGTCGCCAACGGCGGTGCTGAAACCTTTTTTCTTCAAGACGGACTTGAGCGCATGGAAGCATTCCACGATGGCGCGCAAACCTTCGCTGAAGGTCGGCAAACCGAGGGGCATGATCATGAATTCCTGGAAATCAATCGGTGCATCGGAGTGTGCTCCGCCGTTGATGACATTCGCCATCGGGACCGGCAACACTTTTGCGTTCGGCCCGCCGAGGTATTTGAACAACGGCTGATTTAACGCTGCTGCCGCTGCTTTCGCATTAGCCAGCGAGACGGCCAAAATGGCATTTGCGCCGAGCTTGGACTTGGTTTCAGTACCGTCGAGGTCAAGCATCGTGCGGTCTACGGTGATTTGATCCACCGAGTCCAGGCCGCGCAACGCCGGCAGGATTTTGTCCCGGACATTGCCAACCGCCTTTTGCACGCCTTTGCCCAAAAGCCTCTTTTTATCGCCGTCGCGCAATTCAATTGCTTCATGCTCGCCAGTGCTGGCTCCGCTCGGCACCGCAGCGCGACCCGCCGCGCCACATTCCAAAATCACATCTGCCTCTACCGTCGGGTTTCCGCGCGAATCAAAGACTTCGCGCGCCTCAATGTTTTGAATTTTCGTCATAAAATCGGCGCGAATGATAAAACGCTGTGGCCCTGAGTCAAGAAAGACCGTCTTCGAGTTTAGATGCAAAAGCATGAAATCGCATTTGCAACCTGCCCAAGTAGGACTATTTTGTCTGCGCCAATGAACGGAACAAATGAGGCGGTAATCAATCTAATTGCTCGTGCCCCGGGAACAAATCCCGTCACCATCAACGTTTTAGTCCCCAATATAACCAGTTCAATTTCCCGAGCGGCGACCAACGCAACCACACAAGCATCAACCAATTCAGCTTCTTCCTCGGACCCAATCACGCAATTGTGGACGAACCATCCTTCGCATTTTGCTCATATCGCCATCATTATCGGATTGGCCCTCGCCGTTCATCTCATTGTCCGGTTCATCCGCTATATCAGTGAAGTCTCTATCGCCAAAAGCCGGGAGAAGAAAAATCCACTCGGCTTTGTCACGCAGCAGCCCAAATTCGTCACTCTCTCGCGGCTCATTATCAGCTTTATCGTTTTTTTAACTTATGCGGCGGCGATTTATATCATCATTGCTCTCGAATATCCCAACGACAACACCTTTAAAACCTACCTCACCAGCGCCGCCGTCATCGGCCTGGCCTTGAGCTTTGGCTTGCAAGGCCTCGTTCAGGATGTTGTCACCTGCATTACCTTGATTCTTTCAGACGCCATGGAAGTCGGCGATACCGTCGATTTGATGAATGGCGTTATTGGGCGCGTTGAGCGCATTGGCCTCCGTTTTGTGAAAGTAGTTAACTTTTACAATCAGGAAATTTCCGTCCCCAATCGCACTATTGTCAATATCAGCCGATTCCCTCATGGCGGGATTTTGGCCTACGTGGATATTCAGATTCCTGCGAAAATCGATCAGAATGCTGCCGTCGCAACCATCCAAAGCACCGCCAAAGGCGTTCAGGCGCAATTCAACGCGATCATACTGTCTGAGCCGGTCTTTAGTAAAGTGCTCACCACGCCAGGTAATTGGAATTATATGCGCGTGCAGTTCAACATTTGGCCGGGCCAGAATGCCATTATGGACACGACCTTCCGCTCGCAAATGGTCAACACGATGAAAACTTTTGATCCGACCTATTCAGACTGGCAGGTTGTCGTCACCTACCGTGCCATGGCCTAAATAAATTTAGGTATAAACTCGCCATTGAATCAGCCATTATTTATCAAACCAGATACGATGCTATTAACCATGAAGAAATTTTTATTATCCCGCCGCCAAATCCTATTCGGTCTCTGCGCCTTTTTGGTTGTCGGGCCGTTGGCACTTTTGGCGGATGCTCCCGTGCAAGCGCCGATTCGTGTGGCTTGTGTCGGTGACAGCATTACTTACGGTGCTGGCCTTAAGGATCGGCATAATGACGCCTATCCCGTGTGGTTGGGCCGCTGGCTTGGGTCGGGCTATGACGTCCGCAATTTTGGTCACAGCGGCGCCACGTTGTTGCAGAAGGGAAATCTCCCTTACATCAAACAAAAGCAGTACGAAGAAACCCTCGCGTTTAAACCTGACGTTGTGGTCATCATGCTGGGAACCAATGACAGCAAGCACCATGTTCCCAACCAGGCCGATACTAATGACGTCGTGGATAACTGGCAGTTCAAAGCGGATTTCGTTCCCGATTACGAAGCGTTGATCGCTGAATTCCGTACAGCCAATCCTTCGGCCAAAATTTACGTCTGCTATCCCACACCTTGTTATCCAGGCCAATGGGGCATTGATGATGACACCATTCACCACGAAATCATCCCGATGGTTGACCAGATAGCTAACAAATCAGACGCGAAGGTTATTGATATGTACAAGCCCCTTTCCGACAAAAAGGATTTGTTTCCTGATACCGTGCACCCCAATGACAAAGGTGCTAAATTAATGGCAGCGGTCGTTTATCAGGCTTTAACCGACAAAAAAGCTCCTGCGAATGAGTGATTTAAAAAATAATCTGGAAAGTATTTTGCGCGAAACCCTCCAGCAGTTTCGTTCTGAAACCGGTACAGTCCATGTGCTGGACGCGGAAAAACAATTGCTCCATCTCGAAGCACAAATCGGCCTGCCGCCGCAAATGCTCGAGATCGTCAAAACAATTCCTGTCGGTAAAGGCATCGCCGGTCAGGTCGCTGCGCAAAATAAGCCGGTCTCTATTTGTAACCTGCAAACCGATTCCAGCGGTGTCGCTAAACCGGATGCGAAACAGACTGGCGTGGGTGGCGCGTTGTGCGTCCCCATTCGCACTGGCGATAAACTCACCGGAACACTCGGCATCGGCACCGCTCGCCCTTACGAATACACTGCTGACGAAACGCGCGAATTGGAAAAAATCGGTCGCCGCATTGGCGGAATATTGAAAGGTTGAGCCTATGGCATTAATCATCCCATCTGACAAAAGACCGAAAGTTGTCCTGCCGCCGATTGAGAAACCGAAGCAGCTTCCGATCGCAGAAGTCTCGGTAACCGCAAAGGATCTCATCGCCAACGTCGAGAAAGTCATCGTCGGCAAACATGAGCAGGTTTTGCTCGCCGTCGCTGTGCTGCTCGCTGAAGGTCATTTGTTGGTTGAAGATGTGCCCGGCGTGGCCAAGACTATGCTTGCCCGTGCCCTCGCGCAAAGCGCCGGCTGCACGTTTAAAAGAATCCAATGCACACCCGATTTGCAGCCCTCGGACGTCCTGGGTGAACCACATCTCGACCCGCAGAGTGGCCGTTCGGAATTTCATTTCGGCCCGCTCTTTTCGCAATTCGTGCTTGTGGACGAAATCAACCGCGCCAGCCCGCGCACGCAAGCCGCCCTGCTCGAAGCCATGGGCGAGGCGTCCGTGACTGAGGGCAATGTTACCTATCGTCTGCAAAAGCCGTTCATGGTCATCGCCACTCAGAATCCGATTGAGCAGGAAGGCACATTCTTGCTCCCAGAAGCCCAAAAGGATCGTTTCCTTCTGCGTATGAGCCTCGGTTATCCGGAGTTGACGGATGAGAAGGAAATGGTCGAGCGCTTTCAATTGCGCCACCCCATCGAAACCCTTCAGCCGGTGAGCACGCCCGACCGGATTTTGAAGTGCCAGGAAGCAGTGCGCGAAATTAAAGTGCCGTCGGAGGTAAACGATTTTATTTTAAAAATCGTCCGTGCCACGCGCAGCCACCCTGCCCTGCTCCTCGGTGCCAGCCCGCGTGGCTCGCTTGGGTTGTTCCGTGCCGTGCAAGCCATGGCCGGCATTGAAGGAAACTACTCCGCTTCCATCGAGCAAGCCAAACATCTTGCTCAAAAAGTCCTCGCGCATCGCCTTATTATTCGCAAGGAAGACAAATATCGCGGAGTGAAAGTGGAAGATATCGTGGCGGAGATCCTTAGTCAGAGTTAATATCTGCCTGAGTGAAACAACGCGCGCTTCGCTTCGTTCTTGCGATGGGCATCGTCAGCCTCTTTGCCGACATGACCTACGAAGGCGCGCGCGGCATCTCCGGACAATTTCTCTTAACCCTCGGCGCCAGCGCAACAGTGGTCGGCTTCGTCGCCGGCCTGGGCGAACTCGCCGGTTACGGTCTGCGATCCATCTTCGGTTATCTCGCCGATAAAACACATAAGTATTGGGCTTTCATCATCATTGGTTATGCCGTCAACCTCTTGGCCGTACCAGCACTTGCACTCGCGGGCAATTGGCCGCTCGCTGCGGCGCTAATGATTGCCGAGCGCACTGGCCGCGCCATCCGGCGACCCTCCGTGCATGCCATGCTCGCTCATGCCGGCACTCAAATTGGCACCGGCTGGGCCTTCGGACTACACGAAGCACTCGACCAAACCGGCGCCACCATCGGTCCTCTCATCACCGCATTGATTCTGTACCTGCACGGCGGCTATCATGAAGCCTTTGCCGCGCTGCTCATCACCGCATTATTAAGCCTGGCGGCTTTGATTATTGCACGAATCGCCTATCCCAGCCCGCATGAGCAGGAGGTTCGAACACCAACCGTCCTGCAGACGAAAGGTTTTTCCAAATCCTACTGGCTTTATGCTGTGGCTGGAATGTGCATCGCCGCCGGGTTTGCAGACTTTTCCCTTGTTGCTTTTCATTTTCAAAAAGCGAACATCGTGACCCAAAGCCTCATTCCTGTTTTTTATTCGGTCGCGATGGTGACCGGAGCGGTGGCTTCACTCATTTTTGGCAAACTGCTGGATAAAATGGGATTGCCCATTCTTCTGCTTGCCTTTCTGCTCGGTGCTTTGTTCGCGCCCTGCGTCTTCATGGGCGGCTTTTCACTAGCGCTGATTGGAATGGTTCTCTGGGGACTCGGACTCGGCGCACAGGATTCACTGCTGAAAGCCGTTTTAGTCGGTGTCATTCCGTCCAACAAACGTAGCACGGCCTTTGGAGTTTTTGATACCGTTTTCGGCGTTGCCTGGTTCGTGGGCAGTGCAGCGATGGGATTGCTCTACGATAAATCCATTCTTGCCGTGGTGATTTTCTCCGTCGCCCTGCAATTGCTCGCGCTCCCGCTCTTTGTGGCCGCCAACAAAACTAAGGCATGATGGCACTTGCCACTTGTTCCCTGTCGCTTTTCGCGGCAACCTCTTCATTTCATGTACATTAAGTGCCGCCTAACAATTATTTTCGCGCTTTTCCTGCCGGTTATCCTTTTAGCTTCTACGAATTTTTCGCAACTCCCTGCGGAAGGCGCAAAACCCTGTTCGTTTGATGATCTCCCGCATCCGCGCGTCCTGGTCACGGAACAGCACCTCGATTTTCTTCGCAACGACATCAAGACCAATGCCGTGCGCCGCGCGATTTACGAGAAAGACATCAAGGCCAATGCCGATCGCTGGGTGCATAGAGATATTGTGATTCCCGAACAAGGCGGCTGGGCACACTTTTTTTGCGGGCCAGATGGCGCTCTGCTGGAGTTGCCCACAGACCAACAATTCGATCCCAATAAACCCAGCCGCTCGCCGACGACCGGCAACACCTATGACAGTCCACGGATCAAGGTCGCGCGTCGTTTCTTTGAGCACATTTGGCTGACCTTTGCCGTCCGCGATTTAGCTTTGACTTATGCCATCAGCGGAGACCGTGCTTATGCGGATAAAGCTGCAGAGATTCTCCTCAAATACGCGGACGCTTATCCTCACTTCGCGGCCGAAACCAATGGCTTTGGTTACACGGAAAATTCTCTCAACGAATCCGTTTCCATCATTCCCATGGCCCAGGGCTACGATTTGATTTACCACTCCGGCGCGCTATCCAAAAACCAAAAGCGCCACATCGAACAGGATTTTTTTTGGCCGGAAGCGCAACGGATTTTGCAGGCTGGAATTAAAGGCAACTGGGGCTCGTGGCAATTATCAGCCGTCGGTGTGATTGGCTATGCGACCGGGCATCAGCGCTTTGTTGATTACGGTATCAATAGTTTCAAATCGCAAATCACCGACCAGCTTGGTGACGATGGCTTATGGCCTGAATCCATCCAAACCTACCATTTTTATCCGTTGGATGGCTTCCTCTCATTCGCGGAAGCCGCAAACAACTGCGGTACTAACCTGTTTGAATGGCAGGCCAAACCGGGCAAGGGCCTTGAGGCGATGTTCGAATCGCCGTTGCGCTACATGTATCCCACGCTGCAACTTCCTGCTATTAACGACGGCTGGTACAATGCTTTCCTCCCAGAAGATCAATACACCGTAGCCTGGTGGCATTATCACAAGCCTGAGTTTGCCTGGGCACTCAAGCGCAGTGAAGAGGTTGGGCATACTGGCGTCACGGGCGATTTTTATGATCAGCGCTATCGCTTGTTTCTATTCGGCGAAAAATTGCCCGATTTCATTCCGGCCCCCGTTTTCAACTCAACCAACTTTCCGCGTTTGGGCATCGCTATCCTTCGACAGGGTTCGGACACGCCGCTAGATAAGGAAATGTTCCTGACATTCCATTATGGACAGTTTTCCGGACATGGACATTTTGATAAAATGGGCGTCACTCTTTTTGCCAACGGCCAGCCCCTGGCGCCCGGCCTGGGTACACCCGCTTACGGCAGTCCGATCCTTAAATTCTTTGAAGGCGTCACCGCACACAACACCATTACTGTGGATGGAGAAAATCAGCCGCGCACAACCAACAGCGACCTCCTTGCCTTCTGCGATAACCCAGAGCTAAAGCTCGCCGCCGCTGAAACCCAAGAAGCCCCGCCGGGCACCAAATGGATTCGCGCCGTCCTGCTGGCGGATGATTACGCGGTTGTTTGGGACAATTTGCATGGCGATCGCGAGCATAGCTACGATTGGTTCTTTCACGCTTTCGGAGACAAACTCGATTTGTCGGGCACGACAGCAAGCCATCCTGCAGGTACGAACGAATTTCCATATCCATTTATCAGTCGTGTTCATGCGAAGAGGCTAACGGGAGCAAGTGTTGAGGCCGATTGGATCTCTGATGAGGCGGGATTAAAAGTTTGGATGATGGGCGACACCAACGATTTGCTGTTCACCGCCCGCTGCCCTACCACCGACGGCAAAAGCATCCCGATGATTGTGCTGAGAAAGAAATCCACAGATTGTCAATTTATCAGCGTGCTTCAACCGTGGAAGGGAAAGCCAAATGAAACGCAAATGACCGTGGATAATGCCGAGCCGAATCATTTACGCCTCATCGTTAAACAATCTTCGCGCACAGACGTCGTCACTTTTGGGACATCCAGCATCCAATTTGATTTCGATCACAACGGGCCTGGAGAAAAGTTGATCGATATGCCGTTGAATAAAGCGCCATAAAACTGTTTTCCACCCTGCCTGGATAGTTTTGCATTTCCAGTTCGCCACTACCTTCTGAATTTCTACGCTGCAAGTATGATTGGCGTATGTTTAACGCCCTCAAAAGCCACAACAACAAACATGAGGAGTGCACCCAACGCGTACGGTTCGGTACGCCCCCCAGCTCAGATGGCTGCCACCAAAGCCAAATCAAGGCTATTCAAGCCAATTCGAACCTTTTCAAGCATTTTCGGCCCTCCCGGGGGGCTCATTTGGTATGTGCTTGGCTCGCCACACCGAAGCACTGGGAAAATGGTGGCTGCCATGCAATGGCCTTGTCGGGGCGTAGTTTCTGAACGAAGCCCGATGGCCGTAACGCAGCCAATTTCGCGCCTGCGCCAAGCCACGCCAACCTATGCCAACCTACGCCAATACCCCCCCACCCCCAGTCCTTTTAAAAATGGAGACATGATATATGAGTCCTAACAGGAAGAACGGCCAGGAAATCCACTTAAAATTCATCGACTCGCCTGCCAACAAAGTTAACATGTACTTCACTATGATGACCTTATTCGGGCGTTTTGTCGCCGCTTCAACTTTTTTTGCTTTAGCATTTTCTTTGTGCGCAGCGCCACAACCTGTGGATGAGGTATTGCCTCTCATCGGTACCGCCGGTCACGGCCATACTTACCCCGGCGCCACGGTTCCCTTTGGCATGGTTCAACTCAGTCCCGATACGCGAACTGCCGGCTGGGACGCCTGCTCCGGCTATAATTACGTGGACACAAACATTTGGGGCTTCAGCCACACTCACCTCTCCGGAACCGGTGGCGCGGATTTAGGCGAATTGCTCATCATGCCTTTCACCGGAAACCTCCGGACCAATATCGTCTCCCATTTTTCCCATTATAACGAGCTGGCCACGCCGGGTTATTATCAAGTGGAACTGGATACCTTCAACATCGTCGCGGAATTGACCGCCACCGCCCACTGCGGCATGCATCGCTATACGTTTCCCAAATCCAAAGACAGCCACATCCTGATTGATTTGATGCACAATATCGGCGACCGCCCCACGGCCGGGGCATCTTTAAAAGTGGAGAGTGATACTTTGATTACCGGCATGCGCGTGGATAAAGGCTGGACGCAAAAGACCCTATACTTTGCCATCGAATGTTCACGCCCCTTCAAAAGCTTCAGTATAGATTTGAATGGCCAAACCTTGCCGTCGGGCCGCAAAGAAGCGAATGGCAAAAATATTCGCGCATACTTGGATTACAAAACCAGGGACGGAGAACAGATCATTTTGCGAGTGGGCCTTTCCCCCACCAGTGTTGATGAGGCAAAGAAGAATTTACTAACAGAAATCATTCAGCATCCATTTGACACAACTGAGACCGACAAAAAGGTCCGAAAGAAAGTTGTAGCTGGCTTTGATTTCGACGGAGTGCGTGAAGCGGCGCGAAATGCCTGGAACGACAATCTTTCGCGGATTGAAATTGAATGCTCCAATCCCGAAATTCGACAGACGTTTTACACTGCCATGTATCACACCATGGTGTCTCCCACACTCTACAACAACGCCGATGGTTCTTACTGCGGCGCGGATGGCCACGCGCATCCGTATGCGGGCTTCCAAAGCTATTCGACCTTCTCAATCTGGGACGTTTTCCGCGCAGAGATGCCATTGCTCACCATCACCGCGCCGGAACGCGTGAACGATTTCGTCCAAAGTCTGATTGTCGAGTACCAGCAGTCACCGGAACACCTCCTGCCTTTGTGGCCACTGGCAAACCACGACACGGGCGCCATGCTCGGCTACCACGCTGTTTCTATTATTTATGATGCCTATCAAAAAGGTTTTCGCGATTACGACACAAATCTTGCTTATCAGGCCATGCGGGATACAGCGCAGGCCAGCCGCCGACGCCAGGATGAATATCAGAAGTACGGCTACGTGCCCTGGAAACCGCCCGTGCCGCGAGCCGGCGAAGCGACTTCACGGACACTGGAATATTCCTACGATGACTGGTGCATGGCGCAAATGGCGAAAGCCCTGGGTAAAACCGATGACGCCGGGATGTTTGCCAAGCGTTCGGAAAGCTATAAACACGTGTGGGATCCCAAGACACAATTTTTCCGCTCACCCAAACCCGATGGAACTTTTCTTGAGCCGTTTGACCCTAAAGAAGTCGCTCGACACACCAATAATGCGGAAGGCTATTACACCGAAGCTGATGCGTGGGAATATATGTTTGAAGTGCAACACGATGTTCCTGGGATGATCCAGCTTTACGGCGGCAATGAGGCCTTTATCAAAAAGCTCGACGAATTTTTTGACCAGGATTCAGATATGAACGACTGGCGCATTGACGTGACCGGCCTCGTCGGCCAGTACTCGCACGGCAATGAACCGGACGAGCATTGCCCGTATCTTTACGCTCTAGCCGGTGCGCAGTACAAGACCGCTGCGCGCGTGCGGCAGGTTCAATTGACCCAGTACGATAACTCGCCCGAAGGCCTCTGCGGCAACGACGATTGCGGCCAGATTTCCGCGTGGTACGTCTGGAGCGCCATTGGACTCTACCCGGTGAACCCGGCGAACGGTGTTTATGTCATTGGTAGCCCGTTGGTGCAAAAAGCCGTCATCCATTTAGACCCTAAATATTACCCGGGCGGCACCTTCACGATTATCGTTCATAGCGACACGCAATATGCTCCTGCCGCCAAGATGGATAATTACATCGAATCCGCCACGCTCAATGGCCAACCCCTGAACCATCCATGGATCACGCACGATGAAATCGCCAATGGCGGCACGCTGGAACTCGTCATGGGCATCATGCCCAATAAAACATGGGGAACAGGCAATTAACATCATCAACCGGCCAAAATTGAATTGTCCCCTGTCCGTTTTCACGGCAGACTTTGCCCTTTAATGCAAAAGGTCAACCTCGGCATCATCGGCGGTGGCACCGTTGGCAGTGGCGTTTTTCAAGCGCTGCAACGGAACGGCAGCCTCATGGCCTCGCGCATTGGTGTCAACGTCGCCCTCCGCAAAGTCGCGGTGAAGACTCTAACCAAACAGCGCTCCAATCCTCTCCCGCGCGCATTGCTCACAGACAACTGGCGCGAAGTAGTCGAGGATCCGAACATCCACATCATTGCCGAGCTGATGGGGGGCACGACTGTTGCACGCGAAGTTATTTTGTCCGCGCTCAAGCTCGGCAAGCCTGTGGTTACGGCTAACAAGGCTCTGCTTTCTGCGCACGGCGAAGAGCTTTTCGCTGCGGCAAAAAAATACGGCGCCAATTTGTATTACGAAGCCAGCGTATGTGGTGGCATTCCCATCATCAAATCGCTGCGCGAAGGCTTCGTCGGCAATCGGATCGCCGCTCTCTACGGCATCGTCAACGGCACGTGCAATTATATTTTGACGCGCATGAAACTCGAAGGCGCAGACTTCGGCGACGTCCTCGCTGACGCTCAACGCCTCGGTTACGCCGAGACTCCGCCTGACCTGGACATTGATGGTCACGATGCCGCGCACAAAATTGGCATCCTTGCCTCGCTCGCACACGGCTTTTGGGTGAACCCGAAAGAGGTGTACGTCGAAGGCATCAGACATATCAGCGCATTGGATATAAAATTCGCGAATAAGCTCGGCTATACGATTAAGCTTTTGGGTATCGTCAAAAAATTTGAGCCGAAGGACAAAGATAGCTGTGGCGTGCAGGTTTCTGTTTATCCCACGTTAATTCCCAATTCCCACGTACTCGCCAGCGTGAATTACGCCTTCAACGCCGTCTTTGTTCATGGCGATATCGTCGGCGATTCACTCTTTTACGGTCGTGGTGCAGGCAAAGACGCCACTGCCAGCTCCGTCCTGAGCGACCTTGCTGATGCCGCGCTCGATTTAAAATTCGGCAACAAGCATCGCGTGGCTCCTTTTGTGCCGCACGAATGCGAAGGTTGCGTGCTCCCGATTGAAGAAGCTGTTTCCGAATATTTTGTCCGGCTCAACGTGGTGGATCGCCCCGGTGTCCTTGCCAGAATCGCCACCATTTTCGGTGAGTCCAACATCGGCATTTCATCGGTCATTCAACCTGAGGGCCATGAAGGCAAGAGCGTGCCACTGATTTTCATGTTACATCGCGCACCGAATGGAGCAGTCAATCGTGCCCTAAAAAAGATTGGCAAACTTCCCGCGGTCAAAGGCAAGCCGGTCATGATTCGCGTGGAAAGTTTTGAGTAAGAAATTCAGTTGAGCATGCCCCTTCTTTATAATAGCACTAACGGTCAGGCACCCGCCGTCGATTTGCGTGAGGCATTGCTTCAAGGCCAGGCGCCAGACCGCGGGCTCTACATCCCGCAAAAATTTCCCACTCTGACGCCGCAGGAGATCGCCGCCTTCACCGATTTGCCATATCACGAAATCGCTTTTCGAGTTTTATCGAAATACACCGACGGCGTCATTCCATCGGATGCCCTGGCAGCGCTATGCCGCGACGCTTACGGCTTTCCTATTCCCCTCGAAAAAGTCTATGACCGCGTCCACGTGATGCGTCTGGACCAGGGGCCGACTGCGTCGTTCAAAGATTTTGCCGCGCAAATGATGGCGCGCATGTTCGGCTACTTTTTGCAGACCGATCGCCGACAGGTCACGATTCTCACGGCTACCAGCGGTGACACCGGCTCGGCTGTCGCACAAGCCTTTCACAATGTGCCCGGCATTCGCGTGATCGTCCTTTTTCCGTATGATGAAGTCAGCATCAGCCAGCGCAAGCTGATGACGACGCTCAAAGACAATGTTCGCACGATTGCCATTGACGGGAAATTTGACGATTGCCAGGCCATGGTTAAACGCGCCTTCGCCGATCCAGACCTGAAGCACATTCCGCTGTCATCGGCCAACTCCATCAACATTGGTCGCCTTCTCCCACAAAGCGTTTATTACTTTTATTCTGCATCGCGCCTCGCCAAGCCGGGTGAGCCGATCGTTTTTTCCATTCCCAGCGGAAACTTTGGCGACATGATGGGCGCTGTTGTGGCGCGCCAAATGGGTTTACCAGTGAAAAAGATCGTCGTGCCGGTCAACGACAACGACGCTTTCCCGCGCTTTCTTGATAGCGGCAATTACCAAAAAATTTCCCCATCACGCAATTCCGTTTCCAACGCCATGAACGTCGGTCACCCAAGTAACCTGGCACGCCTGGTGGCCATTTATGGCGGCAGGATGGATGAGACTGGCAAGATCCACCAGCAGCCCGACCTCGTGGCGATGCGTCGCGATTTGTTCTCCAGTTCCATTTCTGATGAGCTCACGCGCGCGACTCTCAAAGAAGTCTGGGACAAGTATCAATTGCTCCTGGAGCCGCATGGCGCAGTTGCCTGGCGCGGATATCAGGATTGGCTAAAAATCGGTGGAAACAGCGATTCGCCAGCCGTCATTTTAGAGACTGCGAATCCCGCTAAGTTCCCCGAAGAAATTGAGAAATTGTTCAATTGGTCACCGGACGTCCCGCCTCAAATGCAAGCGACCCTGAAACTGCCGGAAGACTACGATCGCATGGGCGCGGATTACGAAAAATTCAAAAAGTATCTACTCTCGCAGCATGCCTAAGTTAAGGCCTACTCCTGCGTGAAGTAGCTGAGGTTCTCCAATTCGATGGCAAGGTTGACATTATTGACCATTACATCCTCAGAGACGGTTAGAACAATCGGCGCGAAATTCAATATCCCCACAATGCCCGCCTCAACCAGATGGTTAGTGATCTCCTGGGCAACTGCTGCGGGCACCGTCAGGATGGCCATCTTGACATTTTGTTCCCTAACGAAATTCGGCAGTTCATCCATTCCGTAAATCGGTTGCTTAATTTGCTTGTCACGCTTACGGCGTGGGTCGGCATCAAACGCGGCGACGATTTCGAATCCTTCCTTCTCAAACCCCCGGTACGAGAGCAAGGCAAGACCCATGTTGCCGACGCCAACTAAAATAACCGGCTGCAATCGCGAAGTGCCTAGCTTGTCGGAAATCCTTTTGGAGAGTGCGCCAACGTCGTAGCCGAGACCACGCGTCCCGAAAGTGCCGAAATAGGCAAGGTCCTTACGCAGTTGAGTGGATTTGACACCAGCGGCCTTGGCCAATGCTTCGCTGGATACGGTGCTGATGCCATTTTCGCGGAGACGCGCCAGGCAGCGCAAATAAATCGAGAGACGATAAACCGTCTTGCGCGGGATGACTGGCCTGTCCAATTTCTTCAAACTGGCCAAAAAATTAAGCGAGGCAACATGGATTAGCAAGCGCCGTCATCGACTTTGGTATTTATTTGCGGCGGTTTCGGATTTAATATCGCGCATGGCTAATTCAACTCTTCGCACCGATGGCAGGTCTGCAAACCAACTGCGCCCCATTCGCTTTCAAAATCACATCGCACCGCATGCTACCGGCTCCACGCTGGTGGAATGGGGCAATACCCGGGTCATTTGCGGTGTCACGGTTGAAGAAATCATCCCCCGCTGGATGAAGGAGCAAAAGGTCCCCGGCGGCTGGCTTACGGCCGAATATTCCATGCTCCCCTACTCCACTTTAGATCGTAAACCGCGCGACGTGACGAAAGGTAAGCTGGACGGGCGTTCCTCAGAAATCCAGCGGCTCATCGGACGTTCCATCCGCGCCGCGCTCGATTTACAAAAGGTCGGCGAACGAACGGTTTGGGTTGATTGCGATGTTCTGCAAGCCGATGGAGGCACGCGCACCGCCGCGATTACCGGCGCATTTGTAGCCCTTTCCCTGGCTATGAGAAAACTAATGGAAGAAAAGAAAATTAAGGAAACTCCCATTTTAAGTCCCGTGGCTGCCGTCAGCATGGGCATCGTGGAAGGTCAGCCTATGCTCGATCTTTGTTACACGGAAGATGTTTCTGCAAGTGTAGATATGAATTTGGTCATGAATGCAGCGGGAGAATTCATTGAGCTTCAAGGCAGCGGCGAAGAAGCCACCTTTTCGGAATCGCAACTGGCGGATTTGCTGGCACTCGGGAAATCCGGAATCAAGGAACTCCTTGCCGCCCAACAAAAGGCATTAAAAGGTTAAAACTATGGCCTCAGTGATTCCTACCCGTTTGGTGTTGGTTCGTCATGCTGAAGTGGAAGTACGTTACCACAAAATTTTCGGCGGAACGATTGATATGAATCTTTCGCCGCGTGGCCATGAACAGGCGGCAATTCTGGCGAAATTTCTCGGTGTCAGAAAATTGGATGCCATTTATGCCAGCCCGATGAAACGGGTCCAACAAACTCTCGCACCTTTTTTGAAAAACGGCGCTCCGCCGCAAACCATTATACCCAATTTACGGGAAGTGGATTTTGGCGATTGGACGGGCATGAATTGGGAACAGGTCTGCGAAAAATTCAAACTGCTGACTCATGAGTGGCTCGAGCATATCGAACGAGGAGTGGCTCCCAACGGCGAAACCGGCCCCCAATTTCGTGCCCGGATTGAGCCAAGTTTGCGCCAGATCATAGAAAATCATCCCGGCCAAACCGTTGGTATTTTTTGCCATGGTGGAGTGATTCGGATGATTCTCTCGATTTTGCTCGAACTTCCCCTCCCGCGCACCAACATGTTTGAAATCGAGTACGCGGGAATTACGGAAGTTGCTCTGCTTCCCGGCCATGCGGAAATTGAACTGCTCAATTTTACTCCGTGGCGGGATGCGCTGGTTGGCGATAATCATCCCAAATGAAAACCCGAAAACCGCTCTGGAAAGTTTCCATAGCTACGACCCTCGAAGCCGAAGACGTGGTTACGGAAATGTTGGGCGGATTTTTCAGCAACCCGGCGTCTTCCTACTTCGATTACGAAAAGAAAAACAGTCGCGTATCGGTTTTTATCCCGCATAAAATCTCTCCTGGCATCCTGGAAAAAATTCACGAAGACCTGAAAAATCTTAAGAAGTGTGGATTGAAAATCGGGTCAGGTAAAATCTCCGTAACCCAGATCCCGCCAGAAGATTGGGCAGAATCATGGAAGCGGCATTTTAAACCGATGGAGATCGGAAAAGTTCTTTTGCTCAAACCAAGCTGGATCAAAAAGCGGCCAAAGAAAGGACAAGCCGTTGTCGTGTTGGACCCCGGATTAAGTTTTGGGACGGGACAGCATGCCACAACAGAATTTTGCCTGCAGGAAATTGTGCGGAATGCAAATACGTCGCGGCGACAATCCCTTTTGGATATCGGGACAGGTTCCGGAATTCTCGCGATTGCGGCTGCAAAGTTAGGTTACAAGCCAGTGTCCGCTTTTGATTTTGATCCTGAAGCCGTCCGCGTCGCGCGCGCCAATACCCAGACCAATGGCGCTCTGCCGAATATTAGGATCTTTCAGGATGACGTGACCCGACTGCCTACCCGCACAAAATGGCGATACGATTTTATTTGCGCAAATTTGATTTCAGACTTATTGGTAGCAGAAAGAAAGCGCATCGTGGCGCAATTGAGTCCTGGCGGGATTTTAGTCCTGGCGGGAATTTTGAAAAAAGAATTTGCCGAAGTGCAGCGAGAGTTTGAGAAGTCAGGTTTAAAATTGGTTCGCGCGAAAAATAAAAAAGAGTGGCGTTCAGGATCATTTTGCTTTGCATAAAATTTTTTGAACGGGGGAGCGCGACAGGCCGTCTGATTTAGTAAGGTTCGTTGTGATGGTCACAACGGCAAGTTGAAAGTGGCAGGTTGGCATAGTTTACGCTTGTCACAAAGTTGAAAGGGATCAAGCTATGATGAAAACACTCGAAGTCATCAGTGAAGCAGTTCGCAATCCGAAACATCCGTTTCGCAAAACAGAGCATCACCCCAGAAAAGCGTTAAAAAATCGCTACGAACGCAGAAAGATTAAAGAGTTTCTCCATATGGCCGATTGGCTGGCCGAGGAGATGGCCTAAGACCAAATATTTCCAGAGTGCCTAAAAAACGCCAATCGCTTTTAAAAAGCGGTTGGTTGTAAAAAGAAAATCGTCACTGACATTCCGGACAAATTCCAAAAAATTCCAGCTTGTGAGTGACGCCTTTGAAATGGTTTTTTGCGGCAATTTTTTTTTCAATTTCCCCTGAAAAACATTCTTCAATTTCCACCACTTCAGAACATTTAGTACAGACCAGGTGATGATGATGCCCGTCATCGTTTTCACCCACCAGTTCAAAGCGGCCCGAGCCATCGCCAAAATCGAACCGTTTGACCATGCCCATCTTTTCCAGCATGTGCATCGAGCGATAAATCGTGGCAAGGTTGCATTCCGCTCCGCCCTTTTGCATCTCAGAAAGAATTTCCCGGTTAGTAAGCGGATGAGGATGCTTGCGCAGGATCTCCAGGACAGCCGCGCGCGGGCCGGTGATTTTGCGCGACTGGCCGCGCAGTCGGTTTTTGAGAGCAGACAGGTCCTGCTTGCTATGCGGATGGGAATGAGTATGCGACTTGCTCACATACCCAAAATCTCACGAAGAAGGCGAAAAGGCAAGGCGACGCCCTGCCTTTCTAAATTACTTCATCAACAACATCTGGCGAGCGCGCTTGATGGCGGTCGTCAAACGGCGTTGATAATGGGCGGGCATTCCGGTGTATTTGCGCGGAAGAATACGGCCCTGATCGGTCACATACTGCCGGAGCAGATTGGTGTTCTTGAAATCCAGCGCGTCTTCGGTGAAATCAATTTTCGGCTTCGGACGCGGAGTGCGATTTTCCGTGGGGCGCTGTCCTCGTTTGTTTTTATCTTTATGAGTTTTGCGGGGCATAATCTCTATTACTTAATTTCGCGGTGAAGGGTATGGCGACGCAGGGCCGGATTGTATTTTTTGATCTCCAACTTTTCGGTCTTCAATTTTTTATTGCGCGACCCGCTGTAACGGGAAGGTGATTTTCCTTCCTTGCGCGCTTCAGTGCATTCGATGGTAACAACTTCTCTTGGCATACTTATTCCTTTTCCTTCGTTTTATTAGAGCTTTCCTCTGCCGGTTCATCACCGTCCTCCGCATCCGCATCAGAGACGCCGGCAGTTTCAATCGTACCCAGTTGGCCGAGACGGCGGGATTTCAACGCGCCGTCTTTCTCCAATTGCGCCTGGGCTTCAACCGTAAAACGGGTCCACGGAATCGCTTCGAGACGGGCCTTGGGAATTTGTTTGCCGGTCAATTCGCAAACACCGTAGGTCTTTTTCTCGATGCGCTTGAGGGCTTCCTCAATTTCATAAATGGCGTCCTGATCGGAGGAGAGCAAGCTAAGAGCGAAATCGCGGTCGAAATTGTCCGTGCCCGAATCGGCCATATGCAGGCTGTAGCCGGCCAATTCCTGGGCCGATTCCTGCGCGAGGCCGTCCATCTGGCGGCGCAATTGGTCGCGCAAGTCAATCAGATGCTGGTAATACTTCTGCCATTCGGCCTTAACTTTTTTGGATTCAATCGGGTTCCCCGCTTTGGAAAGGGCGCGTCCGAGAATAGCCGCCGACGTAGCCGAGGCTTGCGATTTGCCGCGCGGCGCGGCGCTTTTGTTGTCTTTATTCTTAGCTGTCACAAAATAGAAAATGATTTTCGGCACCAATGCCGGTTCATCAAGAGTGCGGGAATTTAGCAGAGGAAATGAAATTCGCCACAAAAATTTTCAAATATTTTTGGGTGCTTTGGAGCAGGCCGGGCTTTTCCCACTAAAAAGGCAAAAAACGGGCGAAAATGACATCAACTAGTGCCAAATTCGCCCATTAAATATCATCATACTGCCGCTGGCGCTTTAATCACCTTCACCATGTTTGTTGCCTCGGCAAATTCCGCTTTTACTCTGGCCACGGTGTTTTCAACCGTCAGGCCGTATTTTTTGCGCAATTCATCCTGCGTTGTCGCGTGTTCAATAAACTGGTCGGGCCAGCCGATACGCACCACCGGCGTTGTTACATTCTTTTCACTGAACAATTCCAGTACGGCTGATCCATAGCCGCCCATTAGCACATGATCTTCCATGGTTACGATCAGGTCCGCTGCCGAACCGAAGAACTCATGTGTGCCCGTGTCCAGCGGCTTGGTAAAGCGCGGGTTAATGACGGCGCAATCAAAGCCATCTTTGGCCAGTTGTACCGCCGCTTTGCGCGCGATCGAATTCATATTGCCCAGCCCGAACAAGGCCACCTTCTTTTTTCCATCGTTAGAAAAGTTCTGCACGACTTCCGCCTTGCCCACTTCGAGTAATTTCGGCTGGTCCTTGACCGGCACGCCCTCTGCCGCCCCACGGGGGTAACGGATAAACGTCGGATGATTTTGATGCGACGCCGTAAACATCATATCGGCCAATTCATCTTCATTTGCCGGCGCCATCGCAATGACGTTGGGCAGGCAGCGTAAATAAGAGATGTCAAACAAGCCGTGATGTGTCGGGCCGTCGTTAGCCGAGAGCCCGGCGCGATCCATGCAGAAGATGACCGGCAAATCCTGCAAGCACACGTCATGGTGAATGCAGTCATAAGCGCGTTGCAGGAAGGTTGAATAAATCGCCACTACCGGAAGGAACCCGGTCGTCGCCATGCCTGCGGCAAAAATCACCGCGTGCTCTTCCGCGATGCCGACGTCGTAGTAACGGTCGGGCATTTCCTTTTCCAAATGCTTCAAACCCGTTCCGGTCGGCATGGCCGCAGTGATACCCACAATCCGGTTGTCCCTGCGACAAAGCTTGACCAGCGCCTGGCCCATCACGTCCTGGTAATTGGGTGGTGAATTCGGCTTGGGTGCCGGCGTCTCACCGGTTTTTGCATCATAAGGCCCGAGGCCGTGGAATTTTTCGGGAAATTTCAGGGCTGCATCAAATCCCTTCCCTTTTTGGGTCAGGATATGAATGACAATCGGATGATCACAAGTTTTCGCAAACTCCAGTGTGCTGACCAGCAACGGCAAATTATGTCCGTCAATCGGCCCGAGATAGCGCATTCCCATTTCTTCAAACAAAACCGGATTGCCAAAACCACCGCGTCCATCCGCACCGATGCCAACGGCCATATCAGTTTTTTGGTGCATGCCCACACTCAACGCCCCCTTGAAACCTTCCTCAGCTTTATGCGCCAGGCGTATCGCGAGGTCGCCTTTGGGCAGGCGGCGAAGGAAATTATTAAAATCCCGTGAGAGTTTATTATAATTGGGATTGGTGATCAGCTTGTTCAAATAATGCGAAATGGCGCCGACGTTCTTGGCGATGCTCCATTCGTTATCATTAAGAATGCCGATGAACCGCTTGGTCGTGTGGCCAATATTATTCAACGCCTCAAAAGAAATACCATTGGTCAACGCCGCATCGCCGAAAATGCAAACGACGTTTTCGTTCGTTCCCTTTTTATCGCGCCCGGCAGCCATGCCCAAGGCAGCGGAAAGCGCCGTCCCCGCGTGACCCGCGCCATAGCAATCATGTTCGCTTTCCGTGCGTAACGCGAAACCGTTCAAGCCATCGGTCTGACGGATGGTGCGGAAACGATCCTTGCGTCCCGTAAGAAGCTTATGGACATACACCTGGTGGCTGACGTCCCAAACCAGCTTGTCCTTGGGCGTATTAAAAACCCGGTGCAGAGCAATCGTCAATTCGACGACCCCGAGGTTGGGCCCGAGATGGCCGCCACCCTTAGCGAGGCCATCGATAAGCTCCACGCGGATTTCATTTGCGAGTTCCTGTAATTGGGGCAACGTCAGTTTTTTGACGTGTTCGGGGGTATCAATCATGTCGAGGTATCGGCTCATAGTTTAATGATATATCGGCACAAACAGCTTTAAGCTTCATTTTCTTCGGTTTCAAAGGACTTTAATTTCATTTCTCCTGCAGCATTTTTCTCCAATTGCTGGATCTTTAACTCAGCTTCGGACAGCTTTTCCCTGCAAATTTTCGCGAGTTTTGAGCCTTCTTCATATTTCGCCAGCAGCGTTTCCAGCGGCAAATCGTCAGCTTCCATCGCTTCGACGATGCCTTCCAACTTTTTTAACGCTTCCTCAAATGGCAAAACGTTGGCGGGATTGTTACCCGCGCTTTTTGATGAGTTGGCCACAAAACCAAATGTTAAGACAAAACGCTGTTCGCGTCCAGTCCGGAGTCATTCGGATTCTTTTTCTACCCGGCTGAAAACTTCTCCCGTCTTCAATCGTGTTTTTAATTTCTGTCCCGTTTTTACGTTTTCCGCGTTGCGTAAAACTTTCCCGCTGGCGGCATCCAGGGTGATTGAATACCCGCGCGCCAGGACCTGCTCCGGGCCAAGCGCATTCAGCCTTCGCTCAATTTGCCGCAACTGCTCGCGCCGTTGCTTCAAGAAATAAGAAGGCCGGATGCGATGTAACCGTTCCCACAAATTTTGCAAAACAATTTGGGAATGCCTCGCGCGATGCTTTAAACAACGCGACAAGTCCTCCTGCAAATCATCCACTCGTTGCTGCCAGTTCTGGAACTTCCGGCGCGGATGCGCCCGCATTAGGCGTTCAATATTATGCTCCAACAAAAATTGCTTGTCCGCAAATTGCCGTTGGACCAGTTGCTGCATCCGCTCCCCATATTGCGCCAAAAATCTTAGACTGGAAAAAGCATCTTCCGTAATAAGCTCTGCCGCCACGCTGGGCGTGGCCGCACGAACGTCAGCCACAAAGTCAGCGATTGTAAAATCCGTTTCATGACCAACTGCGGAAACGACTGGCAAAGCCGACTCAAAAATCGCCCTCGCCACGGCCTCTTCGTTAAACGCCCACAAATCTTCCAGCGAACCGCCACCACGGGTAATCAAAATTAAATCAAGATTCGCATTAGTCTGGCTGAATAGATTGAGAAGATGAATAGCACCAGCAATCTCCCTTGCTGCGCCATCGCCTTGAACGCGAGCCGGAGCAAGAATGATTTCCAGCCCCGGATTGCGCCGTTCGATGACGTGGATGACATCGCGAATAGCAGCACCAGTCGGCGAAGTCACCAATCCAATGCGTTGGGGAAATTTGGGCAGCAACCTTTTCCGCTCTACTGCGAACAACCCTTCTGCCGCGAGCTTTTGCTTCAGCTTTTCAAAGGCCACCTGCAGCGCTCCGACTCCTTGCAATTCCACCGCGCGAACGATGAGCTGATACTGGCCGCGAACTTCGTAGATCGTTAAATCGCCCTGCAACAGAAGCTTTTGCCCGTCGGCCAGCAACTCGCGATGTGGCACCGCCTCGTTGCGAAACAGTACGCAGGCAATCTGGGCATTGGCATCCTTGAGCGTGAAATAGATATGGCCGGATGACTGCGTGCGAAAATTGGTCACTTCACCACTTACCCACACCTGCCCGATTTGCTTCTCAAGCAACCGGCGGATTTGTTCCGTCAATTCGGCCACAGAAAAAACCTTCCGTGTCGCCTCTACTGGAAACAACTCGCCAAAATCCCACTGCGAATTCGATTGCTTGCTCATCAAACTCAACTCATTTAACTAAAAATAAGAAAATCAGCCATCGTTATTTAATCTCAATCCCCACCGGACAATGATCGCTTCCGAGAACCTTGTTGTGGATAAAAGCTTTCTTGAGCTTCGGCCGCAGCGATTTTGAAATCAGGAAATAATCCAGCCTCCATCCGATGTTCCGCGACCGGGCGCCGCTAAAAACACTCCACCACGTGTAATGTCCTCCACCCTTCTCAAATTCCCGAAAGGTATCAACAAAACCGGCATCCACAAACGCCGTGAACCCCGCCCGTTCTTCCGGTGTGAAACCGTGGTTATGGATATTTGACTTTGGATTGGCCAGATCAATTTCTGTGTGCGCCACATTAAGGTCACCGCAAAAAATCACCGGCTTCTTTTTCTCGAGACCTTTTAGGTAAGCCAGAAAATCACGATCCCACTTCTGCCGATACGTCAGCCGGGACAAATCGCGCTTGGAGTTCGGAACATAAACATTGACCAAATAAAAATCTCCAAAGTCCGCCGCTTGCACGCGGCCCTCGCCATCGTGTTCCTCAATCTCAACTCCATTGGCAACTTTCACCGGCTGCTTCTTGGTTAAAATCATAGTGCCCGAATAACCTTTTCTCAGGGCGCCGTTCCAAAAGGCGCTATAACCATGTGGCCAGACCTGCTCTATGTCCTCGGGGGTACACTTGATTTCCTGCAGGCATAAAACGTCCGGTCTTTCCGCATCGAGAAATTCCATAAAGTTTTTCTTCAGCACCGCGCGCAGGCCGTTGACGTTCCATGAAATCAGCTTCATGCCCAAATAATATTAAATCCTTTTCTGAAAATGAACTGCCTAATGAAACATAAATTCGACCAGATTCATTGCAAGATTTCCCCGTCCGGTCCGTATAGGTCAATGAGACTAAGCGTATGAAATCGGTTTATACATTTTTGGTAATAATTGGCTTGATTGCAATTTTACCTGCTGCCAGGGGCGAGACCGCGCCTTTGCCGCCGTTGGATACGGTAATCCAGCGGGTGATGCAAACTTCAGCCACGGAAAACACGGATTATCACACGTTTAACCAGCATTATTTTTATACCCGCGATAAAGTGACTGAATTTCTCGACTCGTCAGGCGCAGTAAAACAACGCGAAGATAATCAGAGCACCAATAATCCCATCCCTTCGCCGAGGGCTTTCACGCAGCATCCGCCACCATCGCGGAACGTTTATCCCAAACAGGCTGCTGCCAATGAACAGAACAATATTCATGGCGTAGCCCTTGGCAAAAAAGAGGATTTGATTAATTCCGATCTGATTAAGCGATTCAAATTAACTATTGTGGACCGCGAGATGGTTAATGGCCGCCCAACCCTCGTTGTGGATTTCAAGCCGGTCAGCAACGACCTGCCCGTTTTCAACATCAAAGATCGCGTCATCAATTCCATCGCCGGTCGCGCATGGGTTGATGAGCAGGACTATCAGTTGGAAAAAGTGGAGTTGCACCTGACGCAAAAACTCACCGTCCTGGGCGGCATTGTCGGATCGGTTTCCAAATTCACTTTATCTTTTGAGCGCGACCGCACACCCGACGGCTACTGGTACACGCGCAGTCTGAAGTGGCATCTCGAGGCGCACGAAGCCACCGTCCCACGCATCGTGGACCATAGCGAAGAAGTCTCCGATTTGCAAAAAATGCGTTGAGGTGCGTTGACGCTGACGCGGCATGCGAGTAACTTGGTTGTAATCAAAATGATTGCCAACGTCATCAGCAAGCAAGCGTCCCAGCCCACTTTCCGTGTCGGCGATGAGCGGTTGGTCAAGCTCACACCCGGCGCAGCGCAAAAAGTTTCTTCCCTTCTGACGAAACAGGGCCGTCCCAATGGCGTCCTGCGAGTGGCGGTCATGGGTGGCGGTTGCTCCGGCTTGCAATATAAAATGGATTTGCAGGATGCCCCGGCCAATCGCGACATCCTGGTAGAGAGTTCCGGCGTGCGAGTTGTAGTGGATCCCAAGAGCGCGCTCTACGTGACCGGCAGTGAATTGGATTATCTCGACGCTCTGGATGGCGGCTTTAAAGTCACCAATCCCAACGCGGCCACGACCTGCTCGTGTGGCGAAAGCTTTAGCGCGTAATGGCACTGGACTATTTTGCCTTACTGGACGAACCCCGCCGCCCATGGCTTGATAGTGATTCCCTCAAAAAGAAATTCCTCGCGCTTTCAACCAGCGTTCATCCGGATAAAATGCCTTCGGCGAGCGACTCCGAAAAGGGTGCTGCTTCAAAAAATTTCGCCGAACTGAATACCGCCTTCAATTGCCTCAATAACCCAAAATTGCGCCTCCTGCATTTGCTGGAACTGGAACTCGACGCCAAACCTAAAGACATCCAGCAAATCCCCAATGACCTCGCCAACATATTTGCCGATGTCTCGATGGCTTGCAGCAGTGCCGATCGTTTTCTCGCCGAAAAAGCCAAAGTCACTTCGCCATTGCTTCAAGTTCAATTATTCGAGCGCGGCCAGGAATGGGTTGAGAAGTTGAATGCGCTTCAAAAAAGACTTGCCGGTTTTCAGGAACAATTGCTCACGGAATTAAAATCTCTGGATGCCAAATGGATGGCTGGCGATTCTCAAGCGCGAAACAACCTTCTCAAAGATCTGGAAAATCTCTATCGCCTTTTTAGTTATTTCAATCGTTGGAACGGCCAAATTCAGGAACGCATTGTCCAGCTTTCGTTATGAGAACGTTCGCGGTCTCCATCCTTATTCTCGTCGTCAGCCTTTGCGCAAAGGCCGATACCAATGAGAACTGGCAGGACGCTCTAGGTCGAATGCCTCTGGGTAAACATGTAACTGAATTAGACCGCACCAATTGCATACCGCTCCTGCTTAACGCATTTCAATCCAATGCCGTCGTCAAAGCCATCATCTTCATGCCCGGCGCTACCGATGAGCTTTATTTTTTCCGCCGTGCGCGCGCGACATTATCCAGCACAAATCTTTCGCTGGCTGATGCCATCATGGCCTTAACGAATCAAACCTACATCCAGGCCGATTTCTGTCCGCCGTTTCTTTTATTGCATAACTCCGGCGACGCCCTCGACCCCATAGCCGTGGTGAAACACGCCAGCACCGCTGCAAAATTAAAAGGGCGAATAGTGCCGGACCATCTCCTTTTCAATGATTGCGGCTGGGATGATTTGCGTTCTACGCTAAGAAGTAAATTAAGCGTCGGCCTGCGTCCCTTTTCGAACGACCCCGATTCCTGGCATTTTTATCGGCACAACTTTGCCGCGTACGGCCTGACCCAATGGGAGCTGCTCGAAGCCATTGCTATGTCGGACAAGACCACTTTCACCGTTCATTGGTGGACGGCCGATTTTCAATTGGACATGCGGGTGGGAGCGATCCAGCCTCTAAAAGCCTTTCCCGGGCAATAAAACTGGGCTTGCAGGGTGCTATCGCAAAATTTGTGTTAATTTTTTCCTAAATAAAACATTGCCAGTCGCCGATATATTTGATAGATAAACCGTTCGTTTTTCCAATAGTGGAACGAATCTTTAACTAAATTTATGTCACAGCATCGTAGTTTACGCGCAGCAGCCACCCTGGGTGGCAAGCGCAATGTCCTTAAGCGCTTCGAACGCGTGGAACTTCTTAAGAAACGCGGCCAATGGAAGTCCGGCGACCGCATCACTAATTTGCGCAAGACCAAGCCCGAAGCGTAATACGCTGGAGAGTTAAAGGTTGAGGCCCGGCTTCAACCCTTCGTCACCTTCATCGTATTGGCCCTTCAAAGAGTTTGAGTGTTCGTTTGCAAAAATTTCTGGCGGATGCGGGCGTAGCTTCGCGGCGCGCAGCGGAGCAAATTATTCTGGCCGGTCGCGTCAGTGTGAACGGCGAACTGGTTCAGAAACTGGGAACCAAAGTGGATCCGGACCACGACCGGATTTTGGTGGATAGCAAACCCGTTCGCGAAAAAAGGAAAATTTACATTGCGCTGCACAAGCCTGTAGGCTGTGTTTGTTCTCATAAAGATGAATTGGGGCGGCGGACAGTTTATGAATTGTTGCCCAGGGAATGGCAGGTCGCCTCTACGGTGGGCCGTCTGGATTTTAACACTGAAGGGTTGATTTTTTTGACGAATGATGGAGAATTCGCCCTGCGCCTGACCCATCCCCGCTATGGTATTCGCAAGAAATATTTAGCGACCATTGAGGGGCATGTGGAACAGGAGATGCTTAAAAAATTCGTTCGCGGCGTCTTTCATAATGGTGAAAAGTTGAAGGCCGAAAGCGCGCGGCAGATTTCGCGGAATGTTGTTGAATTGGAATTGAGTGAAGGCAAGAATCGCGAAGTACGGCGTTTGTTTGAATCGCAAGGATTGATGGTAGAGCGGTTGCAGCGGACACAAATCGGCAAAATTAAACTGGGTGAATTAAAACCAGGCCGATGGCGGACATTGACAGATACTGAAATTAAAACTTTACTTTTGAAATGATGAAAACCATTTGGACTATTTTGGGAACGTTGATGGCCGCAAGCCTCCTCGCTCAAAACAATACCAACTC
>Ga0206856_10047_pt1 | contig 39759 bp, 31 predicted proteins | sample Alteio_BWOrgCont_48_FD_152630 | JGI IMG/M metagenome (GOLD analysis project Ga0206856, IMG submission 152630) | Enriched cells from forest soil in Barre Woods Harvard Forest LTER site, Petersham, Massachusetts, United States -... | ecosystem: Environmental > Terrestrial > Soil > Temperate forest >...
TGGATGCGATGGTGAACACTGTTGGCGCCTATGCCGGCGGCGTGAAGCTGTGGGAGCTGGACACAAAAATCTTCGACCAGATGCTGGCACTGAATCTGCGCACGGGTTATGCGCTGTCGCGCGCGGCCATCGCGCCCATGCTCAAACAAAAGAGCGGAGCGATTGTGAATGTCGCGGCCAAGGCGGCGTTCGATCATGCTGCCGGAGCGTCGGCATACGCTGCGTCGAAAGCGGCTGCCCTGGCAATGATCGATTCTCTGGCGGCAGACGCAAAAGGCACTGGCGTCCGTGTGAACTCGATTCTGCCGAGCATTATCGACACGGCGGCGAACCGGAAGGCAATGCCCAACGCCGATTTCGCAACCTGGCCGAAGCCGGAGGATATCGCTCGCGTGATTCTGTTCCTTTGCAGCGACGAGGCAAAAGTGATTCACGGAGCAGCCATACCGGTTTATGGTGACAGCTAACGAGATTTTGGGAGAGCATCATGTCCATTCGTCCTGTGAAAAAGCTCATCAAGTCAAAGCCAACGCGCGAGGGTGCGGGTGTGCATCTGCGCCGGGCTTTTGGTTTCGGCAATACATCCGACTTCGATCCATTTCTGTTGCTCGATGACTTCCGCAACGACGTTCCGGCGGATTACCTCGCGGGGTTTCCTTGGCATCCGCATCGTGGGATCGAGACCGTCACATACGTCCTCGCCGGAACGGTGGAGCACGGCGACAGCATGGGGAACCGCGGCACGATTGGAGCCGGTGATGTTCAGTGGATGACGGCCGGGAGCGGAATCATCCACCAGGAGATGCCGAAGGGCGACCATGTAGGGCGGATGCATGGCTTCCAGTTGTGGGCGAATCTGCCTGCGTCGCAGAAAATGACGGATCCGCGCTATCAGGAAGTGAAGTCGATGGATATTCCCGAGATCACGGATGACGACGGAACTGCCGTGCGGGTGGTCTGCGGAAATTTCTGGGGCAAGAGCGGCCCGATAGATGGCATCGCGACGAATCCGACTTACATCGACGTGACGGTGGGGCCAGGCCGGAGGAAGAGCCTGCCGGTCGAGGTGTCGAGCCAGGCGTTCGCGTATGTTTTTGCAGGATCGGGCAAGTTCTGCAACGCGTCGGCTCCGCTCGCCGTTCCGACCGAGGGAGTGCAGTGGCTGGACACGGCTCCGCCCACGGCAGCGGACAATCGCTCGCTGGTGCTGTTTGATCGCGGCGACGAGGTCACGGTGCAGGCGGGAGATGACGGGATCCGGTTCCTGCTCGTCTCGGGCAAGCCGCTTGAAGAGCCAGTGGCCTGGTATGGTCCCATCGTGATGAATACACAGGAAGAGTTGCAGCAGGCTTTCCTTGATCTCGATCAGGGGAAATTTCTAAAGTAGCCCTGATCTCGGAGAAAGATCGACACAGGTTCAAGAGGATGCCTGCAAAGGCGATTGTGCCGGTTGTGATCTCGGCTTTTTCCTCAGGACCGCGGCGGAGATCAGCGAGATTGCCAGGCCTACCGGGAAGGGCTCGATGAAGGTCATTGCTGCATTGAAGAACGGGTTTTCGTACAGCTCCTTGAATTTCTTCAAGTGCTCAACCTGCGCCTGGACGGTGGCAGCACTCACGCCCGAGGCTTTGAGTTTCTCGATCGTGTGGGTGCCATATTTGTCCATGAAATCGTGCATGAAGTTGAAGTAGATCACTTCCCAAGTCACGACATAGAAGATGCACGAGATCAGAGTGATCAGGATCCCGACTGCAAAAGCTTTCGCGAAGGTGATGTGGCCATTGCCGGCGTTGTCGCGGTACGAGCGGATGCCGAAGTACACCAGCAAGAACGAGAGCACAATGGCCGTGTAGCCGACGACGTACGCGCCTTTATCGTAGCCAAATTTGTCCGCGAACGGCACAGTCGCGATCATCATGATCGAGGAAACAGCCCCCGATATCAGCCCGAAGATGAGTACAGTCTTTTTCATGCCCTTCTCCCGTGAGTCAAAAGGTAAAGACAAACGCACCATACCGCACCAGTCAGCGTTCTTGTCGTCACCTTTTCGGGTGATTTTGGCTGTCGAAGAGAAAAATCACTCATTTGAGTGAGCAGTTAAGGCAGCAAGCCGAAGTCCCGGCCGAGTTGCACGGCCTGTGTTCGCCGCCTGGCGCCCAATTTGTCGAAAACGCGGCTGGAATGGGTCTTGACCGTGTTCTCGCTCACGTAAAGCTTCTCGGCGATTTCCCGGTTGCTCATGCCCTGGGCCATCAGTTCAAGGATCTCCAACTCGCGGCGCGTGATGCTGAGGTCCTCTCGTTTTGCCTCGTTGGGGATAAACCGGGTCTCTGCCGGGACAGAGACCGGCGTTGAGGCAGGGGCTGAGACCGGGACAAGGATCTCCTTCACAACGACCGTCTGCTTTCGCGTCAGCTTCAGGCCGAGCCAGATGCCCAGAACAGCAAAGGTCGCCGCGGTCAGCCCTCCGTAGATTTCGATGGAATGATCGATCACCAGGAAGCGGTACTCCGTCCACTTCAGCACGGCAATCAGGATTCCACCGATTAACCCGTAGATCAGGACGTGGCGCTTCATAGGTTCCGAGGCTAGACACCAAGATTATCCCCGGACTGGAGGTCCTCAGCAAGAGCGGCTCATAATCGATGACTGTGGCAGGGCAAGCAAGTGACTGCCTGGCTGGGCGTGAATCGCCTTCCAGTTCATTTCGAGCTGATCAACCGGATGCGCGCGGTCACAGCCCTGCCTTCGGGCACACTGAAGGTCCCATACAGCGGAGAATCAATAACGTTGTAGACGACTGCGGGATTCTGGCGGTCAGTTATATTTTCGATCACGCCCCTCAACCCGAAATAGTAGCCGCGCAAATGGAAGCGCCACTCCAGTCCCGGACTCAAGGAAAGAAAGTCGGGAAAACGCCGCGAGCCGGGCTCTCCGACAACCTGCTGATTGGCGTCGACGGAAGTGAAGGGGAAACCGGTCCGCCAGTCGGCGGTATAAACGAAATCCCAGCTCTTAAGTTTGGGCACCGGCAGCCAGCCCCAGGAGAAGAAGCGGTTCGGCACATCCCATGGCAGGGGTCCGCTCGCCTGCGGACCGAGGATCGACAGCGTCGGTATATATTCAAGCGCGGCGTTGGTATGGGCATAGGATCGCGTGTACGACCCGAAGAGAACATACCCGTGGGCAAAGTTGTGCCGCAGGTTCACGTCGACGGAATGGTAGTTCTCCGTCCGCGAATTATTCAAAAGATAGGTTCCGTAGAAGGCCGGCGGCGTGCTTTGGAGAGCATAGACAAAGTCGTCAGTATCGCGCTTGTCGAGAAAGTTAACTGAGGCATAGATTTCTGCCGGCAGTTTCTGCTCGAAACCGACGCTCCAGTTCAAGGTGCGCGGCTCGTGCAGCAGCCCATCGTTGGCAACAAAGTTGGACAAGAGCGGCGGGGTGACTGGAGTGATCCCATCAAGCGCGTAGTAGGTATCGTAGCGAACTCCCGCCAGCGCCTCTTCAAGATACGGCAGTTGTGTATGTTCATAGTAGAGACCGATGCCGGCCGATAGCTTGGTGTTGACGCCCGGCGTGTAGACGGCGGCGACGCGCGGGGAGTAGAGCGGACGCCGGATGATTTCATCCCAGTCAAAGCGCAGACCGGTTTCCAGCAACAATCCTGCATGGGGCAGCCAGCGATCCTGGGCGTAGGCTCCTGCCTCAAAATTGTTGCGATTGAAGGGTGCTTGCGCCGGAAACGTGCTGATGCGCAGGAGCGTTCCGTCCTGCCGCAGATAGCTGATCGGTGAACGCGTCAGTTCTTCACCGAAGTTGATCTGATCGAGATCGATGCCTAATTTCAAATCGTGCCTTCCCAGCCACTCCCGGGGAGGTAAATAAAGTGTCGCGGTTCCCTGCACCCGCCGCGAAGGGCTGGTCGCGTTTTCAAAAAAGCTTCCCTGGTAAATCTCCGGCGTGACCTCGAAGGGAGTGTCTCCATGAGGCTCGGCGCCATTGCGAATGCGTACACCGCCGACCCCAAGATCAAGCAGCGCGCCGCCCGTAAAACTGTGCTGCTCGCGAAGATATGGAAACCAGGCGAGGATGTCCTGATTAACCGTGCTCTCTTGCGGGGTCAGTGTGGAAAGCCCCTCGTAGGGCGAGTGGAAGTCGTCGAAAAGCAGGCCTCCGATGACGATATCGCTGGGAGTGACGTTGACCTGAGCCTTGATCAGATTGCTTCCGCGCCAGAGCTGATTGCTATCCGCATTGTTGGGCAGCCCCGCGATGATCGTGTTATCGTATTCGGTCTCGAACCCATCGAAGAACCACGCTTTGTTTTGAGCGATTGGACCGGAGACGGTCACTCGCGGCACGAATTTGTCGAAGTGCAAGCCTCCATTCACCTCGCGGAACGAAGGAAAGAAGTCTGTGGCGTTGAAGCGGAACCGGTCGTCGCCCATCCCGGTGCGGAAGGCAATGACGCCTCCAGCGGCCTTGCCATATTCGACGGGATAGCGCGTTTTCTCTACGTCGATCGAGCGAACAGCGTCGGCGCTGACCCGCAAGTCCAGATCGCCGCTTACCGGAGAGCGAATATCGAAGCCGTCCAATAAGTCCAGGGTGGCAGAGGTCGCCGAGCCCGCAACATGGACCTGCCCGGTCTGGTCCTGTATGACGCCGGGGTTGAAGGGGAGCAGGTTGCGAATGTCGCGTGAAGTTTGATAGGGGATGCTGACGATCTCCGCCGTGCTCATGTTATTCAGGTCGGAAGACTGTTCCGGATCGATTCCGGCGCTGGAGGCGACCACGTTGACCTGCTGCTGCACCATCTGTTGATGGGCGAGCGAGAGCTCAACTTTCTGCTGAAGCGGGTCGACCTCGTGGGCCAGCGTTTGGTAGAAGCCGGCCTTCCCTATGTCAAGTTCGTATGGCGTGTTGCCGTGAATGCTGTATTGGCAGCGGCCAGCGTAATCCGTAGTCAGCCGCAGAGGCGCAAGGCCGGGCTCGGCAAGTATCACCTGGGCGTCAGGCACAGGCATCCCATTTTCATCGATCACGGTAAGCTCGATTTGAGAGCGCTGTGCGATACCGGTAGCCACACTACAGACGAGAAAGCAGAAGAAAAACACGTGGCTCGGCCAACCACGGCGCGGCATGCGCCAAGTGTAATCCTTGTCTGAAGCGCCATACCACCGGTCCAGTCCTCCCTGATGCTGCAGCAGAGTGCATCCCGGGCGCCGTCCCCAAGGATGGACGCCCGTTACTGCGGCAGAGCGAGGATGCCCGCGAGCGGAATGCGGACCCAGGTAGGGCGATTGTCGAGTTCGTAAAGCAATTCGTAGAGCGCCTTTTCGAGCAGGTAGGCATTGAGCATGCGTTGCACCTGTTCGGGTTGAGGGATAAGGTGCGGATTCGTTGCGGCAATGGTAAGCCCATATGCGCGGAGAAACTCGGTTGAGACGGCGTTCTGCCAGCGGGTGGCCCAGTCCTCGAGGTTCTTCGCATCTTCAGACCCTTGCGTAGTAAAGGCGTTGAGCGCGGCGTAGGCGGCATAGCTGAAGGAGCGCAGCATTCCGGCGACATCTCGAAGCGGGGACTGCTTGGCTCGGCGTTCGGCGAGGCTTTTGGCGGGTTCGCCTTCAAAGTCGAGAATGACGAAGTCGCCGCGGGAGCGGAGCACCTGCCCGAGATGGTAGTCGCCGTGGATGCGAATGCGCTGGCCGAAGCCGGTGGAGTTGGCCGAGGCGATGGCCTGGGCGCGGGCAGAAAGCTCGACGCGCCAGCTGAGAACGCGGGCGGCACTGTCGGCGGCGACTCCGGTGAGCCGGGGCAGGCCGCGCTGCAAGGCGTCAAGCGAAAGAGAAAGCTGGGTATCGATTCTGCTCGCGTCGGCGTAGAGGTCCTCGACCGTGAAGGGTTCGGCGGCAAAAGCTGGGTTGTCCGTGGGTGTGGCCAGAGCGAGATGCATCTCGGCACTGCGGCGGCCAAGCAGAGCGGCCGCGTCAAGGTACGGCCCGGAATGCTCGCGAGCCAGAGGCGGCGGTTCGGGTGATACGAGGAAGCTGGCAGAGGCACCGAGGTCGTCCGGCGGCGGCAGGTCGGCAACGCTCTCGTAGTAACGTGCAAGTTGATCCAGGGTCCACTGCCAGCCATCGCCTTCGTTTCTCACCAGACCCTGCAACATGGCGACGGTGGTCGATTCGCCGGTCGGATTTCCGCTCTGGCTGAGGATGATGTCGCCCAGAAACGGAGCGATCTGGGTGAAATGCGCCGTCTCGGTGAGGAAGCGGCCGATCTCAGTGTCAGGATTCTCGCCGGGCTGTAGACGCCGAAAGAGCTTCAGGATGAACTTGTCACCGTAGAAAATCGATGTGTTGGATTGCTCGGCCGAACCGGTGCGGGCCGGGAGCGGATCCACTCCACGAATGGCCGCGAAGGCGCTGCTGCGGCGGCCATGAAGAACGCCGGCCTGGGTGCGCAATTCGCCGTTCGATTCGATGAGGTTGAGCACCGCCTGACGGACTGGTTCACGAGCCACGGCGTCGCAGAGGATCGCGGGCCCGGCAGGGGTAGTGACGGTAGCAACTATGCCAGCGGGATTAGAGGCATGGACTCTGGCCGCTTCCTCGCCGGTAACGAGGGCAAGGGCGAGATGATAGACGCTCGTGCTGCCGTCATCATGAGTAATTTGCAGGAAGAGAAGAACAGCGTTCAGTCCGGGAAACTCCGTGGAGTCGAGAACTTCGACCGCTTTGATTGTCCGTGACTTGGCGCCAAACCAGCGCTGGCGCGGCAGATAGGAGATGAGCAAGAGCTGGAGGCGCTCTAATCCAGGACCGATCAGGACGCCGTCGACGCTATCGAGATTGAAAGGTCGATCGTCGGTACTTGGGGCGCGGTTCACTCGGTATCCTCCTCGAGCTTCTCCGTGTTTTGACGCAAAAATGGGACTACGAGGAGCGAAAAAAACTACTTCGCGCTCGCCGGGGGCACAATCCCGTTCATCCTCAGATACACAACCATTTGCCCGTAGTGATCGAAGCAGTGTGAGATACCGAAGGAGGCGAGCGTCGCTCGTGTCTGGAAACCGGGCTCCGGCGACTTTATCACCTCGAAAGAATTGGCTGGATTAAGCGTTGCAATCGCCTTGTGAGCAAAAGCGAACGAACCGGCCAGGGCAGCCACAACGTCTTCCTTCTTTGTCAGCTTCTCGATTCCCGACACGTCCATATCCGGCTTCAGCCCGCTGACGATGCCGTAGAAGAAGTAGTTGGCCTCCGCAACATGGGTCGCCTGCTGGGCAAATGTCCGCACCTTTTCGAATTCAGTCTTCTGCCCGGGCACAAAGATCGCCGGGCTCGGTGCGAAATCGTACTTCTCGGCCGGCATCGCCTTCACCGCGCCCATCATCTCGTCTTCAATCAGGCTCAGCTGCGAATCGAAGGCCTTCGATGGCGTGGCGATGCTTCCAACCTGAGGCGATGTTGCACCGCTCGATCCCATCTGGGCTGTCGCAGCCAGCGAACATGCACCCAATACCCACCACGCTGCTATCAGTCGCACACGCATCCTTTACCTCGCATCCAAATGTCTTCTGAAACGAATCCAGCCTACCAGAACGGAGCAAGGAAACGCGTCCTTTGCGTTCAAGTGGAGTGCTACGCTAAGGTTGACCATGGCGCCTCAAACTCGCGGGGTGCAGCGTGGGGCGCCAGGCATCTCTCTTCGCAAAGGAAGCGACGTGAAGAAAATTGGCGTGCTGTTCGGCATGGAAAATACCTTCCCGGGTGCGTTGGTCGAGCGCATCAACGCGATGAATGTGGATGGCATCTCCGCCGAGTTCGTGCAGGTGGGCGGCGTGCGTCTGGACAAGGCTCCCGATTACGCCGTCATCGTCGATCGCATCTCGCACGACATCCCGTTCTATCGCGCCTTTCTGAAGCACGCGGCGCTGAACGGTACGGCGATCATCAACAATCCCTTCTGGTGGTCGGCCGACGACAAGTTTTTCAACTACTCTCTGGCAGCGAAGCTGGGAGTGGCGGTGCCGCCTACAGTGATCCTCCCGCACAAGAAGTTCCCTGAGGGCACGAACGAGCGCTCGATGCGGAATCTCGAGTATCCGCTGAACTGGGACGAGATCTTTGAATACGTCGGCTTTCCCGCCTTTCTGAAGCCGGTGGACGGGGGCGGGTGGCGCGATGTGTACCACGTGCACAATCCCGAGGAGTTCTTTCACGCCTACGACCAGAGCCGCGATCTGTGCATGACGCTGCAGGGCGCGGTGAAGTTTAACGAATACTTCCGGTGCTATGTGGTCGGTCAGGAGAAGGTGCACATTATGCCCTATGATCCGCGGCGGCCGCACCACGAGAGGTATGTGCTGAATCCTCCTGCCTATGACAAGAAGCTGCTGAAGCGGGTGGAGAAGGATGCGCTGACGCTGTGCAAGGCGCTGGGCTACGACCTGAACACGGTGGAGTTCGCAGTAGAAGACGGTATTCCGTATGCCATCGACTTCATGAATCCTGCACCTGATGCAGACCTGCACTCGGTGGGGAAGGAAAGCTTCGAATGGATTGTGAGCTCGGTCGCCGAGCTGGCCCTTAAGAAGGCAAAGACATCACCTGCGACACCCGTGCTGCAGGCGCAGGCGCTGCTGAGCGACGCGGTCACGGCTGCTCCGGCGAAGAAGAAGGCGGCAGCTAAGAAAGCTCCGGCAAAAAAGAAAGCCGAGAACGCGGGGGGCGAAGTTTCCGGCGGCTGAGGGTCTCGGCAACAAACTGCTTGCCTGGAAGGGCGCATCGTCATACAACGGTAATCACCTATGCGTCCTACTTTCACCATTGGCATTGAAGAGGAATATCAGACTATCGATCCCGTAAGCCGGGATTTGCGCTCGCACATTGCCACCGAGATGCTAGCCAAGGGCAAGCGGCGGCTGGAAGAGCGCGTCAAGGCTGAGATGCACCAGTCGGTGGTGGAGGTGGGCACGCGCATCTGCAGGACTGTGGGGGAAGCGCGCGAGGACCTCTTCGATCTGCGGCGGCAGATGATCCAGCTGGCGCGCGAGCACAATCTGATCCTGGTCGCGGGAGCCACGCATCCCTTCGCCGACTGGCGCGCGCAGGAGATCTATCCCGACCCGCGTTACGCGCGCGTGGTCGAGGATCTGCAGCTGGTGGCGCGGGCGAACCTCATCTTCGGACTACATGTCCATGTCGGCGTCGAAGATCGCGAGGCGGCAATGCGCATCATGAATTCGATGCGCTATTTTCTGCCGCACATTCTGGCGCTCTCGACGAATTCTCCCTTCTGGCGCGGCATGAAGACCGGCCTCAAGAGCTATCGCGCCAAGGTCTTCGATAAGTTTCCGCGCACGAATATCCCCGACAGCTTCGCGAGCTACGGAGAATTCGAAGACTTTATCAACCTGCTGATCAAGACTAACTGCCTGGACAATGCGAAGAAGATCTGGTGGGATGTTCGACCACATCCGTTTTTCAACACCATCGAAGTGCGGGTCTGCGACATTCCCATGCGAGCCGAAGAAACGCTGGCGATTACGGCGCTCATCCAGGCGACGGCGGCGAAGTTGTATCTGCTGCACGCGCGCAACCAGGATTACCGTCAGTATTCGCGAGCCCTCATCATGGAAAACAAATGGCGCGCTGTGCGTTACGGCCTGGACGGCAAGCTGGTCGATTTCGGCAAGGAGATCGAGGTGCCGGAGCGCGAGCTGATTCTCGAATATCTGGAGTTCGTCGATGAAGTCGTGGATGAACTCGAATGCCGACCGGCGATCGAGTACGTCCGCACCATCCTGGAGATGGGTACGGGCGCCGATCGCCAACTGCGGAAGTTCGAAGAGACCGGCGACCTGAAGGCGGTCGTCGACTACATGGTCGAGGAGACACAGGTCGGGCTTTACTGAGGCTGGGTTGGTGGCGGCGCATTCGGCTGTGCGGGAGCCCCGGGCTGCGGTGAAGTGGCCGGTTGAGCGGGTGGAGGCGGCGTGACATGCACAGGCGCATTGGGATCGCGTTGGGCAACGAGCTCGACGTCGAAGATGAGGTCGGCCTTTGCGGGGATCACGGGCGGGCGGCCCAGCGCTCCGTAAGCCAGCTGATAGGGAATGAAGAGGCGGCGCTTGCCGCCCACATGCATGCCTTCGAAGCCCTGGTCCCATCCGGTGATCACGCGCTTGGTCCCCTGCATGAAGTCAAACGGCGTGCCGCGATCGACGGAGGAGTCGAATTTTGTTCCGTCCGATGCCAGCCAGCCAGTGTAGTGAACGGTGTAGACCTGGCCGGGAGCGGCGAGATCGCCCGTGCCCACTTTGATTTCCTGGTAGCGCAACGCGAATTCAACCTTGACTGGTCCGACGACCGGAGGGATGTTCTTGGGCAATGCAGGCTGCGCCGCTTTAGGCCGCGCCGCAGTTTGAGTCCTGGGTCGCGCCGGTGTGGTGGTCTGTGCTGCAGCGAAGAGGGTCGTGGCGAGAAACAACAATGGAAGGGAGAGGCGAACAGGGTGCATGGATACTCCGGAAAGAGATTGTGCCTGTGCAGGACTGAGCGAACGATATCGTGACTGGCCATGCCGGGTAAAGCGTACGGTCACCGAAGTGCAGTTTTCTAGGCCCGAAGAAGCCGATACATGAAAGTGGCATTTCGCTGTAATTGCAGGCAATTTACGATAAATTCAAGAGATATCCTCGCGAGGTTGACCGCATTTTGACAAATCTCCCCGCTTCCGCTGAAGCCCAGGCATTGCTTGCGACACCGTTCCCCTCCGACTTTCTACCCGGAGCGCGCTCGGCTGTCGAGACCTGCCTGCGCATTCAGCCTTCGGAGAAGGTGACGTTGATCACCGACCAGGTGACGGCGCCGATCGCCGCATCGCTGGCCCAGGAGCTTGTGGCGAACGGGTGCCGCTGGAATGCTTTTGTGCTCGAAGACCTGGCGGTGCGTCCGCTGGTGGACATGCCGAGGCCGGTGCTGGCCGATATGGAGACCTCGGATGTCAGCATCTTCGCCGTCGGCGTTCAGCGTAACGAATTGCGATCGCGCATGCAGATGACGGAGGTCGTCAATCGCCGGCGCATGCGGCATGCGCACATGGTCAACATTACCCCGCAGATCATGTGCGAGGGCATGCGCGCGGATTTTCATCGCGTGGACCAGCTTTCGCAGAAGGTAATCGAAAAAGTTCGGCGCGCAAGCTATATCCGCGCCACCACCGCAGCGGGAACCGATATCCTCGCCGAGCTTAATCCGGACTACAAGTGGCTCAAGACCTCCGGCATCATTTCGCGCGACAAGTGGGGCAATCTTCCTGGCGGAGAAATTTTTACGACTCCGGGCGAGGTCAACGGAACGTTTGTCGTCGATGGCGTGGTCGGCGATTATCTCTGCGCGCGCTACGGCCTGCTTGAGGCAACTCCACTGACTATCGAGGTCAAGGCTAATCGCATTGCGGCGTGCGAGTCGGCGAACCTCGAACTGCGCGATGAGTTCTGGGCTTACACGCATACCGACGAGAATTCGGATCGCGTAGGCGAGTTCGCCATCGGGACGAATCTCGGCATCGACCATGTGATCGGCAACATTCTGCAGGACGAGAAATTCCCGGGCATCCACATTGCGTTTGGGAATCCCTATGGCGAGCACACCGGCGCGCCTTGGACTTCGACAACGCACATCGACGTGGTCGGTCTGCGCTTCAACATCTGGGTCGATAAAGAGCAGATTATGCGGGACGGGCAATTCCTGGTCGAGCCGTAATCCAAACATCTCACCGGAAACGAATGCACTCCTTCAATGAGCCCTATCAGAGGGGATGTCAAGAGAAATTCTTCCCCCTTCCTCTCCGAAGGGAGGTGGATGTTGTGGCTTGCATCCAGCCCAATCTCAGTTCTGGAGAGGCCGTGGGCGCGCCGCGTATTCCAGACAGACCAAGCCAGTTGATGGTTTCTACTCGAAGGTTTCATGATGCGATGGTCGTTCGACGCCTTCGGTTCCGGAAGCTACGCAAGCAGGAGGGTTGGCTTTAGTGCGCCAACCATGGTCCTATCTGAGACTCGAGACCTATAGCTTTTTTCGGTTATACGAAGGGGCATAGGATGCATTTGGAGACTCGGTGCTGAACGACAGCACACGGAGCGGCCTAACTCATTGATTGATACTCTCCCTCGACCTCGAGCGTCGCAAGAACCGATGGGCTAACCATCGGGTAAGGAAACCGGGGCTTGCCTGGATTCTGTGGATGCTCAAGCTGCTTGCGATTTCAGGTGTTCTGCGTCGAAGCGCCCTCCTTTTTTCCAAAGTGTTAACGTGATGGCCGCGATCTTGCGTGCGAGCGTGAGGCGAGCCATCTCCGGCTTGATCCCCTTGGTCAGCAATCCTGCGTAAAAGTCCTGCAGTGGTCCCGCACAACGACTGGCGCCCATGGCCGTACTTTTAAAGATCTCCTTCATCTCGTGGTTGTGATTTTGATTCAGACGACGGATCTGTGGTGGCTTTTTGGAACGTTGCAGTTGTCCGTCCACATAACGATGCTGCGCGCTGTGGTGCGTCTCCACCCCCAGGCCACTGTAGGCCCACAGCTGCCGCTTGCTACGGAACCGGTGCGGCGTCTGCATCAGGGCCAGCAACAGAGCAGCCCGCAGCGGGCCGATCGAGGGAATCTGGCGCAATATTTTCACGGCCGGATGTTTCCGACTCTCGGCCAAAAGTTCTCCGCGCACCGTGTGCCGCAAAACCAGCAGTCCATCCAGCTGCTGATAGAACAGCTCTGCTCGGCGGCGCACGCCGGCTTGCGCAATCTTGCTCAGCCATTGTTCCCGATGGCGTGGAGCATAGACCTGCGTACCTGTGCAGGGAATGCCCCAGCTTCGATACAGCGCCTTGATCCGATTCATCACTCGCCTCAGGTCTTTGCTGACGGTCAGATAACTACGCGCCAACTCCCGTAACGTCCGCAGTCCATTTTCTCCGTGGTAGACCGCGCATAGCAGTTCGGCGCGCAGCAGCTCGGCCAGCTTCCGCGCATCCACCTTGTCACTCTTGCTGCCCTCTTTCAATAAGGCATTGCGGCGCGGATTACAGACTACGATTTCCTGCACGTGGGGCTTCAGCACATCCTAGAGCCAGGCTGCCCAGGTTCCTTCGTCCAACGTCGCATGCAGCTCTCCCCGTAGACCGTGCAGGAACTCCAGCAGGGTAACTGTCTTGGTTCGATGATGGATTCCATCACCAACTTCCCGGCGCCATTTAAAACAGCAATCGAAGTTGCTTCTTTGTGAACGTCGAGCCCGATATACTTCTTCATATTGCTACTCATGTTGGGTAGCCTCCTGGGGGGAAGGGGTATGCGTTCATGCCAACGTGATCTTTCCCCCAAGGTAAAACGCCATATTCCAGTACCTGCCCGGAAGTTATGTGTCTCCCTGCTCGCCCCAGCTATAATCAGCCGGAGCTGAGCGGAGGATAGGGCCCATGCTGGGAAGCAACCCGAGCGCCGACTCAGTGGCCTCGACCGATCGAAGGGGGATACTACGGCATCCCCTTTCTACTTACTGCTAGCCGGACCCCTCATCGGGAGAAGCAGCAAAGCGATAAATCCTGGGGGTGCGGGGGCAAAGCCCCTGCCGCCTTCTGCTCCCAAAGCAGGGCGTCCTCTGATAATGCGTGCATGATAGCGATTTGCCCACCGGACCGGCTTTCCAACAAATGCTGTCTCAATTTTCACGCCTTACAACCTAAGTTTGTTTCCGATCGGATCGCGTCTTATGCGATGCACGGGGCAGGCGCGAGGGTATTGGTGAACGTCATCCGGATTCCGTGCTTCGGCCGCAGGATGACCATCGGGCGCGCTTCGATCATTTGGCCCGGCACCAATTGAAAATCGTATTTTCTGAGCAGATCGCTCAAAATCATGAGGATCTGCAGCATCGCGTAGTTTCCGCCGATACAGCCTCGCGGTCCGGCCCCAAAAGGAAGATAGGTGAAGGGCGTGCGCAGCTTCTCGTTCGCTTTGGTGAAACGCTCCGTTTCGAAATTCTCCGGATTCTGCCAATAGCGCGGAGCATGGTGCGCGCCGTACACATACACAATGACCATCGATCCGCGGGGTATGGCCAGGTCGCCTACGCGGTCGTCCGTGACAGCCATGCGGTCGATCATCCAGAACGGCGGGTAGAGGCGGAGCGTCTCCTGAATGACCTGAGTCGCAAATTCGAATTTGGGAACGTCGCTGTGGCTCAAGGGCGCTTCGCCGAGCACTGAATCAAATTCCTGCCGTACCCTTTCGAGACAATCCGGACGCGAGCTCAAAAGATAAAGAAGCCACGATAGCGCATTCGATGATGTTTCATGGCCGGCAACCAGAAGCTGCATGCTCTCGCTCAGGATTAGCTCATCGCTCATGCCTTCGCCATCGCTGTAACGCGCATCCATCAAAGTCTGCAGCAGATCGTGGCCGGGGGGTTCGTTGCGGCGCTTCCTGATGTATTCGAGCAGAATAGCGTCCGCGCGGGTTCGCATTTCTTCGTGTCTGCGCAGTTCACCCGAGACGGCGAACCAGGGATTCAGATAGGGCTGAAGGGTTTGCCGAACTATGAATTCCTGGACGGTGCAGATGGTATCGCTGACAAGATCGATGTCTTCGTCCTTCAACCGCGCGCCAAATAGCGATCGGGCGACCATCGCGAAGGTAATTTTCATCAACTGGGGGTAGATATCAACGGGGCCACCACGGACCTGTCTGTCGAAATCCCGCAGTGAGTCGGCAAGGGAGTCCTGCATGATTGAGGACAGCGCATCGAGCTGCTTTCGATCGAAGCCCTTCTGAATGAGACGCCGCTGGGTACGCCAGGCTTCTCCGTGGGTCGTGAGAAGACCTTTCCCCAGAAAGTGACCCATCCGCTTTACTTGAATTTCGGATTTTTGGTAGTTCTCCGCATTGGTCTTCAACACGTGCTGAATGACAGCGGGATCGATGGTAACGATCGCTTCCTTAATACCACCCAAATAGAACCGGAATGTGTCGCCGAAGGTCTCGTTATACCTGGCCAAAACCTGCACGGGATTGCGGGCCATTGCGGCAGAATCCGCAAAGCTGCGAAGTCGGGAAACAGCGGGCACAGGCGTAGGTGAGGTCATACCCATCCGTCCTGAGAGTTGCCTCGAACCGCAGCAGATTTCATGTCACTTGTAAGAATTGGTAGCCGGGTCATAGGTAAGACAAAACGCACAGAATCAGTTTTCGTTCCCCAGTTGCTTCAAAAGGATCAAATGATGCCAGATTGCCCGGGTCATGGTGGGGTGCTGCCTATAGGGAACACCAAATTCTTTGGCGGTCTCCTTCACGATCCTGGTCAGTGGAGCATAGTGGGTATGGCACACGAAAGGGCACAGATGGTGGACGATATGATGGTTGAGCCCGCCCGCTAGCCAACCGACAAGCGGGCGTTCCGTCGCATAATCGGCCGTTGTCGCAAAGATGTGATACACGCCGTTGTCAAACTCACCACGGTCCGAGGGAAAGTAGGTGCTGTCGATGGTGTGCGTCGTCTGAAATACGAGCGTTACGGATAAACCGATGACCAAATGGACCAGGAGGAACGCCCCGGCGACCAGCAAAGGTGATTTTCCCAGCACCAGCACCGGCAAGACAAGCATGTACGCGAGGTAGAGGCCCTTGCCAGCAAAGAGAACGGCGTATTCGCTCAGAGGATGTTTGGTGCGTTTCAGATATTCGTGGGTCGGAAAGAAAAAGCACTGGAAGTCCCTGAAGAACACGTAGTCCAGAGAGAACAGCGCGTAAACGAACAGCGCATAGATGTGCTGGAACCGGTGCAATGGCGCCCGGGATTCAAAAGGCGTAAAGCGAAAGATGCCGCGTCCCGAAAGCGCATCATCTTCCCCGTGGAGATTGATGCAGGAGTGGTGGCCCCGATGATGGAGGATACGCCACATGTACGAGCTGATTCCGCACAGATCGAAGACATAGTTCAGGGTTTTGTTGACGAGCGACCGGGACGAGATGGCGTTGTGATTACTGTCATGGGCGATGTTCAGCAAAAGAAATGTCTGCGCGAGTCCGCCTAAAAGATAGAGGGCAAGAAACTTCCATGAACCGGGCCTGAGCGCATACAGAGCAATCCAGGCGCCCACGAGGACTGCCAGCCCCGCAGCGACCTTGACCCACATCGTACGGTCCGCTTTGGGAGAAATGTTCTGGTCAGCAAAAAAACTATCCAGGCGGCGACGCAAGACTTTCGGGAAGGAAGACGCACCGAACGGTTCGATAATCGGCGACACTGAGGTTTCCGATGGCACAAGATCCGGAGTCTCCGACTCTTGAGCGATCGCCGTTTCGGTTTCGAACGTCACCGGCGCCTCCACGATTATGGTAATTGAAAATTCGGAACGGACCAAGCCCGAGGGGGCGGCGGCGCATCCCTGGAAGCGATGACGCATGTCATTGTTCCAAATGCTTTGCTAACATAATACCTACCAATGAACCGTAGCGAACGGGACCTCGTGAATCGCTTCTGCATGGGCCATGGAAGCTCGGCGGAGTTCCGCAAGTCCCCTTCGCGTCCCGTGCGGCAAAAAAGGAGAACGTCTATTCCCCAATCGAGTCGATCGACACTTCCGCTGAGAAGCAATCACGCGTATATTCTCACGTCGGTTCACATTTCAGGTCTGCACTTCGAGACTCAATCGTGTTTCTCCTCGTCGATGAGGAGGAATGTTTCGTTTACTGAGTTGCATTTTACTCACCGTTGGAGGATCGCTGATTGATGACGGCGTCAATTTTAGACCGTCTGGATAGACTGGCCGATGAACACCCGGGCAAACTTCTTTATTCGTACCTTGACGTAAACGGCGATCCGATCGAAAGCTACACCTACGCGTCGTTCCTCCACCGAGCGCAGGCGATCGCCGGACATTTGCTGAAAGATGGTCGTTTCGCGGCGGGCGACCGGCTTCTGCTTGCCTACCCGCCGGGGCTCGAAATGATCTGCGCATTCTTTGGTTGCGTGCGCGCCGGATTGATCCCCGTGCCGGTCTATCCCCCCAGTTTGCGTGGCTTCCAGAGTGCCCTGTACAAGATGGTCCACATCGCAAAGGATTGCCAGGCGGCAGGGATTTTAACGAGCAGAGACTACCACGCATCACTCAAGACGAATCTCGCCAGAAATGGAGTCTCGGCGTCCGGCGTTGACGTAGATTACATTTCCGGTCTTCCGTGGATCGTCACGGAAGATTTCGTGGATACGATTTCACACCGACTGGCTGTCGATCCTTCGAATATCTTGTTTCTCCAGTACACGTCGGGTTCGACAATGGAGCCCAAGGGCGTGATCGTGACCCACGAAAACATCCTGAATACAGCTCCGCTCGTGATTGACCATCCGGCGCCGGTCGTCGTCTCCTGGCTCCCGCAGTATCACGATATGGGGCTGATCGGGACCTACCTCTATCCAGCGCTCAGAGGCGGCACGACATACGGCTTCTCCGCCACGGACTTCATTCAGCGGCCGATCCTCTGGTTCGAAGCGATGACGGCCTACCGCGCTACCGCGACCACCGCTCCCAACTTCGCCTACGACTATTGCCTGCGCGCCGGCAGGCTCTCCAAGGAGAGCCTGGAGGCCTGCGATCTCAGCTCGCTGCGCGGATTAATGTGCGCAGCGGAGCCCGTAAAGGCGGATACCTACACCCGGTTTCTGGAAGTGTTTCAGGCCTATGGACTCAAGTCCGAGAGTTTCTATGTCGCCTACGGGCTTGCCGAGAATACTCTGGCGGTTTCCCTCCGCGGCCGCAACATCGTCGCCGTCAACAAGCGCGCCCTCGCGTTGGGCAAGGCCCGCATGATCTCTGAGGTCTCGGAGATCGACGGCGCCACGCAGATTGTCAGTTGTGGAACTCCGCTTCCGGGCTTCGACGTTAAGATCGTGGATCCCGAAGGGCATTTCGCTCTGGAGCCCGGGCGCATCGGTGAAATCTGGATCGCCGGAAGCGGCAAGTGCGCGGGCTACTGGAACAATCCCGAACTGACTCTGAAGCAGTTTCGCGCGCGGCTCGTCGACGATACTCCCTATGACGACGGCTATCTTCGCACCGGCGACCTGGGATTCTTCCACGACGGCGAACTCTACGTCTGCGGCCGCATCAAGGACATGATTATTCTCCGCGGGCAAAACTATTACCCGCACGACATTGAGAACGTCGTGGAGAAATCATCCAGCCTGATCCGGCACAACTGCGTCGCCGCGTTCCAGATTCAGGAAGACAGCGAACCTTCGCTGGCAATCGTCGCCGAAGTCAAAAATCCCAGGGCGCTTCCCGAAGCACGAAAGATTGCCGCCGCGGTCCGGAATTATCTCAACGTGGAAGTGGCGGTGATTTCCCTCATCGCGCCTCGTGCGATCCCGAGAACGAGTTCGGGGAAGATCATGCGCCATAAGATCAAGCAGATGTGGCTGCAAGGTCAGTTCACCGTTCTTTCCGACTTTTCGCGGGAGAAGGACGCCGGGAACTCTCCGCCCGATTCCGACATGAATTCCGCTTTTGGCGAACTGAAAGCCAGATACAACCTGACAGGTCGGGAATCGTACAACCTCGTCGAAGCCGGCCTGGATTCCCTGGATCTTGTTGTGTTCATGCATGAGCTCAAGGAGCTCCTGAAGGATAAAGGCGCCGAGATGCTGGCGAGGCAGGTAGATATTGGTGTCATTCAGCGTGTCAGCGTATCCGAGATCTTTGGACTAGCCGAACAGCTGGAGCGCGCTCCGGAAGAGGCACTGGTTCATCTGCGTCATTCCCTTGCGGCTTTCCGTGAAGAGCAGTGCGCCGCTGAGAAGCAGGTGATGCGCAACGACAGGAAGCTCATCTTCGAGCCTCCATTGCCTTCGCCCATGCCAGAGATACCGACGCTGAATCGGGTGCTGCTCACGGGCGGGACCGGCTTCATAGGGCCATTCCTCATGCGCAGCTTGCTGGAACAGACCCGGGCGAAGCTCTATGTTCTCGTCAGGTCTTCCGACGAAAAGCAGGGCAGGCAAAGACTGAGAGCTGCGATGGAGTCCATGGGACCCTGCGGGGCAGGCCTGATGGAGATGTTCGAGGCCCGAGTGATCCCCGTCTGCGGCGATCTAGGGCAGCCAAAGCTGGGCCTGATGCAGGACATGTGGGATTTCCTGGCAAGTGAAATCGACACGGTGTTCCATAACGGTGCAACCGTGAACTACCTGTTCAACTACGACTTGATGCGTGACGCAAACGTGCTGGGAACGAATGAGGTCGTAAGGTTGGCCTTCGAGGGAAGGCCCAAAGAGTTCAACTATGTCTCGACTACCTTCGTGTTTGGCTGGGCGGTCAAATCAGTCCTGCATGAGACCGACATGAACGAGAATATGGAGCTTCTCGATTTTGGGTACAGCCAATCGAAATGGGTGGCAGAACAGGTGGTTGTCGACGCGCGCAGCCGGGGACTTTCCGCGCGGATTTTCCGGCCCGCTCTCGTGAGTCCTTCCGTCTCGGGTGGAGGTAACAACTTCGATATCGCCGTTCGCTTGGTTGCCTTCATGGTGAATCACGGCATTGGCGTCGATACTCTCAACCAGGTCAGCTTCGTTCCGGCGGATATTGTGGCAAACAACATCGTTGCGATCTCTACCACGCCCGGTACAGCGAATAAGACTTACCATGTCACGCGGGACGATTATTCGAACATGATGGATATCACCGGCCTTATTACCAAAGCGACTGGCCGGCAATTCAAAGCATTCAGCCTTCCTGATTTCGTTCCCGAGTTGATCCGGAGATGCCGGAAGGAAGATCTTCTCTTTCCGTTGCTGGATTTTCTGGTGAGCTCTGTCGACAACATCTCCGCGATGGAGTTCAAACGCTATGACAGCTCTTCTTATCAAATGGCCCGGGATGCCTCCGTGTGGGGCAAACCGGACCCGTCTTTGGAAGAAACGGTCAACGGCATTCTGAAATTCATGTATCGCAAAGGGATCATTTCGGTCGCGGCTCGTGAAGTCAATGCAGTGTCACTAAGCGATCAGCTTCTGGACTGCGCAGATGCATTATCCGCTACTGCTTCTTAAACAAGAGCTTCTCCGTTACCCGCTGGCCCGTTTCCAAGGTGCCCGTGGTGGATAGTGTCATCTGCTGCCCATCCGCGGAAACGAGCCACCTGTCCTTTTGGGTGACTTGATCGTCCCGCCGGTAAATCGCATCCACCGTGTGAGGATCGCCAAGTTCAAGCGTCACGGTATCGTTTCGCGAGTTCCTTAGATCGTATTGCTTTCCGTCAAAACGGGCGGTACAGCTGAAGTCACCCAAAAAACGGATCTCACCGCTTCCGTCCGCCTCGATTTTGAGCACCAAACCTTGCCGCAAACGGGTCTTGCTGAGATCCTGCGTCGACTTGCCTGCGAACAGATCCTTGGCGACCCTTGCGCCTCTTCGCGTCCACACGGTGATCTGATCGGCTTGGCCGCTGATCGCGGTCGTGCTCGTTAGCTCGTTCCCATCATTTAAAAGTTTTTCGCGAACCGTCGCCACAACGGACCCATCCTTCTCCTCCTTGATCTCCGCCTGTCTCTTATCGATCCTGCGCAACTCAATTTGATTGAACGCAAGATTGCCTGGTGCGAACGACTCGTGTCCGTTCTCCTTTGCTGTGAAATCGAGATGGGTTTCGCCTGACATGACTACATGCGAACCGTCATGCGGAGGTGTGATGGGGAGCCGGTTTGGAGGATTCAGGCTGGACTGCGGAGAGATGAGCGCCCAAGCGCCAACGCGAGGGTCTGACACTCCGGGTTGGGTGGCGGCAAGCAGTCTGAGCAACAGGAAGGTACGAATTGATCCTCCTAAGCTTATGGGGAAGCGTTTTGCAGGTTCAGACAGGTACGTAAGTGAGCCAGGCGCAGGTGTATACACGCGATACGAGGCGCGAACATACGAACCGGTTCCGGCTGGAGCGCTTCCTTGCCCTCTGTGGTCCTTCGGCGCCGCCGGAGAGCTTCAATGGCGATGATTTTGTTATGAAATGATGAATGCCATGCATTTGCGCCGTTTTTGGGTGTCAGGAATCGTTCTCGTGGCAGCCATTGCACTTCTTCCGTTCTCTTTTCACGCGGAGCGCCACCTTGAGACCGCAACCCGTGTCGAAGGGAGTCAAGCTGAAACTGTCCGGCAGGAGCTGGCCAATCGTTTTCGGTCGCCGTTCGTGGACCGCGTGGTCCTGGTGATCCAGGGACTCCCATCTGCGGATTCAGAGGAAGGCGGGCAGGCGTTAGAAACCATTGCGACAGGACTGAGAGAGCAACCCGGTGTTTCGGGCGTGGTGTCCTATCTCGAATTGCCCGATCCGATTTTTCTGGGCCGGGGAGGGGGAACATTTGTTCTCGTGGGACTCACGTCGACCGACGGTCCCGTGGAGTCGCTTGTTCCGAAGCTTCACCAGCTGGCAAGCTCGCTTGAAAATCAACTGCGGGGCCGTTATCCGGCGGTGAAGCTCGAACTCACAGGCGAGATTCCACTGAATTTCGACATTCGGAAAGCGAGCGCCGACGACGTGCGCCGCAGCGAGATCCTGGTAATTCCCGCGACACTCGCCCTTCTGCTGGTGGCTTTTGGAAGCCTGATCGCTGCCCTGATTCCATTGGCGGTTGGCCAGCTTGCCATCGCGACCACTCTGGCGATTTCGGGATTCCTGGCCCAGCGCTGGCACTTGTCCATTCTGGTTCAGAATATGGCCACGATGCTTGGCCTGGGCCTGGGAATCGACTATGCGCTCCTCATGGTCAGCCGTTTTCGGGAGGTGATTTCCGCCGGGCACGACGGATCTGCGGCCTCGGTCATCGCGGCACGTCAGGCGGGTCGCACGCTCTTGATTTCAGCCTCAACGGTAGCCATCGGATTTTTAGCCCTCTTGACGGTTCCGATCAGCGAAATCCGTTCCATCGGTATCGCGGGGATTCTGGTGGCGGGAACAAGTGTGTTGCTTACAAATACCCTCGTTCCGGCCGTGCTGGCATTGCTCGGTCCGCGGATTGATGTTGGCCGATTGCCCTTTACTGCAAAATTGGATGCGCATCGGGCCGCGCATATTGGAAATCGCTGGCGGCAATGGGGAAAGGTGATTGTCGCGCATCCCTGGCTTGCACTCTTGGTGGCGGGCATTCCTTTGCTTCTGCTCGCCTGGCAGGTCAGACAACTGGATACTAGCGTCCCCCGAGGGGATTGGCTTCCGCAATCGGCGGAATCAGTCCATGCGCTCCACACCCTTAAGCAGATGGATCGGGACGGCGTTGTTCAATCGTTGCGCGTCATTATCGAGTTTCCGAAGGATTCCATTGCGCAAACCGACGCGGGCTGGGATGCGCTGGATCGTCTCACCAAGCGCCTGGCGAGCGACCCTCGCTGTGACCGCGTGATTTCTATCACTACGATTGCGGAGAGCGACCGGTCTTCCCTCCCTGAGTTCTCGCAGGAGACGCGTCGAACGTTTCTAAGCGGCGACGGACGAGCGGCACTGCTTGAGGTGTTACCCAGGGGTTCGGTCTCCCTTCGCGACCAGGTTAACTGGGTGCGGGAGCTTCGCAAGGCCGGCGCGCCAGCTCTCACCGGAGTGCCTGACGCAACGCTTCTTGTTGGGGGCATCCCGGCACTTAACGCCGATTATGAAACGATTATCAGAGACCGCTTTCCGTCGGTAACTGCACTGGTTGTGGGAGGAACGCTCCTTGCGCTGCTCTGGGGTTTCCGATCGATCTTCGTGGCTCTGAAGGCCATCGCACTCAACCTGTTCTCGGTCGCGGCGTCCTTCGGAGCCTTGGTTTTCGTTTTCCAAAACGGACACGGAAGCAGGTTCCTGGGAGTTTCTGAGGGAACCGGCAGCGTGTTTCCCCTTGTTCCGATCGTCGCCTTTGCCATCGTTTTCGGGTTGAGCATGGATTACGAGGTATTTCTGGTCGCACGCGTTCTCGAAGCCAGAAGGAGCGGGCTGAGTGAAATGGATGCGATCCCGGAGGGTCTGGCTAGAACCGCCGGCCTGATTACGAGCGCCGCCGCGATCATGATCGTGGTATTTGCCGCCTTCACCTTCGGAGATTTCCTGGTGGTCAAGATGATCGGTTTTACGTTGGCGGTCGCCGTGTTGATTGACGCGACACTTGTTCGTATTGTGATCGGTCCTGCGCTCCTTCGTATCGCAGGCGATTGGAACTGGTGGCCTGGCGGGCTCGCCACAGCGCGCAGCGCGCCCGTGACGGCGAGTCGCGAATGATATCTCTATTCGCGTTTAACGAATTCCCCAGCGAAGTCTTGATCTTCAGGAAAAGCAAGAAGCGATATCGACTGGTCGCGAAGTGGTACCGCCAGACCCTACAGGCAGTGGAGCATCAAATGGTGAGAGTTTGGTAAACCTTTCGCTGGGAAACACGCAACGAGAGATCAGCCCAGATCACTTTCGTCAGGGTGCACGACAGGAAATCCCGAGCCGGTAGGGATTGTAAGGGTTACGGCGATCGCCTCGCTTTGCGTTCGAACGCGGTGCAATCCCGGATACTTTGTGGAGGAATCGCGACTCCGGCTCCGTCCTGAACCAGATCTAAGGCCTCCTGGCCGGAGGTCACGCAGATAACGCTGAAAGGACCCTTCGTACGACCAATACCTATCGAGTCCCAGTCCCGATCGATTCATCGCTCACCGGCTCAATTTGAGTCTCGAAGCTGCGGCGGCCCTCGGTGGAAACGTCGCCGGCATGCTCGTTGTCCCAGCTCGGCGAACTGAGATTATCGTCCCTCCCTCATCCATGCCGCAACCGTGCGGCGGGCGCTTCCGAGGCTGACGAGTTTTCACCTTCGAGGAGACCTGCTGCTGAGTTGAGTCTAAGCCCTGGCACCATACACAGGCATGGTGTAGAGCGCATCGGCATTGGGAGCAGTGAATTGCAAGAGCTGTGGTTTTTCGATTTGCCACTAGAGGCCCTTGCAATCAATTGCAGTCGCCATACGAGAACTCGGAATAGCGAATGAATCAGCGCGGGAGAGCTGGCAGAACTAACAGTTTGCAAAGGAGTTCATCTCTGCCAACATAACCGGCAAATCTGTTTGTGAATGTAATGAACCGAGACAGATGTGCCTGCAGGAGATGGATCGTATACGTCGCTACGGGGTTGACACTACTGTGCGCACAGGCGATGTCTGCGCAGGTCCCGGCTCGCGAAAATCCTGATCTTCAAGCCCTGAAAGACAAGCTTGAATGGCTGGAGCAGGAGATGCAGGACCTGAGGGAGAAATCAACGCGGTACAACAGGGCCAGCCAAATCCGCTGGCGGCCGCGGCTGAGGAGCTTGTCCCCCGCCGCCGCCTCCTACCGAGAACAAGAAGGCTTCAACGGAGCAGGAGAACTTCGAGAGCAGGATCGACCTTTACGGATTCATCATGCTCGATTCCGGATACGACTTCAAAACCAACAATCCGAACTGGTTTGACGTCGTCCGTCCTACGCAACTTCCGGTGTACACTGGCGAGTTCGCGCCCGATGGGAAGGTCTATTATGGCGTCCGGCAAACGCGGTTCGGCGTAAAAACGCTAACACCTACCAAGTTCAGAGATCTGAAGACGCAATTCGAATTCGAACTATTTGGCACAGGAGTCGATGCGGGTCAGACAACATTCTCTCGACGACGGCGATGGCGGGGCTCTACGACGGTTCCGGAGGATGGGCCTGGCATGTCGGCCTTCCCGCGAAGAGCGGCGTGGGAGGCGGGATTGTTGCGATTGCGCCGGGCAAGGGCGCTATTGCGGTGTTTGCTCCGCCGCTGGATGAGGCGGGAAACAGCGTGAAGGCGCAGGAAGTGATCGAATACGTTGCCCGGAAGCTCAATTACAACCTGTTTTCGCCGAGCTCGGTCGGGTTGAAATGAGTTGATAGCTTATCGGTGCGAGCTCTTCTGGAACGCTGCGCGTAATTTGCCTACGTGACCGTTCGCCAAGGCGACGGAAATGAGTAGCGCATTCTTGTCTGACATGGTGTTCCTGTCCGAATGCGATTACGGAATCAGCTCAGAACTGAGCTGGACCTTTGGTCTGAAGTGAGGTAAAGAGTTCGGCCTATTAGTTCTGCGCCAGTGCATTTTCCTTGCGACGAAAATACGCGTAAGCGCCGACGGTGAAGAAGTTAATGCACACACCGATCAGGTTCCACCCGACGACAGGTCGCGAAATAATCAGGATGCCATAGTAAATCCAAAGGATCTGGAAGCAGCCGATAATGGCCGCCATCCTCGGATTCATACCCACAGTTGAGCGTCGCCTGAGCATTGCGATCAGGTCTGGCAAGACAGCAAATGTTGTCCCCAGGCCAGCCACGAAACCAAAAATATCGGAACGCTGAAAATTGGGAAGCAGCAGGCTTTCGGTATTTCGAGTGAGTTCCGAGCATCCAGTGAGCATGACCGTCGCGCTCAACACTGGAACAATGAAAACCGCTCTCTTCCATCGGTCCATCCTACCCTCTTTCTCAACTAGTCTCCGCAAGCAACTCATCGTTTGCGCCTGCGAGGCCGCAGTTGTTTAGTCCGTGGCGAAACTCCATCGATGCCTTTTTGTAGGATAAGCCGCCAGTTTTAGTTGCCAACTGTCAATTGCAACAGGTCCCTAACAACTGTTTGTTTTAACAGGTGCGCGACGAGCCAGCACGCTCTAAAATTGCGGTGCATTTGGTAGGAGTTCCGCGGGTTCTAAACCGCGAAAGAGGTCGTCATGAACGGTAATCCAAAACTACTGGTTGCGGGAGTTTGGCGTCTGCTGGCCGTGGTCTGCGCAGTCGCCCTCGTGCCCGGAGACACGTTGGCAGATCCGTTGCTGCTGCAGACGGCTTCGACGCCGGCGCCCCAGCAGACAACTCAGACGTCTGCCACTCAGGCTCAGTCTGCGAAAATCCCCGCTGACCAGCTGGACTCGCTCGTAGCGCCCATCGCGCTTTATCCCGATCCGATGCTGGCGCAGGTGCTGGCGGCGTCGACGTATCCGCTGGAGATCATTCAGCTTCAGCAATGGCTGTCAAAGAACAAAGGGCTGAAAGACAAGGCGCTGGCGGATGCGGTGGCAAAACAGCCGTGGGACCCGAGCATCCAGGCTCTGGCGGGATTGCCTGATGTGGCCAAACGTCTGGCAGACGACATCCAGTGGACGACGGACCTGGGAAATGCATTTCTGGCGCAGCAAAACGACGTTATGGAAGCCGTGCAGCGCATGCGTCAGAAGGCCAAGGGCGCCGGCAACCTGAAGTCGAACGAACAGCAGAAGGTGGAAACGAAGGTCGTCGAGAATCAGAGCGTGATTGTAATCGAACAGGCGAATCCACAGGTTGTGTACGTGCCTTCGTACAATCCGACGGTGGTTTACGGGCCGCCGGTGTATCCGTATCCGCCGATTTACTATCCGCCGCCGGGATATTACGCGGCCGGCATGGCGATTTCCTTTGGCATTGGGGTCGCAATGGGCGCGTTCTGGGGCGGCGGCGGCTGGGGATGGGGCTGTGGCTGGGGCAGCAATAACAACATCACGATCAACAACAACAACAACTTCAACCGCAACACGAATATCAATGGCGGCAATCGCGTCAACGGGGGCAGTGGGTCACTGCCCGGTAGTGGCGGAGCTGGTGGCGTTGGTGGTGTTGGCGGAGCGGGAGGAGTTGGAGGCGTAGGCGGTGTTGGCGGAGCTGGCCGCCCTGGAGGTGTTGGGGGCGCTGGAGGTGTCGGAGGAGCTGGCCGCCCTGGAGGTGTTGGGGGAGCGGGAGGTGTTGGCGGTGTCGGGGGAGTTGGCGGAGCTGGAGGCAATGGATGGCAGCACAATCCTTCCCATCGCGGTGGGGCTCCTTACAGTAATCGCGCAACGGCTGACCGCTTTGGCGGCTCGGCTCGTGGCGACTCGCTGGCTAACCGTCAGGCCGGCGCGCGGAATCAGATCGGGCGTCAGGGCGGCAACCTGGGCAGCAGCAACCGCGGGGATGCGGGCAACCGCGGAGGCGTTGGGGGAGCGGGAGGTGTTGGAAATCGCGGCGGAGTTGGCGGGGCCGGCGGAGCCGGAGGAGTAGGTAATCGGGGTGGCGCAGGCGGCGCTGGAGTGAGCAACCGCGGCGGGGCAGGTGTTAGCAACCGCTCAGCGGGTGGAGCGAACAGCATCGGCGGCAGGAACCTGGGAAACAGCGGCGCCGGGAACCGCGACGGATTTGGTGGCGGCGGCGGCGGATACAACGGAGCCAGCGCCCGACAGAGCAGCAGCCGGGGCTCTTCGAGCATGGGATCGCGCGGCGGAGGCGGGAGCCGGGGCGGCGGCGGCGGACGGCGGCGGTAACGAATGACTGACGACTATAGGAGCACAACGATGAAGCCAACAGCTCAAAAGATGAACCTGACGGGATTGGCGCTGCTCGCGGGAGTTGTCGCCTGGACGTGTTTATCTGCGCCGGTCATTCGCGCGCAGCAGGCTCCGGCGCAGCAAGCGGCGACGACAACGGAAAGGGCAGCTCCGGCCAAAGCTGGCTCGCCGTCTGGTGGGGCGGAGTTATTCGAAAGCCCGGATGCAGCGGTGGATGCGCTTCTGAAGGCGGCCGGCGCCGACGATACGGCTGAACTTGCGAAGATTTTTGGGCCGGACGGCAAGGAGATTTACTCTACCGACGATGCTGTACAGGACAAGAACCGCCTTGAGGACTTCGTCGCGCAGGCGAAGGAAAAGAAGGAGATCTCTGTCGATCCGAAGACCGGAAGACGCGCAGTTCTGATCGTGGGCGATGAAGATTGGCCGATGCCCGTGCCCCTGGCGAAGACGGGAAAAAAATGGTACTTCGACACAAAGGCTGGAAAGCAGGAGTTGCTGTATCGGCGCATCGGCTCGAATGAGCTGGACGCGATTCAGATCTGCCGCGGCTACGTGGATGCGCAAGACGACTACGCCTGGAAGCCGCGCGAGGGCTACAACGTGAACCAATACGCGCAGCGCATTATCAGCACTCCGGGGACGCAGGATGGATTGGCGTGGAAGAATGACGACGGAACTTGGGGCGGCCCGATCGGCGAAAACATCGCCGACGCGATCGTTGAAGGCTATTCGAGCCGGGAGCAGCCGTATCATGGGTACTTCTTCAAGATTCTCAAGGGGCAGGGTGCGGATGCTCCGCTTGGGCGGCTCGACTACGTGATCAAGGGAGTCATGATCGGAGGCTTTGGACTGGTTGCGGCCCCCGCGCAGTATCGTGTGACGGGCGTGAAGACGTTCATCGTCAGCAACGACGGCGTGGTCTACGAAAAGGACCTCGGGCCGACGACTCTGGAGCAGTTCAAGAAAATGGAGCTCTTCAATCCAGACAAGACGTGGACTCCGGTTGAGGATGAAGAGGATCAGCAAGTGGCCGGCAATTCCGACGCACCTTCAACACAGTGAAAAGCTTCAAGATAATTGACCAAACAAAGTTGAGTGCAGTTTCCGGAGAGAACAATGGCGAAAAACTCGAAATCGGCAACACGCAAATTGAGCTACCGCGGTCTTCCGGCCTGAGCTACCAATGATGTCGTCGGGGGGATCGAACGGTGAGGTTGGTCCCATGTCGACAACAAGCCCCTCGTGCTTTGTGTCGCTACGCCAAATCACGCTTGTGTCCACCTTCACGCAGAATAGCTTGTTCCCCTTAGCCTCGGTAGTACTGGGTGTGGCGGAAGCGGCGCTGGCGCTCCGCTTGACGTCAACGGAACATGGCTGTGTTGGCGACCCACAGGTATTGGCGGTTGTACACAGCGATTCGTGGGTAGGCTCCCTGCAGGTATACGACATTTTCTTCTGCGCGTGTGCCGCCTAACCAGAGCCCAATACAACGAGTGGCAAAGCGAGCAAACAGGAACCTGAGTGCAACTACTGAATGTCTCGTCATAATTTAGCCTGCCTGCTTTCATAAAGCCGCCGCCTCCGGCTTCAGCGTAGGAAGGGTTTTGCGAAGCGACTACTGTCCTTGCGTAGCGGGTATTCCTGCGATGGCCTTGTTCTGAAGAACGCGGACGGTTCCGTCATTGCGGGGAAGGCCTGGTCCGGATCTGTTCGAGTGCGTGTCACGTACGCCGCTCGAGCCTCAGTTTCTGTCGATTCATCATCTGTCCTTGCGGATCGCTCAGAAACTGTCAGTTCTGACAGAGATGGCTAATGTCAGGCCGCAAACCAGAATTGCCCTTTAGGCCCGAATCTGCGAAACGCTAGAGGGATTCTGATACTATCCGAGGCACTGATGAATGGCCAGAACTTTTGACCGGGCTGGCAGCGTTCACTGCAACGCGGATGCAGTTCAGCAAGGAAGATTTTGCCAGCCCCGCTGTTCTTCGCTCATGAGGACGAATGTTCTGGTCCTTAGCAAGCCAGTTGGAGGCATGTTGTGGCAATCGGCTTGAGGCACAGCAGTATCGGCAAGCATTGGTTCGGTGGCTGGCGAGCCCACGGGGACCATGACCGCAGGAGATGTGAAGGCGCGGCTATCGGCAGACTGATTCTGCTCGTGCTGGCCATTGCGTTCCTGATGCCGCAATCGATTGCTCAGACAGCTGCCAAGGAGGTCCGACGCGTCCTCTTCCTGAATATTTTCGAGCCGCTTTCGTCTCCCGGAGTGGCGATCCTGGATCAGGCGATTGTGGCTGGCCTCGAGAAATCGCCCTACCAGATTGAGCTCTACAGCGAGGATCTGGATATTGACCTGTTTCCAGACAAGGCTACACAACGGGAGATCCGCGATACGTATATTCGCAGGTATCGCGATCGCCAACCTGACTTGATCATCGCCGTCGGGCCGGAACCGCTCAGGTTCCTCTTAGAGTCCCACCACAAGGCGTTCCCCGGTATTCCGATCATCTTCTGCGGAAGCACGGAAGAGATGTTAGAACAGACGAAACCTGATTCCCACTTTACCGGCGTGTGGGGAGTGGCCACACCCGATAAAACTCTCCTGATCGCCCTTCAACTGCGACCGTCGACACGGCACGTTGCAGTAGTGGGAGGTAGCGGAGTCTACGACCGCGCGCTTGAGTCAGTCGCCAGACAAAGCTTCCGAAACTACGAGTCGAAACTTGATTTTATTTATCTCACTGATCTGGTCATGCCAGCGTTGCTCGAGCGGTTGAAGCATTTGCCAAACGACACGATCGTCTATCACACAGCAATCACGCAGGATGCTGCTGGTTCTCACTTCATTGATGCCACCCAGTCAGTTCCGTTAGTTGCACAGGCCGCAAGCGCGCCAGTCTTTGTCGTGGATGATGTCGATGTTGGTAGAGGATCCGTGGGCGGCCATGTGTTGAGCTTTGCCGCCCAAGGGCAGGTTGCCGCCGACATTGCTGTCAGGGTACTCAAAGGAGAAAAGCCCGAGAATATCCCTGTTGTTCAGGCAGCCAACGTGGATATGTTCGACTGGCGCGCTCTGCAGCGCTGGGGAATAAAGGAACGGGATCTTCCGCCTGGCAGTGTCATCCTTCATCGACGTCTGACTCTCTGGGAATCCTATAAGTGGTACATCATGGGCGGCCTTTCCCTGATCTTATTTGAGGCGATCCTGATTCTGGGGCTGCTGTGGCAGCGGGCCGGACGACGGAAGGCGGAGACCGAATTGGTGGTCAGTAGCGATCGTCTTCGTCTGGCGGTTGAGGCCGGCAAATCCGTGGGCTGGGATTGGGACGTCAAGAGCGGACAAGAGCGGCGGTTTGGCGCCCTGGATACAATGTTCGGAATCTCTACGGATAACCATTCGGGCAACATAAGAGAGTTCCGCAATTGCATCTATCCCGCGGATCGGGAAAGGGTTTGGAAGGCGATCGCAGAAGCCAGAACCGACCGGAAATCCTATTCGATAGAGTTCCGTGTTGTTCGAACGGATGGAGTTCTCCGCTGGGTAACAGCGAGGGGAGAGTTTTACTTCACACATCGCCAGAAAGCATCCCACATGCTCGGTATGCTGGTCGATATTACTGAGCGCAAGCTGGCCGAAGAAGCCCTCAGTAGCTTAACTGGGCGATTGATCGAGGCCCAGGAGGAAGAACGCCGCCGGATCGCACGGGAGATTCACGACGACTACCAACAACGGCTGGCGATGCTCGCCATTGATCTCGAGGACCTGGCCGAAAACATAGGAAATCTAAATGGCGATGCGTCGGGTCGTCTACGCGGACTTTGGAATTACGTCAGTGAGCTTGCGATTGACCTGCACTCCTTGTCTCACCGTTTGCACTCATCCACGCTTGAGAGTCTTGGACTTGTTGCAGGTATAGAAGCCTTCTGCGAGGAGTTTACCGATCAACAGGAAATTCAGATCAAGTTCGATTACAAGAACGTTCCACTCCGAATTCCCGGAGACGCCGCGCTCTGCCTGTTTCGGATCGTGCAAGAGGGCCTTCGAAACATTAAAAGGCACAGCGGCGCAACCGAGGCCGAGGTACGGCTTGAGGGTATGGGCGAGAATCTTCATCTGACGGTGTCCGATCGCGGAAAGGGCTTTGACCCCAACGTGCACTCAGGCAAAAGCGGCATAGGTATCCGGAGTATGGAGGAGCGCCTGCGTCTGTTGGGTGGACATTTACAGATTTACTCACAGCCTACGGAGGGAGCGAGAGTTGAGGCGTGGCTACGAATAGGATCGCCAGTTGCGGTGTGTAAGCAATTCGCAGGAAGGTAGTTGTGCGAGTCTACTATGGCTGATTCAACTCACCCTATGATGCGTCCGCGTGTCCTGATCGCAGATGACCACAGCATAGTGGCTGAGGGTCTCCGCTCTTTGCTTGAAAGGAATTACGACGTCATCGGAGTGGTTCAGGACGGCCGGCAGTTACTGGTTGAGGCACCCAGGCTCAAACCGGATGTCATTGTTCTGGACATCGCCATGCCCCTGCTGAACGGTCTCGATGCGGGGGAGCGATTGAAGTCATCTCTTCCTGATGCAAAACTCGTCTTTCTGACCATGAAAGACGACCCCAACCTTGCCGCCGCTGCCCTCAGGCTGGGTGCCGTGGGCTACGTGCTGAAGCACACCGGAGCGTCGGAACTGCTAAAGGCAGTTTCTGAAGTGCTTCAAGGCAGATCCTACATAACTGCAAAACTCCGTGCTGAAAACTGGGCTGTCCGTGAGGCCCGTGCCCGGCAGTTCTCAAAAGACCTGACTCCCAGGCAGCAGGAGGTACTTCAGTTGCTTGCCGAAGGCCGGCCGATGAAGGAAATTGCTGACATTCTCAAGGTCAGCGAAAAGACGGTCATGTTCCACAAGTACCACATCATGAAGGTGTTCAATTTGAAAAACAACGCCGAACTGGTTCTGTTTGCCCTCAACCGTCATCTGATCTCCGACTGATCCAATCCTTCAAAAGACTGTCAATTCTGCTAGATGTCAGACCGGGCAAGTCGATTTAGGATTACTGCTTCCAGGTCTCTAATCGGGGCAGTGATTCCATCGCTGTCCGTCACATCCTGCCGTTCGAGCGCTCGAGCTCAGGGAAGAAAGGGCCAGCTTTGGACAGGCCAAGAGTCCTTCTAGCCGACGACCACCACCCGGTGCTGAATCGAGTTGTGTCCCTCTTGAAGGAGCGTTTTGAAATTGTGGGGAGCGTCAGCGACGGCAGAGCCCTGGTCATAGAGGCAGCACGACTTCAACCCGATGTGATTGTGTTGGATATCACCATGCCCATCCTCACTGGAATTGAGGCTGCTCGCGAACTTTACGAGGCGGGATCGAAAGCCAGGCTGGTTTTCCTGACTGTGTACCAGAGCAAAGCGTTCGTCCGGGAGTGTTTCGCTAACGGAGGACTCGGCTACGTCACAAAATCACGAATGATGACCGATCTGGTCCCCGCCATAAATGAAGCGCTCTCCAACCGCCACTTCGTGTCCCCGGCCGTTACGCACTGACCGACCTAGGAGTTTTCCTAGTTTCCCCCCCAGCTCCCACGGACTAAAAGTCTTGGCAGGGGGGATCGCTATGTCCATTACTCGTTCTCGAATTTTGATTGCAGACGATCACACGCTGATCGCGGATCTCTGCAGAAAGCTGCTTGAAACAGAATTCGAAGTAGTCGGTATTGTGAACAACGGTCGCGCCATGGTTCGAACTGCCGCCGAACTGAAGCCGGACGTTATTCTTGTCGACATCACGATGCCGGTTCTGAATGGACTGGATGCCGGCCAGCAGGTAAAAGAGATATTGCCGGCTGTCAAGCTCATATTTCTTACCATGAACAACGACGTTAAGCTCGCAGCAGAGGCATTTCGTCGCGAAGCCTCCGGCTTCCTTTTGAAAACTTGTGCTGCGTCTGAATTGGTAACTGCCGTGCGAGATGTATTGCGCGGCGAATCCTATATGTCTCGGACCATCTGCAGATACGAGTTCAACTATCTGCGCCGCACGGAAACAGAGCTGGAGCAAGAAGAGGAACGCCTCACCGAAAGACAACGCGAAGTCCTTCAGTTACTTGCCGAGGGCAGGCAGATGAAGGAGATTGGCAGCATACTGTGTATGACGACCAGAACGGTGGCTTTTCACAAATACCGGATCATGGAAGCCCTCGGCGCCAGAAGTAACGCGGAACTCGTGCGCTATGCGGTAAGAAATCACCTTGTTCCCACTTGATCATCAAGGCTTGGCTCGCCGGCTAACTCCACGGTCGCTGACTGTATTTTCTGACAGTATCCAGATTTCAATACGCCGACTACCCTTAACTCATCGGAGAAAGTCCGCCTGTCGCCATTTGCGCGGTTTTGCGAGTGAGAAGGCGGCGCAGGCGACCTAAAAGGAGTGACCCATCGATGGCGGGACCAGAGAACGGCAAGAACGGAGACAGACTGTGCAATAAGGAGTACATGAAAGCCCTTCGACGTCTCCAGGCGGAACTTTGCAAGCTCCAGGAATGGGTCAAATACACGGGAATAAGTCTTCGTGGGCAAGGCTCATTTGGGCTCACCATCAATTGCAGTCCCGTGATCTCTGATACTTGGGAATTGTGGTATGCTTGCCGCGACCTTCCATACTCCTCCGCCCCGGCGGGTCGTTGCCTGAAGAAGTAATCGAGATGTGCTCAGTGTTCCTTTAGGGGATCGCGATGAGACGTATGCTTCTCTGTGTGACGCTACTCCTGCTGCTTCCAGGCCACTGGAAAGCAGGGCGGGTGGATGCCGGCGGCAATGGTCAACAGGCTGCCGTTGCGCCTGCCAGTCATGCGACACTCCCCGCCGGTTACGCAGGCACCGAGGCATGCGAAACCTGCCACGAGGACGTTGTAAAGAAATTCTCCGACAATCCTCATGCCCGCATGGCGCTCGAGCATGGCGATAAGGGCGTTACCTGCGAGAACTGCCATGGACCCGGCCAGGCTCACATCGACGCCGGCGGAGATGCAACGAAGATTTTCCAGTTCACCAAGGCGACGCCCAAAGCGGCGGATGAGAAATGCCTGAGCTGCCATGCTGGTGCGCATCCGAATTTTGAGCACACCGCGCATGGTGAGGCCCAAATTGGCTGCACGAGTTGCCACAGTATCCATAAGTCGGAAAGCGAAGAGAGCCTTCTCAAAGTGTCGCAGCCGAAGCTCTGCTATGGCTGTCACACGGATATCAAGGCGGCATTTGCTCAACCTTTCCATCACAAGGTGGATGAAGGGCTGATGAAGTGCAGCGATTGCCACGATCCTCACGGCACATTCAAGGGCACCTTGCAGCGCCCCGGCACCATGCTGCACAACGGTCCGGGCGGCTATGCGGTCTGTACGAAGTGCCACGCCGAGACCGCAGGCCCATGGGTCTACCCGCATCCTGTGATCCAGACCGAGGGATGCGGGGGGTGCCATTCGCCGCACGGATCGCCAAACCCGAGGCTGCTGACCCGCAACAATATCAACTCGCTATGCCTGCAGTGCCATACGGCTTCCATGAACTTCAGCGCTCCAGGCGTACCGTCGTTCCACAATCAGGCGAACCAGTACCAGGCCTGCACGGTCTGCCACTCGCAAATACACGGCTCAAACAGCGACCCCGTGTTTTTCAAGTAAGGATGGCCACGTATGACGAGCAAATACTCATTCGGATCACGAGCTATGAGCTATCGGCGTGGCGCTCAGCGGATTTGTTTTTGCGCTCTTGCGCTGGTGGCGATTGCGGTGAGTCAGGCGCAGATTAGTTCCCCGTCCTCTCCGCCGGACAAGAATTCGCCGGACAAGATTGTTGGCGGGTATGTAGTACACCAATCGATCGATGTGGGTGGCCATATAACGGAAAACTCGGGCAGCTCGGCAATGTACGCCACATTGGTCAACCTTTACTCCGGGGCTCGCGTGCTCGATGAGTCCCTGACCATGCGGGCCGTGGATCCCGCGCGCGCGATTGTCTTCGACCGGCTCTCGTCGACTAGCTATGGCTACGGCGGCGATCCCATCACTGTCACGTATCTCAACATGTCGAAGGGACGCCTCTACGATTTCCGGGCGAGTTACCGCAGATATCGTCAGTACTTCGATTACGACCTGCTGGCAAACCCGCTCATCCCGCCGGCGTCGAACCCGTACGTACCCTGGCTCGATAGTCCGCACCTCTATAACACCCTTCGCCAGATGACTGATTATCAGCTGACGCTCTTTCCGCTGTCGAAGGTGAGCGTGCGCTTCGGATACAACCACAACATTAACCAGGGGCCGTCCTACAGCTCGACACATCTGGGCAACGATCCTTTGCTGTACCAGAACTGGAGAAACTCCACCGATACCTGGACGGGAACCGCTGACTGGAAGCCAGACCCGAAGACAACCATCAGCTATGACCAGTTTGTGACTCATTACAAGGGCAATACAATCTGGACTTTGGCCGGTCTGAACAACGTGTTGCCCAACGGCCAGCCGGTGGCGCTGGGGATAAATCTTTCATCTGTATGGGGCACCCCATGCTCTGCTCCGTTCAACCCGGATGGAACCGTCAATCCCACTTGCAATGCCGCCCTGGGTTACAGTCGGGTCCAACCGATCCGCACCATCTTCCCCATGGAGCAGGTACGCCTCCAGAGCTCGGACATTCCCCACCTGACGCTGAATGGCCGTCTGTCATACACCGGCGCGAACAGTACGCTCAACGGCTACAACGAATCCTTCAACGGGTTTATTTCCAGATCGTCGCAGCGCGGGGACGTCGAGACGGGTTCGGCAAAGGCGCAGCACGTCAATGTCAACGGTGATTTTGCGCTGGAGTGGGAGATTTCGCCGAAGGTCAGGGCTTCGACTGTTTATGACTTCTGGTCTTTCCGCGATCCTGGGGCCAATACGTTTACCACAACGACCTTTACCGGCAGCTCGATGCTGCTGCCGCCGAGTGCGTCGACCACATCAACGGCGTCCGATCATCAATATCTCAATCAGAAAACCAGCACCAACACGACCGTCTTCGCCTGGGACGTGACGCCGAAGGCAACCTTATCTGCCGGCTATCGCTATAGTGCCCGTGAGATCGCAGGAACCGCGGGCGAAGTCATCCCGATCCATGAGAACTGGGGGCTGTTCGGAGCGGCGCTTCGACCGCTGCCTGACCTGCGCATCAACTTCAACTTCGCCGGCATGTCTGCCGACAACGCCTACACCCGCATCGACCCTCGCCAGTTGTACCAGTACACCGTGCGCGCTTCCTACAAGCCTCGTACATGGCTTTCCGTTTCGGGAGGGATAAATATCTTCAACTCTCAGGACAACGTGGAGACGGTGAATCATAAGGAGCATGACCGGGATTATTCCTTCGGTATGTCGATCATCCCGAGCGAGAAATGGTCGATCGACATGAACTACTCCTACAACGACGTGTATTCGACGACGCTCGAGTGCTATCCCTCCACACCGCCGCCGCCGACTGCGGAACCTGCGCCACCGGTCTGCGTTGACGCCGGGACTCCGTACCAGAGCAACGGCTATTACAACGCTCCCACGAACTTCGGGTTCATCGGATTTTCCTTCAACCCCATCAGGCGTGTCCAGGCCAAGGCCGGCTACCGGATGAGCGACGTAAACGGCACCTCCCAGGCCATCAATATCCGCCAGGTGCCCGGCTCACTTCAATCGCAGTGGCAGTCTCCCTATGGCGGCATTTATGTACAGATCGCTCCGAAGTGGACGTGGAAGGGAGATTACAACTACTACAGCTATGGAGAAGGAACACCAATCGGGCCGACTTTGCCACGAAGCTTCCGGGGGAATGTTTACACCCTGGCGGTGAATTATGCCTTTTAGACTGTTCCGCACTACAATTGCAAACGCTCATCAGGAGGAGCTACCCAGTATGGTGAAACATCTCACTCGTGTCTGTTTCGTAAGCCTGCTCGTTGCCGGAACCGTAAGCTATGCACAGTCCGGTGCCGATACCTATAAAGCCAAGTGCCAGATGTGTCATGGCGCCGATGGCATGGCCGGTACTCCGGCAGGCAAGTCCACCAAAGCCCGGCCTTTCAATTCACCTGACGTGATGAAGATGTCTGACGACGATCTGATCGCCGTAACGACAAATGGCAAGAACAAGATGCCGGCCTACAAGGGCAAGCTTACTGATGCTCAGATTAAAGAGGTCATCGCCTACATCCACACGCTGCAGAAATAATGGCTGCAAGAAGAAGGGTTAATGACTCCTCAGGGGCGGTTCAGGGAAAACTGGGCTCGGCCGTTTCTCTTTCTCGGAAATAACCCGATAAGCCTGATCGGCGGCGCGCTTACCACGGCGTCGGCGATGATCCTTATTGGCTTCTGGGTTGTGGATGTCATTGCCCGCAGCGGTCCGGCGAGCCCCTACATCGGCATCGTTATCGACTTATGCCTGCCGGGGCTCTTTGTTCTTGGCCTCATCCTCATCCCTATCGGCATCTGGCTGCGGCGAAGACGTCTTAAGGCCGCCGGTCAACTGCCCTCCGAATATCCGAAGGTCGACTTCGGCAATCCTGTCTTTCGCCGCGGCCTCGATTTCGTCGTAGTGGCCACCTTCATCAACTTTGTCATCGTAGGTACTGCAAGCTATCGCGGCGTTGCCTATATGGACACGCCTAACTTTTGCGGGCAGGCCTGTCACGTCATGCACCCTGAGTGGGCTGCCTATAACGTTTCACAACACCACACCCACGTCGCCTGTACGGAGTGTCACATCCCCTCGGGTGTTTCCGGCTTCGTGAATGCAAAGATCAATGGCACCAAGCAGCTCCTGGGGGTGGTGTTTGACAAATACCCGCGCCCTATCCTGCCGGATAACAGGGTTCCTGCCGCAGCCAAAACATGTCTACACTGCCATAACCCGCAGCAGAACATCGGCGACAAACTTATGGTGAGCATGTCTTACGGCGACGACGAGAAGAACTCCATCACCCACTCCCTTGTGCTCGTCCATGTTGGAGGTCGGGACATGCGCGGTAGTCTGAGCGGAATCCACGGTGCGCATTTAGGCCGGATCGAATACATCGCCACCGATACCACCAACCAGACCATACCCTGGGTAGCAAAGGAAAACAGCGACGGCTCGATGACGGAGTATCTGTCCTCCGACGCAAAGGCGCCGGTCCAGGGCGGAAAGCGCTTGATGGATTGCATCGACTGCCACAATCGCGCCGCCCATTCATTCGACACGCCGGAAGAAGCGCTCAACCGGGCGATGGCTGGAGGGAGCCCGGACTCCGCCTTGCCGTTCATTCATAAAGAAGGACTCACGCTCATCAAAGAGACGTACCCATCTCAATCCGAGGCCGAGTCGAAGATCACTGCGGGCCTCGAAGATTTCTATCGTACCCAACATCCGGAGGTCTGGAGCCAGCAACGCGCCAAAATCGATGAAGCGGCGAAAGCGCTCGTTGCGATTTTTGGAGTGAATGTTTTCCCCTCCATGAAGGTCGCCTGGGGAACACACCCGAATAACATTGGTCACAACGCTTATCCCGGATGCTTCCGTTGCCATGACGGCAGTCATAACACAGCGGATGGCAAGAAGAGCATCAACAATGACTGCTCTATCTGCCACAACCTCCTCGCGGTCGACGAAGTAAATCCGAAGCAACTCGCTGACCTGGGCCTGCAATAAGGGTGCGCCGAGGCGGACATGGCAACTTCTCGAACATTAGCCAGAGCTAATCTGTCACGATAGCGTATCTTGTTGAAGGCGTTGAGTGCGGCGGTCGTCATTCGTTCTGATGACAAGAAGAGGGCACGGCTCAACTGTATCTCGCTAAGTGCAGAATGTTCATCTCTCGCAGTGAAGCTGCTGATCAGTGCGGCTCGCCGGAGAGCCTCTTAGCAGTCCGTGGTGCAAGCAGCTGAATTTCTATGAGGCTGGCGGCGTAGCTGGGAACGCGATCTTACGGAGTGTTCGACCGCTTGGGCGGAGTTACGGCTTCTACAGGGGCGATTGTGGACATTTCGACGCGGGAGCAGCAACAAGAGTCGCAAGAGGCACGCCCTGAGGCGATCTCTCATCTGTCGCGGCGTTCCCGCACCGAACATCTTGCGCAGATCAGGCTCAGATTGAACGCGCCCACATGGATCAACTGCCGCTTCAGGATGTTCTCGTGTTCGCGTAGGTGGGTGCGCCGCATGCCGCCCGTCTCATAGCAATGCGCAAAGCTGCGTTCGACCATCTCGCCGCGCCGCCTCAGTAAGGTCTTGCCGTAGCTGCCGCGCATCCGCCTCCGATTGGCATACACCGCCCGCTGTTCC
>Ga0206856_10048_pt1 | contig 39647 bp, 26 predicted proteins | sample Alteio_BWOrgCont_48_FD_152630 | JGI IMG/M metagenome (GOLD analysis project Ga0206856, IMG submission 152630) | Enriched cells from forest soil in Barre Woods Harvard Forest LTER site, Petersham, Massachusetts, United States -... | ecosystem: Environmental > Terrestrial > Soil > Temperate forest >...
TAGAGAAGGAGCTAAGGCCTTTACATTTTACGAAGGCCCCCCGTCTGCTAATGGTATGCCGGGTATACATCACGTAATGGCTCGTAGTATAAAGGATATTTTTTGCCGTTACCAAACTATGAAGGGTTTCCAGGTGAAGCGTAAGGGAGGATGGGATACCCACGGGTTGCCTATAGAGCTGAGCGTGGAAAAGATGCTGGGGATAACCAAGGATCACATCGGTAAGCCTAAAGAACAGGGTGGAATATCCATAGAGGATTACAACGCTGCCTGCCGCAAGGAGGTGATGAAGTACAAGGACAAATGGGAGGACCTTACCCGTAAAATAGGCTATTGGGTAGATATGGAGCATCCCTATGTAACCTTTGAGAATGATTACATAGAAAGCGTTTGGTATCTTTTAAAAGAAATATATAAGAAGGGTTTTCTTTACAAGGGATATTCTATACAGCCCTATTCATGGGCTGCAGGTACTGGCCTTAGTTCACACGAACTTAACCAACCCGGCTGTTACAAGAACATAAAAGATACTACGGTTACTGCCCAATTCAAAGTAAAAAAGGACGCTAAATCAGAAGGTTTATTTGCCCCCCAGCCCCCTAAAGGGGGAGATAGCGCTCAAAGCCCCTTTAGGGGTTTGGGGCAAGAAGAAGTATTCTTTTTAGCGTGGACAACCACACCCTGGACTCTGCCTTCTAACTGTGCATTGGCAGTAGGTAAGAATATAGAATACGCATTGGTAAAGACCTTTCAACCATATCATGGCAACCCAATCCATGTGATTCTCGCCAAAGATCTGGTAGGTAAGTACTTCTCCGAAAAGGCTGCCCAGATTACGTTTGAAGAGTATAAGGCTGGTGATAAGCTTGTTCCTTTTAAAATAGAAAAGACATTTAAAGGCTCAGAGCTTGCAGGCATAAACTACGAACAGTTGATGCCCTACGCTAAGCCAGAGGGTGGCGATGGATTCAGGGTTATCATAGGCGATTTTGTTACTACGGAAGATGGTACGGGCGTTGTACACATAGCACCAAGCTTTGGCGCGGATGACTTTAGGGTCGCCAAACTGAATGGTATTGGCTCGCTCACCTTGGTTGACAAGCAAGGCAAGTTTGTAAACGAAGTTACTGATTTTGCAGGAAGGCATGTAAAAACCAAGGAAGACCAGGATAATATTGAAAATTCTACCGACTTAGCTATAGCCCTAAAGCTTAAAAAAGAGGGCAAAGCTTTTAAGGTTGAAAAATACGAACACAACTATCCACACTGCTGGCGTACCGATCAGCCTGTTATATATTACCCGCTCGATTCATGGTTTATAAAGACCACCGCGGTAAAAGAAAGGATGATGGAGTTGAATAAGACCATCAACTGGAAGCCCGAAGCCACCGGTACAGGCCGTTTTGGTAACTGGCTGGAGAATCTTGTAGACTGGAACTTATCCCGCTCACGCTTTTGGGGAATACCCTTGCCAGTATGGAGAACAGAAGATGCCAAAGAAGAGATTTGCATTGGTTCATATGAAGAAATAGCTGAAAATGGATTTTATTTCAATGATGAGCTTCGAGAAAATCTTCAACCTCCTGGCGCCCCATGGACTGGTCCAGGTGCTAAAAAGCTGTTTGATGATTTGAAGAACGATGGAATCGACCCATGGGCTTTATATACTCCAGATGAAGAAAATGTTGAATTTATTAATTTCAATGTATTATTGAAAAGGGCTGGTTTTAAAGCAAAACATATTAAAAAATATTTAACGCCTTTAAATAAATTAGAGAAGAAAATTGATTTTCACAGACCTTATGTAGACAGGGTTTTTATAGTTAAGGATGATAAAATATATTTCAGGGAAACAGATCTTATTGACGTATGGTTCGATTCTGGTGCTATGCCCTATGCCCAATGGCACTTTCCTTTTGAAAATAAGGACATATTTAAACAAAACTTCCCTGCTGACTTTATCGCTGAAGGGGTAGACCAAACCCGTGGATGGTTCTTTACCCTGCATGCGATAGCGGTTATGATGTTCGATTCGGTAGCCTACAAAAATGTCGTGTCTAACGGCTTAGTGCTGGATAAGCATGGCAATAAGATGTCTAAGCGCCTGGGTAATGCTGTAGATCCATTTACAACACTGGATAAATATGGCCCTGATGCGACGCGCTGGTACATGATAAGCAATGCACAGCCCTGGGATAACCTTAAATTTGATGAAGAAGGAATAGGAGAGGTGCAACGTAAGTTCTTCCGTGCATTGCACAACACTTATGCTTTTTATGCCCTTTATGCCAATATAGATGGCTTTACCTTTAAAGAAAAGGAAATAGCCGTAAAAGATCGCCCGGAGCTCGATCAATGGATCCTTTCCATGCTTTCATCACTTGTAACAAGGGTAAATGAGTTTTACGCTACCTATGAACCTATGCGTGCAGCAAGGGATATAGAAGACTTTGTAACCAACCAGCTCAGCAATTGGTATGTAAGGCTTAGCCGCAGGCGTTTCTGGAAGGGTGATTACGGAGATGATAAGATAGTAGCATACCAAACCCTATATACATGCTTAGATACTATCGCAAGGCTTATTGCCCCTATAGCCCCGTTTTATGCTGAAAGGTTATTTATGGATTTGAATAAGGTAAGTGACCGAGATAAGGCAGAATCGGTGCATCATAGTCTCTTCCCTGTGGCAGATGCTGCTAGTATAGACCTTTCTTTAGAAGAAAGAATGGACTTGGCTCAACGTATTTCATCTTTAACACTTTCTTTAAGAAAGGATACTAAAATACGTGTACGTCAACCACTTAACAAGATACTTATACCTATACTAGATGATAAGCTAAGACACCAGATAGACTCTGTAAAGCAACTTATATTGGCCGAGGTTAATGTGAAGGATTTGGAGTATATAACGGATACATCAGGCATACTGGTTAAGAAGATAAAGCCAAACTTTAAGGAACTAGGTAAAAAGCTGGGCCCCCTTATGAAAGAGGCTGCAAACGCTATTAGCGGCTTTAATCAGGACCAGATAAGGGAATTGGAGGCTAAGGGCGTCTACCCCTTAAAAGTGGCCGATAAAGAGGTTGCGCTGCAATTAAGCGATGTAGAGGTAAGTTCAGAGGATATACCGGGCTGGCACCTGGCTTCGGACGGTAAATTGACCGTGGCATTGGATATAACCATAAGCATGGAATTAAAAGAAGAGGGTATAGCCAGGGAGCTTGTAAACCGCATCCAGACGCTGAGAAAGGACAGCAAGCTGGATGTTACTGATAAAATTAACCTAAAGATAAAGAAGAATGATGCGGTAAATAGTGCCGTTAAGAACAATTTTCAATATATTTGCGCCGAAACACTCGCCGAGTCACTCGAATTGGTAGAGATTATAGACGAAAGTGCAGTGAGTATAGAAGTGGATGAGAATATATCCACTTCAATTTTTATAAATAAATATAACTAAGAACGTTATGGGAAAGAAGAAGGACAAAAAGAAAGATAAAAAAGCTAAGAAGGCTGCAAAGAAAGTAGCTTCAAAAAAGCAAAGCCCTAAAAAAGCTGCTAAGAAGTCCAAGCCTGCTGCGAAAAAGCAAGTGAAGAAAGTAGCTTCTAAAAAACCAAATCCTAAAAAAGTTGTGGCTAAAGCCAAGCCCGTAGCAAAAAAAACAGTTAAGAAAATAGCATCTAAAAAGCCGGCGGCTCCTAAAAAAGTTGTAGCGGCTAAGGCTCCTGCAAAAGCACCTAAGGCTGCAAAAGTACCTGTTGCCCCAAAGGCAAAACCTGAAGTAGCTGCAAAGGCCCCTGCTCCTCAAGGCAGACCTGCTCATAAGCCAAGTGCTCCTGCTCCTTATAAGCCAGTAGCAAAACAATTCTCAGAACCTCTTAAGCTTAGTTCTATACCTGATTATGTTCCCGAACCTCCTGCAATACAAAAGAAGGATGTGGTAAGACAGGCGAAGAGCAATCAAAAGGAAGATACAAGGAACCGCTACTCGGAAAAGGAACTGGGCGAGTTTAAAAAGATCATCATTGATAAGCTTGACCAAGCCAAGAAAGATTATGAATTGCTGAAAAATACCCTTTGCCATACCGACGATCATGGTACAGATGATACATCTCCTACATTTAAAATGCTGGAAGATGGATCTGATGTGCTTACACGTGAGGAAACAGCACAATTAGCTCTTCGCCAGGAAAAGTTTATACAAAATCTGCAAAATGCTCTTATTCGTATTGAGAATAAGACCTACGGCATATGCAGGGTTTCGGGCAAGCTTATACCTAAGGAGCGCTTGAGAAGAGTACCTCATGCTACCCTCAGTATTGATGCTAAGCTAGAACAGCAATACAATTCTTAATAAGCGATAAACCTATATTGTCTTTTCTCGCTTATTTGTGAAAAAGCCCATACTTATAATCTTTCTGGTTTTACTCGTAGACCAGCTTATCAAGATTTACATTAAAACGCATTTTGCGTTAGGTGAGGAGTATAAGATAGCTTCCTGGTTCATCATTCACTTTACCGAAAACAACGGCATGGCCTTTGGTATGCAACTTGCGGGCCAGTATGGCAAGATATTCCTGAGTATTTTCCGTATCGGTGCAGTTATAGCCATTGGCTGGTATCTTAGGGATATTGTACAGAAAAAGATGCACCCGGGGCTTATCATCAGCATAGCCCTTATTTTCGCCGGCGCTTTGGGTAATATTATAGATAGCGCTTTTTACGGACTTATATTTAACGAAAGTGGTTTTGAGCCATCCAGGCTCTTTCCTCCCGGTGGAGGCTATGCAAGCTTTTTACATGGCAAAGTGGTAGATATGTTCTATTTCCCCATTATAGAGGGCCATTTCCCTTCCTGGTTCCCTTTCTGGGGCTCAGAAGAGTTTATATTCTTTCGCCCGGTATTTAATTTCTCCGATTCTTCTATTACCGTTGGAGTTTTTCTGATCCTTCTTTTCCAAAGGAAGTTCTATCCAAAAAAGGAAGAAAATTCACCTCCAGCTGCTAATGCAAGCGGTGAAGGAGAAATAAAGACTACTAATTAATATAATTTTAGTTCTTTATTAGAACATGTAACCGAACTTCTTCTTGGTGAATTGTTCGTCGTTATCTCCACCATGCGAGTTGGTTCTCTTAAAGGAATCGGTACTAAATATCAGGGTTATCTCTTGCGAGCCCGATGTATAATGGCTTAATGCAGAGGTTACGATATCGTAAGAATAACATATTTCAATATCGTGGCGTAATGTATATCCAAGGTCTAAGGCCAGTGCGCTGCCGAAGCTATAAGATGCTCCCACATAAAATTTTTCATGAAAGTGAACACGCAGGCTATAGTCAAGGTACATAGGGGTGCCTGTGGCCAATGCGGCAAATAAAGTACTTTGCCATACATAGTCCGGATTACCTGAAAAAGAGTAGGAGAGGTATCCATAAAAGTGCGGTACCAGTTGCACAATACCTGATTGGTTAGCACTGGAATCGGATGTGTATTTTTTATAAAGATTCTCACTATTAGTTACCATATTATCAACGCTTAGTCCAAGCTGAAAACGGTCGTTATAAAGTAATATGCCTGCACTGGCTTCTGGGGCCCAGGCATGAGACGTTACGGCAAGATCTATGGCAGGATCATTTTGCTGATGAATGGTAACATCCGATCCGACTACAGCATACTCCATCATAGTGCCTGCAATACCCATGGACATGGTAAGATCAGGGAATTTAACTTTGTAGGCATAGCACACAGTATAATCATTACGCTGTGTTGGCCCCGTAACGTCCTGGTAAAGGTAGGCTCCAAGTCCCATTTGGTTACCCAGTCTATAATTAAGGCTTATCCCTTCTGTAATAGGCGCATCAGGTAATCCAACCCATTGATCCCTGAAATTTATACGCACATCAAATATTCTTTTAGTACCGGCTACAGCAGGATTAAAAAACAGCTCATCAGAAGGAAACTGAGTAAAGATAGGTAATTGCTGCCCATAGCTATCAACCCATCCTCCAAGGACACCGGTGAAAATTAAAAGAATAGTAATGTGCTTTCTCATTTTGCTAATGGCTGTATCGTATAATGGTTACTGAGCCTCTGTATGTTTTCCCTGTTCCGGTATAAACCACATAGTAATAGGTAGCATCGGGTACAGGATTGCCAAGTATGGTTCCGTCCCATTGGTTTTCATAACCATTGGCCTGGTATATCTGCGCTCCGTAACGGTTGAAAACAATTACTTCGTTATTCGGGAAGAGGTCAATATTGCCAATGAACCAAGTGTCGTTAATACCATCTCCATTAGGGGTAAAGGTGTTGTAGAAAAACAGGTTACTGTCTTGTATAACGTCCACCGTAACAGAATCCAGGCCATAACAGCCGTCTGCCGCTTTGCCAAATACAGTATAGGTAGTTGTTAAGATCGGGGATACTTGCGGTGTAGCTGAATTACCGTTTGTAAGCTCGGAATCAGGACTCCACTGGTAGCTGCTTACAAGCCCCGTAACATTTAGTACTGCTGATTGCCCTCGCAGAATTGTTACGGGAGATGTGGTGCTTACCACCGGCGGCGGCGTAACAGTTATTGTTACCTGAGAAGTTTTAAAGCACTTGCCATCAGTGGCTGTAAGGGTATATGTAGTAGTAGACGATGGTTTTGCATAAGTTGAAGGACAGGTTGAGCAAACCAGCCCGCTTGCTGGTAACCATGTATAAATATCTGATGCGGGATTGTTCGGAGATCCAACCAGGGCGCTGTCTGCTATCTGGCAAATGGTTCCGCTGGCACCGGCTGTTACATTTACTATAGGATCTACTGTAATGGTTACTGAATCAATTTGCCTGCTACCCGTATTATCAATAACAGTTATAGTAAAAGTAGTAGTAGCGTTCACTTTTACATGCGGATTAGAATCATGCGGATTATTCATTCCGGTAGAGGGAGCCCATAAATACGTGTATGGAGCTGTTCCTCCCGAAGCAACAGGGTTGCCACCAAGAGTAACAGAATCTCCGGCACAAATGGTAGTGTCATTTCCCGGATTGACAACAATAGGGGCACTGAATGTTTTATAAACAGACGCGAGCAACAATCCGATAGTCAGGAGTATATGTAGTTTACTGCGGTATGGCATTGTTTTTTTCGGAAAGTGAACAAAGATAGTAATCTATATTAAAAAAAGCAGGAATTCTATATTACCCTGTTAATAAATTGAATGATATGTTAATGGCACAAACTATCTATATTTGTTCATGCTTTTCAATTTTGCAGTCTGCAAGCATTTTTGCAAAAAAGAAATAAGCACCTATTAGTATATAAATTACCATGCCTGTTGTATTTCCTATAGTTTATCCCAATATCCCTTCAGGCGATGTATATTATTTTACTACAAGCGCTGGCACAAAATATGAGGTGCGGTTTGGCAGGCGTAAGGACAATATATTTCATGCTACCATTGTTTTTGGTGTGGTTAATGATGAATACAAAGGTGAGGAGTACGTTACTACCAATAAAGGAGACTTATATAGTGTTATGCACACTATTGGCGAGGTAATAAGAACATTCATGTCCTATCATCCTAAAATGCTTATTTACGAATTTACAGCCCTGGCTAAGGAAGGCGAGCAGGAAGGCCTGATAACAGTTCGAAGAAAGCTATATGAACGCTACCTGGGCGAGTTATTTGGCGCTGAATGGAAACAAGAACTCAAGGGCAATACAATGACGGTGCGCCGTACAAGAGAAATTAATTATTGAGACTAAGACTTAGTTTGAGGTTAAAAATGAACAGTCGTTTAGTTTTGGGTAATTAAAATCTGCCTAAACTTGAAGTTTAAAGTGAGATTAGAACGTACAAAGGGTTGTGTAAGCTGAATCTCAGCCTGAATCTTAACCTAAGATTAGCGTTTGTGCTGCTTTTCGTCAGAAACGGTAAGTTTCTTTCTGCCTCTCGCCCTGCGAGCAGCCAATACTCTTCTACCGTTGGCAGTAGCCATTCTTTCTCTGAAGCCGTGTTTATTGCGTCTTTTGCGCTGCGAAGGTTGGAAGGTTCTTTTCATGATATCGTAAAATGAGCCGCAAATATATAATCTTTTCGGAATATAGCGCAAGAAAATTATAATGGTAAGTCATAAGTCGTAAGTTGTAAGTCAAAAAAACTCTCTTAAAATTGGTATTTAATAGAAACTTCAATGTATTACAAAGAAGGCATTTTGGCCTATGACTTATTACTTACGACTAAAAATTAAGGTAACTTTGGCCGCTCTTCGTATATACTAAATATGGCAAGACCAGGACTTTCAGACAAAGAAGAACTTAAGAAACCTATTTCCAAAGCCTCCTTAAAAAGAGCCCTTAGGGTAACTCATTTTTTTAAACCCTATAAGTGGACGTATGCTATAGGGCTTGTTTTTCTTGTATTAACAAGCGTTACAACTCTTTCTTTCTTTTGGATATTAGGGCGTATTGTAGACACAGCCAGTCTCAGGGATGTACTCATCGCCTTTGGAATACTTGCAGCGCAGTCTGTATTTTCGTATTTCAGGGTGGTGTTATTCGTTAACGTAACCGAAAAGAGCCTTGCAGGCCTTAGGCAGGCTACGTATTCGCACTTGGTAAGGCTGCACATGGATTTCTTCTCCCAGCGCAGGATAGGTGAGCTAACCAGCCGTATATCCTCCGATGTAGTGATGTTGCAGGATGTCTTTACCACTACACTGGCAGAGTTTTTAAGGCAGTTCATTACCATATTCGGCGCCGTTACCATACTGGCTATTATATCCATTAAGCTAATGCTTATTATGCTATCTATAGTGCCGGTGGTAGCTTTATTCGCTGTTTTCTTTGGCAGGTTCATACGTAAGTTCTCACGCAAAACACAGGATATGGTGGCTTCTTCTAATACTATAGTAGAAGAGACCATGCAGGGCATTGCAACGGTAAAAGCCTTTGCCAACGAAAAGTTTGAAATGGACAGGCATCGTAAAAGTACCCTTGATATAGTAAAACAAGCCATTACAGGGGGCAAGTATCGTGGCTCTTTTATTTCGTTTATTACACTTTGTCTTTTCGGCTCTATAGTTATTGTGCTTTGGCAGGGATCTGTGCTCATGCATAATCACGTGGTAACCCAGGGCGATATGCTCAAGTTTCTGATGTATTCTATAGTAATTGGCGCTTCATTTGCAGGCATTGCTGAATTGTATACCAGTATTCAAAGGGCCATTGGCGCTACAGAGAGGCTTATGGATATACTGGAAGAACCCATTGAAAACATTAGCCTTGAAGGTGCAGACAAATTGCCCGAAGGATTTAAAATGAAGGGCGATGTAGTATTTAAGAATGTGTCTTTCTATTATCCTTCGCGAAAGGAAGCATTGGTGATAGATGATCTTAGTTTTGAAGCTAAACCCGGTGAAACTATTGCCATTGTTGGGCCCAGCGGAGCAGGTAAATCTACACTCACTCAATTATTGCTTAGGTTCTACGATCCTGTGAGTGGTTCTATTTTGGTGGATGGTAAAAATACCCACGAATACCACCTTACTCAACTAAGAAGCCAAATGGCACTTGTACCGCAGGATGTATTGCTTTTCGGCGGAACCATAAAAGAGAACATTGAATATGGTAAACACGGCGCAAGTGAAGCTGAGATAATTGAAGCGGCTAAAAAAGCCAATGCACACGACTTTATTATGAGCTTCCCTGATAAATACAATACTCTGGTAGGAGAGAGGGGTATAGCGCTTTCAGGCGGACAAAGGCAACGCATTGCTATTGCCCGCGCGGTGTTGCGCAACCCTGCTATACTTATATTAGATGAAGCCACCAGCTCACTCGATTCAGAATCGGAAAGATTGGTGCAGGAAGCCCTTGAAAAGCTTATGCAGGGTAGAACATCCTTTGTTATAGCTCACCGCCTTTCTACCATTCGTAAGGCTGATAAGATATTGGTACTCGAAAAAGGCAAGCTTAAAGAGAGCGGAACCCACGAGCAGCTTATGCTTATCAACGATGGTCTTTACCGCAGCCTGAGTAAGCTGCAGTTTGAGGTGGATTAATTAAGATTGAGAATAAGATTAAGGCTGAGACTTTTTTGCAGGCCAGTTTGGATTTGTTCTTCCAAAGCCATATTCAATGCCAATATTAATGTTACGGGAATAAATTGTGTTTGAAGGTGTCGGAATTTTGTAAGTGTAAGTATTACCCGGATAATAAACGTAACCTGTGGTGTTGATATCCATTTGAGAAATTAACCAATCTACGCTTCCATAAATTACAATACGCTTGGTGATATTTACTCCCAGTCTCAAGCCAAAATCAAATGCCATGGCTTGTTCAGCATCTTTACTTATGCTGTAACTATATACTGTATAAATATCTTGCTTTGTGTTAGGGTCATAAGACTCCATTGTTACATTGCCGTTTGTGGCAGGTAAGTTATATGAGTAAGAGCCAAACAATAAGTGGACTCCGACAGACAGTGGAAACCTCATATAAAAGTATTTTGATGGCCCCGTTAAAAAGCAGGAATTATTATAAGAGTAGGTTCCCGTTGCAACAGCTTTGGTTGAGTAATTAGGTGCATTTTCGGTCATAAAGCCCGAAGCTTCAAAAGGGAATTTATAAAAACTGTATATAAGCGTAAGCTCAAAACCACTTTCGGAACGTATACCAGTTGTTAAATTGTATCCAATTCCTATATTAGCAGATCCCGTATAGATATCTTCTTCGGGTTGAGATCCAGAACCTCCAAAAGTTCCACCTACGGTTGGGTCAGCCACACCCATGCTATATGATACATAAAATAAAGGCCTTCTTGTATTGGTGTCTTTAGTTTTAATGAAATATGAAAACCTGGGATTAATGGTTGTATTGCCACGTTCTTGTTGGGCTTTTGCATTGAAATAAAAGCAAGCGAAAAGTAAAAAGCTGTATATCTTAAAGTTATTTAACATGCGTTATTTACTTTGAGTGCCCTCTGCACTTTTTGTGTCCTTTTGTTTTCTTGTATTTATTCTAAATGTAAGGCCGCCTTCAAAAAGAAAGGGTTCACCTATACCAGCTTCGCAGTGAAGACCAAAAGAATCGCCCAGATATAAGCGCATGCCATATAAAACCTGGAAACTGGGAACAAGCCAGTTTGGGTGTTTTAAGAATGTTGGCAAGCTACTGAATAGCAATAGATCACTTTGGTCGTTATAAACAGGATCGTCTTGCCAATAGCAATAGCCTCCTCGAATACCAATATAATGATCAAATTTCTTATTGGTTTTATTGAAATGATAAAGCAGCCTGATAGCCATATTAATCCTTGTAATATCGTCTGAAAATGGTAAACTACCAAGGTCATAATTAACGGTTTCACTTTGGTAACTTCCTGCTATGCCAATGCTTACTCTTGCCGCTAAACCATAATCTAATGCCAGGTTGAGATTGGGCACTATTGATGAACAGCTAAAGTATTCAATATTGTAATTTAATCCAACAGGGTAGGTGGCACTGAAAACTCCATTAAATTCAGGGCTATAACCAACCCCAGCGTTTATAACAAGCTGGCCTGTCTGTTGTTGGGCTGTGGTAGAAGAAAAAGAGAAGGTTAGCAACAATGCTAGTAGTGGCAGATATAGGTGGCTTCCTTTCAAGTGGTTAGTTTAGCTATACAAGTATAAGGATTTTTGTGAAAAGAAAGAAAACAAAAATTTAGAGTCTCAATCTTAATCTAAGCCTCAATTAGGCTACCGCCTTCTTTCCTTTTTCAAACTGTATTTCATACAGCTTTTTGTAGAATCCATTTTTGCGCAGCAGTTCCTGGTGAGTGCCTTGTTCCATAACCTGTCCGTGGTCGAGCACCAATATCTTATCTGCTCTTTGTATGGTTGCTAAGCGATGCGCAATGATAATAGATGTGCGATGTTCAGTAAGCTTTTCAATAGCAGTTTGTATGAGCCTTTCTGTTTCTGTGTCAATAGATGATGTGGCCTCGTCCAGCACCAAAATGCTTGGGTTTTGCACATAAGCACGAATAAAAGATACCAATTGCCTTTGTCCCGCTGAAAGCATGGCTCCACGTTCGTGAACGTTGTAGTTATAGCTTTCCGGTAATTGTTGTATAAATTCATCTGCACCAATGGCCTTTGCAGCTGCCTGTATCTGAGCAGGTGTTATATGTTCATTGTATAAAGCCACATTGTTAGCAATGGTATCAGAGAAAAGAAATACATCCTGTAAAACAATGGCAATATTCTTACGTACCGCATTGATCTTATAATCGCGTATGTCAGTTCTGTCGATAAGTATAGAGCCTTTCTGGAATTCATAGTAACGCCCCAATATATTGATGATAGATGATTTGCCTGCCCCGGTAGCGCCCACAATGGCAAGGGTCTGCCCGGGTTTGACATCAAAGGAAACATCTTTCAGCACCCAGTTCTCATCATTGTAAGCGAACCAAACGTTTTTAAAAGAGATATTACCTTCTATGGATGTTGGCTCCAGTTTACCAGTATCCTCAATAAAGCTTTTGGTATCGAATACCTTAAATATGCGTTGTGAGCTAACCACCCCCATTTGCAGAGTGTTAAAGCGATCTGCCAGCTGGCGAATGGGGCCAAATAACATACTTATGTACATGATAAATTCCACCACTGTGCCAAATGATTCTTTATGAAACAATATGCCACGGCCACCCCACCATACAATGGCAGCAATAGATATGGCAGAAAGCAGATCAACTACAGGAAAGAAGATAGAGTAGTACCAAATGGAATTTATGTTGGCTACTTTGTGTGCATTGTTTATTTGTTTAAACCTGTCAAGCTCTACTTGCTCGCGGTTGAATATCTGCACCACACTCATGCCGGTGATATGCTCTTGTACAAAGGCATTGAGTCTTGCTATCTGTGTACGTACTTCCTGGAAGGATTTCTGGGTATATTTTTGAAATAGATAGGTTGAGAATAATAATACAGGGAACACGCTAAGGCTTAAAGCTGCCATCCAGGGGTCGATTACAAACATGATAACTATAACCACTATAACTGTAAGAAGCTGGTTTATGATTACTATAAGTCCTTCAGAAAACACATCCGCAATGGTTTCTATATCTGAAATAACGCGGGTAACCAGTGTGCCAATGGGTGTTTGGTCATAAAACTGTAACTTAAGATCGAGTATATGCTTGAAAAGGCCCATACGCATATCCTTTATTATATTTTGCCCCAGCAGGTTTGTGTAATAGGAATTAAGGAACTGTATAACACCCCTAGTCAAAAGGAATGTCAATAAAAGCACAAGCATGAGAAGTAATTTTTCCGGATGCTTTCCTGTGATGCAATAGTCGATGGTGTATTGGGTGAGCCAGGGATTAACAGGGGCCAACGCTGAAAGCACTATAGTTAATAGTATAGAAGCAACAGCCATGCCCGGGTAAGGGTTCAAATACCCCAGAATGCGGTTAAATGACTTTACATCGAATGCCTTGCCTGTTACTTCCTTGCTCATAAACTAAAACTGAACTGAAGATGCAAATTTAGAGAAAAGCCCAACAACAGGGAGAAAGAACTATTCAAGTATTTTTAATACTTCTTCCAGTTCTTCTACCTTTTCCGAGTTGCCCGAACGTGTGTAAGCAGAGATAAGGTTCCTGACAAGGCGCTGCACTATGTGTACATTGGTGCATGGGGTGTAATAACTTTTTTCGGGTGCTATGTTAAGCTGCTTAAGGAACATATCTATTTCCTTTTTGCTAAATACCGCTCCTTTACTGAAAGGATTGATATAAAAAAGCAATCTTTCTTCTCCCTGTATTTCCGGTGCCGCATATTCATCAGTATAGGCAAGTACAAAATGTTCAGGAAGGTTAATGCCAGAGATAGGCAAGCTTAACTGGTTTGCAATTAACAGGTAAATAATAGATAGCGTGAGAGGATTACCTTTTTTATTCTCTATTACCTTGTTCAGAAAGGAATTTTCGGGTGCGTGGTAGTTCTCTGTATTGCCTCCAAAGCGATGCACATCAAAGAGTATATGGTTTATCACTTTCACCTTTTCCAGTGCTGTAAGGTTTTCATTCAATTCCAGCCATACATCCTGCCTGATGATCTGTAATTGCTTTAGCAATTTTTCTTCGTTAAGGTCGGGGTATTGGTAACGGGCGATAAGCATGGCTCCTTCCCACAGGTCGTGGCTTCGTTTCTTTTTCCACGCTTTAAGTACATCAATTACTCTTTCGAATTGTATACGGTGAATTATATTCTCTATACGCGTTTGAAGCAGCGGGTTAAAGGAAGTTTCCCAAGCGCTTTCAAGCACAGGTATTACCTTTTCACCCATATCAAGCAATTTACTTTTAACGGTGCCAAATATATTGTCATCTGGGTCGTCCAGCAGGTTAATAAGTGCGGTAAGCTCCTTTTTGCTTAGTTCTGCCATGCTGTATTTTTACCTTCAGCTACCGTGGTTTAAAGTTTAGTCCAGGGTCGGAATCCACTAAAGAATCTACGGTTTGTGGGCTTAAAGGCCTTATAGATGATTGTATATGCCTTGATGTAAATATTCCCACTCCATTTTTCAAATCAGTGTAAAATGGTTTTTCCTGGTTGACATCCAATGAGGGTTGACTTAGCAATATATATACATTCAAATCGCTGGAGCCGCTTACAAACATGACTTCTATGTATTTGGCAACTCTTTTAATATTCGATGCAGGAAGAGGTAGGGATGTTCTTACGAATTGCAGAAAATTTTCTCCCGAATACTGCTGTGTCATAGGATAACCCGATTCAAGTGTGGGAGATGTTTGTTGTCCGAATATCCAATTTAACATCTTCGTTGTTGTATCCTTTTTTATCGAATCTATTTCGTTGTAATAAAATACCATAGTAAGCTGGTAAATCATAGCTTCATTATTAGTACTCCATTCAACTGTTGTAGGAAATGCACTCGGAGAAGTCAGATCCAAAGCACTTGTACTTAAAAAATCTGAGAATCCGCCTACGGTGACGGCTACATCGGGTAACATGGTAGTTGAACCCGTAATTACCTTGTTTGTTTTAACATTAGTTATAATAAGATTATACTGGTCATTAGGGTTAATGACATGTTTGGTATAATACAATTCCTGTTTCGGATATGAAAAGGTCCCCGGGTTTACAAGAACACCTGATGTAGTATCAAGGGTTATGGTACTCACTAGCGAGCCGTTACTATAGTCTTGTAATTGAACATTTAAAGTACCGGCAGGGTAGTTTATAGAATCATATTGTGTAGCTGCCGTATAAGCATTTCCGGTTGTCTGGTATGCTTTGTTAATACGAATATAGTGAATGCTGTCATTTTGATCCAGCAATCCATAAACCACTGTTACATCCTGGTAAGGAGCAAGCGTGTTTAAGCTGTTTTTGCAGCTAAAAGCCAATAAAAGCAGCGATGCGGATAAAAAGACAAAGAATAGTTTTTTCATAAAGTGCCTGAGAATACATACAAAGGTATCACTTTTATGATTTGTATGTAGCTTCCTGTGTATGAATATATCTTTGAATTAATGGCTTTTAAAATTGAGCCCAGGAATATTTACCAGTGAGTCGACATAGTTTGTCCCTATTGTTTTATGCGCATACTGGGTATGTTTGGCAGTAAATATCCCAACTCCGTTTTTCAAATCAGTATAAAATGGCTTTTCCTGGTTAACCGTTAAAGAAGGCTGGCTAAGCTGATAATAGGTGTTTAAGTCTATCGAGCCGGTTGTGAACATAATTTCTATGTAAAGGGGAACTCTTTTTATATTTCCAATAGCAGGTAAAATGCTTTCCTTAACAAACTGAAAAAAGTATTCGGAAGCAAAATCAACAGGGGTTTGACCGCTTGATGTAAGGGTAAAAATTACCCAATCTAAATACTTATTTGTAGTATCTTTCTTTACCGAATCTATTTCGTTGTAATAAAATCTGAGTGTAAGTTGGTAAAGCGCTGCGTCTGTTCCAGTTCCATTCCAGCTAATCATTGTAGGGAATTGAGTTGTCGAACTGAGATCTATAGGAGTATTGTTTTGCATATAACCTGATGGTGATGTAAGGTAGATATCCGGTAGCAGCGAAGTGGAGCCGGTAATAACCTTTTTGGTTTTATTGTTTGTAATAACCAGGTTATATTGGTCATTAGGATTAAGTGTTTGCTTTGTATAATAAAGCAGTTCGTATGGGAAGGAAAAAATGCCCGGCATTATCATAACGCTGGAAGTAGTATCAAGGGTTATCGTATTTATAATAGCGCCATTGCTGTAATCCTGTAATTGAACGGTTAAGGTGCCGGCAGGGTAATTTATAGAATCATATTGTGTAGCCGCTGTATATGCATTTCCGGCAGTTTGGTAAGCTTTGTTAATACGTATATAATGGATGCTGTCGTTCTGATCTAACAGGCCGTAAACAACAGTTACATCCTGGTATGGAGCAAGTATCTGCAAATCATTCTTGCAGCCAATAACCAGTATAATTAACAATGCAAATAAAAAAGCCGGAAGGGAAGTTCTCATATAATGGACTCAAAGTTATAGATTTCGGTAAGGCTATAAATAGAAAAGAATAAAAAGGTACTACAGCTTTTTGTAGTTTTGTTGCGTATTTATCATTTATGGCGAAAGGTGGTTTAAAAAATAAGCTGATGGCTGCAACGCTTGTCCTTTGCGTTATAAGCGGCATCGGGTTATATATATTCTACAGGGCATTTTATTATCCGGGTATTCGTTTTGCAGAAAAGTCACGTTTCATGTATATACATACGGGATGGCAGTTTGAGGATGTTATGGATATGCTGGAAAGCAAGAAGATCATAAAAAATCCGCAAGCATTTAGAATACTGGCAGGTATTAAAAAATATAAAACTCACATAAAGCCGGGCAAATACCGCCTGCTCAACGGCATGAACAACATGCAATTGGTTAATTTGCTCATGTCGGGCAGGCAGGAACCTGAAAGCATAAGCATTCATAATATACGCACAGTAGAGGAGCTGGCAGGTATTTTGGGCTCTAAGATCGAGTCGGATTCAACAGATATAATAAAGGCTATTACGGATAAGCAAACCCTTAAAAAGTATGGTTTTAACCTGGCCAATATATCAGCCATGTTCATTCCGGGCACTTATTCCATTCTATGGACAGATACTCCAGTCGAATTTATTGGGGAGATGCACACCGATTATGAGAACTTTTGGACAGATGAGAGGCGCAAACTGGCTGAGGCTATACCATTAACACCTTTACAGGTATCTGTGCTTGCTTCCATAGTTCAGGCCGAACAATCACTATATGATGGAGAAAAGCCTGTTATAGCAGGCTTGTACATAAACCGGCTTAAAAAAAATATTCCTTTGCAAAGTGATCCCACCTTGGTTTTTGCAAGAGGCGATTTTTCTATTATGCGGGTTAGGGAAGGAGACAAAAAAGTGGAATCGCTTTACAACACCTATATGCATACAGGCCTTCCTCCGGGGCCTATCAATATGCCGGAGCCTTCATCACTTGATGCGGTTTTGCATTATCAAAAGAGCGATTACATTTATATGTGCGCCGAAGCCGATTTTTCGGGGAGACATCATTTTACTGCATCTTTTAAGGAACAAGAGGAATGTGCTATAAAATACCGCAAGGCACTAAACGCCCGCGGAATAATCAGGTGACCTCATCCATTTATTGTTCCTTTTTTTATATTTACGATTTCTAACTTGTCAGCCACCCCGTGAAACTAAAGATATTAATACTATTAGGCATTTTAGGGCTATCACTATCTATTACAGCCCAAATATATCAGGGTGGAGGTATCTTTAACGGCAAAATAGCTTCCGTGGAAATGTGTACAGACAAAGATCCTTTAACCCACGATGCAACTCTTTCACTTCGAAAAAAAAAATCAGATTCATGCAAAGGAAGCCAGGGGGCGAAATGCATGGTAAGTTTTGATGGTGAACTAACAGAGTGGAAGGGCCCGGATACCGCCATACGCACTATCGATCTAAGCTGTTATTATACCAATGCCAATTTCGGAAATGATGATGCAAGTTGTGGCTCGGAGGCAGAGTTCTTTGCTATTCTATATTCTTCTTCTCTCATATTTCCCAAGTATTCTAAGCCCTTATGGAACGTGAGTATGGATATCTCCTATTCCGGTGAGAATTTTTTAAGTGAGAATGTATTTGTAAGGGTGGAAGTAGCCAATGATAGTGACGAGTCTAAGTCTATTACCTCTCTCATATTACCCTGTGACGATGAGAATGCATTCTCCGGAGATAGCCCTGGAGAAATACTTGACATGCCACCGGGTGACTATATCTTAAAGATATCACAACCTGATTATGCAGCTATAAATGACAAGTCAAAAGCGCAAGTTCATAAAGAAGGTAAATTATTCATCAAGTATAAAATAATGGTAACAGCACACAACTGATACATTTGATTACCTGCAATAAAAAAGCCCCATTTACAGTGGGGCTTTTTTATTGCAGGTAATGAGTTGGCAATTATGCCATCTTTTCAAGCACTTTGGAGGTAGGAGCCTTCTTTTTTTCGTCCAGGATATCCTTATCTACAAGCATTCTGCCACAGTGTTCACACACTACAAGCTTTTTATGAGATGTGATATCGCTTTGGCGCTGTGGAGGTATTTTTACAAAGCATCCGTTGCAGGCTTCTCTTTCTACAGTAACCACCGCAAGTCCATTTTTAAAGTTCGGACGTATACGTTTGTATGCATCCAGCAAACTGTGATCAATATGGCTTTGAGCCTCTTCAGACTTTTTAACCAATGCCTTTTCTTCTTTTTCTGTTTCAGATACTATCTTATCAAGTTCTTCTTTCTTGGCCTTAAGGTCTTTGTTCTTTTCTTTTAACAATGCTTCTGACTGAACTATGAGGTCTTGTTTGGCAATGATACCTGCCTTATATTCCTTGGTTCTCTTTTCAGAAAGTTGTATTTCCAGTTTTTGGAAATCTATTTCCTTAGATAAAGATTCGTATTCTCTGTTGTTCCTTACCTTGCTCTGTTGAGATTCGTATTTCTTGATAAGGGATTGAGCATCTTTAGAAGTATTCTTCTTTTCAGAGATCTGCTTATCCATGTTAGCCACCTCTTCATTCTGCTTTTCGATGCGGATCTTAAGGTTAGACACAGCGTCTTCCAACTCCTGCACTTCAAGAGGCAGTTCTCCGCGAAGGGTGCGTATTTCGTCTATAAGTGAATCAATAGTTTGCAGTTCGTAAAGGTTGCGCAATTCTTCTTCCAGGTGTTCCTGGCTCATGCCTTGTAAACCTTGTAAATATGATTTTTTTGCGGTACCGTTTTTGCCTGTTTTAGCAGCCATCTTTAAAAATAATTTACCGGATTAGTATTGGTTTTTGAAATTTGGAGTGCAAAGGTATGAAATTTTTCTTTAAGAATGGCGTAAACTATATGAGGCGTATATTGTTCGCTCTCGTAATGCCCTATATCCGCTATAACCAGCTTGTTTTCAGCATCAAAAAACTGGTGGTACTTAAAGTCAGCAGTTACAAACATATCTGCCCCGGCTTTTATGGCATCAGGCAGCAAAAACGAGCCAGACCCACCGCAAATGGCTACTTTTTCTACTTTTTTGCCTAATAAATGGGTATATCTTATGCTTGAAAGCTTCATTACGGCCTTTAAATGGGTTAGAAAGTCCTTTTCTTTCATGGGTTTGTGCAGTTCTCCTATCATACCCGATCCAACTAATGGGTGGACATTTTCCAAGGAATAGAGATCATAAGCTACTTCTTCGTATGGGTGAGAATCTATAAGGGCTGCTAATATTACCTTTTCTAGATGAGCAGGATAAATGGTCTCTATTCGTTCTTCCTTTTCGTAATGTATTTTGCCCTTTTCTCCCACATAAGGCTTGGCCTTATCTCCGGCCCTAAAGGTGCCCATACCTCCTGTATTAAAGCTGCATTGGTCATATTCACCAATTTGGCCTGCTCCCGCCGCAAACATAGAACTACGCACTTCGTCTGCATGGTCTCGCGGACAAAAGGTTACAAGCTTATGCAACAGACCTTTTTTGGGACTCAGTATTCTTAGATTTTTAAGCCCTATCTTTTCTGCTATTTTGCTGTTTACCCCGGTGTATACGTTATCCAGGTTAGTATGCATGGCATACAGGCAAATATTATGCGTTATAGCTGATATAATAACCCTTTCGGAATATGTTTTGCCTGTAAGTTTTTTAATAGGAGAGAATAGAATAGGGTGGTGGGCTATAATAAGGTTGCATTTAAGCTTTATAGCTTCGTTCAGCACATCTTCTGTGCTATCCAGGCAAAGCAACACTCCTTTAACTTCGTTATCTGCATTGCCCGTAATAAGGCCGCAATTATCATAACTTTCCTGGTAAGCCAGCGGGCAAACCTTCTCTAAATAATCTGTTACTTCCTTTATTTTCATAGGCTACTAAGGTAATAAAAGGATAAACTTAAAGGATTATTCTGAAAAATCCTGCAATGCTAATTATTAATCGCACTTATCTGCAAAGTGTCTTTGTTTGATCCTACTGTAACCCAAATATCTCCATTACCCAGCATATAACCCAAGTAGTTGCCAAACAGATCAAAAGGCATATCGTATAATAGCTTCTCCTTAAAGGCTGCAGTGAATATGGCGCTGTAGTTTTTTAAGAAAGATTCCTTGTCTTTTATTTTAAGTGTTCCGGTACTCGTTCCCGCAGTGTCGTATGTATGCACGGTTATAGGGTAGGATATGTTATCTGCCAACCACACTTTATTACCTGCGGCTACAGAAAATTTAACCTTCTTCATAAAGTTCTCCAGTATGGCATCTGAGCTAACATCCGGATACCTGTGTAAATAGGAGGTTCCGCTTTCACCAAGGGGAGATAATTTAAACTCATAGCTTTTCGTATTGTCAGCATTTGTCCATGTACCTTCACAAATATTGCTGCTATAGGTTTGCCATTTAACGCTTTTAAAATATCCATTGGGGTTGCCGTCTACCATTTCAGTGGCTATTACCTGGCCCTTCACCATTTTTCCGATGATAGCAATTTTCTGAGCATTCTTTTTGTAGGCATAATTCCCCTTTATCGAATCATTACTGAAAAGATAGAATGACATTTGTATAGGGTGGGTTCCCAGTGTTCCATCATAATCATGCCATATGTTTTTGGTCAGGCTGGTATCCTTTACCTGCGCTTTGGCATTATTCGGGCTAATGAATATTCCCAATACAAATAAAGCAGGTATGATCTTTTTCATGATTTTTATTTTTAGATGAAGGAATTATAATTGAGTATGCGTGGAAGAATTTTGCCCGTCAGTCTTTTCTAATTGTTCCTTTTGCCTGTCCAGCTTGTGTTTCAGGCGCACTAAAACAAGCCCAACAATAGCTGAAATAAGGAGGATAGCCCCAATGAGCCCAAAAATTATTTTGTGTGTTCTGCTTCTTAATGCTTCAAGCGCATCGGCTTCATCTTCGGTGGCTTTTTGCATGGCAATGGCTTCGTCAAAATCTGCCTTGGCTTCTAACTTATATAATTGATGTTTTTTACTTTGCTTAAAGAGAGAATCTTTGGCTTTAGCATATTCTTTATATGCATCGAAGGCCTTTTGCCACTGGCCTGTTTTAGCAAAAAGATTACTCAGTTGCAGGTTGCTTTCCTGAATAGCTTCCAGCAAGTGTATGGTATCTGCAAGGTAAAGAGCTTGAAGTATGTACTTTTCAGCATCCTTGTATTTTTCCTGTTTAAGATATATTTCTCCTATGTTGCCATTGCAAACAGTAACACCACTTTTATCGCCCAGTTCATCGCATAATGCGAGCGATTTAAGTTCGTAATCCAGCGCTCTGGGATAGTCGCCCTGTGTTTCGCACACTATGCCTATGTCTCCAAGCAGAGTAGCCTGCACACTTTTATCCCCCGATTTTTGAGCCATGTAAAGGGCAGTATCATAATAAGTAAGTGCTTTGCTATAATCTCCTTTACCCCAAAAAATAAGGCCTATGCTACTGTTAACGCTTGCCAGCAAAGGCTTAAATTGCAGGGCCTGTGCAAGTACTAAAGCTTTTTGTTCATTCTCTAATGCATTTTGCATATCGCCCTCCTGGTGATATACTTCACCTATGTTAATATATGTATTGGCTAACAGATCGCTGTTATTTATCTCTTTGGCTGCATTCAATGCCTTGGTATAATATTCCAATGCTTTAGGGTAATCTCCCCGGTCCTTGTACTGCGATGCTACATTACTTGCGCTTTTTACAACACCTGGTTTATCGTCTGTCTGTTCTTTTAGTTCAAGGGCTTTAAGATAGCAGTCCATTGCCTTGGCATCTTCACCCTGCATATGGTATATATTGCCAATGTTACCGATAGCCATGGCGATTTTCTTTTTGTCTCCAAGGGTTTTAGCCATCGTTAATGAGCGGTTATAGTATTCCATAGCGGTGGAATAATCTCCTTGTGCCTCGTATATAAATCCAATGCTGGCAATGATACCTTCTACCTCTCCTTTGCCTTTGTCGCCAAGCTTTTCATACGCCTTCATGGCTTTTTGAAAGTTGGCAAGAGTACTCTTGTAGTCTCTCTTAATAAAATACGCTGTGGCAACATTATTATAAGCTGTTCCCAAGCCCTTGCTATCATTTATTTGCTGGGCAAGGATAATGGCTTTAGTCTCCATTTCTACTGCTGAGTCAGTCTTTCCCAGCGCGCAATAAGTAAGTGCAAGAGAATTTATGTGCCTTACTTTTATACTGTCGTTCCCATCTTTGCTTAAAAGCAAGAGTAGGGAATCGGCACGTTGGTTGGAGGCATAGGATAAACTAAAAACTAAAAATGAAAAACTAAGAAATAAAAGAGCAGTGAGTAGTGGGTAGTGACTATTTAGTAAGGAGTGCCTGGTTTTCATTTCAATCCCAACTTAGGTATAAGGCAAATATACACAATAAAAAAGCCCCGCATTTCTGTAGGGCTTTTAGTTTTTAGTTCTTAACTTTTAGTTTATTTAGTTTCTTCTTCGTTCTTATTCTTCTTTGGCGTTTTAGCTTTAGATGCTTTTATCTTAATGTCATCCTTGGCTTTATCATAATCCACAGCTACTACATCGCCTTCACCTACGTTAGATTTGATTATCTCTTCGGCAAGCGGATCTTCGAGGTACTTTTGTATAGCCCTTTTCAGCGGACGAGCGCCAAACTGAACATCAAAACCTTTACCTACTATAAAGTCCTTTGCTTCCTTGGTAATCTTAATAGTGTAACCAAGTCTTTCTATGCGTTTGTAAAGACCTTCCAGTTCAATATCAATAATCTTGTGGATATCATCCTTACTAAGAGAGTTAAACACAACCACATCGTCAACACGGTTAAGGAACTCAGGAGCGAAAGTTTTACGCAGAGCGTTTTCAATTACACCCTTGTCAAGCGAGTCGCCTTGTTCTTCTTTTGATGTAGTATTGAATCCAACACCACGTCCAAAGTCTTTAAGCTGACGTGATCCTATATTGGATGTCATGATAATGATAGTATTCTTAAAGTCGATCTTTCTTCCAAGACTGTCAGTAAGATGTCCATCATCTAATACTTGTAAAAGCAAGTTGAATACATCCGGATGTGCTTTTTCAATTTCATCGAGCAGCACAACAGAGTAGGGGCGATTACGCACCTGCTCTGTAAGTTGTCCGCCTTCTTCGTACCCAACATATCCGGGAGGAGCGCCTACAAGCCTGGACACAGCGAATTTCTCCATGTATTCGCTCATATCTATACGGATAAGGGCATCTTCTTTATCAAAGAGATATTGAGATATTACTTTAGCAAGCTGTGTTTTACCAACACCTGTAGGGCCTAAGAATATAAAGGAGCCTATGGGCTTGTTAGGGTCTTTTAAGCCGGCACGGTTACGTTGGATGGCTCTTACTACCTTTTTAACGGCATCATCCTGGCCAATAACCTTTCCGCGAAGTTCTTCTTCCATTTTGGATAAGCGGGAACTTTCCTGCTCTGCAATACGCTGAACAGGTACGCCTGTCATCATAGCCACTACTTCAGCTACATTTGCCTCCGAAACGGGTTCGCGGTGCGATTTGGTTTCTTCTTCCCATTGTTTCTTGGCAGCATCAAGCTGTTCGAAAAGCTGGCGCTCTGTATCCCTAAGCCTTGCAGCTTCTTCATACTTCTGGCTGTGAACTGCTTTGTTCTTTTCTTCTTTTATCTCATCTATTTTCTTTTCAATGTCCATAATATGTTGTGGAACATTGATGTTGATGATATGCACACGTGCTCCTGCTTCATCCAGCGCGTCAATAGCCTTATCGGGCAAATAACGGTCGTTGATATAGCGGGTTGTAAGGTATACGCAGGCTTTTATCGCATCATCAGTATATGTTACATTATGGTGATCTTCGTATTTAGATTTGATGTTATTCAATATTTGAATGGTTTCATCAGGTGTGGTAGGTTCTACCAATACCTTTTGGAACCTTCTTTCCAACGCGCCATCTTTTTCTATGTACTGGCGATACTCATCTAATGTTGTTGCACCAATACATTGTATTTCTCCACGTGCAAGTGCTGGTTTGAACATATTTGAAGCATCCAGGGAGCCTGAAGCTCCGCCTGCACCGATGAGGGTATGTATTTCATCAATGAAGAGGATTATATCCGGAGTTTTTTCCAGTTCGTTCAAAACAGCTTTGATACGTTCTTCAAACTGACCACGATATTTGGTGCCGGCTACAAGGGCAGCCAAATCGAGTGTTACAACGCGTTTGTTGAATAGTATTCTGGATACCTTTTTCTGGGTGATACGTATAGCCAATCCTTCAGCTATGGCAGATTTACCCACGCCAGGTTCACCTATTAATATAGGGTTGTTCTTTTTCCTGCGGCTCAATATTTGAGATACACGCTCTATTTCTTTTTCACGGCCTACAATCGGATCCAGCTTACCTTCTTCGGCCATCTTAGTAAGATCGCGACCAAAGTTATCAAGTACAGGGGTTTTAGATTTTGATTCGGAAGAAGCGCCACCGCGTTTACCGCCTGTTGCTCCACCGCCGCCACCACCACCCATAGCTGCATCATCCTCGTCGTCGTCATCGTCGGCAGGGGTGTTGGGCATTTCAGAGCGTGGGTTTATCTTATATACTTCCAACTCGTGGCGTATAGTGTCATAAGAAACATTAAAATTATTCAAAGCCTTCGCGGCTACACTATCCTCATCTTTAAGGATAGCAAGGAGCAAATGCTCGGTGCCGATAACAGAGCTCTTGAAGAACTTAGCTTCTAGGTATGTTATCTTCAATGCCTTCTCTGCCTGTTTTACAAGCGGTATGTTGGCTAAATGATTTATCTTTTTAGATGTGGCAGGTGCAAAGTCCTCAATGGCCTTACGCAGTTCTACTGTATCAACGCCGAGAGACTTGAGCAGTTGCACGGCAACTCCTTCGCCTTCGCGTATTATTCCTAGTAAAAGATGTTCAGTACCTATATAGTCATGTCCTAAGCGCAATGCTTCTTCTCTGCTATAAGAAATCACGTCCTTTACGCGTGGTGAAAATTTTGCTTCCATATATTTATGTGTTAAGGAAGATTTTAATTGTTGTCAAAGGTAAGTATTAGTGTATACGTAAGATGATAAGTAAAGGATTGTTTTTTGAACTAAAAAATGTTAATAATTATGGAAAAGTTTTTATACCTCTTTCTCTTTATTTTTATCTATTTTCGGCACACTAATAATTAGCTAATAAGACGAACTTTTATTAGATTTACTTTACTAACAACGCAAATATAGACATTTTATGGCGGAAGGCGAAACGATTATCCCTATCAACATTGAGGAGCAGATGAAGAGTGCCTACATCGATTATTCGATGTCGGTTATTGTATCCAGGGCACTACCTGATGTGCGCGATGGTTTAAAGCCTGTTCACAGGCGCGTATTATTCGGCATGTATGAGCTGGGAGTGCTGTCTAACAGAGCCTACAAGAAGTCGGCTAAGATAGTAGGTGAGGTAATGGGTAAGTATCATCCGCATGGTGATGCATCTATATATGATACCATGGTTCGTATGGCCCAGCATTGGTCATTACGTTATCCGTTGGTTGACGGACAAGGGAACTTTGGTTCGGTGGATGGCGATAGTCCTGCGGCCATGCGTTATACAGAAGCCCGTCTGCGCAAAATAGCGGAGGAAATGATTGCAGATATTGACAAAGAGACTGTTGATTTTGTTCCTAACTATGATGATTCAGAGGAAGAACCGAGCGTACTTCCTTCACGGATTCCTAACCTTCTTTTAAATGGAGCATCGGGTATTGCAGTGGGTATGGCTACCAATATTGCCCCGCATAATCTTACAGAGGTTATAAATGCCACCCTGGCATACGTAGATAATATAGATATAGATGTAGCAGGACTTATGCAATATGTTAAGGCCCCCGATTTTCCAACAGGAGGTACTATATATGGAGTTGATGGTGTTAAGGAAGCTTTTGAAACAGGGCGTGGTCGCATAGTAGTAAGGGCAAGGCACCTGATAGAAGAAATGTCTCATGGCAGGGAACAGATCGTGATAAGCGAAATCCCTTACATGGTTAATAAGGCTGAACTTATTCGCAAGATTGCCGATCTGATCAACGACAAGAAGATAGAAGACATTTCGGATATACGCGATGAGTCAGACAGGGATGGAATGCGTATTGTTATCGAGCTTAGAAAGGATGCTATACCAAGCATAGTCATCAATAATCTCTATCGCCAAACTGAATTACAGAACGCCTTTAACGTTAATAACGTTGCCCTTGTTAATCTTGAACAGCATGAGAAGATAAAGGCAGGTAAGATATTTAATGTAGAAGTAGATAAGTCGGGTAGCAACCTAAGGCCTATGATGCTGGACCTGAAGATGATGATATCACACTTTGTGTATCATCGTAACCAGGTTATAGTTCGCCGCACACAGTTCGATCTTAGAGAAGCCCAAAAGCGTGCACACATATTAGAGGGTTTACTTATTGCGCTCGATCACCTGGACGCTGTTATTAAGATCATTCGTGAATCTGAAAGCCCGGAAGTGGCGCAAGGCCAATTGATGAGTAACTTTAAACTGAGCGAAATACAGGCTAAAGCAATACTAGATATGCGCCTGCGTACACTCACTGGTTTAGAGATGGATAAGATCATAGAAGAGTACGAGGCATTGAAGAAAAAAATTGACTATTATAACCTTATTTTAGGTGATGAAAAGGAAAGGGTTAAGATCATCAAGACTGAATTAGGTGAGATAAAAGAAAAGTATGGTGATGAAAGGCGTTCGGATATAGTATTTGCAGGCGCTGATTTTAAGATGGAAGACGTTATAGCTGATGAAGATGTGGTTATTACTATATCTCATCTGGGATATATTAAACGTACTCCGTTGGCAGAATACAGGCTACAAAGCAGGGGTGGAAGAGGAGCTAAAGCTGCCGAAGCCCGTGATGAAGACTTTTTAGAGCATATGTTCATGGCTACCAACCACAACTACCTGTTGTTGTTCACTAAACAAGGTAAATGCTACTGGATGCGCGCCTTTGAGGTGCCTGAAGGAACCAAGTCATCTAAGGGAAGAGCTATACAGAATCTGTTGAGCATTGCACCGGATGATAAGGTGATGGCATATATCAATGTGAAGAACCTGGCTGATGTGGATTATATCACGAACAACTTTATCATACTTTGCACCAAGAACGGTATCATAAAGAAAACCTCGTTGGAAGCTTATTCCAGGCCAAGGCAAAATGGTATCAATGCTGTTACCATTCGTGAAGGGGATGAGCTGCTCGAAGCACGCCTCACCAACGGAACCAACGAAATGGTGATGGCTCTTAAATCTGGCCGCGCTATACGTTTCAATGAATCTAAGGTACGTCCGATGGGACGTAACGCTTCTGGCGTTAAGGGCATAACACTAGCTCATGATAAAGATGAGGTTATAGGTATGATATGTATCTCTGACCCTGCTATATCTGTGCTGGTTGTGTCTGAGAAAGGATATGGCAAACGTTCGGATATAGAAGATTACCGTATAACCAATCGTGGCGGCAAGGGCGTTAAAACGCTTAGCATAACCGAAAAGACCGGTAACCTTATAGCTATTAAGGAAGTGGTAGATAAAGACCATCTGATGATCATTAACCGTTCAGGTATTGCCATTCGTTTGGCTGTATCAGAAATGAGGGTTATGGGGCGTGCCACACAAGGTGTAAGGCTTATTAACCTTAAGGACACTGACTCTATTGCAGCAGTAGCTAAGATAGATGTGGATGAAGCAGCTGAAGCAGCTGCACTGGCTGCTGAAAATGGCGAAAGTAACGGAGCAGTTAATCCGGAAAGTAATGGCGAAGCCCCTGCTACAGGAGAAGCTAATACAACAGTAGAATAGTTGGTAATTAGAAGAAATAAGTAATTTTGAATCAAGAATACCGGCTTCCTTTATAAGGAGCCGGTATTTAAACTTAACGGAACAATACCATGAAAAACACAGTTTTGCTTTCCATCCTGATTGCAGGAATGGCAACAGGCTTATCCGCCCAGGAAAATAAGGTAGTAAGCGCTAAAATGTACTTTGATGAATACGTCAAAGATGCAGATACATCTTCTTTAAAGGATGCCAAAACTGCCATTGACCTGGCTGCCGCAAATGATAAAACCAGGGATGAACCTAAAATGTGGCTTTACAGAGGTACTGTTTACAGGGCAGTATACGAACAAACATTGAACAATATTGTTAAAAAGGCCACTTTGGCAAGCGGTAAACCCAGCAGCAAAGAAGCGCTTATGAAACTTACGAGTATTGGATATGCAAACACGGATACTACTAATATTTGTATTGCTACCTTTTCTTTTTTAAGGGTGATACAATTGGTGCCTAAAGATTATTATGCTGACGAAGCAAGGCAAATGCTGCCTGTTTGCGCTGCGCATATTGAGAATAAAGCTACAACTGATTTTGGTAACGGAAATTATGCCAGCGCTCTTGCTATGTTTGAAAGAGCATTGGTAATCGGCCAGGTGCAAGGATTGAAGGATACTGCAGATTTTATGGTGCAAAACATACAAAATGCAGCTATTGCGGCAGACAAATTGCACAATACTGCTAAGGCCCTTTTCTATTATCAAAAGCTGGTAGATATGAAAGTAGGAGGGGCACAACCTTATTCTGCCATCATAGCTATGTACAATGCTGCAAAGGATACTGCTAAATCTATGGCTATGCTTAAAAAGGCACGTGCAGCCTTCCCTTCGGACGTAAACCTGCTTATTTCTGAAACCAATGTTTATCTGCAGGCGCATAATACGGAGAAAGCCATAAGCAACCTGCAAACAGCCATTGACCAGCTTAATATGCAGAACAAGCCCGAGAACAATACACTTTTAGCCAATCTTTATTTTGTGCTGGGCAATACATACGATCGTATGGCTAACCCAAAAACGGATAGCGGTAAGGCCTTGCCAAGGCCCGCTAATTACGACGACCTGTTTAGCAAAGCAGAGGCTAACTATACCAAATCTGTAACCCTTACCCCGGATAACTTTGACGTGCTGTTCGATTTGGGTGCGTTATACAATAACAGTGCCATAGAAATAAATCGTAAAGCAAATGAGTTGCCGATAGATGCTACTGATAAATTCAACAAGTTGCAGGCGCAGGCTAATGACATGTTGAAAAAGGCACAGCCCTGGCTTGAAAAAGCTCACGCTGTAAACCCTAAGGACCAAGCTACCGTTACCGCATTGCTTAATATATATGCAGGCACTGGCCAAGTAGATAAGATTAAGCCTTTGAAAGAAGGTAAATAAACATTTTACATACTCTTTTACTAAGCGTACTTTTTAGTACGCTTTTTTATTGTCTTTTTTGCTCCGATTAACAATGAAAAAGCAATGAAAATAACAATAAACGGGTTCTTAAACCCCTTTATTGGTAGGGTATCCATTGTTAAATACAATGATTTACAATGAACGCTTGCGTAATGATTATTACGCAATTATGTAATATATATATATAACAAGAAAAAGCCTCTGACATTTATTGTCAAAGGCTTTTTTCTTCAATATTTATTGTGTTTAGTTAGATGGGAGATTTAGCCATGTTGTACTGTTTTGGTCATAAATCAATTCCGCTGCCCAACTTCCAGGTGTTAATGAGGTTACAAGTACACCTGCTCCTCCTGAAGATAGTGAAGTACCAGTAGGCGCATTCCAAACTATATTGGGTGCTGTCACGCCACCCCCTGCAGTAACGAACCATGTTTGTCCATTAACTGGAGACAATGGAAGATTTATTGTTAATGTGCCTGTTAGTGATCCTGCAATGTTTAATACTGTTGCATTTGCATTTATTGTCTGATTAGTACCAGTAATAGTTACATCTTGAATGGAAAGCACCCCCGATACACTAGTTGCGGGTGTCCATTGCGGAGCAACTGCTGCACCTTGCGATGTTAGCACCTGTCCAGTAGTTCCTGCATTGTAAGCGCTACCATAATATGGCATTAATGCACCGTTAAACTGTGTTTGGGTTACGCTGTGGTTACCAAGCACTACAGTATTACTTGCAGTAATCCTAGAACCATTACCAATAGCTGTGGAGTTGCTATATGTTCCCGCCGTGGCATCTGCATCATAACCTACAAAAGTGTTGTTGGCACCAGTGGTGTTAGTATATCCTGCTTCATAACCAAGGCATACATTATAACCACCAGTGCTATAATAACCAGAATAATAACCTAAAGCGGTTTCACTGCTGGAACCATAGGGTAGCGCATAATAACCCACAGCCGTATTGTTACCTCCAGTAGGACTAGTCAGAGCTAAGTAACCAATGGCGGTGTTATTGCTTCCTGCACTGCTCTGAAGCGCTCCATAACCAATAGCTGTATTGTTTCCTCCAGATGAGTTTGCATTGAGTGCATTAAAACCCATCGCAGTATTATTGGTTCCTGTGCTATTAGCCGTGAGAGCCTGTGCTCCTGTAGCAGTATTATATCCCCCTGTTGAAGTTTCAAGTGCTTCAAATCCATTAGCAGTATTAAAGGTTGATCCATTGTTGGAATAAAGTGCCTTGTATCCTACAGCAGTATTGTCATTTCCACTTGCGTCAGAGGCAAGGGCCATATAGCCAACGGCAGTATTGAGTCCTCCTGCATTAGCTGTTAGTGCGTTATAGCCAACAGCTGTACTCCCATTTCCTGCACCACCATTTAAAGCTCCTGAGCCTACTGCTGTACAAAAGCTGGGAGATCCAGTTCCCATTGCATTATCACCCACAGCCACGTTGTTTGTTCCGCTAATATTAGCTGCCAATGCATTGTATCCAATTGCGGTATTGGGTGTGCCGGAGGTATTAGCTGCAAGAGACCCACTACCGACGGCGGTATTATAGCCAGCAGTATTAGCGTTAAGGGCACTAACGCCTATTGCAGTGTTAGACCATCCAGTTTGATTAGATTGAAGTGCAAGAAACCCGCTCGATGTATTGTCACTTCCAGTTGTATTGTCTTCTGATGCATTTGTTCCAGTAGCGGTATTGTTATTACCAGTATTATCAACTAATGCCTGCACACCTAATCCTACATTATTTGTCCCGGTGTTATCATATAGCGCATTATATCCAACAGCTGTATTATAGTTTGTGGTAGTGTTAGTATAAAGGGCACCGGATCCTACTGCAGTATTACTGCTGCCACCTGTGATGTTTTGTAATGCTGTAAATCCAACAGCTGTATTATAATTTCCCATGGGATTTGTACTTGCATTATTACCAAATGCTAAAACTCCGAAACCTGTATTCTCGTTACCTTGTGGAGACGAAGTGACATTAGCGCCTGCAGCGCCCTGAACAGTACCTCCGTAGGTAGTATTGTTCGTACCCGGCGCCATTATACGGTCAATGGAGCCTGATTTATCAATGGAAGAGAGTAATACCCAATTAGGAGAAGAAGGTGTCCCGGCATTATAATAATACCCTGGGACTACATTAGCAGGACTTATGCCTGCTGAATCCATATTATACACTAGCATGCCTTTGGCGGGATTACTAAATGGCAAAGCGGAGTTGGTCGCAACAAGATCAGCTTTTACCGGGAAAGTAGATACGTTATCAGCAGTTTTTGCATGCTCTGCATACAAAGAATATGGCACTGATAACATTTGCGATACACCCATCAAGGTATAATCTTCACCTCCTTTTGCATCAAATTCTACTTTTACAAAATAAGAGTCATTACCCCATTTTATAGAATCGAATACACCGGTGGTTACAGTGCCATTACCAATAGAAAGGTTAGCCAAGCCAAATTGATTTGTACTTACAGTTTGTGTTTCCTGATAAACGGTTTCTCCACTTGCACTGCCTTGCACTATACTTATTCGGAAGGACACATTTTGATTAGAGATAATATCTCCGTTTGCATTACGGGCCACTGCCTGGTATTTAATGGCATGTGGTACGGATGATTGCTGTTGTGCAAAGCTATTAGCCGAGAGGCCAAGCATTAGCAGCGCGACAAAGATTAGATTAATTTTTGTTGTTTTCATTTTGTTTAAGATTAAAGATTGATGATTACTTGATTTTTTCAATTTTCAGAGTTTGTAAAAGCTGTCCGTCGGTAGAGTATACTCTGAAGAAATACACACCGATTGAATAACCGGACATGTTTACTTCATTGTCATCACTACTGGGAAAGCTTTTGGAGAAAAGCTTTCTTCCGGCTGCATCCATTACATCAACCCTTAAGGCCTGATTGCTTGTACTTGTAATGAATACTGAACTTGTTGCAGGATTTGGATAAGCGGCAACATTTCCTTTGGGGTTAGTTGTATTATCATTCACACGGCTAATGAGAATACTTGTAGGTTGCTGGAACCCCTGTGTGAGAAAGGTAGTTTGATAAGCTCCTGTCTCGATAAGAGGTTCACCCACGGTCCAGCTTAAGGATGCCGAAGCATTAGAATAGTACCCACCCGAAGTGGTGGTGATGTCGGGGGTAATGGTTTGTGAGATGCAGGCTTGTGTTGCAAAAGCAAACAAGGCTGCACATAAACAGCGTTTGATGCGCATAAGATTAAAGATTTAAAATTTTGCTTTGTAAAACTTAATACCTGCATAACCCAAAGTTTCATGTGCAGGCAGTCATATATTTATATTGTTTATCAGAGTGAAAAACATAAGTATGAATTTGACTCGCCAAACCTATTTATAAATGCGTGTCAAAGCAAGATATTTATTTGGGTCTGTAATGAACTGCAAAAAAGACGTAATGAACTGCATGTTTTAATGGAAAACCAATAAGATATATACTCAATAAAATTCAACGAGGCAAAATAAAGTGATCAAAGGAGTAAACTAAAAAGCCTCCGACAATTAAGTCAGAGGCTTTTAAGAAAGAACCTATTTTATACTGGCTTGTGCTTTTAGCATGGCATTAACAGTATTCTCTAACTCAGCAATTTTCTTTTCGTCGACACTTTGTTTATCATTTAAAAGGCTTTGAGCTTTAGTTTGCTCATTTAGCTGATTTCCTTTTCTGGCCAAATCTGCTTTTAATGCGATGTTTTCTGTTTTTAAGCTATCTATCATCTGCTGTTGGGCAGTAATTGTTTTTTCATGTTTTTGAAGTTCTGATAATTCAAGAACTGTTAGTAAATTATAATGTACCGCATCAGGAATTAGGGAATCAGATATACTTCCGGCTATAACATTTTTTAGACGGAGCAAACACAACTAACTCTGGAACCACTTGTGCAACTTCCTCTGCTATCAATCCTATAGTAGGTGTATGTGTGCTATCTGCCTTATAGGTATAAGAAACTGGCCTCAATTTATAAATTAATGAACTACTTACCTTCATGTCCGTAATATCTTTCTTGTATCTTTTTGAAGAAGATGCTTTTACAATTTGTCCGGTAGCAAGATATTCCAATGCTGTCCCTGTTCCCGTAGACAGCCCCCCTGTTCCAAAATAAAGTCCTGTAACGAATGCATTCCCTAATTGTATCGTATTGTTAGCTGTAACCCTTGCCATGGAGCCAATTGCGGTTCCATTGGTTCCCGAAAGAACAACCGTATTAGAACCAAGAGCAGTACAATTGTTATTGCCACCGCTCGATTGCATGGCGTCATACCCCACAGCAGTGTTGTTAAATTCATTGCTGTTATTTGATAAAGCATTAGAACCTATTGCAACATTGTCTCCGCCACCACCATTGAGAACAAGAGCAGAATAGCCAATACCCACGTTATCGTTTCCCCCGTTGTTGTTAAGGGCTATATATCCAACAGCTACGTTATTATTTCCTGCTCCATTAAAATACAGTGAGCTTAAGCCAACTGATACATTGTATTGACCTGTTGTACTCTGGTTCATGGCAAGATCTCCTACCGCAGTATTTCCTATTCCTGCAGTGTTTGCTTGCAAAGCCCTTCTTCCGAGTGCCGTATTAAAATTGCCTATTGTATTGTCTGCCAGCGAAAGATATCCAAAAGCTACCTGATGCACCCCTGTTGTATTAGCATTCATAGCCTGGTAGCCTACAGCGCTGTTTTCTGCGCCTGTATTGCTGTATAGTGCCTGGTAGCCTACTGCTGTTGTGCCGCGTGTAGTGCAATTATACATGGCCTGGTAACCTACAGCCGTATTATTTATAGAATCGGGGGTTCCGTTATACAAAGCCTGGTAACCTAAAGCAGTATTACCTGTACCCGTGGTATTAGAAAAGGCAGCCAGGTACCCCAATGCAGTATTGCCTGTTGCCGTATTTGATCTTAACGCACCCGAACCCACCGCAGTATTCAGGCTGGTAGTCGTATTAGCATTTAACGCGTTATCACCAACTGCAATATTATTAGTGCCGGTTGTATTAGATTCTAATGCCTGGTATCCAACAGCAGTATTAGGTGCGCCGGTACTATTTGCTGTTAAAGCATTGTAACCAACAGCGGTATTGCTATTTGCCGTGCTTGACCTTAAAGCACCGGAGCCAACCGCAGTGTTGGCGGTTGTAGAGCTGGCAGTTAATGTGTTATCGCCAATGGATACGTTATTAGAACCCGTGGTGTTTGCATTAAGAGCATTATAACCATATGCAGTATTAGAACCGCCATTGGTATTATTAGCGAGCGTAAAGAAACCTACTGCTGTATTGTTACTCCCTGCGGATACAGTGGTGAGTGCATCGTAACCAACGGCAGTGTTATCATTGCCTGCTGAAATAGAAGCCAGAGCCTGGTAGCCAAAACCCGTATTATTTGATCCGGTGGCAGTGGCAATGCCAGATCTGTAACCAAAAAAGGTTCGGCCATTGCTAAAGTCTATTAACCCACTTTGATTCCCATTAACTTTGAACATAAGATTATGCGCGTCTGTTGTACCGATAAAATTAGTACCTGTTATTGTATTGGCATTACCGTTTAGAGACCAAACTATACCGTTGTTGCCGCCTGTCTGCCACGAAGGCACTCCTGTAGTGCCCGTAACTAAGGTTGCGTTGTTAACCGTTGGCAAAGAGTAAATATCACCACTTGCACTATTCACATATACCAAGTTAGATGCATTGTTGGTACTAGAGGAATTAAATGCATTCCCTGTTTGGAGGCCGGCTATTCTTTCTGTGTTAGTGGATCCTTCAATTTCCAGTGCACGGTTAGGTAGATTGGAACCTATACCCAGGCTGCCCGATCCGCTAATTCTGTCTATTGCTGTAACAGGGCTGCCACTATTGGGTGTATTATAAAACGTAAACCCGCCAGGACCGCCTCCCTGGTTATTTATAAGATCTGTTTCACCTTGCGAACCTGTTATGTTCCAATTAAGATAAGCGCCCTGGGCGCTTAGGGATGGAGTACTTGTTCCGCTCACGTGCAGGTAACCCGTTCCGTGAATATCTAATGCACAAATTGGACTAATTGTGCCAATACCTATATTACCTGTGCTTTGGGCAATTCTCATTCTTTCAAATCCATGAGCGGCTATTACAAGATCAACTGCATCAGTAGTTCCTATAAAGTTATTGTTGGCTGTGGTGCCAATTGCAGAAGAAGATGCAGTTGTTCCGCTATTACCTGTTAATTGCCATCCAGAACTGGCAAGTGGACTGCCCGTGTTATATAAGTATAACCATGTTGTACCGTTATAATAGTAATATCCCACACCATTGCCCATCCCTGCATTGGTATTGTAAACAATAAGCCCGATAGCTGGAGACGCTATTGTTGTTACATCTGTAGTAGATGCAAGAGATGCTTGCGGTGCAAGAAATCCTACATTGCCAATATTGCCTGTGTTCAGGTCGAGTATTGCAGAGGGGTCTGCTGTTGCCCCCGTTGTATTAATGCCCACATTTTGGGCTGTACTTGTGTTTGCGAAAATTAAAAATGTGATAAAAGCAGCAATGACAGAGCATGTCTTTTTTTTCATAAGCGTGTATAAAACAAATTATTATATCGATTAATCCCTCCCTTGGTCTGCTTATTCTATACGGTTTAGGCAAAACAGAACAATCCATACGGAATATGCGCCGCGAAGGTAGTCAATTAAAATACCATTAAGTGTATACCTATTGAGGCGGTATACCCATCATTATGGAATGTGGTGTAAGTCTTTACTTTGCGCTTGCTTGTGATTTAAGCATGGCATTAAAAAAGCCCCTGACAGTTATTCAGGGGCTCCATGAGAAGATTTTCAATATTATTTAACGCTTGCCTGCAATTGGGAAGCATTGATCATCTTTTTCAGTTCGGCAAGCTCTTTTGCCTGTCCATCCAGTTGTGCTTGTTGTGCATCAGCTCTTTGCTTTTGAGAATCTAGTTGGGTTTTTAACGAACCGCTTTCTGTTTCTAGTTTTTCATTTTTTACTTTTAAGCTATCTATCATTTGTTGTTGGGCCGTAATTAGCTTTTCATGCTTTTGAACTTCAGGTAATAAAAGAACAGCGAGCAATGGGTACTGCACAGCATCTGGAATTAAAGAGTCCGAAGTACTGCCCAAGATTACATCCTTCATCTTTGCATATTCAGCTAACTGTGGAATCACCGATGCAACCTCTTCGGCTATCAAGCCGAAATGAGCAGTATTATCCTTTTTAGAGAGATAAGAGACAGCCCTTAATTTATAGATCATAGAAGTGTTTATTTTCAAATCTGTAATCTCCTTCTTATATCTTCTGGAAGAGGTAGAACGTTCAAATTGGCCAGTCGCATTATTGTAATATACATTTCCAGCTAATGCAGTAGTTGTTAATGCACCCGTACCTAAGAAAAGCCCGGTAGTAGCTGCATTCCCTAATTGAACAGTATTGGCTGCCGTTACACTGGCATTATATCCAATAGCCGTTGCATTTGTTAAAGCTGCAGCAGACACATTAGCTCCGGAGCCCAGGGCCGTATTTTGAGAACCTGTAGTATTTGTTAGCAAGGCATTGTCACCTACAGCAACATTATTAGAGCCCGTAGTATTTGCCTGCAAAGCAAAATAACCGAGCGCTGTATTAGGTGTACCGGTATTATTGTTATAAAGTACTTCGTAACCTACACCCGTATTGTTGCCAACAGTATTGTTATACATTGCCTGCGCACCTACAGATGTGTTGTTATTACCTGTAGAGTTATTATTACCGGCAAATTCTCCCACAGCAGTATTGAAATTTCCTGTGGAGTTTCCGGTTAAAGTAAAGTACCCATCACCAGTATTTTGACTGCCCGTTGTATTACTGTTAAGTGAAACATATCCTGTAGCTGTGTTAAAAATACCTATAGTATTATTGGCCAAGGCACTGTACCCTGTAGCTGTATTGAAGCGTCCTGTGGTATTTGCAGCCAGGGCGTCGTATCCCACAGCCTGGTTTTGTAAACCCGTGGTGTTTGCAGTCAAGGCGTTGTATCCCACAGCCGTAGCCTGATTCGAGGCATTGACAGCTAAAGCGCCTGAACCAACAGCGGTATTTTGGTTTCCAGTAGTATTTCCAGCTAAAGCATTGTCACCCAAAGCCACGTTGTTTACTCCTATGGTATTGGCTTTTAATGAATTATATCCGACAGATGTATTAGGTGTACCCGTAGTATTCGCCGCTAATGATTGGTACCCCACAGCTGTATTGTTGCTTACAGTGCTCACGGCTAATGCACCTGAGCCAACGGCAACATTACTATTGCCTGTTATATCTGTAAGCAGTGCGCTATATCCTAAGGCAGTATTATCGTTGCCTATTGTATTATCCTGGCCGGCGCCGGTGCCGTTTGCTGTATTATTTAAACCAGTAGTGTTGTCTTGTAAGGCGCTGGCGCCAGTAGCTGTATTTTCAGCTCCGGATGTATTGGCTTGCAAGGCTTCATCACCAACAGCAGTGTTTGCTGTTGCATTACTTATAGTTAAAGCATTGTAACCCACAGCGACGTTATGAGCCCCGGTAGTATTTCCTTTTAAAGCCTGGTATCCAAAGGCTGTATTCGGTGTTCCTGTTGTGTTACTTAACATCGCACTCGAGCCCACAGCAGTATTCTGCGAAGCGGTATTGGCAGCTAAAGCATTATCACCCACGGCAACGTTGTTTGCCCCTGTTAAATTGGCTTTTAAAGCCTGGTAGCCCACAGCAGTATTAGGTGTTCCGGTTGCATTGGCAGTCAATGCATCGAAACCAACAGCTGTATTGTTGCTGGCTGTACTTACTTTTAAAGCAGCAGAACCAATAGCAGTGTTATCTGAGGTTATACCACCGGTTAAAGTGTTATCACCAACGGCCACATTCGCACTTCCGGTGGTGTTTGCATTTAAAGCATTGTATCCAATGGCTGTATTAGGAGTTCCCGTAGTATTATTCGCCAGGGTAAAAAAACCATATGCAGTATTATTGCTGGCTGTGTTACTCGTTAGCGCATCAAATCCTGCAGCGGTATTATCCGCTCCGGCAGTATTAGTGCTTAAAGCCCCGTATCCGTTGGCCGTATTGTTACCTCCTGTGGTGTTGGCTGTAAGCGCGTTGTATCCGGTTGCTGTATTATCTGCACCACTTGAGTTAGCAGTTAAAGCCTGATATCCAATTGCCGTATTATTATTACCTGTATTACTTGCAGGCGCGGCCGAACCATAAAGGGCCTTATACCCCAAAGACACACCTGTGTTATTAAATGCGACCGGTGTATTGTTGGCTTCCTGCATGGCTTCGTATCCTACTGCTGTTGCTTCGCTGCCAGATTGATTAAACAGCAAAGCGCTATAACCTATGGCAACGTTGTTATTTCCTACACTTGTATTGTAAAGTGCATTCCATCCAATGGCTGTATTCTGTGCGCCCGTTTGCGTACCAAACATTGCTGCTTCACCTACTGCAGTATTATAAGAACCTGTAGTAAGGCTGGCACCTGCCCAGTAACCTACGGCGGTATTTTGAGCTGCTGTTGTGCTTTGCTTCATAGCCTGGCTGCCCACCGCAGTGTTAAAGCCGCCTGTAGTAGCTGCCGCAAGTGCATTGAAGCCAATACCTGTATTATCAGTGGCGGTTGTTATAGCAGAGCCATCCTTGTATCCAAAAAAAGTAAGGTCATTCGCTGTCATGTCTATCAAACCGCTTTCGTTACCATTTACTTTAAA